>ENA-ORNK01000051-ORNK01000051.1-human-gut-metagenome-genome-assembly--contig:-NODE-51-length-172754-cov-5.199990_pt1 | contig 172754 bp, 152 predicted proteins | sample MGYA00242115_ERZ509022 | MGnify/ENA primary metagenome ERZ509022 (study PRJEB26280, sample SAMEA2338690) | human gut metagenome | biome: human gut; feature: human-associated habitat; material: faeces...
AAAAGCGTAGCCCGCCGCAAGGTGCAGGAACCACTTCCTACACCTTGCGGCGGGCTACGCCTTCATAAAATCAAACGCCACTAATTACTGTACTGACAGATTCGTATACCCCATCAGATCCAGATCTATCTGCTGTGCCGCTTCTCTTCCTTCCCGGATTGCCCACACAACCAACGACTGTCCTCTGTGCATATCTCCTGCCGTAAATATATTCGGCACATTCGTTTTATACTCACCCGGAGCTGTTTTAACATTCGTGCGCTCATTGACTTCCACACCGAATGCCTTTGTCACATAATCCTCACTTCCGAGGAACCCCGCTGCGATCAGCACCAATTCTGCATTTACCGTGTACTCACTTCCTGCGACCTCTGCCATCATCATACGTCCGGTCTTTTCATCCTTCTTGCTTTCCAGTTTCACAAGAACCACCTTGCAAAGATTTCCATTCTTATCTTTGACAAATTCCTTTACCGTTGTCTGATAAACCCTCGGATCATGTCCCCAGAGAGCAATTGCTTCCTGCTGACCATAGTCTGTCTTGCAGACTCTCGGCCACTCCGGCCATGGATTCATAGCGCTTCTCTCATCCGGAAGTTTCGGCATCATTTCCAGCTGAAGAACGGATTTTGCACCATGACGGATCGACGTTCCAACACAGTCATTTCCCGTATCGCCACCACCGATGACAATTACATTTTTGCCCTTTGCAGAAATATATTCGCCTTCTTTCAGCTGCATCTCATTTTTCCAGAGACATTTCGTAGTTGATTTCAGAAAATCTACTGCAAAGTAGATTCCTTTTGCATCTCTTCCGGGTACTTTTATATCACGCGGATGGGATGCACCGCAACAAAGCACCACCCGGTCAAACGCTTTCAGAAGTTCTGCAGATTTCTTATCTTTTCCAATATTGCAGCCAGTTTCAAAACGGATGCCTTCTTCTTCCATTACTGCAAGTTTCCGGTCGATGAACTGTTTTTCCAGCTTCATATTCGGGATTCCATAGCGGAGAAGTCCACCCGGCTTATCTTCCCGCTCAAATACTGTTACCAGATGTCCTCGTTTATTTAACTGATCTGCGACTGTGAGACCGGAAGGTCCGGAACCGATTATCGCTATCTTTTTGCCGGTACGCGCTTTCGGCGGATATGCTTTTGCATATCCCTTTTCGTAAGCATTTTCAATAATCCCATATTCATTTGCTTTAGTCGTCACCGGGCTTCCGTGCAGGTTGCAGGTACATGCCGCCTCACAAAGTCCCGGGCATACCCTGGAAGTAAATTCCGGAAAATTGTTTGTCTTTTTCAGCCGGTAATATGCCTCTTCCCAGTTGCCGTGATAAATCAGGTCATTCCACTCCGGCACCAGATTATGCAGAGGACAGCCGCTTGCCATCCCTGCGATCATCTGTCCCGCCTGGCAGAACGGGACGCCGCATGCCATACATCTGGCGCCCTGTATTTCCTGCTCTTCTTTTGACAGAGGCGTGTGGAATTCCCGGAAATGCTTAATTCTCTCTTTTGGAGATTCGCACTCTGCATCGCATCTGTCATAATCCATAAATCCTGTTGCTTTTCCCACGTTTTTGGCCTCCTATCTTCCTTCTTTGATCGCATAAAATGCTTCGGTTTTTGCCTGTTCGCTGCTGAGACCTTTTTCTTCCAGCTGAAGGATGCGGGTCAGCATTCTCTCGTAATCACGCGGAATGATCTTCTTAAACTTCGGCAGGTATTCTTTGAAATGATCCAGGATTTCTTTTCCTGTCTCGGAATTGGTTGCTGCTACATGTTCTTCGATCATACCTTTCAATTCAGATACATCGAACTTAGATGATACTTTTTCGATATTAACCATCTGTTTGTTGACTTTTGTATAAAGATCACTGTCCATATCCAGAACGTAGGCAACACCGCCACTCATACCTGCTGCAAAGTTCTTTCCGGTCTTGCCAAGAATTGCAACCCGTCCACCAGTCATATATTCGCATCCATGATCACCGACCCCTTCTACAACTGCTGTTGCTCCGGAGTTACGGACACAGAAACGTTCGCCTGCCACACCATTGATATAGGCTTTTCCGCTTGTTGCACCATAAAGCGCTACGTTACCAATAATAATATTTTCATCAGCTTTAAATTTCACACCAGTCGGCGGATAAACGATCAGTTTACCACCGGAAAGTCCTTTTCCAAAATAATCATTGCTGTCACCGGTCAGTTCCAGTGTCAGACCTTTTGGTATAAATGCTCCGAATGACTGTCCGCCTGCGCCCTTACATTTCAGCACATAGCTGTCTTCTTCCAGTCCGTCCGGATAACGTCTTGTAATCTCAGAACCAAAGATTGTGCCGAATGTACGGTCTGTATTTTTTACATCCAGCTCCAAGATTCTCTTCTGTTTCTTTTCCAGTGACGGAAGAAGTTCCTTTACTAGAACTCTTTCATCCAGTGTTTTATTTAGTTCAAAATCAAAGACTTTCTTCGGATTGAAGATCATGCCTTTCTTCTCTTTTGCATACGGATTATTGAGGATTCTGGAAAGATCCAGTGTTGCGGCACGTTTGGATGTCGGCACATCTCTCACTTTCAGAAGGTCTGTCCTTCCCACCAGTTCATCCACGGTACGAATGCCAAGTTTTGCCATATATTCTCTTAATTCTTCCGCGATAAAACGCATGAAATTGATGACATATTCTGGTTTTCCGGCAAATCTCTTTCTCAGTTCCGGATTCTGGGTTGCAATTCCGACCGGACAGGTATCCAGGTTACATACACGCATCATTACGCACCCCATGGTTACAAGCGGTGCCGTCGCAAATCCAAATTCCTCTGCACCGAGAAGTGCTGCGATCGCCACATCACGACCGCTCATCAGCTTACCGTCTGTCTCGATACGGACTCTTTCTCTCAGTCCGTTCTGGATCAGTGTCTGATGTGTTTCAGAAAGTCCAAGCTCCCACGGAAGTCCGGTATTATGGATAGAACTTCTCGGTGCAGCTCCTGTACCTCCGTCATAACCGGAGATCAGAACCAGTCCGGCTCCTGCTTTTGCAACACCCGCTGCAACCGTTCCGACACCGGCTTCAGATACCAGTTTCACAGAAATTCTTGCATCCTTGTTTGCATTTTTACAGTCATAGATCAGCTGTGCCAGATCTTCGATCGAGTAAATATCGTGATGCGGCGGCGGTGAGATCAGTCCCACACCCGGCGTAGAATGTCTGGTTTTTGCTACCCAAGGGTAAACCTTTCCCCCCGGCAGATGGCCACCTTCTCCAGGTTTTGCTCCCTGTGCCATCTTGATCTGGATCTCTTTTGCACTGACAAGATATCTGCTTGTAACGCCAAAACGTCCACTGGCAACCTGTTTGATCGCAGAGCCTCTGTCGGTTCCAAGGCGCTCGATATCCTCTCCGCCTTCACCGGAGTTTGACTTACCGTGCAGTGCATTCATTGCAAGGGCAAGGGTTTCGTGTGCTTCCTTTGAAATTGATCCGTAAGACATTGCACCGGTCTTGAATCTGGTCACGATCGAATCCACACTCTCTACTTCTGAAAGCGGAACTCCTTTCTTTGGATAATTGAAGTCCATCTGTCCACGGAGTGTGATTCCTTTGGATTCTTCATCAACCATCTGCGTGTACTGCTTGAACATTTCATAATCCCCGCGCCTTGTAGACTGCTGGAGCATATGGATCGTTCTCGGGTTGTACAGATGCTTTTCACCACCGCTCTTCGACTTGTGTTGTCCCACACTGTTCAACGTCAGATCTACGGAAAGTCCCAGCGGATCAAAGGCCTCGGAATGCCTTGCCATATAATCTTTTGCAATTTCTTCCAGTCCGATACCACCGACACGGCTGACAGTTCCGGTGAAATATTTTTCAATGAATTTCGGTTTTAATCCAATCGCTTCAAAAATCATGGATCCCTGATAAGACTGGATCGTGGAAATTCCCATCTTCGATGCAATTTTGACAATTCCGCTTATAACAGCTTCATTATAGTCATTGACTGCTGCATAATAATCTTTCTGAAGCATATCTGTATCGATCAGCTGTTTGATCGATTCATGCGCAAGATACGGGTTAATCGCAGATGCACCATATCCCAAAAGCGTTGCGAAATGATGTACTTCTCTTGGTTCTCCGGTCTCAAGGATCATGGCAACCTCTGTTCTTCTCTTAGTTCTTACCAGATGCTGATGAACCGCTGAGGTTGCAAGCAGGGACGGGATCGCAATATGATATTCATCCACACCTCTGTCACTTAAGATCAGGATATTCATGCCTTCACGGATCGCACGGTCTACCTGAATAAACAAATAATCGATCGCTTTTTCCAGGCTGGAGTTTTTATAATAAGTAGTAGAAATTTCTGCCACACGGAAACCGTCGACTTTCATGTTACGGATCTTCAGGAGATTGGTATCTGTCAGGATCGGATCATTGATCTTCAGTACATGACAGTTTTCCTCTTTCTGTTCCAAAAGGTTTCCTTCTTCTCCGACATATACCGTTGTCGAAGTCACGATTTTTTCACGGATCGCGTCGATCGGCGGGTTCGTTACCTGTGCAAATAACTGTTTAAAATATCCAAACAGAGACTGATGCTGCTCAGAAAGAACGGCAAGTGGTGCATCGATACCCATGGCTCCGATTCCTTCGCTTCCATTCATTGCCATATTTAAAATAGAAGTCTTCACTTCTTCGTAAGAATATCCAAATGCTTTCTGCAGTCTCTGGCATTCTTCTCTAGAATACTGTGGTACTTTCTGATTCGGGATCTTTAAATCGCTTAAATTGACCAACTGACTGTTCAACCATTCGCCATAAGGCTGTCTTGCCGCATATTCTTCTTTCAGTTCCTGGTCGTCGATGACACGCCCCTGAACGGTATCAACAAGAAGCATCTTACCTGGATGGATTCTTTCTTTGACTACGATCTTCTCCGGCGGGATATCCAGAACACCAACCTCAGAAGAAAGGATCAGTGTGTCATCATCTGTGATGTAATATCTGGAAGGTCTGAGTCCATTTCGGTCAAGTACAGCTCCTAAAATATCTCCATCTGAGAACAGGATGGATGCCGGTCCGTCCCATGGCTCCATCATCGTTGCGTAATACTGATAGAAATCCTTGACCTTCTGTGACATCGTTGCATTCTGTGCCCATGGCTCCGGAATAGTGATCATAACTGCCAACGGAAGCGGCATACCACTCATCACCATAAATTCCAGCGTGTTATCCAGCATGGCAGAATCGGAACCTGCGGTATTGATTGCCGGAAGGACTTTATAAAGCTCTCCTTCCAGATGCTCGGATTCCATGTTTTCCTCTCTGGCCCGCATCTTATCTGCATTGCCACGAATGGTATTAATTTCTCCGTTATGTACGATGAAACGGTTCGGATGTGCTCTTTCCCAGCTGGGATTAGTGTTTGTACTGAATCTGGAATGTACAACTGCAATTGCAGATTCATAATCCGGGTTCTGCAAATCTTCAAAGAACATCCGGAGCTGTTTTACAAGGAACATTCCTTTGTACACGATGGTTCTGCTTGACAGGGATGCTACATAGGTATCATCACTGCTCTGTTCAAAGACTCTTCTTACCACATAAAGTCTGCGGTCAAAATCCAGTCCTTGTTTTACTTTTTTCGGTCGTTCGATAAATCCCTGCATAATGCACGGCATGCATTCGAGTGCTTTCTTTCCAAGGATCTCTTTACGGATCGGCACTTCCCTCCATCCAAGGAATTTCAGTCCTTCTTTTTCGACAATGACTTCGAAAATATTTTTTGCCTGATTCCTTTTCAGTTCGTCCTGTGGGAAGAAAAACATTCCCACACCGTAATCTCTCTCAGAACCTAAAAAGATGCCGAGGGGACGACAGACATTTGTAAAGAACTTGTGCGAAATCTGTAACAGTATTCCTACACCGTCTCCTGTCTTCCCTTCGGCATCCTTGCCAGCTCTATGTTCAAGATTTTCTACGATTTTCAGCGCATTTGCGACTGTATCATGACTCTTTTGCCCTTTGATGTTCACAACAGCTCCGATACCGCAGTTGTCATGCTCAAAATCAGGGCTGTATAAGCCTTGTTCTGTATTTTGTTGTATTACGCTCATATAACCTGCCCTTTCTGTAAAACGGTTTTGTTGTTGCTTTTATGATTTAACACTATACAGCATTTGTCCGCAAAAGTAAACCCCTAATTTTACAGAAATTGTCAGATATTATTTATTTTGTAAACTTTTTCAGTATTTTTCAGTTAATTATCGTATTTCTTGTCTTATATTTTTTATTTTTGCATAAATTATAACAGTAATCAACGTAGCCAATACAGTAATTCCAACTGCTTTTCCCTCTGTTCCCAGAATCCATTCAAAGCCCCCATACCACGAAAGCAATAATGACGTAATATTCACAACAATATGGAACAGGATCGGAGCTGCAATATTCCGGAATTTCTCATAAATGCAGGCAAGCAGAAGTCCGAGTACCATTGCATAAAGTCCCTGTGGCAGATTTCCATGACCGACACCGAACAAAATGGCTACAAACACACCTGCCTGCACAGCGGTAAGGCTCTCGCGCATCCGCCGGTAGATCATCCCGCGGTAAACAAGCTCTTCTGCGACCGGAGCCAGAATCCCGGCTCCCGCCAGCTGAAGCCAACGCGGTGCACTGTAAATAATCTGCTCTGTGCTCTGATAAACCTGGCTGATCCTCTGCATATTCATCAGCATGACGATATCATTCATCGCTACACACGCAGTCACTGCACCGACGAGCATAACAAGCCACATTCCATATCGGGAAGCCGCTTTATATTTCCACCAGGATTCCTGCTGCTTTTCATAGCGTCCCTGATCTTTCCGGTAGATCCACGCAATCATTGGGATCGTGATGATCGAAGAGACTGCCCCAATTCCCATATTGCTACGCAGACCGCAGGAAAGTGCAAATGTCGCTACTGCGATCTCCACACCCCATTTGATCAGAACCGCACTGAACAAATACCAGATAATTCTCCCTGTTTTCCTGTCTCGCATTCTTCATCTCCGCCTTCTCTTACTCAAAAACTTTTCGGATTGCCTCTTCACTTCCATTTACAGAACCCTGTACCATGACCGGTTTTCCACCGCCTCTTCCGTCAAACTGTTCTTTGAGGATCTTGCTGTACGGGCGCACATCCTCTGTCTCACTGCCGATCACATAACGGTATCCACTCTCTTCGTTTCCTGCAAATACCGCACATACTTCTGTTCCTTTTTTCAGTACAAGGTTCATAAGCTCACGTGGTTCATTCCCACTTAATTTGCTATCAAAAATACAGACCTTTTTCTGTCCCTCCGGAATTTTTTCTGCCTGTGCTTCAAGAATCTGATATCTTGTCTCTGCAAGTTCACTCTTCAGCTGTGTACATTCCTCTTTTACGCGTTCAACTGCTTCAGCAATCAATTCTTCCTTCGCTGAAAGGCTTCCCATGATCGCCTTCACGCTTTCTTCTTTCTGCTGATAATCCTTCAGTGCCCTTCTTCCGCACAGCATAGTAATCCGGATACCGCCTTTATAATTCTGACTCTGCACCAGTTTGATAAGACCGATCTCTCCGGTAAAATACACATGCGGTGCACAACAGGCACACACGTCATATCCCGGTATCGTCACGATACGCACCTGTCCGTCAATCTCTATCTTACTGCGGTAATCCAACGTCTTCAATTTTTCTTTGGACGGATAACTTATCTGAACCGGTACATTTGCAAATACCGCTTCATTTGCCGCATTTTCCACCTCGCGAAGTTCCTCCTTCGTGAGCGGGCCACTTAAGTCCAGAGTGCACAGCTCATCATTCAAATGGAATCCCACATTATCATATCCAAAACGTGCATGAACGATTCCCGATACGATATGTTCTCCGCTGTGCTGCTGCATCCGTGAAAAACGTTTGTCCCAGTCGATCTGACCGGTCACGGTCTTTCCTTCTTCCAGTTCTCCTTCCAGATAGTGAAAGATCTGTTCTCCTTTTTCCTGTACATCATATACTCTGATCCCGTCAATCACTCCGGTATCTGCTGCCTGACCGCCGCCTTCTGGAAAAAAGGCAGTTCTTGAAAGAACTGCCTCATATCCGTTATCACACGGGCGGCAGGACACAACCTCCGCAGTAAATTCCTGCAGGTGACTGTCTGTGTAAAACAATTTCTCTGTCATATGTCCTCGCCTCTTTATCGTATTGTCATTACTTCTGATGCTTCTGCCTTTTTACATTCTTTCCGGTGCTTCAAATCCAAGCAGATCGATGCAGGTTGTCAAAATGTCTCTTGTCAGTGTAAGAAGGGCAATGTAGCTCTTCTGCTTCTGTTCATCCTCTTCTGCCAGGATCTTTGTCTCATGGTAGAAACGGTTAAATGCATTTGCAAGATCATAAATATATGCGCAGATCTTGTGTGGTGCAAGTTCTTCGTATACATTCTCCATCACACTGCCAAACTTCGCAGTTTCCAGCATCAGAGCCTTTTCGCTCTCACTTGTAGCCGGAAGGATCTTGATATCGTCCATACTCTTTCCTGATTCTTTGTACTTGTTCAGGATTGATTTGATACGAACGATGGTGTACAGGATGTACGGACCTGTATTTCCTTCAAAAGAAGTGAATCTGTCTACATCGAATACATAGTCTTTTGCTGCCTGGTTGGAGAGGTCTCCGTATTTGATTGCAGCCATTCCGACCATCTTCGCTGTTGCTTTTGCCTCTTCTTCCGATACTGTACGGTTCTCTGTGATCTTTTCATACATCTTTTCTGTGATCTCGCGGATTAGGTTCTCAAGACGCATAACGCCGCCTTCTCTGGTCTTGAACGGTTTTCCGTCTTTTCCGTTCATCGTACCAAATCCAAGGAAAGTAAGTTTTGTATCCTCTTTTACAATGCCGGTCTTCTTCGCGCAGCGGAATACCTGTACAAAATGCAGTTCCTGACGCTTGTCAACTACATAGATGACTTCGTCCGGCTGGAACAGTTCTTCACGCTCTACCAGTGTTGCAAGGTCTGTGGTATCATAAAGTGCTGCACCGTCGGACTTCAGAATCATACACGGTGGGATCTCTTTGGTATCGGTCTCTTCTTTGACATCTACCACGAGTGCTCCGTTATCAATATGCGCATAGCCTTCCTTCTTCAGTCTTTCCACCATATCCGGGATGTATTTCTGTGCGTCAGATTCCCCTTTCCAGAGATCAAATTCAACATTCAGGTTCGCATAGTTTTTCTTCAAGTCTGTCACAGACACATTCATAATGTGATCCCAGATTGCACGGTAACCGCGCTTTCCGCTCTGCAGCTGGAAGGTCGCATCCAGTGCTTCTTCTCTGTAATCATCATGCTCTTTTGCATAAGCGGACGCTGCCGGATAGATTTCCTCCAGGTCACTGATGGTAAATGGTGCTTCTTTTGGATATTCTCCGGTGAAATTATCATCAAAATACGGAAGATCCGGCTGGCGTTTCTTCAGTTCTGTGATAATCAGTCCCATCTGATATCCCCAGTCTCCAAGGTGGATATCGCCAATTACTTTATTGCCCATAAAACGGGTGATTCTCTTTACGCTTTCTCCGATGATTGCGGAGCGGAGATGTCCGACGTGAAGCGGTTTTGCCACGTTCGGTCCGCCGTAATCAATAACGATTGTCTTTGGATTCTCTACTTCTTCCGCGCCGAGCTTTTCGTCTGCTTCCATCTGGTTCAGATAATCTGCGACTGCTGCCGGGTTGGTCTTCAGGTTGATGAAACCTGGCTTAACTGCTTCTGCTCCGCTGATATATCCGTTCTCCGGAATCTTTGCCACAACTTCTTCTGCGATCATGATCGGTGCTTTGTGGTATTTCTTTGCACCTGCCATTGCGCCATTGCACTGATATTCACATAAATCCGGGCGGTTAGAAAGTGTAACACGCGCCAGTTCTTTCTCGTATCCGGCATCTGCAAATGCCTGTTCCATTTCTTCTGTAATCAGATCCAGGATCTTCTTCATAGTATCGATCGTTCCTCTCTTTTTCATCATAAACGTTAGCGCAGACTCTTTGCCTGCGCCGCTTTATTTATTATATCTGAATCCTTATGTAAGCGCAATAGAAAATCGTAATCCGGAGACTGGATTTTCAGTGACTCGCCGCATTTTTCAGATCTTCCACTGCCTGTGCGAGCATTGCATCTGAACCAAGTGCCTGTTCGTAATCCGCTTCTACCTGTGCAAACAGCTCCTGCACATCTGTCTGTATGGAAACCTCTTCAATCACCGTCTGAATCTGCTCGTCAGAAATCTCTGCCTGAATATCGAATTTTCCATCTTTGTCCTTGACCGCATATAAGGTTTCAAGTCCCGGTACTTCAGTGTAAATTCCACGGATCTTCATATTGTACCGTACATACAGGATCCTGCTGCCTTTTGCTTTGCCGTCTTTCGTGTAAATCGCAATCCCATCGTATGCTTCGGCATAGGCTTCTTTTCCGGAAAGTTCCTGATAGTATGCTTCTACTGCATCCGCAAGCTCTTCGTCCCGGTTCTCCAGAAGTGGATTGGTTTCCATCGCTACGTATCCGGTATTTACTTTTGGCTCTTCTGTAACAACTGCACTTACTTCTTTTACCTCATCTTTTTTCTCTTTCGTAAGAAAAACGGTGACTCCCGCCGTCATAAAGCAGACCAGCAGATACACAAGACCAGTGTAGAAAATCTGCTTCTTTTGGTCTGTAAGGACGGGCATCCTTTTTTCTTCCGACATGGCATTTCCTCCTTTGCCACCTATCATACGCAATGCCCGCTTTTACGTCAATAGCGAAGAAAGACTTGTTTTGACTGGTTTTGTCGAAGCGATTATTTATTCTTTTTCTGCATTAAAATTGCTTTTTGCTGGTGCCCCCTCTGTGTATTAAATCACTTTCAAATGGTATTTCGGCCGCTATTCTGTTCATCCCGTTTTACTTGTCCTGTTCGAAATTTCTTCTTGATTTTTTTCTGGGCAAGTGCTATATTAGTAAATGTCCTTGTAGCTCAGTGGATAGAGCACCGCCCTCCGGAGGCGGGTGCGTCAGTTCGATTCTGATCAGGGACGTGAAAAGACTGTGAAGCTTTTATGGCTTGACAGTCTTTTTTAGTAGCTTGATTGGCTTTCCATTGCATTTTCTTTGTTGTCAGTTTTTTAGGTTATCTCTTCCATATAGGCAATTATTCAAGTGAAATTCATACTACCATAGCTTGTACTTTCAATCACAGAATTCGTTCTGAAGAATCACTTCCTGTTCTTCTCCCTTATACACAAAATAAGAAAAATAATACATGCAAGAAAGCTTAAGAACACACCTATGTAAAAGGTTGGTAACGCACTGGCTTTTGCCGCCTCAAGTGAAATTGCCGGATAATATAAGTCCTTATACCAGGTGAAATAAGTATAGAATTCGCCAAGAACGATTGCCACTAATCCAATTCCCGCCAGAATCCGTTCTTTTGCTTCTATACGCTTTGCCTGAATCAGCAGAACACCAATCACAAGCAACGCAATCCCGACCGGATTGGAAATACACTTAAATCCCCATTCTGACAAATCCGTCATATGCTCTGGTTCAAACCATTTGAACGGCATTAGAATAACGCTGATTATGTAGCAATATAGGATATATGTTTTCTTCATCTTGAATCCTCCTCTATATCAGTCGGTAAGCACCCCATAACGTAAAAACTCCAATCACTCCTGCGCATCCCATCATCCAAAGAACTTCTATCCGATGCATTTTCTTCTGGAACTTTTCTTCCATTCCTAGTGACTGTAAGATTTCCCATTCTCTTTTTTCTTCCTGCTTCTCCGCAAGAAACATCTGATACAGAACTATGGAAATCAGAATCATATAAAACACTGCAAAGATGCTGTACATTCCTATAAAGGAATACAATTCCTGACGTATTTTCTTATACTCTTCATGGTTATTCTGCACATTTACAGCTGTTCCCTGTTTTAAAATACTTAGAATATGCCCTTCCGTATCATACGCATCCGCATCATCCGATACCAGAATTTTTACGATCTGATCATATTCCATAATTCTGCTTTTCCCAAATTTCTTCCAGAAATTCTTTCCAACAATCATCGATATACCAGATCCACCTATCTGTGGATTCCGCACATCTTCTTCCTTCATGCCACGTAAAATCGCTGTTACTGGAATCGGATTTTCGTTTCTACTTCCATTCTCATTCAATGTATAAACCGGAAGTTCATCACCAACCTGTACCGTATCTTCTGATATTCCTTGTCCGTCCGGGCTGACTGCACTCAGATATTTTCCGTCATATTCCTGCAACTCTGTAAGATCCAGAATGCAAAAATCTCCCTGTTCAAATTCTTCTTTTGTCAGGCTGCCTTCATCCAGATTTCTCAGAAAACGCTGTATATCCTGCCATCTGTCTATTGTAAGCAAAGACAATCTTACTTTCTCAATAGATATCTTTTCCTTGATTGATGTCTCATTCAGATATGCCACCAATGTTTCGACTACTTTCTGAAAATACTCGCTTTCAGCATATTCTGACAGATCAATCCAGAACTCCTCTTTTTCATTGTTATGATATTGTTCTACAGAAGTTACTCCGGCAACCTGTTCCAGTTTATCAACTGTCTGCCTGGAAATTCCCGGAGAATTCGTAATCTCCATTGTACTCAAATAGTATCCATTTCCTGTCAGCCTTTGATATACTTTCAGTTCTTCCTGTCTGGTTGATATTTCCATCTTTCCAAATCCCACGATCAGCAAAGCACTTGCCAGAAGAACAATTTCTACACTCTTACGCACACGATGCATCTGCCATTTATGAAGTAAAACTCTTCCCGGCGTGAACCGGACGATCTTCCTGTACTTTCCCCTTCTTTTCTGAACTTTCTTCTTTTTTTCTTTCAGAAGTATGCGAAGCTGTACTGCACTGAGTCCATAACTTGCAGCAATACATAAGATACTGAAGCCAGTTCCAAAAAGGACTCCTTCCCATGCAATCGCCTGTGGTAATGTCTGCTCGGTTATCTTTTCAAAAGCAGGGATAACCAGCTGGTAAATCCCAATCCCTGCAAGATTTCCAACAATAACAGCTCCTGCACCAAACAGAACTGCTTCCCAGAAAATAATCTGGTACATCTGCCCTCTTCTCATTCCAAGTGCATCCAGGAACCTCCAGAACTGTTCTCTTGAGATAATCGAACGCGATACCGTAAGAAACAGGATACAGATCGACGCACCACCAATCAGCAAACGGATATTTTCCAGAAAATCCATATACGGAAGACTTACATCAGAAAATTTGTCCTGTTCCACATTGTCATCCATGCCGCAGGTAATTTCTTCGCTGTCTTTCAGATCTTTATAAACACTTTCACTGCCTTCTTTCGCTTTTACAAGCATATGCATATCCTGAACAGAGCCGATCCTGTTCCCGCCTTCCTGTGTCACAATTCCAGTTGGAAACCGATGCCGGTTGCAGATTTCCCAGTTTATCTGATAATCTTTTAGGATCCCGCATAAAGTATACGAATAGCTTTTTGATTCCCCCTGATCCAGAATGGAAAGCGCCGGTGTAATATCCAGTGTAATCTCTTTTCCAAGCATCTCCTCATATCCAAGTGAGCGAAGTGTACTGTATTCCATTACGATCTCATGCTCATTTTCCGGCAGGCGTCCTTCTTTCATTTCCAGTCTGCCAAGCTTCCACGCCGTCTCGTCCATTGTCCCGATATTCATCTGACGGTTTTCCAGATAATCTCCGGCGATCGCCCCATAGATACTTATTTTCCCGGTCTGTGCAAGAAATGGATTCTCTTCTGCCACTTTTACCGAGCTTTCATCCATATCCAAAAATACCTGTTCCCACTCCCCATATACTGCTTTACGATTCTCGATATATGCGGCTTTCAGTCCTTCTGACATCTGAAAACCAATCTGAATCAGTGTGCAGGTAAGAAGCAGGACTGAGACTATCAGGATACTGTATTTCTTCTGGCTGCGGATTCTTTTTATACTGAGTTCCCGTTCAATTCCATGTCTTTTCTCTCTTTTCATCGCAATGCACCATCTTCCATATACACAATCCTGTCCGCATAATTGGCACTGTCCATATCATGTGTCACCATGACAATTGTCTGACGGTAAAGCTCTCTGGATGCGCAGATCAGTTTCATGATCTCCTGTCCAGTCTGATAGTCCAGATTCCCGGTCGGTTCATCCGCAAGGATCACTCCCGGCTTTGCTGCCATTGCACGGGCAATTGCCACTCTCTGCTGCTCTCCACCAGATAACTGATCCGGATAATCTCCGTTCCTGTCCCATAATCCGACCTTTTCAAGAAGCTGTCGGATATAAGCTTTATCCGGTACCGTATGCGCGATATAAAGCGGCATGCATACATTATCCCAGATCGTATACTCCGGCAGTAACTGATACTGTTGGAAAATAAACCCGATTTTCTTCTGCCGGATCTTGCAGATCTTCTTTTGGGAAAGCCCGTTAATCTGTATTCCATTCAGGAAGACTGCTCCGGTATCTGGCTTTTCCAGTGTTCCTGCAATCTTAAGAAAAGTAGATTTCCCGGATCCGCTTCGTCCCATCACTGCCACAAATTCACCGCTTTTCACTTCAAAAGAAAACTCCTTTAATGCTGTGATTTTCTTTTCACCAAGGGTATAGCTTTTGCTTACCTTGTCCAGTCTGATTACGGTTTTCATCTTCTGCCACCTCCTTCATTTGTTAGTCTTACTATATCAGATCAGTCTTTCGATTCACTTACCCTAATCTTACGAAATCGTAAGATTTATTTCTTCCTGTGCATGATCTTTTGCGATCATCTTCGGCAGTATAAACTGGAAGGTTGTCGCCTCCTCCAAGCCGCTTCGATCCACAACCTTCAGTGTTCCCTGATGGAGCGTGACAATTTCCCTTGCCAGATGCAGACCAATTCCGATTCCACTTCCCTGTTCCATCTGGTAGAAACGGTCAAAAATCAGCTCTCTTTTCTCTTCTTCAATCCGTTTTCCCCGATTGGTGATATACAGCTTATAATAGTCCGTATCTTCTTTCAGCAGAATCTGAATCAGGCTTCCTGTATCTGCATATTCTACGGCATTTTTCAGTACATTTTCCATTGCCTCTTTCAGCCAGAATCCGTCACAGGAAAGCAGGCATTCTTTTGGAACATCCATTTCAAATCCAACTCCTTTTTCTTCCGCTAAAGGCTGTGTTCTGTCTATACATTCTTCGATCAGTCCGGTCAGATTTTCTTTTTTCCGCTTCATCCAAATTTTCCCGGAATCAATCTGCGCAAGCCTAAGAAGCACGATCGTCATATCGGACATCCATTGCACCTTTTTCACACAGTCTTCCAGCTTCTGATACCGTTTTTCATCCTCTTCTGTCACAAGAAGCACCTCCAGATTCAGAAGTGTTCCCGCGATCGGTGTTTTTAGCTGATGGGAAATATTTTCCATGTAAGTTCCCATTTTCTGCCGGTCACGATGCAGAAATTCTTTTTCTTCCGCCAGCTTTGCTTCCAGTTCCCTGTCTTTTTCTGCCAATTGATTATCCAGTGCTTTTTTCCGTCTTTTCTCCATGTGCAGTTCTGTCAGCAGACCAACAATGCAGATGATGCCAATTGCAGCCACAAACACACCTATTCCATAACTTCGGATTCTCTTTTCCAGCCAGATTTTTCCTGTCTCTTCATACCCTGCCTCTTTCAATGCCTCGCAGCCCTTCTGATATGCTTCTTCATCCGGTTCTGTAAAGGCAGAAACCGTTCTGTCTTTTTCTGTCTGTCCGATCCAGGAAACAACCTGTCTTTCATAATTTTCTGCAAGAATATTCTGGTATCCATAAAAAGCCAGCAATATCAAAAGAAAAATCAGAGTCCATTTTCCCGGTATTCTCCATTTCTCCGTCTTTCTCTCAGATCTCATCATACACATCCTCAGCTTTCAGCGTCCATGCATAACCAACTCCACGCTTTGTCTCAATCGGATCCTGCTCATTTTCTGCAGTCAGCTTCTTTCTCAGCCGGTTCATATGTACAGACAAGGTATTGTCATCGATATAATTTTCATTAAAATCCCAGATAGTGTCCAACAGGAACTCCCTCGCAACAAGATTCGGTGCGTTTGCAAGAAGGCTGCACAGAATCTGATATTCGGTCCTTGTAAGATCGATTCGGACACCATCCTTCTGCAAAATCTGCTTCTGCAAATCCAGTTCATATTCTCCGCTTTTGATTCCTTTTTTCACTTTCTTGCCGTTTTGCATACCGGTACGTCGCAGCAAAGCCTTGATTCTCGCAATAAATTCAAATGTGCGGAAAGGCTTGATCACATAGTCATTTGCTCCCGCTTCAAATCCTTCTACGATAAATTCTTCACTGTCATAGGCTGATAAGAAAAGAATGGGATTGTCTGTATATCTGCGGATCTCCCTGCAGAGCATGATTCCGTTCCCGTCTGGCAGCTTCATATCCAGTACATACAGCATATATTCTTCTCCTCGAATCCTTACGAGTGCTTCGCTGCAACCGCATTCCATCCCTTTAGTTCCAGGATGTCTACGATTCCCTGTCTTACCAGGTCGTCATCTTCAATTACTAAAATTTCTGTGTTCATGCTCGGAATTCCTTTCTTTATTTCTATTGTATGATTACGTAAGCTGACTCCTACTTGATTCGTATACTTTGTACACCATCTCGCTTAACAGCCAGGTGATGTACATTCGCAAAATACAGATTCTTGTGCAAGCACAAATCTGCACTTGGCTCATCGTATACACAAAAAGGTGCCGCAAACCTGCGACACCTCTTTAAGTCTTCTTCAAATGATTATCCAGCAGGCGTGCGCTTCTCCTGCATCTCTCAGGTTTCCCCTGTCTATACCATCGGCGTGTGGATCGCACGAAATCTTCCACCTTAGATAATCATATGAATGAATTTTTCTCTACATTCAGTATATCAATATTATTCTCTTTTGTAAAGAATTTTCTTGTTGCGCAGCAGCCTGTTCCATTCCTTATCATCTATTTTCATAAATGTGATAATTGAATTTTTGTAGTACAGATTATCCTTTGATGTAATCAAACGTAAAACCATTTTAAATACTTCTTTAACGTCCTTAATTTCTTTTAGTATCAACGCTGTATTGGGTTTCTTCGCTTCAATTATATAATCCGGATCCCGTATTATCTCGTCAAAGTATGTAGAAAAAAGTTCATAATCATTGGGATGTCTTTCCCGAATATGCATAATCTGCACAACAGTTATAATAACTTCATCTGTTACTATATCCTCTGCTATACAATGGTATATTTCCCTGTCAATTTTCCCTACTCTATACACGTTTATAATCTATCCCTACTTCGCCACGATCCGAATCTCCTCCCCATCAAAGTAATACACAGAATCCGAAAGTACTTCCTCCGGTGCCACTCCGGTCTGATTGATCTCTTTTACCATTTCCTGCATCCGCTCCGGCTCCAGTCCAAAGCTTTCCGGCACCAGTATCACTTCATGGATACTGCTTGGCAGGATATAGAAATCCCCTCTGATCATCCCCCTGACCTTTTCCCGGAAATCCGGATACCGCATCACTGCTGCCCCCAGACTGCACTGCTCGTTCGTCGCCACATACATAAAGCGCACAATCTGCCGGATCTGCACCGGATAGATCCGCGGTGTATTCTTCTCGGCAAGACGGCGGATCTCTTCCTTTTCCACACGCCAGTACCGCAGATGCTCGTTGCGGATCTGGATCGCCGCCGAACCAAAGCGTGTGTTGTCTATCTGGATATAATAGACCACTGCCAGATCCAGGAACGGCTCATAAGGAATCTGCTTTAACAGTTCTTCGTTGGCATCCCGCCGGATCAGTTTGTACACGATATGCTCTTTTACATGATTAAAATCAAACAGATTCTGACAATCACAGGTCTTCTTCACCCGTATCTCCTGATAAATACTGCAAATGGAATCCGCCAGATCCGGTACCTGCTGCCCCTTCAGATACTTCTGGTAAAATTCCTCCAGATAGATCGTCGGTGCAAGGTTGCTGTCCTCCTGCTTAAAAAGAATCCCTGTTCTTCTGGTTCCATTATTCTTCGTCACGGTGTACAACTCCGTCCTCACCTGCGCATCTACCTGTCCTCTGATCTCGCATAACATAGCATTCATAAATTCTGTATAATTCATCCGTTCTCCTTCCAGAAAGCCATGCGCCGCAAAGAACCTTTTCTGCCATCTTAAGGCAGCTTATGATTTGAATATCACCTGCATTCAAGCAGGTGTGTACTGCCAATTATATCTGCCCTTTTTTCAGATTACAAGAACATTCTTTTCCCCTCCAAAATGGCATTGACATGCAAAAAAGCCGAAAGCATGAGGACTTGCCTCTGCTTTCGGCTTTTATCTCTGTCTTAATTTTGTGAATTATGACGAAAGGATTATGCTCTTGAGCTGTACTCTCCTGTACGGGTATCAATTTTAATCTTGTCACCCTGGTTAACGAAAAGCGGTACAAGAACACTTGCTCCGGTCTCAACGATAGCCGGTTTGGTAGCACCTGTAGCTGTATCACCTTTTACTCCCGGCTCTGTCTCTGTAACTTCAAGTTCCACACTGATCGGCGGCTCTACTGAGAATACGTTACCTTCATGTGAACATACTTTAACCATCTCGTTCTCTTTTACAAACTTGAGGGAATCTCCTACTGTATCTCCATCAACTGCGATCTGGTCGAATGTCTCAACATCCATGAAGTGATAGAGTTCACCATCAGAATACAGATACTGCATATCTTTTCTGTCGATATGAGCGGTATCGAATTTCTCTGTCGGACGGAAAGTCTTTTCTACTACACCACCACTGATGATGTTTTTAAGTTTTGTTCTAACGAAAGCTGCTCCCTTTCCCGGTTTTACATGCTGGAATTCCAGAATCTGATAAATGTTACCTTCGATCAGTACTGTAAGACCATTTCTAAAATCGCCTGCTGAAATCATTGTAATATCCTCCTTATATATGCCCTGGGGCATTCCTTTTACTTTTTATATACATTACTTATAATTCTATAATAAAAAACTCTATTTTTCAACAAAAAATTTCAATCAATTACAGATTTCCCTGATTTTCCGTATTTTTTTGCTATTTCATATAGGCATTATAGAGTTTTTTATCCACATTTTTCTCGATTTCATCGTAAACCGGCTGCACTGCCTCACGGATTTCCGCTCTCAGTTCATCACTAAGTGTAACAATCTGTGTTCCACTGTCCTCAATTACTTTGATCTTGTCTGCAATCCGGTCATCCGATGCCTGGCGAGCCTCTTCTTTGGCGATCTCAGCAGCTTCTACAAGGATTGCCTGCTTATCTTCCGGCAGATCCTGAAAAAATTCATCACTGACGATCAGAGAGATCAGATGCGGCAGATGATTGGTTTCCACCACATAATCCTGCTGTTCATAAAGCTTGTTAGATACGATAACCTCGTATGGATTTTCCTGGGCATCAATGGTTCCCTGCTGCAGCCCGATATACACCTCACTGAAACTCATCGGTGTCGGAGATGCTTTCAGTTTTTTCCAGAAATCCATATGGTAGGAATTCTCCATGGTACGGATCTTCTGTCCTTTAAAATCAGCCAATGATTCGACCATTTTATTCGTTGACATAACACGGAATCCCTGGTCTGCATAGCCAAGGAGCTTATATCCGCCATTCTCATAGACATTCTCCAGAAGTCCATAGAATTCCGGATCATCTACCTTTTCACGTACTTCATCAATCGTACTGAATCGGCACGGAATATCAAACACCGCAAGATCCGGCATGAAAGTTACCTGCGGTGCGGTATTCTGGATCACAAACGGAATATCCCCATCCTTACAGCTCTCCAGAAGCTCCCTGTCCCCTCCGATCGTACCGTTCGGATAGACCTGGATCTTCATCTTGCCATCACTTAATTCTTCTACTTCTTCCGCAAATTTTTCTGCATAGATCTGTGTTACGGTATCCTCCGGACTCGCCGTTGCAAGCGGCCATGCATATCGCTGTACCTCATCATCCGCAACCGTCTTTTTCTGACACCCCGCACTAAGTGCAAGTGCCGCACACATTCCTGCCGCTACCGCCATTCTTACTGCTTTCTTCATGCTGCTACCTCCTATATCAGTGCCAGGCTGATCGCCGGGATAAATGTAATTAACAAAAGTGCAACAAGGAAGTAGCCGATCATTGGCATCGCATGTTTGGAAATCCGCATGATCGGGATATCTGTAAGCGAGCTTGCCACAAACAGATTGACTCCGATCGGCGGTGTTACAAATCCGATTGCAAGGTTGACAACCATCATGATTCCAAAGTGGATCGGATTCATGCCGACTGCTGTTACGATCGGCAGAAGGATCGGTGTCAGGATCAAGATTGCCGGTGTTGTATCCATGACCATTCCCACGATCAGAAGGAATACATTGATCACCAGAAGCAGGACGATCTTATTGGTAAAGTGCGTCAGGATCCAGGTGCTTACCATCTGTGGGATCTGCATCAGAGTCAGAACTCTTGAAAATGCAATCGATGCTGCAAGGATAAACATGATCGGTGCATAGGTGCGCACGCCTTCCACCAGTGCCGGCCAGATATCTTTAAATGTCATCGTCTTATAAATAAACAGGCTGACGATCAGTGCGTAAAACACCGAAATGACTGCCGCTTCTGTCGGCGATGCGATTCCGGAATAGATGCATCCCAGAATGATAACCGGACTCAAAAGTGCCCAGAAGCTTTCTTTTAAAACCTTCAGAAGTCCTTTCTCATGAAGTTCTCCGACTACTTTCTGGATCTTTTCTTTGTCCTCTCCATTCTTTTTACAGTAATAAACTGCATAAACCATCAGAAGTCCGCCGATAAGAAGTCCCGGAATGATCCCTGCGATAAACAGGTCACTTACTGATTCACCGGAAGCACTTCCGAACATGATAAACGGAATACTTGGTGGAATAATAACTCCAAGACCACCTGCCACGGCTACGATCGCCGCGGAAAAATCCTTATCGTATCCAAGCTCGATCAGAATCGGGATCGTCATACTTCCGACTGCTGCAACCGTCGCCGGTCCGGAGCCTGAGATTGCACCATAAAACAGACAGGTTACAATGACCGCGCACGGCAGACGCGCTGTCAGATTTCCAAGAAAATAGGAAAATACATCAAATAATTTTTTGGAAATGCCGCCTCTTGCCATGATGATTCCGGAAAGTACGAACATCGGAACCGCAAGGAGCGGAAAGCTGTCAATTCCTCCCAGCATAGAACGGATCACAAACTGTCCGCTGGCTGTGAAGGATGGATCAAAAGCACCCGGAAGGACCGATGCGATCGTAAGCGCGATTGATACCGGAATGGCAATGATCAGACAGATTACAAATAAGATAAATACTACTGCTGCCGGCATGCTTTTTCTCCTTTCTCATCTTTTTCTCTTACTACTTTTAATTCTGCAAACCATCGCTGGATAATACGGATCGCTACCAGGATAAAACTTGCAAGCGGTGCTGCCTGCACATAATACATCGGGATGTGGCACGCCGGACTTACCTGTCCGCTCTCTACTGCTGACATCATATACTTAAACGCAAACGGTATCAGGTAAAGAAATACCATCAGTTCAAAGGTATGGTTGACCAGTTTAAAAAGTGCCTTCCCTCTTCGTGGGAAAATTGACACAAACTGTTCGATCTTAATGGAAATACATTTTTTTGTGCAATAGCTGACGCTCAAAAATCCCGACCATACAAACAGGTAACGGGTAATCTCCTCCGACCAGGACGGCGCTGAGCCGAGTACATATCTGGAAAACACCTGGATCCCCATGATCACTGTCATCAGGATCAGGCTTATCACCATAAAAAATTCTTCCAGATAGTTATCCAGCCAGATTACTGTTTTCTTCATTCGCATTTGCCCTCCATTCATGTAATCATACAAAAATGATATCAATTACCGAAGAATTTGTCTATTTTTCTATTTGCTTTTATCTCTTTAAATAGCAAAATTTTCTATATTTTTTTCACTTTCAGAAATCGGTTAGTTTTTTAACAAAACCAGAATATGATAAAGGCCCGCAATCCACCGGAATCCCCGGTATGACTGCGGGTCTTTATCCTGCCTTTTTCACTCTTCATTCAGGTTAAACATAACGGATCCACCACAGGACTTCTCCGGATGTTTCTTCACTAGATGCTCTTATCGATCAGAGTCAGGATTTCTCTTAAATCTGATGCATTCATCTGTCCAGGTGCAGAAGCTTTTCCTACTGCCCCGAAAGTAAGTGCTGAACCGAATACTTCACCGCACAGGCGACTGATCAGTCCGGTACCTGCCATAGACATTGTAATGATCGGACGGTCTGCATGTTCTTCTGCCATTTCACGTGTTGCTTCAAGAAGTGTAAGTACATCCTTTTTGCACTGTGGCATTACTGCAATTTTCGGGATATCTGCGCCGAGTTCCTGCATTTTCACAAGGCGTCCTACGATATCGTCTTTGTCCGGTGTCTTATCGAAGTCATGGTTGGATGCAACGACTTTTACGCCGTGTGCATGCGCGCCTTCGATGATATCTTTTACAACTTCGTCCCCTGTAAATGCTTCTACATCCACAAGGTCAACCAGTCCTGTTGCTGCGGCTTTCTTGTTCAGCTCTGCATATGCGTCAGCTTCGATTGCTTTTTCGCCGCCTTCTTTGGAAGTACGGAATGTGAAAAGAATCGGAGTTTCGCCAAGTGCCGGACGAAGGTCTTTTAATACATCTTCAACCTGTGCGAAGTCAAATACACCTTCGAACCAGTCTACACGCCATTCTACAACATCAAGCGCAACATCCTCAAAAGATCTTGCTGCTGCAAGAATTTCTTCTTTTGTCTTTCCGACGATCGGTACACAGATTTTCGGTACTCCTTCACCGATCTTAACGCCACGAACTTCTACATATTTACTCATGTCTGTTTTCTCCTTTTTCTAGTTGTCAGCCTGAGCCTGTTCTACCATCTTAGTATAACGTAAGTTTACAAATAATCCAAGAAGGACTCCAACTGCTGTAAGAACGATATTCATAACCATAACCTGTGACGGCTGCATTTTGGATGCTGCTGTAAGGATGGTATAGTTACACAGGGAAGATGCGATCATAACAAGTGCTGTTACAGTTCCTTTGATCTTCGGGAAAAGCATGTTGCATACAGAAGTTGCGATCTGAAGAAGTCCGCCTGCTCCTGCCCATCCGATCAGGAATGCACCTGCAATCATAAGTGTCTGGCTCTTTCCAACCAGAACAGCGATCATTGCTACAAGACAGATTACCGGGTATCCCAGGATAAATCTTACGTCTTTGATCTTTCTTGTTAAAAGTGCAGTTACAACGAGTGCAAGCATTGTTCCTGCTGAATAGTATGTCTGCATGATGGACGGATCAGCCCAGCCAACATTCTCTTTTGCAAAGTTCTGTGCACAGTTCAGCCATAACTGGAAGGTACCTGTACATGTGAATCCGATCAGGATCATTGCGATGGATTCTACAGAGAAATGGGTATGCTTTAAGCTGTCGATCAGGCCTTCTTTCTTTCCCGCTGCTTTCTGATCTGTATCCGGGAGTGGGAAGATCATAACCAGTACCAGAAGTACAAGATAAGCGATTCCACATGCATAGAACAGTGTGTTGTAAGAGGTTGCTCCTGTTGCTGTTGTAGCGACAGTTACACCAAGTATGAACGGTAAAAGCATCTGCGATACAGAAATAAAGAATTTGATTCCCATAGTTGCAACGCCCGGTGCTTTGTAAATGATTTCTGAAACAGCCGGGTAAATTCCTGTATCCAGGAAAGAGTTTGCGATACCACCAACGATTGCACAGATATATGCGATCTGGTATCCACCATTTGTTCCTGCATTAAATGCAAGTGCAAGTCCGATCAGGTAGATTGCATAGGATCCACTACCGATCGCTGTTGAAATACGACGTCCGAGTTTGTCAGAAAGCGGTCCGGCGAACGGAAGCGCGATCAGACGTCCAAGTCCGAGTGCTGCTGAAATTGCAGTGATTGCCATAACTTCTACGCCCCAGGAAGCAGCAAGTGCTTCCTTGATGACTGCCTGTCCAAGGATGGAACATCCGACACCGTGGATAAAGTAGTTTAAATAAAGGATCAGGGCGCTGGGTATGTATTTCTTATTCATCTCTTTTCCTCACATTCCTGTTTTTCAAATTTTTTCGATTTCTTCTTAAATTCAATACAAGCCTGCCGGGTATTAATCATCGTATCTGATGTTTAATACTTCTTTCATGTGTTCGATCGGCATTTCTTTTCCTGTCCAGAGTTTGAATGCTGCTGCTCCCTGGAATAACATCATTCCAAGACCGTTCATTGTCTTACATCCAACTTCTTTTGCCATAGAACGCATCTTTGTTTCCAGTGGTGAGTAAGGAACATCAATAACAATAAGTTCCGGACGGAAGAATGATTTATCCGGTACAACTGACATTCCTTCCAGTGGTTTCATACCAACACCTGTTCCGTTTACGAAGATGTATGAATCGTTCATTTCTTCTCTTAATTTTTCTTTGTCATCCAGATCGTAAAGAGTAGCTTTGCAATTTGTCTTTTCATTGATCTTTCTTACTGTTTCTTCAGCATTTGCCCAGAATTTATCATGAATATTGAAAATAGAGATTTCTTTTACACCGTCAAGTGCAGCCTGGATTTCAATTGCTGTAGCAGCTCCGCCTGCGCCTGCGATTGTCATCTTCTTTCCGATCACATCGATATCGTTATCTTTTAATGCCTGCATGAATCCGATGCCGTCTGTGATGTGTCCTGTTAAAACACCATCTTCATTTACGATTGTGTTAACTGCTCCACAAAGCTCTGCTGCCGGAGATAATTTGTCCAGATACTGTCCAACAACTGTTTTATTTGGCATAGACACGTTAGATCCTACCATTTTCAGAGCACGAAGTCCTTTTACTGCATCTTCCAGTGTGCTGTTGTCAACTTCAAATGCAAGGTAAGCATAATCCAGTCCAAGGTAAGCAAATGCTTCATTATGCATTGCCGGTGAGCTTGAATGTCTGATTGGATAAGCCATAAGTCCGATAAGTTCTGTGTGTCCTGTAATTCTCTCTGCCATGATTTGTTCTCCTTTTCTTCTTCCATCGAAATTTATTTCTTTGTTCTTTAAGAATGTTTTTAACGTTTGCCCAATTTTTGTTAATTTTTAAACAACCTCTTGATAGTTAAATTATAGACGATATCATTTGATAGTTCAAATACATCTTATGTGTGTTTTTGATAGCTTTTTGGTATCAGTTATGGTATGATTATTTTATATAATATAGAAAGGATTTTTTACCATGACGCTAAATCAGCTTGAATATTTCCAAAAAGTAGCAACCCTGCAGCATTTCCGACAGGCTGCAGAAGTACTTAAGATCTCCCAGCCAAGCCTCAGCCGGTCCATGTCGCTTCTGGAAGAAGAACTTGGACTGATGCTTTTTGAACATCAGGGACGCAATGTTGTCCTCACCAAATCCGGCCGCGTCTTCCTGGAACATGTCAACCGGATCCTCGAGGAGGTACATATTGCCGAGCATAAGATGAAGCAGCTTGCCGGAAGCGGCGGACATATTGATATCGCCTATGTATTTCCGCTGGCAAACTACTATATTCCGCATACAGTGCGATCCTTCCTGGATATAGACCGCAACAAGCATGTAACCTTCAATTTTAACCAAACGCACACTGCAGATATGATCCAGGGGCTCAAATCCGACCGCCACGATGTCATCTTTGGTTCTTTCGTTGCAGATGAACCGGATATTTCCTTTGTACCCATTCTGAACCAGAATATGGTTGTAATTACTCCAAAAGAACATCCTCTTGTCCAGAAAGAATCCGTCTGTTGCAGTGACCTTACCGACTATCCTCTGATCGGGTATGACCGTTATTCCGGACTCGGTGGCTTCACCCGTAACTTCTATAAAGAAAAGAAGCTGAAGGTAAACATCGTCTGTGAGTGTCCGGATGAAAACGCAATTGCTGCCCTGGTTGCCGAAGATTTCGGAATCGCCCTTGTTGCCAGGGTCGATGCGGTTGATCAGGCAAATGTAACCGTACTCCCGCTTTCCGATGCAGACCTTACCCACACCGTTTATATGGGATATATCCGCGACAAATACCAGATTCCCGCTGTCAAACGTTTCATCCAGTTTGTCAAAAGAGATGGGAAGGCCTATTAAAGTGCCTTCCCATTGCTTTCTTTTACATATTCAATAAATTCTTTTACAACCGGCGCCAGATATTTTTCCTTCAGCTTCGCCAGATATATATAACGTTCGTATGGTGGATTCTCAATATCCAGTACATCTACATTCAGATTTTTAAGTATAGGAATCTCCGGCATTACCGCAATTCCAAAATTTTCTGCCACAAGACCTGCCATCGATGCATCTTCCAGAATCTCATATGCTATCTTCGGTGTCCCTCCGGTCTGTTCAAACAACTGGTCGATCACCGGTCTGAGCCCGCTGTTCTTGGTGAAATATACCTGGGGATAAGGAAGTGTTTCCTTCAGATCAACAGATCCTCTTCCGGAAAGCTCATGGTCTCTTGGAACAACAACAACCAATTTTTCCTTAGCGATCGGTACAAAATCAATCCCGGATTCTTTTTCTTTTCGCGAGCAGAAAGCGATGTCATACTTCTCCTCTTTCAACCCCTGTATGATCTCTGTCGTATTTCCGACAGAAAAACGGAAATTCACATCCCAATCTTCGTGTTCCTTCAAAAAACCGCCTACAAGCTGTGGAACAAATACACTTCCAAGCGTAAAAATATATGCGAGATCGATCACCCCGCCGGTGTCACTTGTCAACGCTCTTGTCTTTTTTACACCACTGTCCAGAATCTTTAAAGCTTCTTCTACATATTCCAGAAATACTTTTCCGTACTTTGTCAGTACAACGTTACGCCCTCTTTTTTCAAACAGGTTTGTCTCAAGCTCCTGCTCCAGCATACTGATGGCATGGCTGAGACTTGGCTGCGTAATGGACAGCATTTCCGCCGCTCTGGTATAGTGTTCTATATGTGCCAGTGTCACAAAGTAATGCAACTGATTCAGATTCATAAAACCATCACCCTCTTTCCTGTTCTTATATTAAACATAGCATAAATTATTTAATTATTCTATAGTTTTGTTTAAATTGTCTATCTTTTTCCACTTCTCGTCTTCCTGGTATAATTTTATTTTTATCTTTTTCACTGTTTCTATAGTTATATTCTATTATTTTTCTATGTATTTTCAATTTGTATTTTTCAGTTTTTTGTAGTTATAATGGATTTAACAAAAACCGGTACGCCCAAGCCGGTATAAGACAACCTCGCGTGACTAAGATTTTTTGAGGATTGCAGGAATTGCATAGCAATGGAGCAATCCGATTACATCAGTGAGTGGCAAAATTTACTTTTGACACTCACATCATTTTATTTTGATTATTAAGTCATTTTTACGGAGGAATTTCTAATGAAAAGCAAATACAAACACATTTTCGAGCCATTTACCATCAAACATATGACGGTCAAGAACCGTATCGTCATGACTCCAATGGGAACCAACTACGGTGAACAGAATGGTGAAATGAGTTTTCTTCATATCAATTATTACGAGCAGCGTGCAAAAGGCGGTACAGGACTTCTCATCGTAGAGAACGCCAGCGTTGATTCTCCACAGGGATCTAACGGAACCACACAGCTTCGTATCGATCAGGATAACTACATTCCAAGACTTTTCAAACTTTGCGAAACAGTACACAAACATGGATCCTGCATTGCAATCCAGATCAATCATGCCGGTGCTTCTGCACAGTCAGCACGTATCAATATGCAGCCGGTTTCTGCTTCTGATGTTCCTTCAAAAGCAGGCGGTGAAATTCCGCGTCCACTGGAAAAAGATGAAATCATGCATATTGTAAAAAAATACGGTGAAGCCGCAAAACGTGCTCAGATCGCAGGGTTTGACGCTGTAGAAATCCACGCAGGACATTCTTACCTTATAAGCCAGTTCCTTTCACCTCTTACAAATAAGAGAACAGACGAATTCGGCGGATCTTTAGAAAACCGTGCAAGACTTGCAAAACTTGTTATTGAAGAAGTTAGAAGACAGGTTGGACCATTCTTCCCTATCTTTGTTCGTATCAGTGCGGATGAATTTATGGAAGGCGGAAATACTTTGGATGACTGTCTTGATTACCTGCAGTACTTCCAGGAAGAAGTTGACGTATTCGACGTATCTGCCGGTCTGAACGGATCCATCCAGTATCAGATTGATGCCAATTACCTTCCGGATGGATGGCGTTCTTATATGGCAAAAGCTGTAAAAGAACGTTACGGCAAACCATGTATGACAATGGGTAACATCCGTAACCCACAGGTTGCTGAAGATATTCTTGCAAGAGGCGATGCTGACCTGATCGGTATGGGACGTGGACTGATCGCTGATCCGGAATGGGTAAATAAAGTAGAATTCGGTGATGAATGTGATATCCGTAAATGTATTTCTTGTAACATCGGATGTGCAGGACACCGTATCGGAATCAACCGTCCGATCCGTTGTACTGTTAACCCGTCTGTAAATAGCGGCGAAGATTACAAAAAGCAGAAAATCAACAAGCCTTGCAACGTTGTTGTGATCGGTGGTGGTACTGCCGGACTGGAAGCTGCATGTACAGCTGCCGAGGTTGGATGCACTACTTTCCTGATCGAGAAGAAACCGGAACTCGGCGGACTTGCCGCCCTGATCTCCAAGATCCCGGATAAGAAGAGACTTGCTGACTTTCCGAACTATCTGATCCATCGCGCAAGCAAGCTGAAAAACCTGTTCATCTTCAAGAACACGGAAGCTACGATTGAAATGATCAGAAGCATGAACCCGAACATTATTGTAAATGCTACCGGTTCTAATCCGCTCCTTCCACCGATCAAGGGTCTTCATGAGAATATTGACAAAGAGGGCGGAAAAGTTTCTTCTATTACAAATATGATCAACCATGTTATGGAATATCCAGAAGATCTGAAAGGTAAAAAAGTCGTTGTTATCGGTGGAGGTGCCGTAGGTCTTGACGTAGTAGAATTCTTTGCTCCACGTGGCGCTGATGTAAGCATTGTGGAAATGATGCCGGTAATCGGTAACGGAATTGATCCGGTATCCAAAGTCGGAACCTTTGCACTGATGGATAAATATGGTGTAAAACAGTGTCCGAATACTGCTCTTCTTGAAGTTAAAGCAGATTCCTTCCTTGTTAAAACGCCAGAAGGAAATGAAGAAGAAATGCTATTTGATTATGGATTTGTATGTCTTGGTATGAGAGCAAACGCTCCGATCCTCGATGCAGTCCGTAAAGAATTCGAAGATGAAGATGTTGAAATCATGAACATCGGTGACAGTGTACGTGCCCGCCGTATCATCGAAGGTACAGAAGAAGGACGTAATATCCTGAATGTTCTTGCCAAACATGACTACTTATAAGATTTTGTAAATATAATATTCCCCCTGATGTCCCCTGGTTCTCGTTATGAGAACCGGGGGGATTTCTATTTACTTTACTAAAAAGAATGTGCCTTGGCACATTTTCGCGCCGAGCGCAGTCGCTTGCGACATTCTTCATCTTCGTGCGAGTGCACATCTTTGGCACGCAGTGCCTTTTATTTCATAGGAAGTTCCTTCGGAATTTCTTATCAAAAAATGCCCTGCCTACTTGCAGGACATTCTCTTTTCGTTCTCTTTTTTATAGAAATGTAATACAATCTTCTCCAGATATCTTTTCAGCACAATCTGGATCTCTTCTTTTGGATTGATCGGCTTCACCAGAATACTCTTCATCCCGGTACGCTTCGCTCCCCACACATCCGTAAAAAGCTGATCTCCGATAAATACAGTGTTTCCTCTGTCCGTTTGCATCAGCTCCATGGCTTTTATATAATTCTTCGTGGAAGGCTTATGCGCGTTAAACACATACTTGCTCTGCACCTTTTCGGCAAAAGGCTTTACACGTGGTTCCTGGTTATTGGAAATCAGGCATGTATCAAACCCGATGCTGCGCAGCCTGTCAAAAAGACAGATTGCTCTCTCATCTGCCGGTGCTCCATGCGGAACCAGCGTATTGTCAATGTCAAATACCAGTCCACGACAGCCTTCCCGATACATTTTTTCAAAATCCAGTACATAAGTGGACGCTACATATTCGTCCGGATAAAAGGTCTTAAACATGATTCTCATCCATTTCCAGAAGCTTCTGAATCAGATCTTCACAGATCTGCAGAACCGTCTTGTTATCTGTATCTACAACGATATCTGCAGCCGCCTCGTATTTTTCTCTTCTTGCTTCCATCAGCTGCTCGATATATTCTACATTCTTGTGTCCATTGAGCAGCGGTCTGTCGTCACTGTCTTTTACACGGTCAAGAATGGTCTGTGGATGTGCAGTAAGGAGTACTACACGACCATTTTTCTTCATCTCTGCGACATTGCGTTCACGCATTGCCACACCACCACCACAGGAAATGATCACATTCTTCTTCTCCTGCATCTCGATCAGAAGATTGGTTTCCATATTACGGAAGTATTCCTCCCCATAGGTTTCAAAAATATCGGAAATACTCATGCCTTCGCGTTCTGCAATCAGCTGGTCCATCTCAACCACTTCCATGGCAAACATGGTACTAAGATAATCAGAGATCGTACTTTTTCCAGCTCCCATAAACCCGATCAGGACAATGTTGTAATCAAAAAGCTTCCTAGCCTGGATCTTCTTACTGTTGCGCTGGATACGCTCAAATACATCATAAATCTCGTCTCTGTGCTTATCATTGTGAAGGCTGAACATCAGTCTCTTCTTCTGCTTTTCTTCCTGTTCCGGCTGCAGGATCGGCATACCATACTCTTCTTTGTATGCCATGATCTTTTCAATGATCGCATATCTTTCTTTTAATGCCTCTGTGATCTTCGCATCACAGTTTGCAAGCTCTTCACGGTATAATTCCAAATCGTTCATCTATCAATTCCTCGTTTCTCACTCTACTGCTTTCCGGGTGCCTTCAATTGCCCGTTGTATTAAAACATTATAGCAGACACTTTGGAAGTGAATCAATAGATATTTTTTATTTTGCGTTATCCAGGACCGCTTTTACATCACTTTTAAACTGCTTCCAGGCATCTTCATTTTCGACAAAGTATTTCGGACAGATTTTCCCTGTAATATCATAATGTCGGATCACATCTTCTTCTGTCAGCGAAAACTTTTCACACAGCCATGCTGTAAGTTGTACCATGCTCTTATAAGTTGCCTCGTTGAACTTTCCGGTCTCATCCGGATGACAGCACTCAATGGACACCGTATCAAAATTCCGTGTATTGGACGCATATGCAACCTCCCAGGTTGGTACGCACTGTACGATTTCCCCGTCCAGTCCTACTACAAAATTACTGCTTGCCTGCGTAATGTGACTGTCCTTCAGTCCCTCAAAATAGTCTCTGTTCTCCATCGCTGTCGAACCAGGATTGGCAGTGTAATGAATGACTATTCCGGTAATCTCATTGGTTGAAAGTCCCGGTCTTGAATATTCATTCACAGTTAACAGTTCTACATCAATATCCGGCTTTTGGGCACTGATCACTTCATCAGAAAGCTCACTGTATGCTCTCTGTGCAAAGATTCCTCTTCCACTGATCTTCATAATAGAAAGTGCAAGAAGCAGTGTGATCAGGATCGTACTTCCCACCTTTATATAACGGCTCATTCTGCGCCTCTTATTCGCCTCATAATAGCTTTTTCCATCGCCACCCCTGTACAGGTTGGCTCTGGTGTTTTTCTTCTTTCTTCGGTTCATTTCGTCATCTCAATCTTTTGTGTTTTTTGCAAATTTTCTGTTGGAATCCCAACTATATCCAGACTATCATAAAATGGTAAGAAATTGTTGAAAAAATTATTATTTTTTTATTAAGGTAGTCGGAAGGGGACGTGTACCCCTCCGAAAAAACAATTGCCGCTGGATTCAGTTGACTGTTGAAGGTTTGGGTGAAGTTTGAAAATAGTTGGATAATGTAAGAGAGAAGAATCGTCTCTCTTACGGAAATGATTCTTCTCTCTTGATTAATTTTGCATCTTATTCATCTACGCTGTAGTTTGGTGCTTCTTTTGTGATGTGGATGTCGTGTGGATGGCTTTCTTTGAGGGATGCAGAAGAAATTTTTACGAAACGTCCTGTTGTCTTGAGAGTTTCGATGTCTGGTGCTCCACAATAACCCATTCCGGAACGGAGACCGCCCATTAACTGGAATACAGTATCTTCTACAGATCCTTTATAGGCAACTCGTCCTTCTACGCCTTCCGGTACAAGCTTCTTCGCATCTGTCTGGAAGTATCTGTCTTTGCTTCCGTTCTCCATTGCTGCGATAGATCCCATTCCACGATATACTTTGTATTTTCTTCCCTGATAGAGTTCGAATGTTCCCGGGCTCTCATCGCATCCTGCGAAGATACTTCCCATCATACATACGTTGGCTCCGGCTGCGATCGCCTTTGTCATATCACCTGAGTACTTAATACCACCATCTGCAATAATCGGAATTCCCGACTCTTTTGCTGCTTCGTAGCAGTCCATAACAGCTGTGATCTGTGGTACACCGATACCGGCTACGATACGGGTTGTACAGATGGATCCAGGTCCGATACCAACCTTTACTGCATCAACACCTGCATCGATCAGCGCTTTTGTTGCTTCTCCTGTTGCAACGTTACCTGCGATCACCTGAAGATCCGGGAATGCATCCTTGATCATTCTTACGGTACGAAGTACATTTGCTGAATGTCCGTGTGCCGAATCAAGTACTACTACATCAACTTTTGCTTTTACAAGAGCTTCTGCTCTTTCAAGACAGTTCGCTGTAATACCGATCGCTGCACCACACAGAAGTCTTCCCTGCGCGTCTTTGGCTGACAGTGGATATTTGATCTGTTTCTCAATATCTTTAATTGTGATCAGACCTTTTAAGTTAAAATCTTTGTCTACGATTGGAAGTTTTTCTTTTCTTGCTTTTGCGAGGATCTTCTTTGCTTCTTCCAGGGTGATACCTTCCTGTGCTGTTACAAGACCTTCGCTTGTCATGGATTCTTTGATCTTCTTGGAGAAATCTTCTTCAAACTTGAGGTCACGGTTCGTAATGATACCTACCAGCTTTCTTCCTTCTGTGATCGGAACTCCGGAAATACGGAACTTCGCCATCAGTTCATTAGCATCTGCCAGTGTATGCTCCGGCGACAGATAGAATGGATCTGTAATGACACCATTCTCAGAACGCTTAACCTTGTCTACTTCTTCTGCCTGCTGTTCAATCGACATATTCTTGTGAATAATACCGATACCTCCCTGGCGTGCCATAGCGATCGCCATACGATGTTCGGTAACAGTGTCCATTCCCGCACTCATCATCGGTATGTTAAGCTTAATGCCCTTTGTAAGATAAGTTGATAAATCAACCTGATTTGGAATTACTTCTGAATAAGAAGGTACCAGAAGTACATCATCGAAGGTGATTCCTTCTCCAATAATCTTTCCCATGATTTTTCTTCCTTTCTCTCTCGTCTGTAATTTTGATTATCTGCTATGATAACGCATAAATCTATGCTATGTCAAGTCCTTTATCGAGTACATTCGTCCGTCCGTGACAATCACATTTCTACAGATCACTGATAATTTTACGTAACCGTCTTTCTGGATGCAATTGTACCCCGGAACCTGCAAGCTTTTCTGCACGTCTTTCGGGAATTATTTACAAAATACTTTTCTTGGTGCCAGCATCTTCAGTCCTTCACAAACTGCCTTATTTGGCTCAAAAATAATTTTTTTCTTTTCCCCGTTATTTACAACGATCAGCTCATATGTATCTGCCCCCGGCATACCTGAACTGTAATCGGTTCCTTTCAGCCCTTGATAAGGTCTGAGTTCCGGCGAACCGGAAGGTGCCATCATCTCAAGATCCGTCATCTCCATGGAAAACATATTTTTCCGACGGGATTTTGCCATAATCTTATCAATATCAAGACTCCCATTCACAAATAAATACTCATATTCAACATCCATACTCCGGAACAAAAAAACATCCAGTGCGATCATGATCACCGGACCAATTATTCCGAATGGGATCATAAATATAAGTACGACCGACAGAACAGTAAGTATGATAAGTATTGCTTTGATCAGCGTCGTCGAAGATGCTTTCTGCCTCTTCACCAGCTGTTCTGTGTAAAAATCACCCATATCCTAACCTCCAAATTTATATATTAGAACTATTGTAACACTTTTATAATAAAAAGAAAACTCCTCTTCTGAGGAGTTTTCTAAAAATCATATTTTTAGCTTACATCATGCCCATTCCCGGAGCTCCGCCTGCCGGCATAGCCGGTGCATCTTCTTTGATGTTAGCAACAACGGATTCTGTTGTAAGGAGTGTAGATGCAACACTTGTAGCGTTCTGCAGTGCGCTTCTTGTTACTTTTGCAGGATCAAGGATACCTGCTTTCACCATATCTACATATTCTTCATTGTAAGCATCAAAGCCATTTCCCGGTTCAGCTTCTCTTACCTTGTTGATGATAACTGCGCCTTCAAGACCTGCGTTAGCTGAAATGTGGAATAATGGTGCTTCCAGAGCTTTGAGGACTACTTTTGCCCCTGTCTTTTCATCACCTTCCAGAGTTTCTGCAAGTTTGGCAACTTCTTTTGATGCATGGATGTATGCTGATCCACCACCTGCAATGATTCCTTCTTCTACTGCTGCTCTTGTTGCATTAAGAGCATCTTCCATACGGAGTTTTGCTTCTTTCATCTCTGTCTCAGTAGCAGCACCTACACGGATAACTGCAACTCCGCCGGCGAGTTTTGCAAGTCTTTCCTGAAGTTTTTCTTTATCAAAATCAGATGTTGTCTCTTCGATCTGAGCTTTAATCTGTCCGATTCTGGCTTCCAGAGCAGCCTTATCGCCCATACCATCAACGATGACTGTATTCTCTTTCTGAACTTTTACAGATTTTGCACGTCCAAGCTGTGCCATTGTTGTATCTTTCAGTTCCAGACCAAGTTCTTCTGAGATTACCTGTCCGCCTGTTAAGGTTGCAATATCTTCCAGCATAGCTTTTCTTCTGTCACCATATCCAGGTGCTTTTACTGCAACTACATTGAATGTTCCACGCAATTTGTTGACGATCAGAGTTGTAAGAGCTTCTCCTTCGATATCTTCTGCTACGATAAGAAGTTTTGCTCCTGACTGTACGATCTGTTCCAGCAGTGGAAGGATTTCCTGAATATTAGAAATCTTCTTGTCTGTGATCAGGATATATGGATCGTCAAGATTTGCTTCCATCTTTTCCATATCAGTGCACATATATGCTGAAATATATCCACGGTCGAATTGCATACCTTCTACAAGGTCAAGCTCTGTCTTCATTGTCTTTGACTCTTCAATTGTGATAACGCCATCGTTGGAAACTTTATCCATAGCTTCTGCTACCATCTCACCAACACTGTCATCACTTGCTGAGATAGCTGCTACTCTTGCGATCTGCTCTCTTCCTGTAACTTTGCTGCTCATCTTCTTGATAGCTTCTACAGCACAGTCTGTTGCTTTCTTCATACCTTTTCTTAATACGATCGGGTTTGCACCTGCTTCCAGGTTCTTCATTCCTTCGTGTACCATAGCCTGTGCAAGAACAGTTGCTGTTGTTGTACCATCACCTGCAACATCGTTGGTCTTAGATGCAACTTCACGGATCAGCTGTGCTCCCATATTTTCAAATGCATCTTCCAGTTCGATTTCTTTTGCGATTGTTACACCGTCATTTGTGATAAGCGGTGCTCCGAATGATTTATCCAGAACTACGTTTCTTCCTTTTGGTCCGATTGTTACTCTTACTGTATCAGCAAGTTTGTTGACACCTGCTTCCAGTGCCTTTCTTGCGTCTGCTCCGTATTTAATTTCCTTTGCCATTTCTATCACTCCTGATTCTTAAAAATAAAATTCTGTTCTGATCTGAAAATCTGATTTTTATCTGTATATGATATCCTGCCGGATTATCTGATCACTGCAAGAATATCATTCTGTTTTACAATGATGTATTCTTCATCATCGAGTTCTACTTCTGTACCTGCATATTTGGAATAGATAACTTTATCACCTACTGAAACATTCATCGTAACTTCTTTTCCATCAACAACTCCGCCAGGTCCTACGGCAACAACTTCTGCCTGCTGTGGTTTTTCCTTTGACTGTCCAGGAAGTACGATTCCTGATTTGGTAGTCTCCTCTGCAACTAACTGTTTTAATACAACTCTGTCAGCTAATGGTTCTAATTTCATTATAATTCCTCCTAACTCTATCTTGTTAGCACTCAATAAAATCGAGTGCTAAAAACTTTCTAGGTATAAGATAGCACTCTCTTTCTTTTTTGTCAACATTCGATTTTGAATTTTATAATTACTTTAGATTTATTTCATAAAATCCATTCGTCACCTGCAGGACCAGAATCATACCTGCACGGTTCTCATAACGCTCCTTTATCATCCCTGTACACACAGTCTCACAAGTGATCGTCCGGATCCGGCATTCATATACTGCATCCAGTGAAATATCAGAAAGACTGCCTGAGCGCAGGATCAGATGTACCTGCTCCATCTCCTTCTGATATTCTATGACTGTTGCCTCATAAATATTCTCATCTTTTTCCTTATCTTCTTTCAGATACTGTACCATCGTAAGTACAGCTTTATCTCCATCATACATGCTCTCTTCTCTCCTTTTTACAAATATAATTCCCCGTTAAAGAAAAGGGCATCAGATTTGTCTGATACCCCTCTTTTACTTTTATCCTTAATTCATTTTTTCTTTTTTGATCTTATCCAGTTCTTTGAACACGTAATCATTCACAACCTTGATGTAAGTTCCTTTCATACCGGATGAACGGGATTCGATCACACCCGCACTCTCAAATTTGCGGAGTGCATTGACAATTACAGAACGGGTGATTCCCACACGGTCTGCAATCTTGCTTGCCACCAGAATCCCTTCCATTCCGTTAAGTTCATCAAAAATATGGATGATTGCTTCCAGCTCAGAGAAAGAAAGGGTGCTGATCGCAGATTGTACGATCTGTTCTTTTCTGGTCTCTTCTGCACTCTCTTCATTAACAGAGCGGAGCATCTCAAGTCCCACGACAGTGGTTCCGTACTCACTCAAAATGATGTCATCAATTTCGTACATGGACTCTTTTCTGTATAAAAACAAAGTTCCAAGTCTCTCTCCTGCAATGTTGATCGGAGTAATGATCGCCTGATATCCCTGGGATACATCAGCTGTAAATCCAAGTGTCTGCAGATTAACATTCTCTTTTGTGGAAAGAATACTTAGAAGACGTTCATTTAACATCGGATCAATATGTTCTCCCACTTCGTCCTGCAAAAGCTCATGGATCTCCGGGACTCCTTCGCATGTGCTGACACCAAGTACCTTTCCTTTCTTACTGACTACCAGTACATTCGATGCCAGAATCTCTGTCAGAACTTCACAGATATCTGTAAACACAACTTTGCTTGAATTATTATTGTGCAACAGTTTGTTAATTTTTCTTGTTTTATCCAATAGTTGTACGCTCATATCTGCCTCCATATATTTTTATTAAAAATGTGCGTTTCCGGTCGCATTTTTCACGAATATGAAATATTGTTGAAATTATGCACACAAATTAGTCAAAAAAATGTGCACACAAATATATTATCATACAATTCTGAATAGTTCAATGAAATTTGATTTATTTTTCATCTTTCTCTTTATTTTTAACAAACCCACACTGTTCATTACCGCAGACAAGTTTATTTCCCTTTTCTACCATATAACTTCCGCATTTCGGACATTTTTCTTCTGACGGCTTCTGCCATGACATAAAATCACATTCCGGATTATCCTCACATCCATAATAACGTCTGCCTTTCTTTGTCTTGCGCAATACAATGTCTTTTCCACATTTCGGGCAGGCAACTCCGATTTTCTCCAGATACGGTTTGGTGTTGCGGCATTCCGGGAATCCGGGACATGCAAGGAACTTTCCATGGGGACCGTATTTGATAACCATATTTCTTCCACATTCTTCGCAGACTACATCGGTTACCTCATCCTCGATTTTAACTGTTTCCAGCTCTTTTTCTGCTTTTTCAACCGCTTCTTTCAGATCCGGATAGAAATTGCTGATAACCGATTTCCACTCTACCTTTCCTTCTGCGATCATATCCAGAAGTCCTTCCATATAAGCGGTAAAGTTGACATCAACAATGCTTGCGAAAGACTGCTTCATAATATTATTGACCACTTCACCAAGCTCTGTCATATAAAGATTCTTGTTCTCTTTTGCAACGTATCTTCTTGTAATGATCGTAGAGATTGTTGGTGCATAGGTACTCGGACGTCCGATTCCAAGTTCTTCCAGTGTCTTTACAAGAGATGCCTCGGTGTAATGTGCAGGTGGCTGTGTGAAATGCTGCTTATAGTCAAAGGATTCTTTCGTCAGTTCTGAATCTTTATCGATACTATTGACCATTACATTTCCACTCTGTTTTTCCTCATCACTTTCCACATATGCCAGACGGAAACCTTCAAATATAATCTTAGATGCCGATACCGTAAAACGGTAATCATCTGCTCCAATTTTAACAGAAGTTGTCTCATATTTTGCCGGCTGCATTCTGCTCGCCACAAAACGCTTCCAGATCAGCTGATACAGACGGAACTGGTCTCTTGTAAGAGATTCTTTGATTTCTGCCGGAACACGGGTAACATCTGACGGGCGGATGGCTTCGTGTGCATCCTGAATATTTTTCCCGTCATTTTTCTGCTTCTGTTCCGATGCAGTCTCTGCCACATACTCTTCTCCGTAGGCTTTTCCAACATAGGCTCTTGCATTTGCATCCGCCTCCTCAGAAATACGGGTCGAATCCGTACGCAGGTAAGTGATCAGACCAACCGTTCCACTTCCTTTAATATCCACACCTTCATAAAGCTGCTGTGCGATACGCATCGTCTTTGAAGTTGCAAAATTCAGTGCTTTGGATGCCTCCTGCTGAAGGGTACTAGTCGTAAACGGAAGCGGTGCTTTTTTACTTCTCTCTCCGCGTTTTACATCGACCACTTCATATTCTGCATCTTCCAGATCTGCAAGAATCTTATGCAGTTCTTCTTCGTTATGGATGGTGATCTTCTCATCCTTTGTTCCATAGAATTTTGCTGTAAGAGGCTTCTTTTCTCCCTTTACCTTGAAATTGGCGTCCAGTGACCAGTATTCTTCCGGAATAAACGCTGCGATCTCATCTTCCCGGTCTGCAATGATGCGAAGTGCCACAGACTGCACACGACCGGCACTAAGTCCTCTTTTTACTTTTGCCCAGAGAACCGGACTGATCTTATATCCCACGATACGATCCAGCACACGACGCGCCTGCTGCGCATCTACCAGATCCATGTCGATATCACGTGCATTTTTCAGGGATGCCTTTACCGCACTTTTAGTGATCTCGTTAAAGCTGATCCGGTATACTTTCTTTCCTTCCAGCTTAAGTGCTTTCATCAAGTGCCAGGAAATTGCTTCTCCTTCGCGGTCCGGGTCAGTTGCAAGATAAATCTTATCTGCTTTTTTTACTTCTTTTCTAAGTCCTGCAAGGATCTCACCTTTTCCTCTGATTGTAATGTATTTCGGCTCAAAGTCATGCTCCAGGTCTACTCCCATCTGACTTTTCGGCAAATCTCTTACATGTCCGTTTGATGCCATTACCACGTAATTGCTGCCGAGAAATTTCTTTATGGTCTTCACTTTTGTCGGTGACTCTACAATCACAAGATAACGTGCCATATATTATATTCCTCCATATTAATAGTGTCAGATCATTTAGCTCTGACATAATAATTTTTTGATCTTTCCTGAATGCATCCTTTCAACTGAAGAGATACACAGATTCCCATCACCTCCTGTGGAGTAAGTCCGGTTTCTCTCTGTAAATCATCCAGCCCCCGCGGATACAAACCGAGCTTACTATACACCAAATTTTCTTTCGTTTCAAGCTTTATTTTATTTTTCGTGTCTGATATAATTACGATTTTCTTCTTTAGCAGCCCTTTTATAACCAGTTCTTCCAACAAATCTTCTTCATTCAGAAGAATCCCTGCTCCCTGCCGGATCAGGCGGTTACAACCACAGCTCAGCGGCTCTGTCACCATCCCCGGGAGAGCATAAATATCTCTTCCTTGTTCAAGAGCCATGTCTGCTGTAATCAGGGATCCGCTCTTTTCTTTTGCCTCCATAACAAGTACCACATCGGCAAGTCCGCTGATCAGACGGTTTCTTGCCGGAAAATGCCAGGCAACCGGTGGAGTTCCCGGTGGCTGTTCAGACAGTATGCCTCCCCGCTTTATTAAATCTTTATAGAGTCCTTTATGTGCCGCAGGATAACATACATCTGCTCCGCCTCCCAGAACCGCAAATGTTTTCCCTCCGACATTTAATGCAGCCCGGTGTGCCATTCCGTCAATTCCCAGTGCCATTCCACTGATGATCTGGATTCCGCTCTCCGCAAGTCTTTCAACAAAGCGAAGCGTCATTTTCTCACCATAGCTGCTACATCTTCTGGCACCCACCACTGCCACCGACGGCATTCCCTCCCGTGGCATCTCCCCGATAAAAAAGAGTGCATACGGCATTCCCGCAAGTTCTTCAAACCGTTTCGGATAATTGTTCTGTCCCCGGACTGCCATCTGAATTCCCCGGTCCACCACTTTTTGATACGCTTCCCTCCAATTCCTTTTTTTCTTACTTTCTTTCAGGATCCCCCACTCTTTTTCTGTAATTATCTGTTCTCTGATCCCTTTTTCTTCTATATAATATACTGCTTCCGCAGATCCGTTCTTTCTGCATAATTCACACTTTCTGTCACCTGTGATTCCTTCCACACACGCCAGCCAGTATGTATACCACATTTCACTCATTTCTCTTATCCCCAATATTCTTTATCCATAACCCGATAACCCAGTGCCTCTCGGAGTGTCACAAGATCGATCTCCTCTTTTTCCTCCATATCTGCGATCGTCCGTGCCACCTTCAACACTTTATGATAGCTTCTCACCGTCAGCTTCATCACTTCATAAGCCTGGCGCATCATCCGTTCTTCCTCTTTCCCAAGACGACAGTATTTTTCAATTTCATTTTGCCCCATCTGTGCATTTTTTGTCAGCTTTTCTTCTCGAAAACGATCCATCTGACGCATTCTTGCAAGCATCACCTTTCCTCGCATGGTTCTGGAATCCATCCCTGTTCCCTTTCCGGTCAGTTCTTCATATTCGACCTTGGGTGCCTCCATGCAGATATCAATCCGATCCAGAAACGGCTGGCTCAACTTTCCCTGATAATTCCGGATCTGCCCGGGCGTACAGGTACATTGGGGACCAGGAGCCATTCCGCAGGGACATGGATTTGTTGCAGCAACCAACATAAAGTCTGCCGGAAAAATATAAGCTCCCTGCTGCCTTGCCAGATGAATGCATTTTTCTTCCAACGGCTGCCTGAGCACTTCCAGAACACCTCTCGGAAACTCCGCCAGCTCATCCAGAAAAAGGACACCTCCATGCGCAAGTGTTGCTTCTCCTGGCGATGGGATTCGTCCGCCTCCGATGAGCGCTGCCCGTGTCACAGTATGATGGACCTCCCGGAACGGTCTCTGCCAGATCAGCGGATTCTTTCTTTTAAGCAGTCCAGCCGTACTGTAAATCCCCGTGATCTCCAGACTTTCTTCCCGGTCAAGCGGTGGTAGGATCGTCGGGATCCGTTTGGCAAGCATCGTCTTTCCGGAACCAGGCGGACCGACATAAAGCAGGTTATGTCCTCCTGCCACCGCCACCATCGTCGCTCTTTTTACTGCTTCCTGTCCCTGAATATCACTATAATCTATGTCCCATTCTTCCGTTCCATGAGCCTCTTCCTGGTCAGGTTTCTCCATCTGAGGCATATACTCACCCTTCAGCCATCTGCATACCTCCTCCAGAGTCTCTGCCCCAAAAATCTGTATTCCCTGCGCCAGCCTTCCCTCATCCTCATTTGACTTCGGAATCACACAACACCTAAAACCAGCCTTCTTTGCTTCCAGAACAATCGGAAGGATTCCCTCTACCGGCTGCAGCTTTCCATCCAGTCCGAGCTCTCCTGCAAGTAAAATATCCTCCACTGCTTTTTCCGGGAAAATCCCCATTGCCCCAAGTACTGCAACTGCAATTGGAAGATCAAATACCGATCCCTTCTTGCGGACACATGCCGGCGACAGATTGATTACAATCTTTTTCGCCGGCATGGTATAACCGGCATTACGCATGGCAGTTCTTACCCGTTCTGCGGCTTCCTTTACCTCAGAAGACAGATATCCCACCATATGAAACATTGGAAGTCCGTTCCCTGCATCTGCCTCTACCTGCACAAATTCTACTTTCAGCCCCAGAATCGTTGCCGAATGTACCTTATAAAATCCCATATTAAATTCACCCTTGCCTTTCCCCGGCAAAAGTTCAGAAGTTTTATTTCAGAAAATGTATGGCGAAATGCCATGAGTGATTTGCTAAAAGAAAACCGATATCTTTTAGAAAATGTATCCTTATGATAGTATGGGTAGGGAATTTTGTCAAGATGATTGAGAGGGGAAATTTGTGGGAGTAGGTTGTGAAGTCGTCATGGGAAAATCATCTCTTTCGATTCCATTGTGCAAACCATTCCGAGAAGCCTCTGAAAGCGAAAATTGTGTCAGCAATGGCTTCCACAATTTTTGAGTCTTCTCTCCATTGCACAATAAGTGAATCGAAAGAGATGATTTTCCCACGACGACCGCCGTACTTTACTGGCAAAGTTTTGCCTTGCTGTATCATAGATGGGACAAAATGCCACTGCACAAGTGGGATGGAACCCTGTGTGCAGTGGCATTTTCTAAATAAGCATTATTTGCTTAATCTTTGTTTCATGTATTCGTTGGCGTTTAATTCTAAGGTGTCGTCCAGTGGCGCAAGTGGTTCTATTTGACCGTATTTGCGTTCTAGGGCAGTTTGTAATATAAAATCACAGAGTACCGGGTTCTTTGGTAAAAGGGAGCCGTGCGAATAGGTTCCGAAAACATTTTTGTAGCGGGCTCCTTCAGTTTGGTCTTCTCCGTTGTTACCGTAGCCTTTGAGCATTTTGCCGAGTGGTGATACGCCTTCACCCAGGTAGGTCTTGCCGGAATGATTTTCAAAGCCGACTACGACAGCTCCACTGCTCTCCGGGAGGGTCTCAAACATATAATTGCCGATCATACGCTCTTTTGATCCAACGGTATGAATGTTGATTGCGCCGGTAAAATCGAGCTGGACACCATCCCAGGTCTTATAATACTGGCCAAGCATCTGATAGCCTCCGCAGATTGCGAGGAAGGTCTTTTCATCTTCCACAGCCGCGCGGATCTCTGCTGCTTTTCCGGTCCCCAGGTCTTTCAGAAGAACTTCCTGTTCAAAATCCTGACCTCCGCCAATGAAGAAGATATCATAGCGGTTTGCATCCAGCGTTTCTCCGATCGAGCAGCCTTCTACATTGACCTTGATTCCCCGATCCTCCATACGACGTTTCATTGTGATGATATTGCCCCGGTCTCCATACAGATTAAGGATGTCCGGATAGAGATGACAGATATTCAGTTCCATAATTCCCTCCTTATTCGTAAAATGCCTTGATATCAGTATGCTTGCTGATCTCGCCGCGCAGATCAAACATAGCGGTATAAGTCGGCATAATAAATGTCGGTGTCTCATCCGCTCCGATTGCTTCTAAAAGGTTCTCATAGTCACGGATCACTTCAATCCGTCCAGTGTCAAATCCTGCATATTTCAGGCGGAGCGCCATATCATCTGCACGGACTCCGGATACCAGAATACGGGTAAAGCGTGCGCTCTGGCGGGCAAGTGCTTCAAAATCCACATCCCAGATCCAGCTGATATCGGTTCCATCTGCATAACGGTCGTTCAGAAGGAACGCAATCTTGCACTCTTCCTCATCATTAGAGATCTGGTTGATGACCTGATTGTACCCTGCCGGGTTCTTGACAAGCATCATACGTGCTTTAGACTTGCCAAGTTCAAACTGTTCCGCACGTCCGAAACCACACTCAAATCTGCTGAGTGCATCAACTGCTGTGTCTTCATCGATTCCAACAATCTCCGCAGCCGCAACACAGGCTGCCGCATTGTAAATATTGTAACCTCCCGGAAGATTAATGTGCACATCATGGCTATGCCCGAATGCATTTAACACGATATCCGAAGAATCTGCTCCGGTACGCACTACCTGCGTCACGCCAACCTGCGGTGTCTGCCGGTGATATCCACATTTCGGACAGCGGAAACCGCCAAGATGGCTGTAAGTTCTGTAATCGTATTCATATTCTGTCTTACAATGAATACAGTACACTGCATCAGACAATTCAAACGCTGTCTCTTTGTAAATCGGCACATCCACCCCGAACCATACAACCTTATTCGGTACATCATCTGCAAGAGATGACGTCAATGAACAGTCCGCGTTCAGGCACAGGGTTGCATCCGGTACGTGGGTAATTCCTTCGCGGATTGCATTCAACGTGTGGGTGATCTCCCCATATCTGTCCAACTGGTCACGGAAAATATTGTTGACTACCAGACACTCTACCGGCAGCATCTCACTGGTCTTACGGAACGCTGCCTCATCGCACTCGATCAGTGCGTGTGTGTAGGAACACTTGCCAGAAAGACTGCAGTGCTGTGCAAACACCGTAATGATCCCGGTCAGAAGATTGGCACCGGATTTATTTGCGAAGTACTTATATCCGGCTTCTTCAAATGCCTGCTCGATCATACGGGACGTGGTCGTCTTTCCATTGGTTCCGGTCACTACCGTAACCTTCACCCCACGTGATAATTCCTTTAAAATATCTTTGTCAATTTTTAATGCGATCTTGCCCGGCAGGTTCGTTCCGCCTCGTCCCATCCGCCGCAGGACTGCATTGGATGTCTTACAGGCAAGTACCGCTAATCTTGTCCTTATTCCCATAATTTTTTCCTTTTCTCTCGTAATCTCATTTCTTTTGTAAAACATATCTGCTACTACATGATTCAACGCTCATTATAACGCATTTTCAGACGTACCACAAGCGCAAAATAACCCGAATGGAAAAGCACAGAACATTTCACTTTTACATACAATGTTAGTAACTCTATTTTGAGGTAATCGTATTGAAATCCTTTCCTCCGCCTCTTACTCCAAAAGAGGAATCCGAGCTTCTGAGACGCAGTGCAGACGGTGACAATGAGGCCCGTCATATTCTGATCGAGCGCAATCTCCGTCTGGTCGCTCATGTCATAAAAAAATATCAGCATCTGGAGGACGATACAGAAGATCTTCTGTCCATCGGAACCATCGGCCTTATCAAAGCAGTTTCCACCTTTAACCCGGACAAAAAAGCCCGGCTTGCCACCTACGCCTGCCGCTGCATCGAAAATGAACTTCTGATGATGCTGCGCACCAAGCGGAAGAGTAACCGGGAAACCTCCCTATACGAACCGATCGGTACAGACCGGGAAGGGAATGAGATCCGCCTGTATGATGTCATCGAATCTGATGAAGAAGATGCCTGTATGCAGCTTGCCCTGAAAAATGATATTTCTCTTCTCTATGAAAAACTGGAATCCGTTCTCACCGACCGCGAACAGCTGGTACTGAAAAAACGCTACGGTCTTTATGGTGAAAAAGAATATACCCAGAAAGAAGTTGCAGCTTCTCTTGGCATCTCACGTTCCTACGTTTCGCGAATTGAAAAAGGGGCGATCCAAAAACTCCGCCCCTGCTTTCTTCCTTCTCATTTTTAATTTTTGCCGGTCTAGATCCTGTCTGTCCATTTTAAAATTCATGATGCTTCTTTCACACCGGCAGACAGGACACTCTACTCAAACATTCCTATACCAAAAAGCAGAATGCCAAGTCCCAGAAAGACGCTACTTACAATCACAAGCCCCAGCAGAGTTTTCTTTTTCTCTCTTGGCAGAAGTCCCCTGTCGTATCCCGGCTGCCCTTTATGGATCAGGTAATTCCCCGCATAAATCAGAAACGGTCCTGCCGAAGCATAAATAAAATACACCGCCACCGTCACAAGCAAAATGCCTGTCGATGCCATAGCTTCTGCACTTTCCATCTGCTCTGAAGCTACACTGGAAGTAAGCTGTAAAAGCAATGTCGGTAACGCATTATTGATCAGATGGAAGAACATGTTATAAAACATGTTATCCGTCTCGGCAAGCAGATATCCCATGGCGATTCCAAGCATCGCTGTCGGCACAAACCGCCAGAAGCTTCCGTGAAATGCACCGAACACTGCTGCACTGATCAGAATTGCCGGCCATGGACTCCTAAAGCCACGAAAACAGCTGAAAAGCCCGCCTCTGAATGCTATTTCCTCAAAAATCGCCGGCGTGACACAGATCAGAAGAAATGCAAGTCCAAACGGCAGTCCGCCGGATAATTCACTCACACTTTCTGTAGCCCCACTCATCTGCTCCGGAAATACATAAAGCAGGATCGATGTCGGAATCATCGTGATCAGAAGGGTTCCGATCCACATCAGCAATGTTCCGACAGTCTTTGCGATCGTCGGTCTGTGAAATGGAAATGCACGCTTTACGTCTTCCCTGAAAAGCACTACTATTCCAAGTGCCAGCACCGCAAGAAGACCCTCATACATTGGAATTCCCCACTCACCAAAATAATAGACACAAAATCCGGAAAGCCAGAATATATCCACGCCGTACAGAAGGATCAGTACGATCGCCGCATATGGCTTCCACGTTTTTTTATTCATCTGCTTCCTCTTTTCTTCTGAGAATATCGTACTTGTCAGCCCTGCCGGACAGTTCTACATACAGTACCTGCTTCGGATGTGGTGCACTCTCCTGTTCTTCTCCTTCTTCATTTACGATCCGTTTTACCTGAACCTCCACGTTATCTCCGTTCGGTTTCATGATCTCAATCGTCTCGCCCACCGAAAATTTATTTCTCTGTTCGATCTTCACCATACCATCTTTAATCTCTTCTGTGATTCCAAGATATGTGTACTCCCGGATATAGGTGTTGCTGTCATAAATCTGTGCCTCTTCCGATGGTTTTCCAAAGAAAAATCCAGTTGTAAACTGCCGATAGGTACAATTCGAGATCTGGTCCAGATACCACGGCATATTCTTCCTGTAAAGCTCCGGATCTTTCTGATAATCATCAATTGCTTTCCGGTATGTTCTCGCTACAGTTGCCACATACAGAGCCGTTTTCATTCTTCCTTCGATCTTGAAGCTGTCAATCCCCGCATCGATAAGCTCCGGAATATGTTCGATCATACAGAGGTCTTTTGAATTGAAAATATACGTTCCTCTCTCATTTTCATAAACCGGCATATATTCTCCCGGACGGGTTTCTTCCACAACAGAATATTTCCAGCGGCACGGATGGGTGCATGCGCCATGGTTTGCATCCCTGCCTGTAAAGAAATTACTGAGCAGACATCTTCCGGAATAAGAAATACACATTGCACCGTGTACGAATGTCTCAATCTCCAGATCATCCGGGATATGTGCACGGATTTCTTTGATCTCACGCATGGAAAGTTCTCTTGCAGATACAACTCTGCTCGCTCCTTGTCTGTACCAGAACATATAAGTTGCATAATTTGTATTATTGGCCTGTGTACTCACATGTCTTTCAATTTCCGGACATACTTCTTTTGCGATCTCAAATACACCCGGATCAGCAATGATCAATGCATCCGGTTTTATTTCCTTTAACTCTTTAAAATATTCCCGCACGCCTTCCAGATCGTAGTTATGTGCCAGAATATTTGCAGTTACATATACTTTTACATCATGCTCATGTGCAAACCGGATTCCTTCCATCATATCTTCTTTGGAAAAGTTCTTTGCCTTTGCACGAAGTCCAAATGCTTCTCCTCCAATATAAACTGCATCTGCTCCAAATACGACTGCAGTCTTCAACACTTCCAGGCTGCTTGCCGGTATCAATAATTCAGGATGTCTTGCCATTATTTTTTTCCTTTCTGTTACTGTTATCTCCTGTTTTTATTTTCGCACGCTCAGTGCCACTCCATCTCCCAGCGGAAGAATAGATGTCTCAAGCTCAGGATGATGTTTCAGAGTATACAGATACTCCCTCATCCGGCTATGGATCGTGCGGTCTCTTCTTTCCACCGCAAACCGTGACTCAATAATATCTCCGTCCTGCAACACATTATCCGTGATCAGGATCCCTCCCGGCACAAGGAAACGCATCACCTGTTCTAAATATGCCGGATATTGTCCCTTTGCGGCATCCATAAACACAAAATCAAATCCTGCATCATCCGGCATGCCTTTCATGATCTCCAGTGCATCGCCTTCAAGCAGCGTAATTTTCTGTTCCATACCTGCCCTGGCAAAATTGGCTCTGGCAATTGGAATCCTTTTTTCGTAATTTTCGATTGTTGTAATGTGACATTCCTCCGGAGAATATTTTCCCATCAGAATTGCCGAAAATCCAACTGCTGTCCCAATTTCAAGAATCTTTACCGGACGTTTGATCTCCAGCATTACTTTCAGAAAACTTTTTGTCTCTTTGCGGATGATCGGAACCATGTCCGCAAGGGCTTCCTGTTCGATCTCATCGAGAACGGGAATGTCCGCGCTTTCCAGAGAATGGAGGTAAGTCGTCAGTCGTTCTTCTACTATCATATCTTCCTCTTTTCTTCCAAGGGAATTCTTATCCTATACATTTATCATAGAAGCGCAGACAAAGTTTATTTTCTTTTCAACTCTGACTGCGCTTCTTTATGCAGATATCTTCGCATCTGCTTATTTTCATAAAAATGCCACAGGCATCTTTATACTATACATCCATAATGATTGGAAGGATCATTGGTTTTCTCTTGGTTCTTTTCCAGATAAAGTCATTCATTGTGTCGCGGATCACAAGCTTAATCTTGCTCCAGTCAGCATGACGGCTCATCAGACATTTTTCAACCGCTTCCGTAACAACCTTCCGTGCCTCTTCCATCAGGCTTTCAGATTCACGTACATAAACAAATCCACGGGATACGATATCAGGTCCGGCAAGAAGCTGGTTGGTACGCTTTTCCAGTGTCAGAACAACAATCAGGATTCCGTCTTCTGCCAGATGCTGACGATCACGCAGTACAATATTACCGACATCACCAACACCGAGTCCATCTACCAGGATTTCTCCTGTGTGTACCTTATCTAAAACTTCTGCACTTTCATCATCCAGTGCGAGTACATCGCCTGACTTGAGGATGAAAATGTTGTCCTTCGGAATTCCAAGAGATTTGGCAATACCTGCGTTCGCTTTCAGATGACGGTATTCTCCGTGAACCGGAATTGCATATTTTGGTTTTACCAGTGAATAGATCAGCTTCAGCTCTTCCTGGCACGCATGTCCGGATACGTGCGTATCCTGGAAAATAACATTCGCTCCCTTTTCAGAGAGTTCATTGATGATATTCGATACCGCTTTTTCATTACCCGGGATCGGATTAGAGCTTAAAATGATCGTGTCACCCGGCATGATCGAGATCTTCTTATGGATATCTGCTGCCATACGTGACAGAGCCGCCATAGATTCTCCTTGGCTTCCTGTTGTGATGATCGTTGTCTTCTCTCTTGGATAGTTTTTCAACTGATCTGTCTCGATCAGCGTATTCTCCGGCACATTCAAATAGCCAAGCTCTGATGCAACCGAAATGATATTTACCATACTGCGGCCTTCTACAACTACTTTACGTCCATACTTGTAAGACGTATTGATGATCTGCTGTACACGGTCTACATTCGAAGCGAAGGTTGCTACAATAATTCTTGTATTGGAGTGTTCGGCAAAAAGCCGGTCAAATGTAGCTCCCACTGTCCTTTCTGACTGTGTAAAACCAGGTCTCTCCGCATTGGTACTGTCTGACATCAATGCCAGTACCCCTTTCTTGCCAATTTCTGCAAAACGCTGCAGATCAATCGCATCACCAAATACCGGTGTATAATCTACCTTAAAGTCTCCGGTATGCACAACAATACCTGCCGGCGAATAGATTGCCAGTGCCGATGCATCCTGGATACTGTGGTTCGTCTTGATAAATTCAATTCTGAATTTTCCAAGATTGATCGACTGTCCATGGCGCACTACTTTTCTTTTAGTTGAGCGGAGAAGATTGTGCTCTGTGAGCTTTTTCTCGATAATTCCCATAGTCAGCTTTGTTGTATAAATCGGCAGATTAATCTCTTTAAGCACATAAGGAAGCGCTCCAATGTGATCCTCATGTCCATGTGTGATCACAAAACCCTTCACCTTATCCGCATTGCTCTTAAGGTAACTGATATCCGGGATTACAAGATCAATTCCCAGCATATCATCTTCCGGGAACGACAATCCGCAATCTACTACAATAATACTGTCTTCATATTCAAAGGCAGTGATATTCATTCCGATCTTTTCAAGACCTCCAAGCGGAATGATCTTAAGTTTTGAGTTGCTTTTTTTCTTCAATCTCACACCTCCATATATTTTATGTATCTCATCCGTACATTTAATTATCGTAAAATTCGGAGTCCGCCTCTGTGTGCGAACCCCGTTCTTATCTGTCAGAAATATTCTTTTGACAGTTCCGTCTACACTTCAATCTCCACATCCTCCAGAAGCTCTTCGAACACCTTGAGTACGGCATTAAGCTCTACTTCCTCTTCTACCATCTCATAAACGCTGTCCTTCTCTTCCGGCGCACTTGTATCCTTCAAGATCAGGCACTCTGCATCATCCTCTTCTGAATCTGCAACCAGAAGGTAAGTCACTCCATTCAGTCTGGTCTGCTCCACAACAAAAAATTCTTCTGCTTCGCCGCCTTCTCCGCATGTAAACGTTAATTTTTCATTCTTCATATACTTTCCCCTTATCGTCTGATTGTATTCCAAAGCCTGTTACTTTTGCATACCCAGAGAGTCCAGATATCCCTGCAATATAAATACAGCCGCGATCTGATCCACATACTGCTTGCGGTTCTCCCGTCTTACACCGGATTCCATAAGTGTCCGTTCCGCTTCCACCGTTGTAAGGCGCTCATCCCACATCACGATCTCAATGCCGGTACGCCGCTTCAGCATCTCTCCAAATTCCAGTGCCTTCTCTGCCCGTTCTCCGATATCATTATTCATATGTTTCGGAAAACCGATCACAAACTTCTCTACTCCATATTCGGTTGCAAGGCTCTCAATCCTTGCCAGTGTCTTCCGAAGCTTGTTCTCGTCCTTCCTCGTAACCGTCTCCACTGCCTGTGCCGTAATCCCCAGAGGATCACTTACAGCAACACCTACGGTCTTCGTACCATAATCAAGTCCCATTATCCGCATCATATCTTCAACCTACAGTTCATGTCTGATATAAGCTTTTAATAATTCTTCTACTATCTCATCCCGCTCAACCTTCATCACAAGGCTTCTTGCTCCGTTATAGCTGGTAATGTATGTAGGATCACCGGACATAATGTATCCTACAATCTGATTCACCGGATTATATCCTTTTTCCACCAGAGCATTATATACAATTTCCAGAATATCTTTTGCCTGGATCTGTGGTCCTGTCTCTACCTGAAAAAATTGTGTATTCGTTATATCTTTCATCTTACGACCTCCAATACTTCATATTCATTTTAATATAATCTATACAAAAATTCAATGCATAATTTGTGAAAGTGAAGTAAGTTCTATCTCTTTTAACTGATTGGTCCACCGGTCTGCCTGTTCCGGTTCGCATGGAACCCCAACCCGCAGATATTCCTTGGTGTGCCCTGTGACATAATTTTTTCCATCACGCTCTGTCATCTCTTCAAATAGAACTTCCACCTTTTTTCCAAGCCATCCTTCTTCATAGCGCTGCATTTTTTTGCGGTTCAGTTCCAGCATGATATTACTTCTTCGCGTTTTTTCATGTTCCGGGATCTGCCCGTCCATCTTCGCAGCCTTCGTTCCCTGGCGCTTTGAATACTTAAATATATGAGTCTCATAAAAATTGATGCTGTCTACAAAGTCCCGGGAGGCTTCAAATTCTTCCTCTGATTCCTGCGGGAATCCTACGATCACATCGGTTGTCAGTGCCGGATTTTCAAAATACTTCCGGAGAAGCTCACATTTTTCCCGATATTCTGCCGCATCATATCTGCGGTTCATCCGTTTCAGGGTTGCATCACATCCGCTCTGCAGAGACAGGTGAAAATGCGGACATATCTTCGGCAGGCAAGCCAGTTCTTTTGCAAATTCTTCCGTCACGATACGCGGTTCCAGAGAACCCAGACGGATCCTTTTGATCCCTTCAACTCCATGTACCGCGCGGATCAAATCCAGGAGTCCTTCTGTCTGCTTTCCATTTTCATCTTTCCATTCCAGTCCGTAAGAACTGAGATGGATTCCGGTAAGTACCACTTCCTGATACCCATGTTCCGCAAGTGTACGCACCTCTTCCACTACGTCTTCTTTTTTCCTGCTGCGCACGCGTCCTCTCGCATAAGGAATGATGCAATAGGTACAGAACTGGTTGCAGCCATCCTGCACTTTCAGATATGCCCTTGTATGCTCTGCTGTCCGGGAAAGATGGAGGCTCTCATACTCGAAGGTATGGTTAATGTCAATGACCTCCTGCATCTGTTCCGGAATGTCTTCTTTAAAATATTCTTCCAGAAGGCGGATCAGATCCTTTTTTTTATTATTCCCGATTACAATATCTATATTCTCATCCAGCTCACCCATATCCGCCTGCGCCTGCACATAACAGCCGGCCGCTACGATCACTGCATCAGGATTCTGTTTTCGGGCACGATGGATCATCTGTCTGGACTTGCGGTCTGCCATATTCGTCACCGAGCAGGTATTGATCACATAGACATCTGCCAGATCATGAAACGGTACGATTTCATATCCGTTCTTTTCCAGCAGTTCCTGCATCGCTTCTGTTTCATAAGCATTTACCTTACAGCCCAGGTTGTGTAATGCTGCTTTTTTCATAAATTCATCCTACTTTCAATATTTATAACATTTAACGAAAATTTCATTCATTCTTCGGCGTTTTGTTCCTTGACTTTTTTATGTATAACTTTTAATATAACTATAGAAAATGAAATCAAGGAGGTGTGTTTTCAATGAAAACCGTACAAATTTCTTTAAATTCTATCGACAAAGTAAAATCATTCGTAAACGAAATCACAAAATACGATTACGATTTTGACCTGGTATCCGGAAGATATGTGATTGATGCAAAATCTATCATGGGTATCTTCAGTCTTGATCTTTCTAAACCGATCGATCTGAACATCCATGCTGAGAACCAGGATGCTGATAACATCATCGAACTTCTGAAACCATACTTAGTATAATAGAATGCGAAGTATCAGGACGCAGTACATTTTCTGTACTGCGTCCTTTCTTTTTTTGAGGAGAGCCTGAAAAAGCTCCCCTTTTTCTTTTATTATTTTACGATGATCGTCTCCACAGTATTCACTGCTTCTGCAAACAGTTCATCAATCTTTTCACTTAAGTTTTCTTCTGATTTGCGGATCACTTCTACATTCGGTTTGGTTACCGGATGTTTTGCCACGAAGATCGTACAACAGTCTTCGTATGGAAGAATGGAAGTCTCATAGGTTCCGATCTTCTCTGAAATATCTACGATCTCCTGCTTGTCAAATCCGATCAGTGGCCGATATACCGGCAATGTACATACATCGTTGGTTGCCATCAGGCTCTGCATGGTCTGGCTTGCCACCTGTCCGATACTTTCACCGGTAATAAGTCCCAGGCATCCGTCTTCTTTTGCAAAATGCTCTGCAATCCGCATCATATAACGGCGCATGATGATCGTCAGTTCATCATGTGGGCATTTTTCATAGATATAAAGCTGGATATCGGTAAAGTTGACTACATGCAGCTTGATCGGTCCTGTATATTTGGAAACCTGCTTTGCAAGATCCACTACCTTCTGTTTGGCCCTCTCGCTGGTGTACGGCGGTGCATGGAAATAGGTTGCCTCCAGTCCGACGCCACGTTTGGAGATCATATAACCTGCAACCGGACTGTCGATTCCACCGGAAAGCAGAAGCATCGCGGTTCCATTGGTCCCGATCGGCATACCGCCAGGTCCCGGAATGATCTCGGAATAAATATAAATCTCTTCTCTTACCTCTACATGAAGCAGTACATCCGGGTGGTGTACATCTACCCGGATTTCCGGGAATGCATACAGAATAGCTTCTCCGAGGTCATAATTGATCTCCATTGATTTCTTCGGATAGGTTTTCTTTGCACGACGGGACTCTACCTTAAATGTGATATTCTTATCTGGATAAACCTCATCCATGTATGCGATCACATCTTTTTTCAGTTCTTCAAATCCTTTATCCTCTACGCGGACAACCGGACAGATCCCTACAATTCCGAATACTCTTTTCAGAGCTTCTACTACTTCATCTCCATCATAATCTCCGTCACAGTCCACATAAACTCTTCCCTGTGCTTTATAAGTATGGAATAATCCATCCAGGTCCTTTAATGAATGCTTGATCTGTCTTACCAGCGCATCCTCGAACATATAGCGGTTCTTTCCCTTGATTCCAATTTCTCCATATTTTATCAAATAAGTCTGAAACTTCATTCTTTCCTCCTAATGGCGTGTGTACTTTCTAAGCATCGGTACACAATTATATAATGTTTCCAACGTATAGTCAATTTCTTCTTCTGTAGTAAATTCTGACATACTGAACCGAAGCGTTGCGTCCAGATATTCTTTTCCGGCTCCGATTCCTTTTAATACCCCGCTGATTGCTGGGTGGTTGGATGCACATGCCGAACCGGATGATACATAAATCCCCTTCTCTTCCAGTGTATGAAGAAGAACCTCACTCCGGATTCCTGCAAATCCCACACTGATGATATGTGGTGCACTTGTTTCATCATAAAGTCCGTGGATCACAGTATGATCGATTTTCTGTACCCCTTCGATAAAGTGCTGTTTCAAGGCACGCATATGTGCCACCTTTTCATCCAGGTCTGTGTAAATCGTCTTTGCTGCCAGCCCGATTCCTGCAATCCCCGGTACATTTTCTGTTCCGGAACGCATGTTTTTCTGCTGCTCGCCTCCGAAAATGATCGGTTTTACTTTTGCTTTTTCATTGATATAGATAAAACCGATTCCCTTCGGTCCATGGATCTTATGTCCGCTTACAGAAAGCATATCGATTCCCATCTTTTTCGGGTAAATCTTATATTTTCCAAATCCCTGTACTGCATCCACATGGAACAGGATATTTTTATTATAAGCCTTTACGATCGCAGATGCTTCTGCAATCGGCTGAACCGATCCCACTTCGTTATTCACATACATGACCGATACCAGGATCGTCTCGTCACAGAGCGCTTTCTTTAACGCATCCAGGCGGATCCGTCCATACTCATCAACCGGAAGATAGGTCACACGATAGCCCTCCTCCTCTTCCAGGTAACGCATGGTATTGAGAATTGCCGGATGTTCAATTGAACTGGTGATCAGATGCTTGCCGGCACGGTGATTGGCACGTGCACCTCCGATCAATGCAAGGTTGTCACTTTCTGTTCCACCGGATGTGAAATAAAGTTCCTTTTCCTGCACCTTCAGAATCTTTGCAAGTGTCTCCTTCGCCTCACGGACATACGCTTCTGCATCCACACCTTTTTTATGCATGGAGGATGGATTGCCGTAATCCTCACACATCACTTTTCCGACTATATCCCGAACACACTCATAGGCTCTCGTTGTTGCTGAATTATCCAGATAAACTTCCATTTTTCTTTGTCTCCCAAACACTTCTTCTCTTTATCTTATGCAGTTCTTTACCTGCCGGTCTACTGTTCCAGTTCAAACATCAGTACAGCAAGCGTTGCAAGTCCGGCTGTCTCTGTCCGCAGGATCCGCCTGCCCAGGGTGATGACCTTCGCCCCCATACTGACTGCTGCCTCAACTTCTTCCGGTTCAAATCCACCCTCTGGTCCGATAAAAATCCCAACAGACTGTCCACTTTTAATCTGGCGGATCACTTCTCTTGTCACTTCCATACCACCTGCAAGTTCATACGGAAGCAACGTCACATCAAGTTCTTCTGCCATTTTCAGTGCTTCTTTATAAGAAAGCGGCATGGTAACTTCCGGGATCCGGCTTCTTCCGGCCTGCTTTGCCGCACTTTCTGCGATGGAATTCCAACGGTCTGCTTTTTTCGCTGCTTTCTTATCATCCAGACGAACAACAGAACGCTTCATTGCTACAGGAATCACCTGATACACGCCAAGCTCCACCGCTTTTTGCACGATCAGCTCCATCTTGTCGCTTTTAGGAAGCCCCTGGAAAAGATACAGCTTTGACGCCGGTTCCGTGTCCGCTTCCATCTCTTCCAGAATATGCAGAACCGCCACATCTTCTTCATAGGCTTCCACCTCGCACAGATAGGTTCTGCTTTCTCCGTCACTGATTTCAGCCTTTTCATGCAGCTTCATCCGGAGCACATTCTTCATATGATTAACATCTCCGCCTTCAATCCGGATCTTATCTCCGGAGATCTGCTGTGGTGTTACAAAAAAATGATGCATCTTTTCTGATCCTCTCTGCCTACGCTTTCGTTTCTTTTCTCGCTGTTACAGATACCCATTCTCCCTGATGATGAACCTCCAGAACCGTGAGACCTGCTGCCTCTACCACTGCTTTTACCGTTTCCTCCTTGTCTTCGATGATACCACTTGTCACGTAGATACCACCGTCTTTTAACTGGTTCACGATCACCGGTGTCAGCGGCACCAGTACGTCTGCAAGAATATTCGCCACAACGATATCATAGCATCCATAACCAACTTTATCCTGGACCGCTTTATCATCAATGATATTTCCGATCATTACTTCGTATTTATCCTTTGAAATACCGTTGACTTCCATATTTTCATAGGTTGCATCAATCGCACACGGATCCAGGTCTGTTCCTACAGAATACTTTGCACCGAACATCAGCGCCAGCATTCCAAGAATTCCACTTCCGCATCCTACATCCAGAATTCTGGTGTCCTCTGTCACATATTTGCGGAGCTGACGGATGCAGAGCTGTGTGGTCTCATGCATTCCCGTTCCGAATGCAGTTCCCGGATCGATATGCACGATCATCTTGCCTTCATCTTCCGGCTTTACTTCTTCCCAGGACGGAATGATCAGGATATCATCCACATAGAACTGGTGAAAATATTTTTTCCAGTTATTGACCCAGTCCACATCCTCTGTCTGGGATTCTTCTATCGTTCCTTCACCTACTTCCACATAGGCACGCATATCTTCCAATTCATTTTTCACAGCTTCCAGAAGACTTTCTTTATCTTCATCTTCTTCCAGATAGAAACTGATATATGCGATGCCGTCATTGATTCCTGTCTCCGGAAGGATATCAACAAACATCTGCTCTTTTTCCGCCTGTGTCATCGGAATCTTATCCTCAATCTCGATTCCCTGTACACCAAGGTCCATCAGCATACTACTGACAATGTCTTCTGCCTCGGTTGTTGTCTTTAATCTGAATTTATTCCACTTCATATTGGTTCTCCTTTTATTGTTGTCCAAGCAAATAATCAATAAACTGCTGTGCAGTACGTCCGCTTAATCCACCATGGCTCAATTCCCATTTGTTTGCCTCCAGAAGAAGCTTTTCCTCTTCCATCTCGACACCGTAACGATCTGCAAGCGTGGTGACAATCTTCTGGAATTCTTTTTTATCCGGTTTTCCAAAATAAATGGTCACGCCGAATCTTGCTACCAGCGAAAGTTTCTCCTGTACGGTATCATTGGTGTGCAGTTCTTCATCTCTGTCAGCTTTATCTTTGAATGTCTCACGTACCAGATGTCTTCTGTTGGAAGTTGCATAGATCAGGATATTATCCGGTTTCTTCTCCAGACCGCCTTCGATCACCGCTTTCAGATATTTATACTCAATCTCGAATTCTTCAAAAGAAAGATCATCCATATAAATAATAAATTTGTAATTCCGGTTCTTGATCTGTGCGATCACATCATTCAGGTCTTTGAACTGATGCTTGTACACTTCGATCATACGAAGTCCCTGGTCATAATACTGGTTCAGGATTGCCTTGATCGAAGAAGATTTACCGGTTCCGGCATCACCAAAAAGCAGACAGTTATTAGCTTTTTTACCCTTTACAAATGCCTCGGTATTATCGATCAGTTTCTTCTTGGCAATATCATAACCCACCAGATCATCCAGATGGACGTGTGCGATCTTGGTGATCGGCACGATCTGTGCTCCTTCTTCTGTATGCTCAATACGGAATGCCTTGTGAAGTCCGAAAGTTCCCACTCCGAATTCTTTGTAGAACTGGGTTACAGTTGTCTTAAATTCTTCTGCATCATCTGTCTGCGCAAGAGCTTTGCTTAAGTCGCAGATCCGATCGCGAATCCTCTTGTTAAATACATGTCCCTTGGCATTGACCGGATGATAGTCCTCAATCAGTTCCAGACTGTCTGTACCGAGCTTTTCACCCATCTCTTTCAGATCATATTCGAACAGTTCTTTGAAAATCTGAAAATCATGAAGGGCTACTTTATTGACGCTTCCCTCTACCTCTCCTACCACTTCACAGGCTGTGCTGTAAGCATTCTCACTGTTGGCAAGGAGGAATGTCAGAAAGGTATGCCAGAGGTTGCCCTCGAATCCATAGTTTGCAGCCAGCTCGATCAGCTCATTCAAATTTTCGAAAAGAAGGCTCTTCAAATCCTCTTTGTTGTAATAATCATTATCTGCATTGTCGATCAGAAATGCCATGTCCCGAAGCAGATCTTCATGTTCCATATAACGATATAATATCAGTTCATTTGTTCTCATAGACGTGTCCTCTCTTTTTCAGTCTAATAATTTCCAAGGATTTTCAGGTTCAGTGCTTCTTCCCTCAGTCCACGGATCGCATTTTTCACTGCGGCATCTGCCAGATTTCCTTCAAAGTCCACAAAGAAACGATATTCCCAGCTTTTTCCTTCTACCGGCCGGGATTCGATCTTTGTCATGTTCAGGTCATTGTAAATAAAATGGGAAAGCAGATGGTACAACGATCCACTCTCATGCGGTATTTCAAAGCAAATACTGATCTTGGATGCATTTTTCAGGAATACCTTCTGGTTTGTGACAATGATAAATCTTGTACTGTTGTCAGATTCGTCATTGATCTCTCTTGCCAGGATATCCAGTCCGTAAAGCTCTGCTGCATATTCGTTGCAGACAGCTGCCTGCGTGGTATCCTGGTCTTCCATCATCTTCTTGGCCGCCATAGAAGTATTGGCAACACTGATCTGCTGCCAGGTTCCATGTTCATCCAGGAAATGGGATGTCTGCATCAGTCCCTGTGGATGTGAATACACTCTTCAATGCTGGAAAGTGTAGTTCCTTTCACTCCGGCAAGCATATGCTTAATCGGAAGGACCGTCTCTCCTACAATGTAATTTTCAAATTCCACCAGAAGGTCATACACCTGTGTCACCGGACCTGCGGAAGAATTTTCAATTGGAAGGACTGCATAATCTGCGCTTCCCTCTTCAATTGCTTCCATTGCATCACGGAATGACGGTACATGGAAATTTTTCACATTTTTCCCAAAATATTTCAGCATGGCTGCCTGATTGTTAGCGCCTTCCACTCCCTGAAACACCACACGTGCACCGTCAAGATCCAGCCGATCCAGTCCGATAAAGGGAAGTCTTCCCAGAACTCCTTCCTCAGAAAGACGCTGGTACTGCAGCTTTCTGCTCATGCTCATCAGCTGTTCAAAAAGCTCCCGGATTCCTTTTTTGTTAAAATCTGTGGACACCTTTTCCGCTACTGCTGCCAGTTTCTCGTTCTCTCTTGTCTTATCAAATACTTTTCGTCCGTTCTTTATCTTATATTCTGCAACTCCTTCGCAGACCTTCATACGTCTCTCATAAAGCGTGGTGATCTGGTCATCGATCACATCCAGCTCTTTTCTCATCTCTTCCAGACTCTGCATTGTCCCACTCCTTATCGTTTTATCCTTATGTCTTCTTACGCTGACGTTACTAATTTTTCATTATAATATATTTTTTCTGTAAAATCTACATTTCTTCGCAAACCCGATCAGAAAAAACATGTAAAACTTTGTTGAAATAACCATGTTTTTGTTATATTATAGATAAAGAATATATGAACCCGCACATATTCTGCGGTTATTTTTAAGGAGGTTTCTTATGAGACATTTAATGAGTCCTTTAGATTTTTCTGTGGAAGAGCTCGATAAGCTTATGGATCTTGCAGGTGATATCGAAGCTCATCCGGAAAAATATGCACATGCTTGCGCAGGCAAAAAGCTTGCCACTTTATTCTATGAGCCAAGTACCCGTACCCGACTGAGTCATGAAGCAGCAATGATGAATCTCGGTGGTAATGTACTTGGCTTTTCTTCGGCAGCTTCCAGCTCTGCTACCAAAGGGGAAAGCGTAGCAGATACGATCCGTATGGTTTCCTGCTATGCAGATATCTGTGCGATCAGACATCCAAAAGAAGGTGCACCGATGGTTGCAGCGCAGCACTCTTCAATCCCGGTGATCAACGCAGGTGATGGCGGACATCAGCATCCTACACAGACACTGACTGACCTTTTAACCATCCGTTCTTTAAAAGGACGTCTGAATAATCTGAAGATCGGACTCTGTGGAGACCTCAAATTCGGTCGTACCGTACATTCTCTGATCAATGCCCTGGTGCGTTATGAGAACATCGAGTTTGTACTTATTTCACCGGAGGAACTCCGTCTGCCAAGTTATGTACGCAAAGACGTACTGGATAAGAAAAATATCCCATATACAGAAGTAGAACGCCTGGAGGATGCCCTTCCGGATCTCGATATCCTTTATATGACACGTGTTCAGAAAGAACGTTTCTTCAATGAGGAAGATTATGTCCGTATGAAAGATTTCTACATCCTGGACAAAGGGAAAATGGAACTTGCGCCAAAAGATATGCTGGTTCTCCATCCACTTCCGCGTGTCAACGAAATTTCTGTTGAAGTTGATGATGATCCAAGAGCTGTTTATTTCAAGCAGGTACAGTATGGTGTCTATATCCGTATGGCACTGATCCTGACACTTTTGGATATTCATGTAGATTAAGGGAGGCGAAAGACATGGTTGAAAATACACTGAACATTGGGAAAATTTCAGAGGGCTTCGTACTGGATCACATCAAAGCAGGAAAAAGCATGGATATCTACAAATATCTGAAACTTGATCAGCTTGACTGCTGCGTAGCCATCATCAAGAATGCCAAAAGTAACAAGATGGGTAAAAAGGATATCATCAAGATTGAATGCCCGATCGATATCATTGATCTGGATATCCTTGGTTTTATCGATCATAATATCACGGTAAACATTATCGAAGATTCCAAGATTGTTGAGAAAAAAGAACTGAAACTGCCATCTGAAATCAAGAATGTGATCAGATGCCACAATCCGAGATGTATTACTTCGATTGAACAGGGACTGGATCATGTGTTTGTACTGACTGATCCGGAGAACGAAGTGTATAGATGTAAATACTGTGAAGAGAAATACAACAGAAAGCGGGGCTAGCGTCGGCTTGTTAGACTAGGCGGACAGGTGCCACGCAAAGGACGCATGAAAAAAGAAATTTTTTCATGCGTCCTTTATTTTTTGTCTCCTTCGTACAGTAAGAAAGGAGATCTTGGTATTGCTCGTCCTGTTTTCTGCAGTATGTTTGTCCGGCACAGCATACAGTGGATATTGACAGAATGCAATCATAGGCTTGCAGGGACAAAGCACATCATCACTGCGGATCTTCCTATTTTCTTCAGTCCTGACAGATCCAACTCATACACATTCCAACAAGCAGGATCAGCGCAATACTTAATAACATAAAAAATACCTCCTATAGACGCAGAAAAACAAAAGCGAATATGTCTTCGAAATTTCTGGTATTTGTCCATAAAAATCTTTCCCTTGATTTTAAAACAAATCCAGCATATTATCCAGATACAATTCCTCTCTTACATGCAGCTGATATTCCGGCTTTGTCATATAATACAGCAGAAATTCCAGGATCAGCGCACTTCCAAGTCCCCTGCCTTCGATCTTAAAATTTGTAAATCCCATCGGCAAATAGATATTTTTGATATCGTCTACGCTGATAAATCCCGGATTTGTCATTGCTTTTGAAAAACGATAGCCTTCCTTTGCATTTGGCGCAGTACACCGGTGTTCCTCTCCATCTTCTCCGAGATTCTTCCGGCTCACATCCTCATAACAGGCTTTCCGGTCCCTGCAGCCGAACCAACAACACTCATTACACAGGAATTCAACTTTATCCTTCTGACCTTCTGATAATGTATTCCATTTATCCAACATCTTATTCAGACGGAAATCCGGCACAACATATTGAAAATCTTCTCTCTGGATTTCCCGCAGACACTCCTGAAATTCGGTCAACACTTTCGTGGTAGATGAGACCAGATAGAACCCCGGATACTTCTTTTTCAGATAATCCACCAGCAGCTCTGAGTGCACGATCACACCGTTTTTCACACCTGTGCTTTTCTCAAATAACTGACAAAGTATATTGCATCTCTGATCCGCAAGGTGCTCTTTCCTGAGCAGAGAATTACTAAAGGTCAGACGGTCAGAAATCCCGTACTTCTGTATAAGTGCAAGCACTTCTTCCGGCTCAGTTTCTCCTGCTTCCACACGTCCTCCGCCCCACAGGCAGTCTTCCGGGGCTCCATAAATGGAACCAATCTCACACCAGTCATAGAAATACTCCCTGTGTGTATAAAACAGCGGCAAAAAAAGTCTGTACAGTTCATAAAATTCAAACAAGCCCGGAAGATGGTAATATGCTACATTTCCTCTTTCCCGACTTTGAAAACGATTATTCCTCATTTGACACTCCTACATAACTTTAATCCTTCTAAAACTACCATATTTTTCAAACGATTGTCAAACGGATTATCACGTTTTTTTATTTTTCATTCCACTCAAAAAATCATTCACACAATACTACGATATCATAAAAACTAAAGTTTTTTAAAGAACACCGCAACAAAAAAAGAATCTATATCCTTCATGAATATGAATACAGATTCTTTTCAAAATTTGTTTTAAAAATAAAAAAGCAAGCAAAACGATAAGCCGGGTTATGTCGTGGACGTTCATCTATCCAGTTCTGCTGTTGCCAGCAGACTCAAGCGACCAACCTGAAGCATGACGGGCCGCCATACCACTTCTTTTCGGTCTTGCTTCGGATGGGGTTTACATATGCCCTGTGTGTTACCACCCAGACGGTAGTCTCTTACACTGCCCTTCCAACCTTACCTGCATCTGCAGGCGGTATATTTCTGTTGCACTATCCTTAGAGTCACCTCTACCGGACGTTATCCGGCATCCTGCCCTGTGAAGCCCGGACTTTCCTCGTCTGCGGCCTTTCGGCACCTGCATCCGCGAACGTCTGTCTTACTTGCCTTAGATACTTTATCACATTTTTTTATCAGTGTAAAGGATTTCTTCTACACTCCCGGATCAACCTGCAGCTCATTTCCGTCTGCTGCCGTTGTCGCAAGAGTATCACAACGTTCATTCTGCGGGTGTCCATCATGCCCTTTTACCCAATTGAAGTTCACCTGGTGCGGCTTTTTCGCTTCCAGAAGCCGCTTCCACAGGTCGGTATTCTTGACCGGCTCATTCTTCCCACGCTTCCAGCCCTTTTTGATCCATCCCTCAATCCAGTGCTGATTGAATGCATTGACCACATATTGGGAATCAGAATAAAGCTCTACCTCGCAAGGTCTGTTGAGCGCTTCCAGCCCCCGGATGACGGCCATCAGCTCCATCCGGTTATTGGTTGTCCGCACATAGCCGCCGGAAAGCTCTTTAACGTGAAGTTCTCCCTTCGGGTCTACATATTCCAGAACGACTCCATAACCGCCCGGTCCGTCCGGATTACCTCTTGCCGCTCCATCTGTATAAATACTGACTTTCATAAATTGTCTCCTTATAGTTCAAATACCTGTCCCATTTCCCGAATCCGCATGATCTTCTCCCGGTATGGTTCTGATACTTCCATTCCGATAAGCCGATCCTGCACCTCGTACTGCTTCCACATATGCATCGGAAATACAATCTTCGTATCCGTATGCCGCATATACCAGTCAAAGCCCCAGTAAAACTGCTCTTCCTGTCTCGGGTCAAGCACGACAAATGCAAGATCGATCTTTTCACCGGTCAGCGTTTCAATCTCCTTTTGATAATCGCCGCGCATCATCCGGTTATACGCATCATCTTCCTCTTCCCAGTGCCACCAGTTCAGATCCCCTGCATGATAAATGATCCTGTCTTCGCATCTTACCAGAAAGGCAACCCCTTCATCGGTTGAGCGCAGACTTTTTACCTTTGTATCCCCGACAGTAATCTCATCCCTTTTTCGCATGAAATGTTCCGATTCACGCTGCTCCTTTTTCGCAATTCTGATATCCTTCGGGAAAATATATTCCACATCCGGATACACATCCGCAAGCTTCAGGATCTCTCTGTTAAAATGATCCGGATGGGAATGGCTGGCAAATACCAACAGCTTCTTCGCTGGATCAAACTCCGGCATCGTTCCTTCATAATAGTCAAATAATAGAATATGGGATTCCAGTTCCACCGAAAATCCGCTGTGTCCGATATACGTCACCCTCATCTGTCTGCCTACTCCTCAACATCATCATGTTCACCGACTGCCGTCTCTGTCGCATAAACAATCTCCGGAAGAACATATTCCAGACACTCTTTAATGATCTTCGGACTTCCCGGAAGATTGACGATCAGGGATTTACCCCGGATACCTGCTGTTCCTCTCGTCAGCATTGCCCTTTTTCTGGTCCGTGTCATAAAAAGACGCATCGACTCTCCAATCCCCGGAATCTCCTTATCGACCACTGCCTTTGTCGCTTCCGGAACACAGTCCTCTTCTCTGCATCCGATCCCACCGATCGTAAGGATCAGATCTGCCATCTGTGCATCCGCGATCTTCGCAAGGATCTTGCGGATAACCTCCCTGTCATTTGGTACCGGCTGTACAAGCTCCGTCTTGAAGCTGACCTGATCGAGCACTCTTCGCACGATTGGCGAACACGTATCATCCTTCTGTTTTCTGTATATCATGGTGTCTGCTGATACAATTGCTACTTTCATAGATGTCCCTCTTTTCTTTTCTCCTCACGTATAGATTTCATGGTATCTTATATGACCATTCATTCCATGAAAATGTATCCCCTAACGTATAGACTTTAGTATAACATACTCTCGGATTGCCATGCAAGTTTCCTGCCGCCAATCGAATTGATTTAAGAAAAATTTTAGATAATGATGCAAACCATACCTCCGTTGCTGTCATTGACGATTTTCTGCATGGTGTCCTGCAGTTTTGCCTGACTCTCATCTCCGATCATGGCGATCTTGTTTCGCACGCCATCCATCACCAGCTCTTCGATCGATTTTCCGAAAATATTGGTTCCCCAGACTCCATCCGGGCTCTTTGCCGCCTCATTGATATAATTTACCAGATCCTTTGCCTGCTGCTCACTCCCCACGATCGGTGCGATCTCGGTCTCAATGTTAGCTCGGATCATATGGATAGAAGGTGCTTCCGAACGGATCTTTACTCCGTATTTATTGCCCTGCCGGATTACCACTGGATCGTCCAGCCGGATTTCTTCTCTTGTCGCGCTGACTACACCGTAGCCTTTCATTTTAACCGAAGCAAGTGCATCTTTGACACTTTCATATTCTTTCTGGAGCATGGCAAGATTACGCACTGTATGGATCAGATCATATTCCCCGCTGATCTGCGTTCCGGTCAGATCACTTAACATTTCATAATAACAGCCATCTTCTACCTTGATTTCAACCGAAATCTCACCGGTATCCATGGACACACCTGTTACATTTACTGCATTTATGTAGGTACTCTGCTCCGGCTTCCGGATCTCCATCGCATCCCGGATTTCTCCGATTCTGCCCATGACTTCTCTTGCATAAGATACCAGCTCTTCCCGGACCTTGTGATCTGCTGTAAGTATTTCCACCCATTTTGGAAGGAAAAATTTTACTTCTGTGACCGGAAATGCAAAGAGCACATTTTCCATGATCCGGTGGATATCTTCTTCCCGGAGCTGTTCACAGTTGACCGGAAGTGCCGTTACCTGATATTCTTTCTGGATTTCTTCTGCCACATTTTTTGCCTCTGCGCTGTACGGTTTCCGGGTATTGACCAAGACCACGAACGGCTTGCCAATGCTTTTCAGCTCCTGGATCGTTTTCTTTTCTGCCGCCCGGTAGCTGTTTCTGGGAAGCTCTCCGATACTTCCGTCTGTCGTCACAACAATCCCGATCGTGGAGTGGTCATGGATTACCTTTTTCGTCCCGATTTCTGCCGCCTTTGTAAACGGAATTTCTTTTTCGTTCCACGGCGTTTTCACCAGACGTTCTGCTCCATTTTCCATGTGACCGGCGGCTCCCTCCACCATATAGCCCACACAATCAATCAGACGCACCAGCACACTCACATCCTTTGCGAGCTGGATTTCGGCAGCTTCTTTTGGCACAAATTTCGGCTCCGTTGTCATGATGCTCTTCCCTGACGCAGACTGCGGAAGCTCATCCACCGTCCGCTCTTTTGCATGCTCATCGGTCATTTTCGGCAGCACCAGCACATCCATAAAACGCTTGATAAAGGTTGATTTGCCACTCCGTACCGGTCCTACCACACCCAGATAGATCTCTCCATTCGTCCGGCACTGTATATCCTTGTATAAATCAAATGTATCCATACACTGTCCCCCTTTGATTGCTGATACAGTGTATGCGGGCTTTCCCCGGTTTAGAACAACTATACTGCCAGTTCACTTTTACTTTCTTGCCATCAATTTCAAAATCGGGTATGATAAATGGTAACAAAAAAGCGTATTACAGGCACGTAATGCCTTTCATTTATCAGAAAATCCTATCGGGATTTTCTTACAGTCAAAAAAGGAGGTATCCTATGCACGTAGGAAGAAAAGCACAAAAAAGAGAAAAAAAAGCCATGTCTGTCTCCCTATACGGGAATCTGTTTTTCGTTATCGTTGAGATCGTCATGGCAATCTACACCAGTTCCCAGGCAGTTCTTCTGGACGCAATCTATGACGGAGTCGAGTTCTGCATGCTCCTGCCGTCGCTTTTTCTGATTCCGCTACTTTACAAGCCATCCAATGAAAAGCACCCGTTCGGTTATATGCAGATTGAATCTATGTTTGTCGTTGTCAAGGGCATTACCATGACTGGCGTTACCGTCGGGCTGATCCTGAACAATATCGAAATCATGATCCATGGTGGCAGAAAAGTCGCTTTTGATACCATTGCCTGGTTTGAATTATTTGCATTTTTTCTGGGAATTACCGTATCCATTTATCTCAAATATAAGAATCGTCTGATGGATTCCCCACTGATCACAATGGAAATGGAAGGCTGGGAGATCGACAGTATTGCCTCTTTCGGTATGGCAATTGCCTTCTTTCTTCCGGTTCTGCTGCCTTTTCCATGGTTCAGACCCATAACACCTTATCTTGACCAGATCATTACCGTCACCCTGTCCATCTTTATGCTGCCGACGCCGATAAAGACGGTAATAACCGGACTTCGGGATCTGTTCCTGATCCCGCCGGAGGAAGAGACTGTTGATGAAATTAAAGAAACGATCGAACCTGTCCTAAATGCCTATGGTTACAAAAAACTCTACTATGACATTCTCCGTACCGGAAGAAAGCTCTGGATCAGTGTTTACATCACCTTTGACAAAGATCTGGTTTCCATTACCCGGTTTAAGATTGTACAGAATTTCTGTATCCAGGCTCTTGCGAAAAAATATACGGATTTTTATTTTGAACTTCTGCCGGATATTGTGTTTACCACGGATGATGAGGCATTGACCAATCATATCGTAAACCAGTCGGAAGAAGTGGATCAGAATGCAAAATTTGCAGACTGAATTATCTGATCCTTATTCTTTAAAAATACTCATTTTCCAAGAAAAGCTGCCTTAAACGGCAGCTTTTCCTTTAAATTCTTTGATTGGATTCTTGATAAATTTTATGTACTGCTTTCTCAGCCATTCGATCAGCTTCGTCAGATACCGAAGTACCGGCTCGGTCGCGATAGAGAATACTACAAAAAGCATAATGCATTTTCTGGACATTCCCGTAATCGCAAATAACTGTGGCAGGAAGATACTGCATCCTAATAGTCCGATCACGCATCCGATCCAGACGATCATACGCAGTGCATTCATCGGCTGGCAGATCCGGTAAAGGATCATGAATCCGACAATTGCAAGCAACATCGTCGCCGCCGTAGAAATATCTTTGGATGCAACTCCGAACGTCTGTCCAAATACAACCAGCGCACCAACCGCAAGTACATCCGTAAGTCCTGCCGGAAGTGCCTTTAAGAACACATTGGTCAGGAAGTGTCCCTTAATGATATCCCGGTTCGGCTGCAGTGCCAGGAAGAATGCCGGAATACCGATCGTATACATGCTGATCAGCGATACCTGGGATGGCTCCAGCGGATAGGTAATCATAAAGACTGCCGAGAAAATTGCAAGCAGGAAGGAAAAAATATTCTTCACCAGGAATAGACTTGCTGAACGCTGAATGTTATTGACAACTCTTCTTCCTTCCAGAACAACCTCCGGCATCCTTGAAAAATCGGATTCCAGAAGTACCACCTGGGACGCCTGGACCGCCGCATCGCTTCCTGATGCCATCGCCACAGAACAGTCTGCATCCTTCAGGGCAAGTACATCATTAACACCATCACCGGTCATAGCGACCGTCATTCCCTGTTTTTTCAGTGCCTGCACAAACTGTCTTTTCTGTTCCGGGATTACCCTTCCGAAGACCGTATATTTGCTCACCGCAAGGGCAATATCTTCTTCGGTCTTTAATGTTCCCGCATCCACGTAATTCTCTGCGCCTTCAATTCCGGCCTGCTTCGCAGTCTCCGATACGGTAATCGGATTATCACCCGAAATAACTTTTATCGCAACACCCTGGTCCGCAAAATATTTGAAAGTCGCAGGCGCTTCTTCCCTGACTTTATTGAGAAGGAGGACATAACCAAGCGGCGTTACCGTTCCAGTCAGTGGCTTACCATCCGGCTCTCCATCATAGCTTCCAAATACCAGTACACGGAACCCCCTGGACGTATACTGTTCTATTCTTCCCTGATACTTTGTATAATCCTCACGCAGGACAAATTCCGGTGCACCAAGCACATATGCCTGATCTTTGAAAATTACTCCGCTGTATTTGACCGTGGAAGAAAAAGGAATCACTTTTTCCGGCACTTTATCTGAATGCTCTGTAAAATGTTCTTGCATCGCATGCATCGTGCTGTTATCCGCGTCCATTCCTTTGACAAAATCGCCGATCATCCGGTTCAGATCCGGCATCTTTTCTTCGTCATAGGCCTTGGCTTTCACCACTTCACTGACACACATACTGTCTTCTGTGATCGTACCTGTCTTGTCAACACAAAGCACATTTACCCGCGCCAGAGTCTCGATACTCTTCATATCATGGAGCAATACCTTTTTCGATGCAAGACGCATTGCACTTACCGCAAGTGCCACGCTTGCAAGAAGATATAATCCTTCCGGAATCATGCCGATCACTGCAGCAACCATGGAGATAATACTCTGCCGGAAGCTGTCGTGATTATAGAAATAACTCTGCACAAACAAAATGATTCCTATCGGGATCAGTGCGATTCCGACCATTTTTACCAGCTTGTCCAGGGAACGGATCATCTCCGACTGTTCCCCCTGCTGCATGGCTTTTGCTTCCAGAGTCAGCTGTGAAATATAGGAATCCGCTCCAACCTTGTCCAGGCGTGCATGACAGCTTCCTGATACCACAAAACTACCTGACATCAGACGGTCTCCACGCTTTTTCGTGATCTCATCAGATTCACCGGTAAGTAAAGATTCATTGACCTGAACCTCGCCAGCCTCAACAACCGCATCTGCACAGATCTGGTTCCCTGCACGAAATACAACAATGTCGTCCACAACCAGCTGATCCGCCTCCAGATTCAGCGATACCCCTCCACGGATTACTTCTGCGTGCGGTGCATTCAGCATAGTCAGCCTATCCAGTACTTTCTTGGAACGGATCTCCTGAATGATCCCGATCAGTGTATTGCAGATGATGACCGGCAGGAATGTCAGATTTCGAAAAGAACCTACCAGGCACAGCAGAATCGCCAGAATCAGAAAGATCAGGTTGAAATAGGTAAATATATTATTATGAACAATCTCTTTTGTCGTAAGTCCCGGTGGAGCAACCTCATCATTGGTCCAGCCATTCTCTTCCCTTATCCGGATCTGTTCGGGATTAAGACCTACCCGGTAGTCCGGAACCACACGCTGGATCTCGCCTCGAACGACTTCTTCCTCTTGTGTTTCTTTTTCTTTTTTTCCGAATTTCATACAAAAAATCCTCCTGTATACACGCCATTATACGCCTATACGGAAGGATTTTCCATTAAGACTTTATGAAATTTCTTTGAAACTTTAATCCCACGGAAGGTTACTGTATTCGCTGCGCCCGTCACGCATCATCAGTTCACTTACCGCATCCTTTGCGGGTTTGCCTTCAAAAAGTACCTGATTAACCTTTTCCACGATCGGCATGGATACCTCATATTTTTCAGCCAGCTCTCTTGCCGCTTTTGCTGAATACACGCCCTCAACTACCATCTTGACCTCAGCCATCGCTTCTTCCATCGTCATTCCCTCACCGATCAGAACACCTGCCTTACGGTTACGACTGTGCTTACTTGCACAGGTGACGATCAGATCACCGATTCCGGTAAGTCCGGTAAAGGATTCCAGCTTTCCGCCCATCTTTACACCAAGTCTTGTGATCTCCGCAATTCCTCTGGTGATCAGTGCAGCTTTGGTGTTATCCCCGTATCCTAGTCCATCTGCAACTCCGGCTGCAAGTGCGATTACATTTTTCAGGGAACCGCCAAGCTCAATTCCTTTAATATCCGGGCTTGTGTAGACACGGAATACATCATTCATGAAAATTTTCTGCAGATAAATGGCGGTTTCTTCTGTCTCTGCTCCGACTACAACCGTTGTCGGAAGTTCACGGCTTACTTCTTCTGCGTGACTTGGACCAGAAAGAACAGCTACATTTGCCTGCGGAATCTCTTCTTCAATCTGCTCAGAAAGTGTCTTTAAAGTACCCTCTTCAATTCCTTTTGCCACATTGACCAAAATTTGCTCTTCCTTTACATACGGGCACATTTTCTTCGCCGTAGCTCTGGTTGCCATAGACGGAACTGCAAGAACGACCACATCTTTTCCTTCCACACTTCCCTGCAGATCTGTTGTGATCTCGATCTCCTCCGGGATATGAACGCCCGGAAGCTTACTTGGATTTTCCCGCTTTTCTCTGATCTCATCTGCTTCTTCTTTTAAATAAGACCAGATGGTTACATGATGTCCGTTTTTATTCAGTACCAGGGCCAGAGCCGTTCCCCAGCTTCCTGAACCGATAACTCCGATTTTTGCCATAAATTATTACCTCTTATTTTTCTTTTTTGAAAAACTGATCTTGCTCTCTGTACCATTTCTCAGACGTCCGATATTCGCACGGTGACGGATAAATGCAGAGAGGACAAAAAGTGCTCCGATTCCATACATTTCAAACAGATACTTCTGCGCCATTCCAAACATTCCCATCTGTCCGTCAACAACGAGTCCGACAAGGAACAGTACGGAAATCACCAGCGATCCCAGTGATACATAACGTGTCACGGCAACAATTACGATAAACACGATCAAACATACTGCCGCAATCCGAATATCTGTAGATAAGATCATACCTGCCGTAACTGCAATTCCCTTTCCGCCCTTGAACTTCAGATAGAATGGAAAATTATGTCCGAGCACTGCCCCAAAACCTGTATACAGCGAAAGGAGCGGTAAAATATCTGCGTGAGACTGTCCGTAAATTCCGCGGACCACCAGAACTGCGATCACGCATTTGAAGCAGTCACCTAGCAGGGTGATCATTCCGGCTTTGATTCCCATGGTGCGAAGTGCATTGGTAGAACCTGCATTTCCGCTTCCCATCTTGCGGATATCTACCCCCTGAGTTTTTCCATAGAAATAGCCGGTCTGAAACAGACCAAATATATAGCCGATCAGCAAACATACAAGACGTTCCATCTTATTTGTCCTTCTCCTTTCTCTCCCTGATAAAGAATTTAAGAGACGTTCCACGGAAGCCAAACGCTTCACGGATCTTATTCTCCAGATATCTCGTATAAGAGAAATGCATCAGTTCTTTATCATTTACAAAGATGACAAATGTCGGCGGTTTGACCGCTACCTGGGTAATATAGTAAAGTTTCAGCCGTTTTCCCTTATCTGACGGCGGCTGCTGCATTGCAACAGCTTCGGTCATGATCTCGTTAAGGACACCCGTAGCCACACGGAGTGTCTGGTTCTCAATAACGGTGTCGATCATGTCAAAGAGCTTCGGAAGTCTCTGGCCTGTCAGTGCAGACACATACATGATCTCTGCGTAAGGCAGGAAAGACAGCACCATCCTGATCTGATGCTCATATTCCCTCGTGGTCTTATCGTTCTTTTCAATGGCATCCCATTTATTTACAACGATGATGACACCTTTTCCACGCTCATGTGCGATTCCTGCGATCTTGGCATCCTGCTCGGTTACTCCTTCTGCCGCATCGATCACAACCAGGACCACATCCGCTCTTTCTACTGCCGTAACTGTACGGATAATACTGTAGCGCTCCAGTTCCTCTTTGATCTTATTCTTACGGCGAAGTCCTGCTGTATCAATGAATACATACTCTTTTCCATTGTGCACTACTTCCGTGTCAATGGCATCTCTTGTAGTTCCGGCAATATCGGATACGATCACACGGTCTTTTCCGATCAGACGGTTGATGATTGAAGACTTCCCAACGTTCGGCTTCCCAACGATTGCAATTCTCGGACGGTCATCTTCCTCTTCCTGGCCTGCCCCTTCCGGAAAATGTGCCAGAACCTTATCCAGCATATCTCCGATTCCAATTCGTTCCGATGCTGAGATCGGAACCGGATCTCCGATTCCCAGATTATAAAATTCATACACATCCGGCATCATCTTGTTAAAATTGTCCACTTTATTGACAACAAGGATGACTGGCTTGTGGGAGCGGCGGAGCATATCTGCCACTTTTGAATCGGAATCTACAAGTCCCTGCTTTACATCTGTCATAAACAGGATCACATCCGCAGTGTCAATGGCGATCTGTGCCTGCTCTCTCATCTGGGAGAGGATCACATCACGGCTGTCCGGCTCGATTCCACCGGTATCGATCAACGTAAATTCTTTATCGAGCCAATTCACTTCTGCATAAATTCTGTCGCGGGTAACACCCGGCGTATCTTTAACGATTGCTATCTTTTCTCCTGCCAGTGCATTAAAAAGCGTCGACTTTCCAACGTTCGGCCGCCCTACAATGGCAACAACTGGTTTACTCATATTTTCTTCCTCCTGATATTTATTCGGAATTCTGCTTCTATATCATACTAGATTTCTTCAAAAAATGCAATTTTTTAACGCCTCTTTCTTGTCATTGCTTTTAAATAATGGTATAAAAGATAAGTAAGATTAGATAAAAAGCACTTAAAACGCTTATTATAAGGAGGAACTCATGACAAATATCGAACTTATGGAAAAAGCTCTTCCGACAGCACCACTTAAAATTGCTGCCCTGGAAAGCTGCAAGGATCTGGCAGAAAAAGTGGATCAGTACATCGTATCGTTCCGCAAAAATTCTCTGCATGATTTTCTGGATCCTGCAATCTATTCATCTTATGAAGCAGATTCTTATCTTGCAAAGAACAGTTGCCCACGTTTTGGTTCGGGGGAAGCAAAGGGAATGTTTGGCGAAAGTATCCGCGGAAAAGATCTCTTTATTATGGTGGATGTCTGCAACTACAGCCTGACATACACAGTAAACGGACATATCAATCATATGTCACCGGATGATCACTATCAGGATCTGAAGCGTATCATCTCCGCTTCTACAGGAAAGGCACACCGTGTAAATGTAATTATGCCATTCCTTTACGAAAGCCGCCAGCACAAGAGAACCAAACGCGAATCTCTGGACTGTGCAATGGCTCTGGAAGAATTAACCGCAATGGGTGTATCTAACATTCTGACATTTGACGCACACGATCCGCGTGTACAGAATGCGATCCCACTCAATGGTTTCGACAGCTTCAACCCTCTGTATCAGTTCATCAAAGCTCTGTTTAAAGCAGAACCGGATCTGAAAGCAGACAAAGACCATCTGATGATCATCAGCCCGGATGAAGGTGCAATGCAAAGAGCCGTATACTTCTCCAACGTACTCGGTGTTGATATGGGTATGTTCTACAAACGCCGTGATTATTCTACCATCGTAAATGGTAAAAATCCGATCGTTGCACATGAATTCTTAGGTGACGATGTACATGGAAAGACCGTTATCATCATCGATGACATGATTTCTTCCGGTGAAAGTATGCTGGATGTTACCAGGCAGTTAAAAGACCGCGGTGCTGAGCGTGTATTTGTATGTACTACTTTTGGTCTCTTCACAGAAGGTCTTGACAAGTTCGATGAATATTATGAAAAGGGCTATCTGGACAGACTGATCACAACCAATCTGACCTATCTGCCTCCTCAGCTTCATGATAAACCGTATTTCATTGAAGCAGATATGAGTAAGTTCCTTGCACTGATCATTGATTCGATGAATCATTCTACATCTATTAGTGCGGTTATGAATCCGACGGATAAGATTCATGATTTGCTTGCGAAGAGAAATATGAGATAAATTTTGTTGGCGGGATAGTAAAGATATATTAGCGAACAGACGCCGCAAAAGAACCATAAAACAGGACAGCTTCCTTTGTGCAAACCATTCCGATGAGCCTCTGAAAGCGAAAATCGTGTTCAGCAATGGCTTCCACGATTTTTGAGTCTCATCTCCATTGCACAAAAATGGAATCTGTCCTGTTTTATGGTTCTCTTGCGGCTGTTTGTTAGTATATTTTTACTTTTCCGGCAAACAAGAAGCTCTTTTTTATATCATATTATTTTGAAAATACTGCATCATTTTAACTAAAATGCCGTAAAACCAATATCTTTCATGGTTTTACGGCATTCTTATTTATCGTATTTACTTATACTGTCCTATCCCCATCAAAGAATTCCTGTCCGGTCGGGTATGTATAGGAATCTCCGATTTCATGGAGAAGGACGACTTTTAATTTATTATTCAGTGTTTTTTTATCCAGCTTGATTGCTTCGGTAAGCTGTGGGAGTGGGACATCGGCTTTTACCGGAAGTTTATAAGCTTCCAGGACTTTCCGGATGTGCTCGGCTTCGCCTTTTTTGGTAAGCCCTTTCTCTTCAGCAATCTTTGTGATCTGGTACATTCCGATGGCTACGGCTTCACCGTGGCTTTCTCTTTCATAGTGGAAGTGCTGCTCAATGGTGTGGGCAAGGGTATGTCCGAAGTTCAGGAGAATCCTCTCTCCGGTATCAAACTCGTCTTCTTCCACAACGCGGCGTTTGATATCGACACAGGTTGCGATCACATCGGTTAAATGCTCTTTCAGCTTCTCATAGCATCCACATTTTTCCAGAAGATCAAAAAGCTTGCGGTCTTTGATGCATCCGTATTTGATAACCTCCCCCATGCCATCCGTCACATAACGCTCCGGCAAGGTTTCCAGCACATCTGGATCGATCAGTACCATCTTCGGCTGATAAAAAGCACCTACCAGGTTCTTACCCTGCGGAAGATCGACTGCAACTTTTCCACCAACAGAAGAATCTACCTGTGCAAGAATGGAAGTTGGAATCTGTACGAACTTGATTCCTCTAAGAAAGGTCGCTGCCACAAATCCGGCAAGGTCTCCTACCACTCCACCACCAAGTGCAACGATCAGGTCTGTTCTGGAAATCTTTGCTTCCAGAAGAGAACTGTATACCCCCGGAAGGGTTTCGAATGCTTTTGACGGTTCTCCATGTGGAATCACGGTTTCCGCACACTCATATTTTTCAGAAAGATTTTTCTTAAGCGCTTCTCCGTAATAAGAATAAACTCTGTCATCGGAAATGATCATGATCTTTGATCCCTGATATACTTCCGCTATTCTTTCTGCCGCTTCTTTCAGAATTCCTCTTTCAATATAGATCGGATAGCTGTGTTCCTTTAAATCTACCGTCATTTTCATCGTTTTGTTCCTCCCAGGCTGCTGTTTTTTACATTTCTTTACCGACTGCTTTTGCGATTCCGGTAATCTCTTTTAACAGTGTATCATATTTTTCCGGTTTCAGCGACTGTGCTCCGTCACAAAGTGCCGTTTCCGGACTGTTATGTACTTCGATGATCAGCCCGTCCGCTCCTGCCGCAACTGATGCTTTTGCCATCGGATCAACCAGCCACCATTTTCCTCCTGCGTGGCTCGGGTCTACAACTACCGGAAGATGGCTGAGTTTTCTTACTACCGGAATAGACTGAAGATCCAGTGTATTTCTGGTATAAGTCTCGAAGGTACGGATTCCTCTTTCGCAGAGGATAACATTTGGATTTCCGGATGCCATAATGTATTCTGCTGACATCATCCATTCTTCGTAAGTTGCATTAAGTCCTCTCTTCAAAAGGATCGGTCTCTTTGTCTGTCCGAGCTGTTTTAACAGGTCATAGTTCTGCATGTTACGTGCACCGATCTGGATCAGGTCTACCTTTTCATCGAAGATTTCCAGATATTCCGGTGACATCAGCTCTGTTACGATCGGAAGCCCTGTCTCTTCTCTTGCTGCACATAAGATTTCCAGACCTTCAAGACCAAGTCCCTGGAATGAATATGGGCTTGTTCTCGGCTTGAATGCACCACCACGGAGCATATTTGCACCGGATGCCTTAACAGCCTTTGCGATCTCGATCACCTGCTCTTCTGACTCCACAGAACAAGGTCCGGCGATCAGTGCCAGATGTCCGCCGCCAACTTTGACACCAGATACATCTACGATGGTATCGTCCGGATGGAATGCACGGTTTACAAGTTTATAAGGTTCCTGTACATGCATAACTTTCTCAACAGAAGAGTCTACTTCGAAAAGCTTTGGATCCACACGGACCGTATCGCCGATACAGCCGATAATTGTAAGATCCTCACCTTTTACAGTATGTACTTCCAGTCCTTTTGCACGGACCATATTCTCAACTCGTTTTACGTTTTCATCACTTGTTCTTGGTTTTAATACGATAATCATAATCTTTTTCCCTTTCTCTTCTCTCTACTAATCATCGAATATGTCTTTTAGAAGTTCCTTCGGAATTTCCTATGAAACAAAAAACCCCCGTCTTCTGTAAAAACAGAGGACGAGAGTATTATATACTTCGTGGTTCCACCTCATTTTACAATTGTCTCACGACAACTGCCTCGTCAGGTACGTCGTTCATAACGGTTATACCCTTGCAGATAACGGCTGCTACCGGAAATACCTATTAACAATTCTTCAAAAGAATGCATTCAGTATCCTACTCCAAGAGGAATTCAATATAATCTTCGGTATCCTTCTTCCACCGATAAAGGACTCTCTGTGACGTCTTATTATATTTACTACTTCTTTTCATTGTATTTTGATAGTAGAATATGTAATTTTCAAAATCTATAGCTTATGTTACACGAATCAATAGGCTTTGTCAATCATTTTCAGCATATTAACGCGAGAAATATTTTTCTTTGATAATATCAACCGGCATTTCTTTTCCTGTCCAGAGTTCAAATGATGCAGCACCCTGATATAACAGCATATTCAGACCGTTCAGTGTCCGGCATCCTGCTGCTTTTGCTTTCTTCAGGAATAACGTCTCTTCCGGATTGTAGATTACATCAAATACAAACAGATCTTTTCTGAACACACTGTCATCTGTGATGATACATCTGTCTGTCTTCGGTGCCATACCAATGGAAGTTCCGTTTACCAGAATTGCACTTTCTGCGATCTCCTTTTTGAGGACTTCCGGGTCAGAGAAGTCATAGAGGTTGATCTTGCAGTCTGTCTTCTCATGAAGTTTCTCGATTGTCTTCTCCGCACGTGTGAAGAATTCATCACGGATGTTGAATACCGAAATCTCTGCTACTTTGTCAAGTGCTGCCTGGATCAGAATCGCTGCTGCGGCTCCACCCGCTCCAAGAAGTGTCATTTTCTTGCCAATGATATCAACGCCTGTCTCACTGACTGCACGCATGAATCCAATTCCGTCTGTCGTATAACCTGTCAGGACACCGTTATCATTTACAACAGTGTTGACCGCCCCACCGATCTCAGATGCCGGTGAAAGTTTATCAACCAGTGAGCACATCAGATTCTTGTCAGGCATAGTCAGGTTAAATCCTCTGACTCCCATGACTTTCAGACCATCTACTGCTGTCTTTAAGTTATCTGTTCCAACATCAAATGCCAAATATGCGTAATCCAGCTCCAGCTGGCGAAATGCCTCGTTATGCATCATTGGGGAAATGCTGTGTGCTACCGGACTCCCCAGTAATCCGGTAAGGACTGTATGTCCTGTAATCTCGTATGCCATTATCTCTTCCTCCTACGTTACATTTTCACACTGTAAAGTGCTACTTTTGTCCTTTATCATACCATATTTTTCAAAATACGCAAGCATCGTTATAAAAAAGACGATATTTTCTGCCTTTGAAAAAACATTTTGAAAAATTTTGAATACCAAATCAGAATGAATGTTCCTATGTAACAAAAAGAGTATCACGTTTCTTCTTGTTCACGTGATACTCTTTCTTTCATGGCTTCTGACTGTTACTGTTGATATACGTTTTACTTTTTCATTTACAATCTGTTTTATTTTACACCATGGTCCACCTGGTACATATGCGAAATCAGGCGGAAGATCTGACTGGTATATCCCCATTCATTATCATAAAAACTGATTAGTTTGAAAAAATGACCGTTTACCTGGATTCCTTCCCTTGCATCAAAAGAGGATGCGTGATTATCTCCGATAAAATCGGAAGAAACAACTTCATCATCCACATAATCCAGAATCTCCTTAAGAGTTGTTTCGGAAGCTTCCTTCATTTTCTTGCAGATATCTTCATAAGTGGTTTCTGTCTTCAACGCGACATTCAGATCCACAATGGATACATCTGAAGTCGGTACACGATAAGAAATTCCATTCATACGGTCCTTTAACGCCGGAATAACAAGTGAGATTGCTTTTGCAGCTCCTGTTGAAGATGGGATCAGATTTCCGAATACAGCACGACCTGTACGCCAGTCTTTCAGCGAACGGCAGTCAACTACCTTCTGTTTTGCTGTAGCTGAATGGATAGTAGACATCAGACCATACTCTATTCCATAATTATCCTCCAACACCTTACAGATCGGTGCAAGACAGTTTGTTGTGCAAGATGCATTTGAAACGACCTGCATAGATGACTGATAAAGTTCATGATTCACTCCCATTACAAATGTCGGTGTGTCCTGATCTTTAGCCGGTGCAGAGATGATCACTTTCTTTGCTCCACCCCGGATATGTGCCATTGCTTTTTCTGTCGTACAGTAAGCACCTGTCGCATCTATAATGTATTCTGCTCCACACTCTCCCCACGGAATGTCAGCAGCATCATTTTCTGAATACACTCGGATCTTCTCGCCATTTACAACAATTCCATCCTCATATTTTTCCAGACTTCCCTGGAAACGTCCAAAGATCGAATCGTAACGGATCATATAAATCATATAATCCAGATCTGCGTTTCTCACATTGATCCCACAAATTTTAAATTTTTCCGGCTGATTGATGGCAATGCGGAATGCAACTCTTCCAATACGTCCAAATCCGTTTATGCCGATTGTTATTGCCATATTAAATACCTCCCTGTATATGACATATTGATACTCTTTGTATCTTCTTCCCTTGCAATAACAGTCCGCCACAATCTATTGCGAGTGTAACACACTTTTTTTTGAAATGCTACCGAAATGGCAGTAATTAATCATTTAACAGGATTCTTATTTTTTTAACGGAATTCCTATTTTTTTAACAAAAAAGGATGCGCTTTTCCAAACGCACCCTCTGTCACTTTTTATGCAATTACTCTGACTTTCAGAACACCCTCGATCATTTCCAGACCTTTTACCACGTCTTCTGCCACATCATTATCCACATCGATCATCGTATATGCATAGCTGCCACGGCTCTTATTCGTCATATCATCGATATTGACATTATCCTTTGCCAGAAGCGCAGTAAACTGACCGATCATGTTCGGAATATTCCTGTGCAGGATCGTAATTCTTGTCTTATCCCTTACACCCATATCGCATGCCGGGAAGTTGACAGAATTACGGATATTTCCATTTTCCAGGAAATCCTTCAGCTCTTCTACTGCCATCTTTGCACAATTGTCTTCTGATTCAGCAGTTGACGCTCCCAGATGCGGAATGACAATCGCATGCTTCACTCCTGCGATCTCCGGTGTCGGAAAGTCAGTTACATAGCGTCCGACTTTTCCACCAACAAGTGCATCCACAATGTCTTCACTGTTCACCAGTACATCTCTTGCAAAGTTCAGGATCACAACGCCCTCTTTCATCAGACTGATGGCATTCTTATTGATCATACCCTTTGTATCTTCCAGTGCCGGTACATGGATTGTGATATAATCACACTCCTTGTAGATCTCATCTACATTCTTAGTGTGATGGATACTTCTTGAAAGTCTCCATGCAGAATCTACAGAAACATATGGATCATAGCCATACACTTCCATCCCAAGATGCGTAGCCGCATTGGCAACCAGGACACCGATTGCACCAAGACCGATCACACCAAGCTTCTTTCCCTGGATCTCACAGCCTGCAAATGCTTTTTTCGCTTTTTCTGCATCTTTGGCAATATTGCCATCCTCTTCGTTCTCCTGTACCCAGTTGATACCGCCAAGGATATCTCTGGATGCAAGCAGCATACCGGCGATCACCAACTCTTTTACACCATTGGCATTTGCCCCTGGTGTATTAAATACAACGATTCCCTGCTCCGCACATTTGTCCAGTGGAATATTATTTACACCGGCCCCGGCACGGGCAATCGCTTTTAAATCTTTATCAAATTCCAGTTCATGCATTCCGGCACTTCTTACAAGTACCGCATCTGCTCCTGCCATCTCACCGGCAGGTACATAGTCATCACTGAATTTCTCCAGTCCAACAGGAGAAATCGGGTTTAGGCAAAAATATTTATACATATTACAGATTCTCCTCCTCAAACTTCTTCATAAATGCAACAAGGGCTTCCACACCTTCGTATGGCATTGCGTTATAAATACTTGCACGCATACCTCCAACAGTACGGTGTCCTTTCAGATTCTCAAGACCTGCTTCTTTTGCCTCTTTTACAAATTTGGCATCCAGCTCGTCACTGCCTGTCACAAATGGTACATTCATAAGAGAACGGTCTTTCTTTTCTACCGTACCTTTGAACAGTTTGCTCTGATCCAGGTAGTCATAGAGCAGTTTGGCTTTCTTTTCGTTGCGTTCTTTCATAACTTCCAGTCCGCCCATCTTTTTGAGCCATTTAAATACCTTACCGCAGATATAGATTCCGTATGCCGGCGGTGTATTGTAAAGAGAACCTGCGTCTGCATGTGTCTTGTATGTAAGCATGGTCGGTGTTCCCGGAAGTACATCCTCTGTAATCAGATCTTCACGGATGATCGCGATAACAACACCCGCTGGTCCGATATTCTTCTGGACTCCGCCATAGATGAGACCATATTTTGTTACATCTACAGGCTCAGACAGGAAGCAGGATGATACATCCGCTACCAGTGTCTTGCCTTTCGTGTTCGGAAGTTCCTTGAATTTGGTTCCGTAAATTGTATTATTTTCGCAGATATATACATAATCTGCATCTTCATCAACCGGCAGATCCGAACAGTCAGGAATGTACGAAAAGGTTTTATCCTCGGACGATGCAATCTTATTCACCTTTCCATATTTGGATGCCTCGGCAGCTGCCTTTTTAGCCCACTGCCCGGTAACAATATAATCCGCTACTTTGTTCTTCATCAGATTCATTGGAATCATTGCAAACTGCTGGCTTGCGCCACCCTGAAGGAACAGTACTTTGTAATTATCCGGGATTCCCATCAAATCACGAAGATCCTGTTCAGCGGTTTCAATGATTTCAGCAAAAGCTTTCGAGCGATGACTCATCTCCATAACGGACATTCCACATCCTTTGTAATCCAGCATCTCATCTGCTGCTTCTCGTAAAACTTCTTCCGGCAGTACTGCCGGTCCTGCTGAAAAATTGTAAACTCGTTTCATATTACTCCTCCATTCCTGCTCTGCGTATCTGTCGCTGCATATGTTTTTTAGTTTGTCTGCTGTTTTTCCTGCAGATCCTTCTCGTCAAAAGCTTCACTGATCGGAGCACCCGGAGCAACCATCGGCCATACCTTGTCATCGCTGTCGATCTGGCAGTCAATCACCACCGGACCGCCTGCATTTAAAGCAAACTTAAATGCATCTGCGAATTCTTCTCTGGTCGTAGCTCTTACCGCTTTCGCCCCCATCGCTTCTGCGAGTTTCACAAAATCTACTGCATCGTTCAGAACAGTTGCTGAATAGCGCTGTCCGTAAAACAGATTCTGCCACTGTCTTACCATACCAAGCACATGGTTGTTCACTACAACCTGGATAATTGGAATGTTATAACGCGCCGCTGTTGCAACTTCATTCATATTCATACGGAAACATCCGTCTCCGGCGATATTGACTACCGTCTTCTCCGGTCTGCCCATCTTGGCTCCGATTGCGGCTCCAAGACCGTATCCCATGGTTCCAAGACCACCTGACGTAAGCAGTGTTCTCGGTTTTGTGAATTTATAATACTGCGCTGCCCACATCTGATGTTGTCCAACTTCTGTGACGATGATCGCATCACCTTCTGTCTGTTTGTAAATCTCTTCGATCACATACGGACCGGTCAGACTTTCCGGATGATAGGCAAGCGGGTATTTTGCTTTATATTCCTGGATCTTTTTGATCCATTCGGTGTGTTCCTGCTGTGGCAGTTTTTCATTAACTGCCACAAGCACTTCTTTGATATCTCCAACCACACCTTCATCGATAATGACATTCTTGTTCATCTCTGCCACATCAATATCAAACTGGAGAATTTTTGCATTACTTGCAAATTTATTTGGATTACCTGTGACACGGTCGGAGAATCTTGCACCGACTACGATCAGAAGATCGCTTTCACTGACTCCAAAGTTCGATGTCTTGGTACCATGCATACCAAGCATTCCTGTATAAAGTTCATCAGTTCCCGGAAATGCACCTTTTCCCATCAGGGAATCACATACCGGACACTGTACCTTATCTACGAATGCACGGAGTTCTTCACTTGCATCAGATAATATAGCTCCGCCTCCGACGAATACAAACGGACGCTTTGCTTCTTCGATCATCTCTACTGCCTTGTCAATATCTTCCATGCAGATTTCTTTTTTGTATTTTACGATTGGCTGGATTTTGACAGGCTCATACTCTGCTTTATTGCCTGTCACATCTTTCGGGATATCGATCAGCACCGGTCCCGGTCTTCCGGACTGTGCGATCTCAAACGCCTTGCGGATCGTCTTTGCAAGATCATTGACATTCTTCACAATAAAATTATACTTTGTGATCGGCATCGTAATACCGGTAATGTCAATTTCCTGGAAGCTGTCTTTTCCAAGAAGCGGTACCCCTACATTACAGGTGATCGCAACGATCGGAATAGAATCCATAAATGCGGTCGCGATTCCTGTTACGAGATTTGTTGCTCCAGGTCCACTGGTTGCAAAACACACCCCAACCTTACCAGTGGCACGCGCATATCCGTCTGCCGCATGAGAAGCTCCCTGCTCATGCGATGTAAGGATATGTCTGATTTCATTACTATGCTTATATAATTCATCATATACATTTAAAATTGCGCCGCCCGGATATCCGAATACGGTATCCACGCCCTGCTCTTTTAAACACTCTATCAGTATTTCTGCACCATTTAACTGCATTGTACATTCCCCTTGTCCAGATTTTATTTTATTTGTGTGGAACTTCCAGAACTGCTCCACGGTTTCCTGAAGTTACCATTGCTGCATATCTTGCAAGATATCCTGTTGTAACTTCCGGTTCTCTTGGCTGCCATTTTTCTTTTCTTCTTGCAAGTTCTTCATCTGAAATTCTTGCATTTAATTTCAGGTTCGGGATATCGATCTCGATGATATCGCCTTCCTCGATCAGTGCTACCGGACCGCCGACTGCCGCTTCCGGTGATACGTGCCCGATAGAAGCTCCACGGGATGCACCGCTGAAACGACCGTCTGTAATAAGTGCTACCGATGAACCAAGTCCCATACCTGCGATTGCAGAAGTCGGATTCAGCATTTCCGGCATACCAGGACCACCCTTTGGTCCGACGTAACGGATAACTACAACATCTCCCGGATGGATATCTCCGCCTTTAATTGCCTTGATCGCATCATCTTCACATTCAAATACTCTTGCAGGTCCTTCATGTACCAGCATTTCCGGTACAACTGCAGAACGTTTTACAACACTGCCATCCGGTGCGATATTACCTTTGAGGACTGCAAGTCCACCCGTCTGGCTGTATGGATTGTCGATCGGACGGATTACTTCCGGATTTTTGTTTTCGCATCCTGCGATATTTTCTCCAACTGTCTTTCCGGTTACTGTCATGCAGTCTGTGTAAAGAAGACCTTTCTTATTCAGCTCGTTCATAACAGCATATACACCACCCGCTTCATTCAAGTCTTCCATATATGTCGGACCTGCCGGTGCAAGGTGACAGAGGTTCGGAGTCTTTTCGCTGATTCCATTTGCAAAATCAATCTCAAAATCCATACCGATCTCATGTGCAATCGCCGGAAGGTGAAGCATACTGTTGGTTGAGCATCCAAGTGCCATATCAACAGTAAGGGCATTTAAGATGGCTTCTTTTGTCATAATGTCTCTCGGACGGATATTTCTTCTGTACATTTCCATTACCTGCATACCTGCATGTTTTGCAAGACGGATTCTTTCTGAATATACAGCCGGAATTGTTCCATTTCCCTGAAGCCCCATACCAAGTACTTCTGTCAGACAGTTCATACTGTTGGCTGTATACATTCCGGAGCATGATCCGCAGGTAGGACATACTTTATTTTCAAATTCACATACATCACATTCGTCCATTGTTCCTGCTGCGTAGGATCCAACTGCCTCGAACATGCTGGAAAGACTTCTCTTCTGTCCTTTTACATGTCCCGCAAGCATTGGTCCGCCACTGACGAACACTGTAGGTACATTAATACGGGCTGCTGCCATCAAAAGCCCAGGTACATTTTTATCACAGTTCGGGATCATAACAAGGGCGTCAAACTGATGCGCCATTGCCATTGCTTCTGTCGAATCTGCGATCAGATCTCTCGTTACCAGAGAATACTTCATACCGATGTGTCCCATTGCAATACCGTCACAAACTGCGATCGCCGGGAACATGATCGGTGTTCCACCTGCCATGGCAACTCCCATCTTTACTGCATTTGCAATTTTATCCAGGTTCATATGTCCCGGAACGATTTCGTTATAAGAACATACGATTCCGACAAGCGGTCTCTCCAGTTCTTCTTTTGTAAGACCAAGCGCATTGAACAATGATCTGTGCGGCGCCTGCTGCATACCTGTTTTTACATTATCACTTCTCATGATTTTATAATCCTCCTGTAACTTTTGGCTCTATTCTATTACAGTTCCGTCCTGCTTCTCTTTCCCCATAGCAGTACGGAACTGTATCTTTCCCAATCCTTGACTATCGAATTCTTTCGCAGATCAGATCTCCCATCCGGGCTGTTCCAACCTTTGTACATCCGTCTGACATAATATCCCCGGTTCTGTATCCATCTTTTAACACCTGGGAAACTGTTGCTTCAATCGCATCTGCTGCTTTATCCTGATCCAGGCTGAAACGAAGCATCATTGCTGCTGAAAGAATTGTTGCTATCGGGTTTGCAATTCCCTGTCCTGCTATATCCGGTGCCGAACCGCCACTTGGTTCATACAGTCCGAACCTGGTTTCATTCAGACTTGCACTTGCCAGCATTCCGATCGAACCGGTTACCATGCTTGCTTCATCAGAAAGGATGTCTCCGAACATATTCTCTGTAAGAATGACATCAAACTGCTTCGGATCTCTTACAAGCTGCATTGCACAGTTGTCAACCAGCATATGCTCCAGTGTAACTTCCGGATAATCTTTCGCAACTTCTTCTACTACTTTTCTCCAGAGTCTTGAAGAATCCAGTACATTCGCCTTATCGACGCTTGTCACTTTCTTTCTTCTCTTCATTGCAATGTCAAACGCGCGGATCGCAATCCTGCGGATCTCATCCTCATTATAGGTAAGTGAATCGAATGCAGTCATCACACCATCCACTTCTTCTGTCTTCCTCTCTCCAAAATAAAGACCGCCTGTCAGTTCACGCATGATCATCAGATCAAATCCGCCTTCTGTAATCTCTTCTTTCAGAGGGCATGCACCCTTCAGTTCATTATACAAAACTGCCGGACGCAGATTTGCGAACAGGTTCAGTTCTTTTCTGATCTTCAAAAGACCGGCCTCCGGTCTCTTTGACGGTTCCAGCTTATACCACGGGGAAGTCTTTGCATCTCCTCCAATGGATCCCATCAGTACGGCATCACATGCTTTTGCTTTTGCTACCGTCTCATCTGTAAGCGGGACTCCATGTACATCAATGGATGCGCCCCCAAGAAGCAGCTGTTCATAAGAACAGTCAAATCCGTATACCTCTCCTGCTTTATCAAGAACCTTCATCGCTTCCGTTACAATCTCCGGACCGATTCCGTCACCTTTAATTACTCCGATTTTCAGGCTCATCTTTGTCATTCCCTTCTATGTATCTGTGATTTTTGTACCATTTTTTGTTCCAAAAATCTGTTAAACACTATAATACCGTATTTTTCGTCAGGTTTCAACCCTTTAATCTGTAAAAGTATAAAAATCCAGAGTGAACTCTGTTTTATTTTCCTGTTTTCTGTGGAATCACAAAGATAAAGATCAGCGAACTGACAAACAGCATTCCCGGATAAAAAAGCTTCGGAATGATCTGAAATGCAGAAATCTCACCACCGAGCTCATGCACTGCCGAAATTGCCACCAGCATCTGCGCACCATACGGGATCACCCCCTGTGAAATACAGGAAAAAGTATCCAGAAGGGAGGCCGTCTTTCTCGGTGTGATCTGATAATCGTCTGCCATTTCCTTTGCAATTGGATTAGCCATCACAATTGCTACGGTATTGTTCGCTGTTGCCACATCCAGGAGCGCTACCAAAATACCAACACCCAGCTGACCACTTTTCGATCCCTTAAAGACACGGTGGATCACATCCAGCAATACATCAAAGCCACCATTTTCCCGGATCAGCGCACACATTGCAGCAACCAGCACCGCCACCATACAGGTTTCAAACATCCCGGATACACCTGATCCCATGGCAGCAAGCATTTCATACGGTGTTACCTGCCCCATTGCAAGCATGATCACCGCACCGGACACAATTCCCGTCAAAAGTACCAGAAAGACGTTGAACCCTGCGATCCCGCCGACCAGCACCAGCACATACGGAATGATCTGCATCAGATTGTATTCGTGCGTAACTGCCGTTCCGATCTCTGCCCGGAAAGAGCTGATCAGGATCAGAATCAACGATACGATCGCCGCCGGAAGTGCAATCCAGAAATTTTCCCGGAATTTATCTTTCATCTCACATCCCTGCCCGTTGCAGGCAGCAATTGTTGTATCTGATATGAAAGAAAGATTGTCCCCGAACATGGAGCCTCCCATCACCGATGCCACGCAAAGTGCCAGGGAAAAACCGGACGTCTGCGAAACTGCCGCCGCAATCGGAGTCAGAAGGGTGATCGTCCCAACCGAAGTTCCCATTGCTGTTGAAACAAAACATGCAACCACAAACAGAACGGCAACCGCAAACCGTGCCGGGATGATCGATAGCATAAAATACGCCACACTCTCTGCACTGCTTCTTCCAACCACTCCCACAAAAGTTCCCGCCGTCAGGAAAATCAGCAGCATTGTGATAATATTCTTATCTCCGATTCCCCGTCCCATGATCTCCAGCTTCTCATCAAAGCCAACCTTTCTGTTCTGCAGACACGCGACCAGGAGTGCCGCCAGAAACGCCACTACGATCGGTACATTATAAAACCCCATTGGAATTTTCATTATGTATTCAAATAAAATACCCAGTCCCAGATAAAATACCAGAAATACACCGACCGGCAAAAGTGATGCACTTTTTCTTCTTTTTTCCATATATTCACCTCTCATCTGCTTCTATTGCTTCCCGGATCTTCCCAAAAACTTTTCCATATCCGGAAAACAGACAGCAATACTTCTCCTTATCATAGCATATCCTTCTCTTTTCCCGCAATAAGGGAAATACAGGAAGTTCCCGCAGAAACCGTATAAAAATACACTTTTGCACAAAAAACAGAAGTCTGTCTCTGTTTTTTCAGGACAGACTTCTGTTTTTTACATATACATTTTACAGATGCCAGATATCTCTGTTGTATTCAGCAATGGTTCTGTCAGATGAGAAATATCCTGCTTTTGCGATATTCACAACCATCTTCTTTGCCCATGCCATGCGGTCTTCATAATCTGCGTAAGCCTGTTCTTTCTTCTGGATATAATCTTTCACATCAAGAAGTGTCATGAACCAGTCTTTACGGATCAGTTCTGCATGCAGTTCAAGAAGCAGGTATTTATCTCCGATACGGAGAAGTTCCGGGCTGATGATAAAGTCTACCAGTCTGCGGATCTCTTCATCATTGATATAGTAATCAACTGCATTATAATCCATCTTGCGGTAATGCTCGATAACCTGTTCACTGGATTCTCCGAAGATGTAGATATTTTCATCCCCTACAAACTGATGGATTTCTACGTTGGCTCCATCTTCTGTTCCTATTGTCACAGCCCCGTTCAGCATGAATTTCATGTTACCTGTTCCACTTGCTTCTTTGGATGCAAGAGAAATCTGTTCAGAAATATCACAGGACGGGATCAGCTTTTCTGCCAGTGTCACGTTGTAGTTTTCTACCATAACCACTTTCAGATACGGTGCAACTTCCGGATCGTTATCAATCAGCTCCTGCAGGCAGAGGATCAGATGAATGATATCCTTTGCAATAATATAAGCCGGTGCAGCCTTGGCTCCAAAGATTACCGTGATCGGAGTCTCCGGTTTCTTTCCGCTCTTGATCTCCAGATATTTATAGATCACATATAACGCATTCATCTGCTGACGCTTGTATTCATGCAGACGTTTTACCTGAATATCAAAAATTGAATTTGGATTGATTTCCAGTCCCTGTGTTTCTTTTAAGTAAGCTGCCAGATCCTCTTTCTTTTTCTGTTTTACCACAAGAAGACTCTTTAAGGTTTCCTCATCATTTACATAATCAAGCAGTTTTTCAAGCTTTGTTGCATCTTTTCGGTAATCCGGTCCGATCTTCTCATCCAGCCATGCAGTCAGTTCATGGTTGCAGTGCAGCAGCCATCTTCTGAACGTAATACCATTAGTCTTGTTGTTGAATTTCTGTGGGTAAATGTCGTAGAACGGTTTCAGCTCTTCATTTTTCAGGATCTCTGTATGAAGATAAGCAACTCCGTTGACACTGTATCCATAATGGATGTCCATATGAGCCATGTGTACACGATTCTGGTCATCGATAATATGGACTCTCGGATCTTTATATCTTCCCTTAATTCTTGCATCCAGATCACGGATGATCGGAACGATCTGCGGTGCAACCTGCTCCAGATAATCAACCGGCCATTTTTCCAGTGCTTCTGCGAGGATGGTGTGATTGGTATATGCGCAGGTCTTCTGTACGATCTCAATCGCCTCATTGAAGTCGATCTGTTTCTGAACAAGAAGACGGATCAGCTCCGGAATAACCATAGAAGGATGTGTATCATTGATCTGGATCGCCACATGCTCATGAAGCTTTCTGAGATCATATCCCTTTTCTTCACACTCGCGGATGATATACTGTGCTGCATTGGAAACCATAAAATACTGCTGATAAATACGGAGCAGATTTCCTGCCTTGTCGCTGTCATCCGGATAGAGGAACAGCGTCAGGTTCTCACGGATATCGTTCTTATCAAAATTGATTCCGTTTCCAACGATTGCATCATTTACCGTCTCTACATCAAAAAGATGAAGTTTGTTGCTTCCGCCTTCGTATCCGGTTACATCAATATCATACAGATGGGAACGAAGACTGAAATCCTTGAACGGGACTTCAAATGAAATACCGGTATCATTGAGCCAGCTGTCTTTTTCAATCCACGGATTCTTCTGTTCATCCTGTTTGTGGTCGGTAAATACCTGTTTGAACAGACCCATATGATAGTTCAGCCCGATTCCGTCTCCCGGAAGTCCGAGTGTTGCAATGGAATCCAGGAAGCAGGCTGCCAATCGTCCAAGTCCACCATTTCCAAGAGACGGTTCCGGTTCAACTTCTTCGATCTCTGCAAGATTTTTCCCATGCTTTTTCAGCACCTCTGCTGTCTCATCATAAATTCCAAGGTTGATCAGGTTGTTGGATAAAAGCTTTCCGATCAGGAATTCTGCGGAAATATAATAGAGTTTTCTCTTTCCTTCGTTCTTCGGTCCTTCTTTGATCCGTTCCTTTGTCAGTGTAAGCAGCGCATAATATACCTGTTCATTCGTTGCCTGTTCAAGTCCTGTCTGGAATTTCTCCTGTAAAATCTCTGTCAGTCTTGCTTCCATGTTCTTCTACCTCCTGTAGTTGATTCTCTTTCTTTCAGTGTTGCCGGAAGATATTTTCCTTCCTGGCTTTTCTTTGTTTCTATCATGTCAAACAGAATCCCGACAGACTGTCTCGCGATCTCTTCAACCGGCTGCGCCATCGTAGTGATCGCTGGCTGATAAAATCCGGTATAGTCAAGTCCGTCAAATCCTGCAACCGCCACATCTTCCGGAATCCTTTTTCCCTCTTCCAAAAGTGCCTTGCATGCACCAATCACCATCAGATCGGAAATTGCAAATACTGCGGTAAATTCTGTTTCTTTTTTCAACAGTTTTTTCATCATCCGATATCCGTTTTCCATCGAATAAGTGGTATCTTCTTCATCCAGATAACAGATTCTTTCCTCATCCGCTTCCAGGCCATGTGCCTTTAGTGCTTCCCTGTAACCTTCCAGTCTGAGTTTTCCGATGTTCTCATCTTTCTTATCCGAGGCAAGGATTGCAATCTTTTTATGTCCGGTCTCGCACAGATAATCTACGATCTTACGGCTTTCCGCACGGTCGTCAATTGATACATAGGATGCGATACATTTCTCCGGCAGTTTATCAAACGCTGCCGTACTTACAACAAACGGAACCTTTATCTTTGCAATCCGCTCTTTGTTCTTCCTGAAATCCCCACCCAGGAAAATAATCCCTCTGAGCTTTTTTTCTTTGATCAACTCCAGTGCGGTATCGACCTCATCCTGATCCTTTCCCATATGCTGGATAAAAAAGGAATATTTCTGTCTGCGGATCTTTTTTTCCATTACCCGCATCATCGTCGCGAAAAATGGATTATCAATCTCCTTTACCAGAATCGCAATGGATTTCGAATCGGTCCGTTTCAGATTCCTCGCACTGTTATTCGGCACAAAATTTGATTCTTCAACCGTCTTTAAAATCATCTTTTTGGTCTCAGGATTGATATCCGGATGATTGTTCAGCGCACGGGACACGGTGCTGACTCCGACCCCGCACTTCTTCGCAATATCTTTAATCGTCATTCCCATTTTATTTCTTTTCTTCTCCTAAGTCCTCTGCATCTTCAGCCTTAAGGAGCATCTCTGTCTTCTCCGGGATCCTGCAATAAAGTTCTGTCATCCTGCGGATCTTTTTCACAAGTTTTTTTGAGATCTCATCCCTATGAAGTCTCCAGATCCAATTACCGCCAAGGGTTGACGGATGATTGATCCTCGCTTCATTACCGAGGCAGAGATAATCCTGAATCGGAATGATACAGGTATCCGCCACGCTCGACTGCGCAAGACGGATGATTTCCCATACTGCTTCATTGACACTGAGTTTCTTTCTTCCCATATAGCGAAGTGCGAACTTCTTATCTTCTTTTTTTAATTCTCTGTACCATCCTGCCAGTGTTTCATTGTCATGGGTTCCCGTGTATACTACACAGTTCTTATCATAATTATGTGGCAGATAGTTGCTAGGCTCTCTGGAATCAAATGCAAACTCCAGAACTTTCATTCCCGGATATCCGGACTCTTCCACCATCCGGATCACACTGTCTGTCAGGAATCCAAGATCCTCTGCAATAATTTTCACATCACCCAGAGTCTCTTTTACCGTCCGGAAAATATCCATTCCCGGTCCTTTTTCCCAATGTCCGAATTCCGCTGTCTGATCTCCGTATGGAATGGAATAATATTCATCAAATCCACGGAAATGATCAATTCGGATCACGTCATAAAGTTCAACACAATGACGGATTCTCTTCATCCACCATGCATATCCGGTCTTTTTATGATATTCCCACTTATAAAGCGGATTGCCCCAAAGCTGTCCGGTTGCACTAAATGCATCTGGCGGGCACCCTGCAACACCAGTCGGAAGTCCGTTCTCATCAAACTGGAACAGTTCCGGCTGCGACCAGCTGTCTGCGCTGTCGAACGCTACATAAATCGGGATATCACCAATGATCTCAATCCCTTTTTCATTCGCATATGCTTTCAGTGCACCCCACTGTGTTGCAAATTCATACTGCATAAACTTCTGGAACAGGATGCCTTCCCGATTCTCTTTGGCGAATTTTTCCAGCGCCAGCTCATCTCTCAGACGATATTCATCTTCCCATTCACTCCAGCTCTTCCCATCATTCGCGGCTTTGATCTCCGTATAAAGCGCATAATCATCCAGCCATTCTTTATTCTCCTTACAGAATTTCTGAAAATCTGCATCATCTGCGATCTGGCTTCTTTCATATGCTTTTCTTAAGATCTCATACCTGCAGTTATAAATCTTTTCATAATCCACATATCCCGCATTATCACCAAAGTCATATGCCTTACATTCATCTTTTGTAATCCAGCCCTTTTTTATCAGCTTTTCCAGGTCTATAAAATACGGATTTCCTGCAAAAGTTGAGAAAGACTGATACGGCGAATCTCCATACCCTGTCGGACCTAACGGAAGGATCTGCCAGTAACTCTGACCTGCCTTCTCAAGTGTATCTACAAACTTGTATGCTTCTTTCGAAAAAGCACCTATTCCATATTTTGATGGCAGACTTGCCACCGGCAGTAATATACCGCTTGTTCTCATAATATGCACCTCATATCTTTCTACAGCAACGGTTTCGGTATCGGTATCGGTAACGTTTCCAATAATTGTATTATAAAAGCATTGCATATAAAATGCAATGCTTTTTTTCAACTTTTTCAAAAAATTGGATTTAGTTGTTCTCCGGCTTTTCAACCTGCATGATCGCAGATTTCTGCATCGGGATACGGCAGTTCTTGTTGCTTCCGAATTCAACGATTACGTCTTCATCTGTAATATCAATAACAACCCCGTAAAAACCGCTTGTTGTAAGAACAGTATCTCCTACAGCCAGTTCAGATAACATCAGCTGTACTCTCTTCTGTTCCTTTTTCTGTGGTCTCATCAGTAACCACCAGAATCCTCCGATAATTACAACGTAAAATAAAATAAGTACGATTGGATTATTCATTCTTCTTTCCTCCTGCTAAAATAGACACTGTTACCATCATACACAATAATAGGACATTCATCAAGACATTTTAGAATTTTTTTATCCTAATCTTCTTTTTCTTCCATTTTTGCCAGTGTCTCTTTCTTAAACCTGGCATATCTTCCCTCTTCGATCGCCTCTCTGATGTCTTCCATAAGATGATTATAATAATATAAATTGTGGAGAACGCAAAGCCTCATTCCAAGCATCTCTTTTGCTTTCAGCAGATGACGGATATAAGCTCTTGAATAACGGCGGCAGGCCGGGCACTGACAGCCTTCTTCGATCGGGCGTTCATCCAGTTCAAATTTTGCATTGAACAGATTCAGCTTACCATGTTTTGTATAAACATGTCCATGTCTTCCGTTACGGCTTGGATATACGCAGTCAAAGAAATCCACACCTCTGTCTACCGCTTCCAGAATGTTTGCCGGCGTTCCGACTCCCATCAGATAGGTCGGTCTGGCAACCGGAAGACACGGAACTACTGCATCCAGGATCCGGTACATCTCTTCATGTGTCTCACCAACTGCGAGTCCGCCGACTGCGTATCCATCCAAATCCATCTCTGCGATCTGCTGTGCATGCTCAATACGGATATCTTCATAGACACCACCCTGATTGATCCCGAAAAGCATCTGATGTTTGTTGATCGTATCATCAAGAGAATTGAGTCTTGCCATCTCTTCTTTACATCTTGCGAGCCATCTCGTTGTACGCTCTACCGATGCCTGCATATATTTCCTTTCCGCTACGCTGGACGGACATTCATCAAATGCCATTGCGATCGTAGACGCCAGATTCGACTGAATCTGCATACTTTCTTCCGGTCCCATAAAAATCTTTCTTCCGTCAATATGGGAATTGAAGTATACACCCTCTTCCTTAATCTTTCTGAGTCCGGCAAGAGAAAACACCTGGAATCCGCCGGAATCAGTAAGGATCGGCTTGTCCCAGGCCATAAATTTGTGCAGCCCGCCAAGCTTTTTCACTACCTGATCCCCCGGACGCACATGCAAATGATAAGTATTAGACAGTTCCACCTGTGTTCCGATTTCTTCAAGATCTGCGGTAGAAACAGCCCCTTTGATCGCTGCAATTGTTCCTACATTCATAAATACAGGAGTCTCGATCACTCCGTGTACGGTATGGAAGCGGCCGCGCTTGGCACGACCGTCCCTTTTTATCAGTTCATACATAAAATTGACCTCTCTCATAAATTTAGTAATGACATACAACCGGTGTTCCGGAATCTACATTGTTGAACACTGTCTCTGCAACATCATACTGTAGGTTGACACATCCGCGTGACCCATGTTCCAGATACCAGTCCCCGCCAAAGTTCGTCTGCCACGGTGCATCATGCAGTCCGATTCCACCGTTAAACGGCATCCAGTAAGTAACCGGTGATTCCCATTCGTAACTTCCATCTTCCTTCTTTGGTCCACGAAGGGTTGTATCTTTTTCTTTGTATTTCAGAATATATACTCCCTGCGGTGTAGCATCTCCTCTGCTTGGCTTACCGGTAACGATCGGTCCCTGTGTCACAATTGCACCATTTACAAAAAGATACATATACTGGTTTGTCAGATCGACTTCAACATAAGTATTCCCCCAGTCTGCTCCGTCATGACTTGCTGCAGTCTGTGAATAATTCGCCTCTCTCGTTACAGTCTCTCCATTGCGGATATTCGCTTCAAGGGCTGCAATCTCGGCAGCTTCATCAATGATCCATCCATAGTCTCCACCTTCAACCGTTGCACTGTTGCCGCCTCCGGTTGTAAATGTTCTCTTTGTCTGGTAAGTGTCATACTTACTCTCCAGCTGCTGTACATATTTTACAACTGCATCACTGTTAAAGGTAACTGCCATGTTATCATCTACCGTTACCCACTGGGAAATCAGATCTTTATCTACAACTTCTGTATTCGAACCAAAGGTATAAGTGATACTTGCCTTCAGATACTTATTCATATCGTCACATGCTTTCTTCACTTCTTCTGACTCGATTGTGTATTTTGGTTCTACATAGCAATCTTCAGCGGTCATGTCAATCTCGCTTTTGAAACCTTCGATTGATTCTTTCACTACCTTTTTGAAATTCTCGGTATCAATCTTACTTCCGGTCTCCCCGGCTTTGACTACATACGAATTGCCGTCATACTCCGGATGTGCATTTACCGGTTCAACCTGCTTATCTGCCTGCATACACTCGAGACCGTTAATCAGGGTATCCAGCTGGTTTTCGTCATATGTAACACCGACTGATGCCGTAATTGTCTGTGTCTTTCCAAGGCAGACCGGCCACAGAAATGCATTCTGCTCTTTTACAAGCTTCTGCAGTTCATCTCCTGCTTTGTACGCAAGAGAAATATCTGTTCCGGCAATCTTCTCTTCTGTTCCGTCTGATTCCTTCATCGTGAGAACATATCCATCTACCTGACTCTTCATGTATGACTCTACTGCCGAAACTGATTTTCCGGAGAAGTTCACACCGTTGATCTTCGTATTAAAATAAAAATGATTCATGAAATATACGGAAAATCCAAGGTAAACAACCGCTGCCACTCCAACCACAGCGCCAACTACAATTTTAACCACTTTACCGGACTTTTCAGAGCCTTGCTTTTTCTTCCGTTTAGTTCTTCTACGCGGCTTTTCCTCTTCTTCATCAAAGAAAGAATCATCAAAAATTTCTTCCTCATCCGGATTGAATGCTTCTGCATCTCCACTGCTTAAAATATCTGCACTTTTAATAACCGGTGGTACTGCTGTCTCTTCTTCATCCCGCCATTCTTCTGCTCCTTCCAGATCCAGAAGCCCGGTCTCTTCACGAACTACTTTCTTTTTCCGGCGCGGAGCCTTTTTCTTAACCAGTCGATCTTCGCCTGAGGCTGCTTTATGATCCACACCATCGCCAGATACGTGATGGCCTGAAGGACGTTTTGTTTTAGTGACTTTCTTTTTCCGCGGTCTTTCTTCGCTTTTCTGTTCTTTTTCATTGATGTCCTTCACCTCACTTACAGTCTGCTCTCTGACCTCTTCCATGATTTCATCTACTGTGCTGTCAAGATTTCTTTCGTTTTTTTCATTCATACTCTTTTCACTCATTTATACTATTGACTTCCTTTTTTCACTCAATATGTAGTCATTATAATACGAAGGGGCGTGTAAATACAATACATAACTTTAACTTTCATATTTTTATCACTTGTTGGGATGAGAATCTTCTATTATAATAATGAGGTAATTTGGGGGAATGAATGATTTGCGTTGTGATGACAAATAGAATAAACGAAATGTTTCAAATCCCATCGCGCAAGTGTTCTTCTGCTTTATTGTTCGTTTTTTCGTTTTGACTGATTCACAAATTAATTCTTTATACATAAAAGCTTACAGAAAGGATGGTATATAGTATGGCAGGATCTATTTATGGAAGATTGTTTCAAATTTCTACATGGGGGGAATCGCACGGAAAGGGGATCGGTGTTGTGATCGACGGGTGTCCGGCAGGGCTTTCTCTTTCAGAGGAAGATATCCAGGTTTATCTGGATAGAAGAAAACCCGGACAAAGCCAGTTTACAACCGGACGTAAGGAAAGTGATATGGCACAGATCTGGTCCGGCGTATTTGAAGGCCGGACGACCGGAACTCCGATTTCAATTCTCGTACAGAACCAGGATCAGCGTTCCCGTGATTACGGAAATATTATGAACACATACAGGCCGGGACACGCAGATTATACATTTGATGAAAAGTATGGTTTCCGTGATTACAGAGGAGGGGGACGCTCTTCCGGAAGAGAAACTACTGCCAGAGTTGCAGCAGGTGCAGTTGCTGCTAAGATTTTGAAAGAACTTGGCATTGAAGTACATGCTTATACGAAAGCAATCGGTCCGGTATCTGTTCCGGAAAATGAATACCATCCGGAAGAGATTTTCCAGAACCCGATTTATATGCCAAGCAACGCATCTGCCCAAAAAGCATCTGCCTATCTGGAAGAATGTATTAAAAATCAGGATTCCTCAGGAGGCATCATTGAATGTGTTGTTACCGGTATGCCGGTAGGAATCGGTGATACCGTATTTGAAAAACTGGACGCCAATCTTGCCAAAGCAATGCTGTCCATCGGAGCAGTCAAAGGCTTTGAGATCGGTGACGGCTTTAAAGCTGCAGATACAAAAGGAAGTATCAACAATGATTCCTTCCATACAAAAGATGGAAGGATCACCAAAGACACCAACCATGCAGGCGGTGTCCTCGGCGGTATGAGTGACGGAAGCAAGATCATCTTCCGTGCGGCAGTAAAGCCGACTCCGTCCATTTCACAGCCACAGTCCACCGTCACCAAAGATGGAGAAAACACCGAAATGATCATTAAAGGACGTCACGACCCGGTCATCGTCCCACGCGCCGTCGTAGTCGTAGAATCCATGGCCGCAATCACGATCCTCGATCTGCTCTTCACCAACATGAGTGCCCGAATGGACAAACTCAAAAGCTTCTACGGCACTGATGTGGTAGCCTTATTTTGATATCTGATTTCCAAGATAAAACTTCATGTATATTTTGTATGTTTTATCTGCTATTGTACCGTCAGACTTCTATTCCATAGAGTTCCTCCTTATTTTTTATAATAACTGTCTGGGCTTTGAAAAAATTTCTGACACACAAAAAGCCACCTCATCAGTCAGGTGGCTTTTTATAACCGATTCCATTCTCCAATAACATCTTGAAAATATACTCTGACGTTCCTATCAGAATTATGATTTCTGTATCACAATGCATCTCTCCCTGCTTTTGCATATTTTCCAAAATGACACTCCATTCAGTATAACATGAAATCAGCAATTTTCTTGTTGCCTTATTACTTCCGATAACATCGACAGCAGTTTATCAAGCTCAATGGGTTTTGCGATATGACCATTCATACCAACTGCAAGAGCATCTCTCTTATCTTCTTCAAATGCATTTGCTGTCATTGCAATGATAGGTATGCATGCTTTATCCTTATCCGGCAGGCGTCTGATTGCCTGTGTTGCTTTATAACCGTTCATTTTCGGCATCTGAATATCCATCAGGATCATATCATATGTACCTGCCGGCATCTTTTCTATCATATTTACACATTGAATGCCATCCTCCACACGTTCTGTTTTAATGCCGGCACGCTCAAGGATTGCTTCTGTAATCTCTGCATTCAGATCATTATCCTCTGCCAGAAGGATATTCCTGCCTTCAAGGATTTCGCTGCCTGTTCCAGACTCTTCAATATGTTTTTTTACATAATAGCTTTCATCGGCTATCTTATGTTTAAGTGTAACTGTAATGGTGCTGCCCTTTCCGAGTTCACTCTCTACATCTATTGTTCCACCAAGCAGATCAACATATTTCCGGACTATCGACATTCCCAGTCCGGTTCCTGCGATTTTGCTCTTTGTAGTGTTCTGTTCACGTGTGAATGCATCGAAAATCTTCGTCATATAATCCTGACTCATGCCAATTCCTGTATCACTCACTCTGTTCCTCACGATCATGTACCCTGGCTCGTCGCATGGTAATTCATCTACGCTCATCATAACAGAACCACCGGACGGAGTATATTTTATAGCATTGCTCAGGATGTTGACAAATATTTCTTTCACCTTGGTAACATCTGTCAGTACATGCTCATGTTCTACATTCATCGTGCAATGAAGCGCAATATTCTTTTTCCTTGCTTTCTCATCAAATACTGCAAACAAAGACTTCCTGACATCTTCAATCCGGCAGTAATTCTCATCAAGTTCCATCCTTCCACTCTCGATCCGGGCCATATCCAGTACATTATTTATAATTGACAGGAGAAGATTTCCCGACTGCTGCATTTTTTCCAAATGTTCTAAGGTTTCAGGCATGTCTTTTCCTTTCAGTTCATCCTCCATAAGCTGTGCATAGCCCAGAATTACATTCATAGGCGTCCGGATGTCATGTGACATATTGTTAAGAAAACGAGTCTTTGCGAGACTGGCATCCTCTGCTTTTTTCAAAGCAATCTCCAATTTATCATTGAGTTTTTGTGTATTATTTGCTGCAAGCTTTGCAACAGTTTCTGCTTTTCTTGCCTTTCGTAAAAGTACGAGGATAATACTAATTATACTGAATGCAAAAAATATTGCCGTAATAAAAAAAGCAATCAGATTATCTTTTACAAAGTCAGAAAATGTTACCTTATCTGCCGTACTGTCATAGATAGCAAGTGCACTTGTAAGCATATCAGACGGCATGGCCTTTAAGGTTTTATTCAGTATTGATAAAAGGCTACCCGCTCCACCTCTTACCGCAAAGCATGCCTCCATTGTTTTTGTAAGTGGAACACTCTTGAAATTTCTACTGTTATCATATATCATCGCCTGGCTTGCTCCCATGAGGAAACAGTCTGCCTTTTCATTCAAAACCATATCTGCTGCATCATCAAGCGAATCACAATCTACCAGCTCCCATTGTGGATAACAGAAAGCAATATGCTGTTTTAAGGCTTCTTTTTCCTTTTGCACAGCTACTTTATACACATTATGCTCATCAAAATTTTCTTCATCAGTTACCGCCATCAGGCTGTAAGTCCAGGCTGTGTTTGTAAGTGCATATCCTTTTTCTTCTGCAAAACAGGGATTTCTGCCGGTATAAAAAATCATGTCAATCTCACGCTCTTGTAAAGCCTGTATCATTTCGTCATAATCATTGTATTCCTGTATATTAAATTCCAGTTTCTGATTCCCCAGACAGTCTTTGGCATAGGATACATATTCTGCCAGCATTCCGGTAAGTTTTCCAGTTTCTTCGTCCATGGAAAATACCGCCGGATCATTGCTCTGAAATCCGATCCGGATGTTACCATGTTCTTCCACCCAGGACTTTTCTTCACCTGTAAGAATCTGACTATATTCAAGCGTAAAATACTTCTTATACAAATCTGCCTTAAAAAATGGACTATCTTGATCTAGCTTGCGCATTGCCCAGTCCAGCTCCGTCTTGATATCGCTGCGCTCTTTATTTATTGCAAAATATATGCCTGATTTGCCAATCGTGGTGACAGATGATATTCCCTGTTCAGACCAGGTGGATTCCTCTAAAGATACAAAAGCATCAATCTCATGATTCGCTAATTTCTTTTCGACATCATCGTTATTATTCACATTTACATGCTCTGTATGTATGCCATTCTTATTTTCCCATTCTGTCAGCATAATTTCCGGTTCTGTATCCATGAGCACACCTACTCGTTTTCCGTCCATAGATTTGAAATCGGACATTCCCAGATCCATGTTTGACAAATCAGCATAAAGAATATATTTTTCTTCACCCATCGCTTCATCTGAAAAAAGCATCCTTTGTTCACGTTCATCGGTATAAGAGATATCGCCCATGATATCAATCTCACCATTTTCAAGCTTATCAAAGCAGTTGGACCAGTCACATTTCACGTACTCAAATTTCCATCCGGTATAGCCTGCCAGAGCCTGCAGGAGTTCATACCCATATCCTCGTCTGACACCGTTTTTATCGATATAATCAAAGGTATCTTCAAAGGATCCGATACGGACGATCTGTGACTGTTTTTCATCATTATTCTTTTCAGCTGCCCGGCAGTGTACTGATAATATCATCCACATTCCTAAAATCACAAATATACCTGCAAATAGTACGTCTGATTTTTTTCTACTTTTGTACATTGTTCTTTTCTCCTTAAATCACCAGATTATTACACGTCACAAACCCAAAAATTTCAGCATGGTTGGGACAAGAATATTCATATCAACAGGCTTTGCAACATGAGCATTCATTCCAACAGAAAGACCCTTTTGTGCATCTTCTGCGAAAGCATTGGCAGTCATCGCAATAATAGGGATCCTGGCTTTTTTCGTATCCTTCATCTTTCGGATAGCTAATGTAGCATCATATCCATTCATAACCGGCATCTGGATATCCATAAGGATCATCTTGTAATAATCAGCATCCGCCTTTTCAATCATGTCAATACATGCAACACCATCATTGGCAGTCTCAACAATACATCCTTCTTCCGTCAATAATTCCGTTGCGATTTCAGTGTTGATCTCATTATCTTCGACCAGTAAGATCCGAACACCATTCAAACAATTCTTATTGCGCAAATTACTGTTTTTCTTCACCAGAGAATCGTCTTCTGACGCTTTTCTGCAAGGAATAGTTACTGTAAATGTGGAACCTTTACCCTGCTTACTTTTCACTTCTATTGTGCCATCCATGAGCTCTACAAGCTTTTTTGTAATGCCCATTCCGATGCCGCTGCCCTCAATATGACTGGATGTAGTGTTACGTTCTCTTTCAAAAGTTTCAAAAACACGCTTTTGGAATTCTTCAGACATACCAATTCCATTATCGGTAATACTAATGATCATATTGCACCAGTCTTCTTTTTCACAGGATTTCTGTACAACATTACAGGATATCCAACCTCCTGTATTTGTATACTTTATTGCATTGCTTATTATATTAAGACAGACTTCTGACAGGTGAGGTTCATCCATATACACATACGGATACATGATTTGTTCTGTCAAAGAGATCGTCTGATTTTTACTTTCTGCCTGTTGTTGGAACATAATGACACAATTTTCAAAGCACTCATGGACATTTGAAACAGTGTATTCCATCTCAACCTTATTATTCTCAATTCTTGCAAGATCTAAAACATTACCAAGCATCGACAAAAGTTCTTTTCCGCATATTTGGATTTCTTCAAGATATCTGCCAAGCTTATCTGTTTCCTGCAAATGTCTGGATGACAGTTCTGCATAACCAATGATTGCATTCATAGGAGTTCTGATATCATGAGACATATTTAACAGAAATGATGATTTTGCTTTGTTTGCACATTCCGCTTTTAATTTAGCTTCCCGCAATTCTTCCTCTTGTTTTAATTCCCTCAATTTTTCATCTGTCACATCTCTATTTGCAAACAACACGGATGTCACATTTCCATTTTTATCATAACTCTGAGGAACAACCATGGAAAGAAACCATGATCCATCCTTCTTTTTGAATTCGGAAGACATAGATTCTTTATTATGAAGACGTGCCGACATGGTTTGTATGTCAAAAAATTCCATATACTTCTGCACAAATGGTTCTGCTATAATATCTTCGATAATCTTGAACTGAAGATCCCAATCTGCAGTATTCTCTTTAATACTCATATCCATTTCTCGAGATCTTTTGACAAGTTCTATCTTCTTTGTTTTTAAGTTCAGCCTTGAGATATGATAATAAGCAGTACCTAATGCATGAAGGGCCTGCCGGGTTTTTTTGACCTGCTCCCCCAATGCGAGAGGGAACTCTTCACCGTCCATCTGTTCCAGATCCGGTGTTGAATGATGCAGATGCTGAACCAGCCATTTTCCATTCGTCCACTTATAGATAATCGTAAATCTTGTCTCCATTTTAAAACAGCTTGAACCATCTTTAAACAGACCAGTAAAATCTACTGTTCCATGTGCAAGAACATGGTCATCATCAAGTCTTTCTTCTTCCTGATGTAAATTTCTTACTTCGAGTCTGATTTTTCCTCTTCGTTTTACATCAAATTTGAATGATTCTAAAAACTCATGCAGATTCGTGAATAACTCATGTTTCCCAGTTCCAATCAGACTGATATTTTCATCAAAATAATTTTCTATACCAAGATTATTTACTGATCCGGCATTAATATATATTTTCAAAAGTTGTTCTGTGAGTTTTTTAAAATCATCCATACGCTACCCTCTCTTTAAAAAACTTAACTATCAAAATATCCAATGATCCCGATGTATCCATCCTTCTTTAAAGGCGACCATAATTATAGTTAACTGACCTGAAATTGCATTGTAATCAACGGAATTCATGCCACTGTTCAGTTCATTGGTTTCTGCATCTTCTTTTTCCGCATTTTTGCTGCCACAGCCTGACAGAAGCGATATGCTCATCACCATCATTAAGAGTACAGCCAAAACTCTGTTTCATTTTTTCTTTTTCATTACGAATCTCCCATTTGAAATTATTTTCCGCTAGTTCAACAATTCATGAATTACCTTTACCAGTAAATTCCCATCAACAGGCTTAGAAATATGCTCATCCATTCCTGCTTCTTTTGCTCTTATTCTGTCCTCTGTGAATGCATTTGCTGTCATTGCAATGATCGGTATTTCCTTGGCATCCTCTCTGTCCATAGAACGGATCCTCTTTGTGGCATTATAACCATTCATGACTGGCATCATGATATCCATCAGAATCACATCAAATTCACCAGGTCTGCTTTTTTCAAATATTTCAACAGCCTCCAGTCCATTCCATGCTTTGGTCACTTCAGCCCCTTCATTCTGAAACATAAATTCTGCAATTTCCATGTTCAGCTCATTATCTTCCGCCAGAAGAATGTGCAGCCCCTTTATCGTTTTTTCTGATAAATCTTTCTGTTCTTTAGATTTATCCACATCCAGATCTATTTTAAACGGAACCCGGATCACAAATGTGGTTCCTGCACCTTCTTCACTTTCAAAGGTAATCGTTCCGCCCATTTTTTCGACCAGCTTCTTTGAAATCGACATTCCCAGACCTGTTCCTGCAAATTTTGTTCGGCTTCCTGTGTGTTCCTGTGCAAATGGTTCAAACACACATTTCTGGAACTCCTCAGTCATTCCGATTCCTGTATCCCGGCAGACAAATTCCATTGTTGTCATTCCTGGCTGTTCGGATGGAATTTCTACGCAACTGATATAAATATGTCCGTTTTCTCTGTTATATTTCACCGCATTCGACAGAATATTCATCATCACACGTTTCACATACCCCGGGCTTCCGATAAGATTCCGGTGTATGATTTCTTTTTTCTCCCACGCAATCCTAATATTCTGTTCTTCTGCAATCTGTTCGATCACAACAAATACTTCCCTGAAAATACCGCTCAGATTGAATGGTATTTCTTCCAGAATCACTTCATCTGACTCCAGCTTACTCATATCCAGGACATCGTTTACCAGTTCCAGAAGCAGATGAGAGGCCTCTTTGACTTTTGCCCTGCATTCCGTCTGTTTTTTCATATCGTCTGCATAATGATCTGCCACATTGAGCACGCCGCAAATTCCATTAATCGGAGTCCGGATATCATGGCTCATTCGCTGAAGAAACTCTGTTTTTGCCTCATTGGCTGCTTCTGCCTTTTTAGCTGCTATCAGAAGTTCTGCTTTATATTTTTCATCTTTTTCCTGTTCCAGTTTCTGATGTGTCAGATTGGTTTTATATGTCCAGAACCAGAATAAACCGAACATCAAAAAATAAAGAAAAATAACACTCATCACATTTAATGGAAGGTTGTGGAATACTTCCGTATCCAGAAGATATGCATAGATATAATAATCACGCTGCTTCAGCATGATTCCGTAACATCCGATTCCTTCTTTCTTAAAATGATAGATATGTTGACTGTCTGTATGCTTTTTCATTGCCTGAACCACTTCGTTGTCGGCTGTATTCTGCCCCAACAGGCTCTCATCATTGCAGGCAACAACTGTCCCATTGTCTGCAACAAGAATCGTTCCATCTTTCTGAGTACTATAACCGTTTAAAAGCCTCTGTATCGTCAGTGTATAGTTTCTGGCAAATTCAGGAGAAGTGTAATAGTAGATTGCGACGATGCCCGGTGCATCTTTTCTGGCACAGGCTGCAATATCGATATGTGACCCATCTTCCCTGGTAAACCGTTCCGAATAGCTTCTTTCTTCATATCCGGCAAAATCCATGATGATGTCTTTTTGCAGATACTCCGTAATCTCATTAGTCAGAGACTCATCTGTGCTGTATTCACAGTCTGTCTTTCCATCTGCATCCAATACAAGGATACCATCCACCCAGAGAGTCTGCAGATTTCCCTTCAGAAAATCCCGGCTTAGCTGCCCGCCGTTTTCTGTTTCCGTTTTAATATTTGTACTCATCTGTCTGGCACTTTCAATCGCACGGAGGAGACTTTTGGATTCCGATGATTCATTATAATGGGTGTAGGTGGAACACTGCACTTTCACATAATTTACAATCTCCACCATTCTTTTCTCTGCTTCCGCTTTTTCTGAGTGGAAGAAATAAAACAGGGAAACTACCGCCACACAGATTCCAAGCAGACCGCCGAGCAGCTGGATTCGTTTTTCTTTTTTCTTAATATCCAAGATCATCCACCTCCAGATACTTCTGGGGATCATCCAGATATTTTTCAATGATTTTCAGGGATGTGCCATCCTGGCGCATTTCTTCCAATGTCTGTTCCATCTGCTCACAGATTCCTCTGTCATCATCTTTTGCAAAAGCAACACCTATTCCGGTGATCATCAGAGGCTCTTCCAGGATACGGAAGCTTGTATCATAATCCTTCATATACTGGACAACAGATTCCTCATGTGCGGCAACTGCATCCACATACCCTTTTCCCAGAAACGTATAGATCAGTTCCCAGTGTCCAAGACTGATCAGATTGCCCAGTTTAGGGATTCTCTCATCCATCCTGTCCAGAAAGATACCTTCCGGTTTGGTTGTGGACTGGACAGCCAGATTCTTTCCCTCCAGATCACTCAACTTATAGATATCGCTGCTCTCGTTTACAGCTACCACCTGTCGACTTGCTATGTATGGTCCTGCCCAGCGGTAATCATCAAGGCGTCCTTCCATGGAAAAGCAGCCCATGATACAGTCAATCTCTCCGCTTTCTACCAATTCTTTTTTCTTCTCCCAGTTGATCTGGACAACATCCACCTGATATCCCATTCTTTTGAAAGCTTCTGTAGCAAGTTCTACATCTATGCCCGTAGGTACACCATCCTCATTCAGATAATTGTATGGTGGGTAGTTATCGCTGCCGAGTGTAATGACCGGCTTTTCTGTTTCTTCTCTGGTGTTATCTATGTTTTTACACCCTGCCAGGGTGACTGTTAAAATTTCCGCAAGCAGAATGCCTGCAATCACTCTTTTCCCTTTCATTTTCCGCCTATTCCTAACTATCCTTTTCGTTTTTTTCATATATCTATGAAATAAAAAACACTGTCCTACAGACAGTGCATCTCATTTCATGCAACTGGCTGCCATTTCACAGGCCCTATAGCTTTGCGTCCCAGATTTTCATCTGGTTTGCCGATCATCCTATTATAGTTTTTAAACTTATGCAAAAATATTGATGTTATTATACTCCCACAATCTATCGTGCATAAGAAAAACCTCACCGCTTTAACGCTGAAAAATAAAAAAGAACAGCCGATACATATACTCGAACTGTTCTCCTACTTCCAAAGTCCACGCAGCATTGACATTACTGTTTCCTGCGTCATGATTCTCTCAGTGACGACTGGGAAATTCCCGACAACTGCGATAATCTGTCTTTACTGATATCACGTTTCTCACATATAGATGTTATTTTATCTGCGATATACTTCTCTATCTGCAAGTAACTATACCTCATTTCTGTTATTACATGTTCTTATTGTACTTGTAATAGCAGAAAAATATTAGTTATCAATTTTGCAAGTAATTAGTTTTATTATAGGAAGTACATTCGTAAAATAAAATTTGAAGATACTTTCGTTTCTGCAAAAGTCTTTTTCGCTTATATTATCTTAATAATATCACAGACAGCTACGTTTGTCACATAAAAGTTTGGAAACTCAAACAAAAAAGTAACCATTTAGCCCAATGTCATTAAGCCTTGACTTTTTATTTGCGGACTACTTATAATCCTTTTACAAACTCAACTGTATTTTTTATATCTTCCTCATCCGGATGTCCTTTTGCAATACCACCTACCATTTTAAATGGACCAAATGTGTCATAACCCTTGCATCCGAATTTTCCTATCACTTTAGAACGCTTCTCATCCAAAATCTGCTCTATGGATTTATAATTCGCACTTCCACCATAAGTACAGATCAGAAATACCTTTTTATCGTCCGGTAGATTCTTCTCTGCAAATCCCAATATCGACTGATGAAATTTTGAAAAATAGATTCCTGATGCAAATCCAATCATATCATAACTGCTCAGATCTACATCTGGCTGTTTTACAGCATCAATCAAATCGACCTGGCATTCTTCTGCTATGCCCTTTACTAGTTTTTCTGTATTTCCATGATGTACAGATGCATATACGATTGCTTTTCTCATTTGTTTTTCTTTCTGCCTGTCTCCATTGTTTTAGTATTCTTTTGAAATTTCTCCTGTACCATCATGAGCATTTTTTCAAAAGACTGTGCAAACCTTACATCATCTTCTTCTGTTCGTTTTTTCGGTCCCTTGATATGATTCTTATGGGAACTTCTTCTGGCTTTTTTATTCAAATGACGTTCCATGAGCATCTGATCAATATTGTCATTCGTGTACCATTTGCCCGATTGATGAATGGCATAAGCACCTTTTCCCAGTGCCATTGCTGCAACACCATAGTCCTGTGATACGACAATATCTCCTTTATGGCAGATACTGATCAGTTTATAATCTACTGCATCTGCTCCTGCCCCTACTACAATCACTTCGCTATAATCAGAATACAAAATATGATTCGTATCACACAGCAATGTAGTTGGAATATTATATTTCTCTGCTATTGTCTCGATAATACCTACTACCGGACATGCATCTGCATCTACAAATATCTGCACCAGTGCCTCTCCATTTCTTTTTAAATCTATAATCTACTACAATAGAATTATACCACTATTCCCCCTTTTCACCAAACACTATTCTAGCACCACATCCCGCCGCTGACACTCTCATAGCAGAACCATTCCCATAACTTCCGTATGGCTTAGGATTTCTTTCTCTAAACCAATACCTGAATCTTCCACCATAACCTGCATATGGATATCTTTTTCCCCAATCCTGCATGTTAGTTACTACCGCTTCTTCTATTTTCTTTACTGTAGCTTCCGTTCCGACTGCGAGAAGAGCTTCTCCAACTGCTATTGTCATAACAGAATCATCTGTAAAGCTACAGCCTTTACTAAACAAATCAAACTTTTTTGTAATTAACTAAAATTAGTCAATTCTTACCCGTTTTTTATTTTTCAAAAAAGCCTCCGTTTTCCTTATAAAACGGTTGCTTTTTCTCTAAACTATAGTATAATAAACCTTGTCGTGTGTATAGAAATACTAAACTCTAGGTTTATTTTTATTTTTACAAACAATTTACAGAAAGGAGCTATTTATGAATATAGGACAGAAAGTAAGGGAGCTCCGTATTGCGAAAAATCTTACCCAGGAAGAACTTGCAGACCGGAGTGAGCTTTCGAAGGGATTCATTTCCCAGCTGGAACGGGATCTTACTTCTCCTTCTATCGCCACACTGGTTGATATTCTGCAGTGTCTCGGCACCAATCTGAATGAATTTTTCAGCGATGACGAGGAAGAACAGGTTGTCTTCGGTGATGAGGATTATTTTGAAAAAAAGGATACTGATCTGAAGAATACGATTGAATGGATCATTCCGAATGCCCAGCGCAATATGATGGAACCGATCCGTCTTACCCTGGCTCCGGGCGGTGCAACCTACCCGGATCTTCCACACGAAGGTGAGGAATTCGGATACGTGCTTCAGGGTTCCGTCAAAATCCACGTAGGCAATAAGGTCTACAAAGCTAAAAAGGGAGAATCCTTTTATTTTACTCCCCACGCAAAGCATTATATAGAAGCATCGTCTTCTTCCGGGGCACGCCTGATCTGGGTCAGCACTCCCCCAAGTTTTTAAGTACACAGGAGGATTATACATATGCCAAACAAACTGATTGACATTGTTGGTGTTTCCAAATCATATGGAGACAATCTGGTTCTGGACGACCTGAACCTTTATATCAGAGAAAATGAATTTCTCACACTTTTAGGACCTAGCGGCTGCGGAAAGACAACGCTTCTGCGTATCCTCGGCGGATTCGAAAATCCGGACTCCGGAAAAGTAATTTTCGATGGAAAGGACATTACATCCCTTGCACCGAATAAACGACAGCTCAACACTGTTTTCCAGAAATATGCGCTTTTCACCCATATGACCATTGCTGAAAATATTGCTTTTGGCCTGAAGATCAAAGGGAAATCAAAATCTTACATCGATGATAAGATTCATTATGCATTAAAACTGGTCAATCTGGAAGGTTACCAGAACCGTTATCCGGATTCTTTAAGTGGGGGACAGCAACAGCGTATTGCCATCGCCCGCGCCATTGTAAATGAACCAAAAGTTCTTCTTCTGGATGAACCTCTCGGTGCCCTGGATTTAAAGCTCCGCCAGGACATGCAGTATGAACTGATCCGTTTAAAAAATGAGCTGGGAATTACATTTATCTACGTTACCCACGATCAGGAAGAAGCCCTCACCATGTCTGACACGATTGTTGTCATGAATCAGGGATACATCCAGCAGATCGGTACACCGGAAGATATCTACAACGAGCCGGAAAATGCTTTCGTAGCCGACTTCATTGGCGATAGCAACATTTTCAATGCCATCATGGTACGCGATAAGCTGGTCAATATTGTCGGTGCCGAATTCCCGTGTGTGGATACCGGATTCGGAACCAACAAACCGGTCGATGCGGTCATCCGTCCGGAGGACATCGATCTTGTAAAACCAGAAGAAGGCACATTAAAGGGTGTCGTTACCCATCTGATTTTCAAAGGAGTCCACTATGAAATGGAAGTCCTTGCCAACAACTATGAATGGCTGGTACACAGCACCGATATGTTCCCGGTTGGCACTGAGGTTGGAATCCATGTTGACCCGTTTGATATTCAGATCATGAAAAAACCGGAATCTGAAGATGAGGAGGCTGCAGGAATTGAAGAATAGCAAACGTCTCCTGGCAGGGCCATACCTTTTCTGGGCAGTTTCTTTCATTATCATTCCTCTGATCATGATCTTCTATTATGGTCTGACTGACAATGACGGAAAATTCACCTGGATGAACCTTGCCAAAATCACAACACCTGAGAATATAAAGGCTCTGGGGCTTGCACTTCTGCTTGCATTTGTCAGCACAGTGATCTGCCTGATCCTTGCCTATCCTCTGGCAATGATCCTCGCCGGAAGAAATGTAAACCAGTCCAGCTTCGTAGTACTTGTTTTCATCCTTCCGATGTGGATGAACTTTCTGCTCAGAACTCTTGCATGGCAGAACCTCCTGGAGAAAAACGGTGTCATCAACTCCGTTCTCCATTTCTTCGGGCTGCCTTCATGGAACATTATCAACACACCGACAGCGATCATCCTCGGTATGGTCTACAACTTCCTGCCGTTCATGGTGCTGCCGATTTACAATGTACTTGTAAAGATTGACAAAGATGTTATTTCCGCAGCCAGAGATCTCGGTGCCGGAAATATCCAGACATTTACCAAGATCATCCTTCCGCTTAGTGTTCCGGGTATCATCAGTGGAATCACTATGGTATTTGTACCTGCACTTACAACCTTCGTCATTTCCAACCTCCTCGGTGGAAGCAAGATCCTTCTGATCGGAAATGTCATCGAACAGGAATTCCAGCAGGGAAGCAACTGGCATGTAGGAAGTGGACTTTCACTTGTCCTGATGATCTTCATCATTGCAAGTATGGCTCTGATCGCCAAATACGATAAAGACGGGGAGGGCACAGCATTCTAATGAAAAAGAAATTACAGAATTTATATTTACTGCTGATCGTGATCTTCCTCTATGCTCCGATCATGACACTGATGGTTCTGTCCTTTAACAGTTCCAGAACCCGTGCCAAATGGGGCGGATTTACCGGAAAATGGTATGTATCCCTTTTCCAGGATGAAGCGATCATGAGCACCTTATACAACACCCTGATCATCGCACTTCTTTCTGCGCTGATTGCAACCGTGATCGGAACTTTGGCTTCCATTGGAATCCAGAGTATGAACCGCAAGTTTCGTACCTTTATGCTGGGTGTCACCAACATTCCGATGCTGAACGCAGACATTGTGACTGGTGTATCTATGATGCTGTTGTTTATCGCATTCCGTATGAACATGGGATTTTCGACAATCCTGATTGCACATATAACCTTTAATATCCCGTATGTCATCCTAAGTGTCATGCCAAAACTAAAGCAGACCAACCGGCGGACCTATGAAGCTGCACTGGATCTGGGTGCTTCTCCGATCTACGCTTTTTTCAAAGTCGTATTTCCGGATATCCTTCCAGGAATTCTTTCCGGTTTCCTGCTTTCATTTACCATGTCGCTGGATGATTTTGTGATCACCCACTTTACCAAAGGACCTGGAATCGATACCCTGTCCACCAAAATTTACAGTGAAGTACGAAAAGGAATCCGTCCGGAAATTTACGCACTCTCAACGATCATGTTTGTAACGGTGCTCTTCCTTCTCTTCCTGATCAATTTAAAACCGGAAAAAGAAGTTCACGAAAAAGACGGCACGATCCGCAAGCCATCCCGTGCACGCCACACGATGCGTCTCGTCGTAACACGTGTCGTACCGGCACTGCTCGTGATCGTCATTACAGCCGGAGGATTTTTCTACAATTCAAAGACAAAGATTTCTGGCTCCGAAAAGGTAATTGTCTACAACTGGGGCGAATATCTGGATCCGGATGTTCTGGATATCTTTGAAGAAGAAACCGGTATCCAGGTAGTTTATGAAGAATACGAAACCAATGAGATCATGTACCCGAAGGTGCAGTCCGGCGCCATTTCCTACGATGTGGTCTGCCCTTCTGACTATATGATCCAGCGTATGATCGAGAATGATCTCCTCGCCGAGATCAACTGGGATAATATTCCGAATATCAAAAATATTGGACAGACTTACATGGATCAGTCCAAAGCATTTGATCCGGAAAATAAATACTCTGTTCCTTATTGCTGGGGAACTGTCGGGATCCTTTACAACAAAACCATGGTAGACGAACCAATTGATTCCTGGTCTGTTCTCTGGGATCCAAAGTACAAGGACAGCATTCTGATGCAGGACAGCGTCCGCGATGCATTCGGTGTTACCTTAAAATATCTTGGATATTCCCTGAACTCAACCGACCTGGACGAGCTGAACGAAGCAAAGAATCTTCTGATCAGACAGAAACCACTGGTTCAGGCATACGTCGTTGACCAGGTGCGTGACAAGATGATCGGAAACGAAGCAGCCATCGGTGTTATTTACTCCGGTGAAGCCATTTACACACAGAAAGAAAATCCAAACCTGGAATACGTGATCCCGAAAGAAGGATCCAATATCTGGATCGACTCCTGGGTAATTCCGAAGAATGCAGAGCATAAGGAAAATGCAGAAAAGTTCATCAACTTCCTCTGCCGTCCGGACATCGCACTGAAGAACTTTGAGTACATCACCTACTCGACTCCAAATGAAGCAGCACGAGAACTGATTGAAGACGAGTCCATCCGCAACAGCAAGATTGCATTCCCGGATGCAAGCGAGCTCTCCGGATGTGAGACCTTCAAATTCCTTGGAGATAAAAACGATGCTGTCTACAATGAATTATGGCGGGAAGTGAAATCAAAGTAATGTGGGAAAGAATTCTGAATTATACAATAACCGAACAGAAAACTTCCAATATCCATGAGTTTTTAAAAGCTCATGGATATTCTTCTTCTCTGATCCGGGCAATCAAAGAAGATCCGGAAGGAATCCGTCTGAACGGGGAACCGGTACTGGCACGCACCCTTCTTACTCCCGGCGACCAGCTTGCCATCCGGATTACCGAAACAAAATTCTCCGAAAATATTGTTCCGTCAGATCTGCCTCTTTCGATCGTATATGAAGATCCGGATCTGCTGGTCATCAATAAACCTGCCGGAATGCCAATTCACCCTTCCCAGGGAAATTATGACAACACACTTGCCAATGCCTGTGCATGGTATTTCAAAGAGAAAGGCGAGCCTTTTGTCTACCGCTGCATTAACCGGCTTGACCGGGATACCACCGGTCTTCTGATCATTGCCCGGCATCTTTACAGTGCCTCTCTCCTCTCTGCCATGATGGCACGCCGGGAAATCCACCGGGAATATCTGGCACTTGCCACGGGAATCGTCCCGGAAGACGGAATCATCACCGCTCCAATTGCCAGAAAAGAGGGTTCTACCATCGAGCGCATGGTCGATTTTAAACATGGTGAATATGCCTGCACCCATTACCGCAGGCTTTCCATCACAAATACAGATCCGGTCTATTCTCTGGTTGCCTTAAAGCTGGATACCGGACGCACTCATCAGATCCGGGTGCATATGAATTACATCGGTCATCCGCTTCCGGGAGATTTTCTCTATAATCCGGATTACAGCCATATCAGCCGTCAGGCACTGCACTCACATCATCTGCGTTTCCGGCATCCAATCACAGGAGAAGAAATGCATTTCACAGCGCCTGTGCCTGAAGATATGTTACTCTGATAAATATATTTAAGTGATCCCCGGCACATAATACTCTTTTTATGGAAGAATTTTCCATATGTATTTTCCGGTCAAACAGAAGAAGAGCTCCTGAGAGAACAAAGATATTCATTCTCCCAGAAGCTCTTCTTCTGTTTATTTCTTATTTCTGGCGATGGATCACACTAAAAAAACAGCGGAACGGATTCAAACTGCCTCTATAATCTATATCGCTCTCTTACCATGTGACCAGCTTCAACATTCTACAAATCGAAACATCCACCTCCAATAAATTCCCTCAAAATCGAATTCTGCGGAACATACTCACTTCCGATCCCCACAAAATAATCCAGGAATTTGAGCAGTCTCTTCGCTTCCTGATATTCGGCGCAGTCCTTCTCAATTCCGAACAGGATCGGTTCTGCATAAGCTTTCAGAACTGCCAGCTCATAAAGAAGAGCTGAATTGAACATCACATCCGCGCCTTCCTGATACGGGAAAATATTGTTCTCTTCCCCTCTTCGCACCGACTGCCACATAGCGATCGTCTGCTTTGCCGAAGTACCTCTGGTTCTTGCATCACGCACCATCCGGCGGATCAGACGTCCATCTGTTGATGCGATCCGGTTATGCTCATCGATATTCAGCTGGGTCAGTGCACTGATATAGATCTTGAATTTATTTTCTTTTGGCAGATCATGGGTCAACGCATCATTCAGACAATGAATGCCTTCGATCACCAGAATATCCTGCTCACCAAGCTGCATATAATGTCCGTTATATTCCCGTTTTCCGGTCTTGAAATTGAACGTCGGAAGCTCAATCCGTTCTCCTGCAAGCAGCTTTTTCAGATCGTGATTAAAAAGTTCCACATCCAGTGCTTCCAAACACTCATAATTCGGCTTTCCTTCTGCGTCCAGCGGTGTATCCACACGGTTCTTAAAGTAATCATCCACCGAAATCGGATGCGGGACCAGACCGCTTACCCGGAGCTGGATGGAAAGCCGTCTGGAAAATGTAGTCTTTCCTGACGAAGAAGGACCAGCGATCAAGACAAACTTTTTCTGCGGATTTCCTGCAATCTGCTCTGCGATCTGCGCAATCTTCTTCTCCTGCATTGCCTCCTGTACCAGAAGCAGTTCCTTTGGATTGGCGCTGCCGCCTGTCACATAATCATTCAGTGCCCCTACCGTCTCAATTCCAAGCATATCACCGCCACGCGTAGATTCCTTCAGCACATGGAACAGCTTATTCTGCGGCTGAAACGGAGGTATCTTTTCCGGTGCAGCTGCCTCCGGCATCTGCACTACAAATCCCTCATCATATAAATATAATTTAAAATATTTCAGATAGCCGGTTGATGGAACCATATAGCCGTAATAGTAGTCCTCAAATTCATTGATACTGTAAATATTGACTGTAGACACTCTGCGATACCGGAACAAACGCTCTTTATCCTTCATGCCGTACTTGCGGAACATTTCAACCGCTTCATCGGTATTAACCGATCTCTTCCGGATTGAAAGATCCATATCTGCCATTTCATGCATCCGTTCTTCAATCCTTGCAAGCAGTTCCTGATCCAGCTTCTGATCTCCTTTTATTGTACAATAATACCCTTTATCTACAGAAAAATGGATTCTCACCTGTTCTATCTTATCGTGTTCGATTGTATCATATACTGCCTTCACCAGCAGAAAACTTACACCACGGCGATAGGTAAGATTTCCAATTGTCTCGCCTGTCGTCACAAAATGGAGCGCACAGTCCTTTTTCAGCTTCTTTCCAAGCTCCTGAAGCTTTCCATTTATATATACAAGAACAATATCATGTGGGTATCTTTCCTGATATTCCCCGGCAATCTGCAGATATGTGGTTCCTGCCGGAAAACTTCTCTCTTCCCCGTCAATCTGTACTTTGTACATCTGCTGTTCCATATTTACCGCCTTCTTTCTGCCTTACGGCGCTTTGACAAATCTGTCTGTTTTCTCCCCGCTCCCAAACACCTTACGTCAAAACCCAGAATGGCTGCCGGATCTTTGCTGTCCGGATCTCTGCCTCTGGAAATTTCTCCCGGCAAAAATGTTCCATATCTGCAATAAAGATATGCTCCACGCCATAGTGTCCGGCATCAATTACTGCCATTTTTTGCGCAACCGCATCAATCCCCTCATGGTGATCAATGTCACCTGTCACCAGCACATCCACACCTTTTTCCAAAGATACGGAAATTGCGCTCTTCCCGGAGCCCGGAAAAACACCAAGGCGATGTACCTGCATATCCGGCTCTCCAAAAATTTTCACATTCGGAAGATCAAATGCTTTTTTTACCATTTCCGCACAGGATTTTAAATCCATCGGCTGTGCCAGATCAGCAACTCTTCCGATTCCAACCGGAACTTCGCCGGATTCTGAATGCATGCTTCCCGTCACCTCCAGAACCTCCGGTTCACTCAGTTCAAGTACCTTCCCAGCAAGCTCTGCCATTCCCATTACATCATAATTGGTATGCATCGCATAGTAAGAAATGTCATCCCGGATCAACTTCAGTACTCTTCTGCCAATAAAATCCTCGTCATTGATCTTTTTCATTGCTTTAAAGATCATCGGATGATGTGTGATCAGCATATCTGCGCCCCAGTCTGCTGCTTCTTCGATCACTTCATCCGTCGCATCCAGTGCAAGATAGATCCGCTTTACTTCTTTATCGCTTCTTCCGACCTGCAGTCCTACATTATCCCACTCCATAGCATAGTGCTTTGGAAAACGTGCTTCTATTTCTTTTATAATTTCTCTGCAAATCATCATTTTCCTCCTAAAAATACCGGTCAAGCAGGTCTTCTGCTCTCTTTATCATATGCAGAACCTCTGCACTTCTCTCCTTCGTGCGTTCACTCTCCTGCACCCGAAGCTTTTCATACACGCCCTGATTCACAGACAGTTCCTTTTTCAGATATTCTCCCATCACCGGGTGACCCTTCTCTAATAAATATTTTCCATATTCAAGCTCTTCTTCTGCTGCCGGAACACCTTCCGCATAAAGACCTTTCTGCTCTGTCGGGATCACCTTCATCATCGGATAGTATTTGCCATCCTCTTCCACCATGTCCTCTGCAACGATACGAAATCTATGTTCTTCCAGATAACGGCGGACTTTCGCAAGCTCTGACTGCGGCTGCAGGATCAGTTCCTTTAAGCTTCTGGTTTTTGCCAGATCCTCATTCAAAATGTGTATGACAAGACCGCCGCCCATTCCGGCGGCGATCATTGTGTCAGCTTCTTCCATTTTCAAATTCACCAGACCATCAGAAAGACGGGTAACGATCTTCCCATCCAGTCCATTTTCAAGGATATGTGTATCCGCTCTCTCTAATGGTCCTTTGTTAATATCCATGGCAATTGCGGATGGAACCAGCCCGTTCTGTGTCAGATAGATTGGGATGTAAGCGTGATCTGTTCCCACATCCGCAAGACGCATTCCCGGTGTGACAAGATCCGCCACTGCCTGTAATCTTTTTGATAATTCAGCCATCTTCTTAATCCAAATAATCTCTTAATTTTCTGCTGCGGCTTGGATGACGAAGCTTGCGGAGTGCTTTTGCTTCAATCTGACGGATACGCTCACGGGTGACATCGAACTCTTTTCCGACCTCTTCCAATGTACGTGCTCTTCCATCACTCATACCAAAACGCAGGCGGAGAACTTTCTGCTCTCTCTCTGTCAGTGTACTTAAAACTTCATCCAGCTGTTCTTTCAGAAGTGTCTGCGCTGCTGCTTCTGCCGGAACAGGTACATTGTCATCCTGGATAAAGTCGCCCAGGTGGCTGTCCTCTTCCTCACCGATCGGAGTCTCAAGAGAAACCGGTTCCTGGGAAATCTTTAAAATTTCACGCACACGGTCTACCGGCATGTCCAACTCTGCAGCGATCTCTTCCGGCGTAGGTTCACGTCCAAGCTCCTGCAGTAACTGTCTGGATACACGGATCAGTTTGTTGATCGTCTCTACCATATGAACCGGTATACGGATGGTTCTCGCCTGGTCAGCAATCGCACGTGTGATCGCCTGACGGATCCACCATGTTGCATAGGTACTGAACTTAAATCCCTTCTGATAATCAAACTTCTCTACCGCTTTGATAAGTCCAAGGTTTCCTTCCTGTATAAGATCCAGAAACAGCATACCACGTCCCACATAACGCTTTGCAATGCTGACTACCAGTCGCAGGTTGGCTTCTGCAAGACGCTTTTTCGCTTCTTCATCACCATCTGCCATTCTCTTTGCCAGCTCAATCTCTTCTTCTGCTGAAAGAAGCGGAACCTTACCGATCTCCTTCAGATACATACGGACCGGATCTTCGATGCTGATTCCGTCCGGAACAGACAGGTCGATCTTTTCCATATCCACTTCGTCTTCATCCGAAAGCATGATCTCCAGATCATCATCATCCACATTGGAGTCGTCATTTATCTGAAGCACATCGATCCCATTGGCCTCCAGGTACTCAAATACCTTGTCCATCTGTGTCGGTTCCAGCTCCATATCCCGGAATGCATCATTGATTTCCTGGATTTCAAGAATGTTCTTCTTTTTCTTCGCAAGGGCAACCAGATTTTTTAATTTTTCCTGAAACTTTACTACGTTCTCTTCCATGTAGTGTCCTTCCTCTCATCGCTTGTTTATATTCTATCCCTAATTAATGGAAATATGCAGTTTATGAAGGTCCTGCACTGCCTTCTTCGCATTCATAAGCCTTTGCAGCCCCTGAATGTCTGTCGGATCCAGATTCCGGGTTGCGGTTTCGATACTGTACTCCTTTACCCGGAGAATCGTCTCCTTGATCGCTTTTTCCTGCTCTCCCGCAGTCGTCAGCTCTTTGATTCTCGTATTGAAAAGTGCTGCCACCGCGCGGTGTTCCTCTTCCTCTGTAAAATAATTCATGATCTGCGCAGGATTCAGTTCTCCTTTTGCATGCTGTTCATACAGAAGTTCAGCAACTTTCCGGTACAGCTCCACCGTAAAATCCTCCGGCGTAACATAACGGCTTACCTGATCAAACAGCTCTTCCCTGTCGATCAGCCAGGTAAGCAGAATCTTCTGTGACCGGATATGACCATCCTCTTTTGGCGTTTCCTGGCGGATCGTCTGTCTCGGCTTTGTGGCCGGAGCTGCCATTCCGCTCTGGACTGCTACCTTGACAACCAGCTTCTTAAGTTCTTCGCAGCCGACGTGATAAGTCTTTGCCACCGCTTCTATGTAATTATCACGTTCAATTTCTTCTTCAAAACGTGCCAGCCTTCTCGCCGCCTCTCTGAGGAATTCCGTCTTTCCTTCCGGTGCATTCAGGTCATAACCTTTTTCCAGCATCTCAAGACCGAACATAAAGCTGTTCCTTGCTTTCCTGATCCGCTCTTCAAATGCCTCAGCTCCAAGATTCTTGATGAATTCATCCGGATCCTTGTACGGTTCCATCCGGATCACGCGGGTCGTCACACCGGCCTCCCGAAGGATCGGAGCTGCCCGGAGTGCCGCTTTAGTTCCGGCTTCATCACTGTCATAGGTCAGATAGACTTCATTCACATACCGTTTGATCAATGCTGCATGTCCTGCTGTAAGTGCAGTTCCAAGTGATGCAACTGCATTGGTAAATCCCGCCTGATGAAGCGAAATTACATCCATATAGCCTTCACATACAATAAAATACGGCTTTCTTGATGTTCTCGCCCGGTGAAGTCCGTACAGATTCCGGCTCTTATCAAAAATCAGAGTCTCCGGTGAGTTCAGGTACTTTGGCTTCCCGTCGCCCATCACACGCCCGCCAAATCCGATCACACGGTTATTCACATCCATAATCGGAAACATGACACGGTTCCAGAATTTGTCGTAAACTCCGTGCTTCTCATCGACATTTACCAGACCGGCTTTGATGATCATCTCTTCACTATACCCCTTCATCTTCAGGTATCGAAACAGATCATCACTGTATTTGCTGGAATATCCAAGTCCAAATGCGGTGATCGTCTCCTGGCTCAACTGACGGTTCTGCAGGTATTCTCTTGCCTGCCTTCCGCCCTCCGTCTTCAGCTGCGCATAATAATACTTGGCCGCCAGCTTGTTCATCTCAAGCAGCGCACTTCTCGTATCTGCTCTTTCTTTCGCTTCTTTTGAATATTCCTCTTGCGGAAGCTCCACACCAGCACGCTGTGCCAGAAACTTGAGTGCTTCTACAAAAGAATAATTCTCATACTCCATAATGAAGGTAAATACATTTCCTCCCGCTCCGCAGCCAAAGCAGTAATACATCTGCTTATCCCTGCTCACAGAAAAAGAAGGAGATTTCTCACTGTGAAACGGGCAAAGTCCGAAATACGAACTCCCCTGCTTCTTCAGCTTCACATATCCGGAAATCACATCTACGATATCATTTTTCGATCTTACTTCTTCTATAATCTCATCTGAATAATACATTATGTCCTACACCTTCCTGGCAGGGTTCGCGCACCTTGCGCAACCCCTACATAATATATATTCGACAAAACTTTTTTATTTCCTTTAAAATTTCCAAGATTGTGGAATAAAAATTTCTTCAAACTTTTTTACGGCAAAATTATCCGTCATTCCTGCTATGTAATCACACACTGCGATCTCCGGCATTTCCCCCTTCTGCAGCTGTTTCAGATACTGCTCCGGCATCTTTTCCATGTGCGTTTCATAATAAGAATACAGATCTTCGACCATTCGGATTGCTTTGTCCTCTTCGCCCTTTGCAAGTGGATTCTCATAAACATGGGTAAACATATATGCCCGCAGCTCCATCAATGCTTCACGGACTTCCTCTGACATGCAGATCTTCGGTTTGTCCATGCTGTTTACGATCACATCATGGGTAAGTGTGTTCAAACGCTCTCTTTTACTGTTGCCCAGAACTTTTCGCAGCTCTTTGGGCAGTTCCTCTTCATTCATGATCCCCGCCCTTACTGCGTCATCAATATCATGGTTCACATAAGCAATCTTATCAGACAGTCTGACGATCTGCCCTTCCAGTGTCGCAGGCATTCCCGCACTTTTGTGATTGCGGATTCCATCGATCACTTCCCAGGTCAGGTTCAGTCCCTCCCCCTGTTTCTCCAACACCTCTACTACACGGACACTTTGTTCATTGTGTTTAAATCCACACGGACACACATTGTTCAGAGCTCTCTCTCCTGCATGTCCAAACGGAGTATGCCCAAGATCATGCCCCAGTGCAATTGCCTCCACCAGATCTTCGTTCAGCCTGAGCGCCTTTCCGATCGTCCGGGCGTTCTGCGATACTTCCAGCGTATGCGTCAGCCGTGTCCTGTAATGGTCTCCGATTGGTAGGAGAAACACCTGCGTCTTCTGCTTCATGCGCCGGAATGCCTTACTGTGCAGGATCCGATCTCTGTCCCTCTGAAAAACCGGTCGGATGTCACACTGTGGCTCATTTCTCTTTCTCCCCCGGGAAGCCATGCTTAATGTGGCACAGGGGCTTAGATATTCCTTTTCTCTTTCTTCCATCTGTTCCCTAATTGTCATTTTTTATTTTCTCTCTTCTTTCAGTCGTTTCTCGATTGCTTCTGTCACGCATTCCAGAACTTTAATACGTGCATAGTATTTATCATTTCCTTCCACTACGATCCACGGTGCATGTGGCATAGAAGTCTTTTCCAGCATTTCTTCTACCGCCACCTCATACTGATCCCATTTTTCCCGGTTTCTCCAGTCTTCATCGGTGATCTTCCACTGTTTTTTCGGATTTTCCTGTCTGGCTTTAAACCTTCTCGCCTGCTCATCCTTGTCAATCTGCATCCAGAATTTCAGCACGATTACTCCTGCATTTACCAGATCCTGCTCCATGGCATTGATTTCCCCATAAGCTCTCTTCCATTCTTTTTCGGTGCAAAATCCTTCAATCCTCTCTACCATCACTCTTCCGTACCAGGTTCTGTCAAATATCGCAATATGGCCGGCTTTCGGCATTGCACGCCAGAAACGCCACAGATAATGATGTGCTTTCTCTGTATCACTCGGTGACGCTGTCGGATTCACCACATATCCCCTCGGATCCATATGTGAAGTCAGACGTTTGATCGCACCACCTTTTCCTCCGGCATCCCACCCCTCAAAGCCAAGGACAACCGGGATTCTCCTGCGATAAAGCTCTCCATGCAGATGTTCCATCTTTTTCTGAAGCTCTTTTAAGCGTTCCTCATAAACCTCTTTTGGCATGGATTTGGAAAGATCCGTCTTTGCCAGAATGGATTCTGCTGTTTCCCTTTTCATTTCCGTTTTCTTTTCCAGACTGCCTTTTTCTTCCAGTTCCTTTCTTGCGACTGCTTCTTTCATTGCCTGGATCACCGCCTGATAAACAGCCACTTTGGCTTCTTTCTTCTTTGTAGCATTGATCACTGTCCACGGTGCGTAATCTGCATCCGTTTTCCGCAGCATCTCTTCATTGATTGCTTTATACTCTTTAAAATCATGGTTCCGCTTCAGATCGCCTTTGCTTACCCGCCATGCAGTATCCTTGGAAGCAAGCAGTTTCTCAAAGCGCTTTTTCTGTTCTTTCCGGTCAATCTTTAAAAACAGTTTGATGATCACCATTCCATCATCTGTCAGCTGTTTTTCAAACGCACGGATCGATGCAAAATCCTTTTCCAGCTCTTTTTCCGGTGTTTTTCCTTCAAAACGTTCAATCATAACTCTCCGGTACCAGCTGGTATCAAAAATCGCAATTCTTCCCTTTTCCGGGATCTTCGTCCAGAAACGCCACATAAATGGATGCATCCATTCCTCTTCCGTTTCATTTTTTACCGCATATACTTTAAAGCCTCTTGGATCGAGTGCCTGGATCAGATTACCAATCTGAAGCCCTTTTCCTGCTGCTCCATAACCCTCAAACGCGATCATCACCGGGATTTTTTTCTCCCTGCACACTCTTTGCAGTTCTCCAAGCTGCTCTCCCAGTTCTTTTATATCCTTCATTTTTATATTTTTCTCCATAAAATGCCTCCATTTCACCAGTTTCTGCTCTTATTATCCCCAAATTTATTGATAAAACGCGCATTTAACGCACACAATTATATATTATATTACTATATTTTCTCATAATAAGAAAGTAAATTTGTAAAATTATTGAATTATTTATCTTTTCGATATTTTTTGTAATATATTGCGAATTAAAATTTCTTTTAATTTTTTGTTGACTTTGTGTTTGGAATATAGTATTATAGCTTTTGTCAGCGGCGAGCAGTTAAAAACAAAGCTCACTGAGTGATATGCGGAAGTGTCGGAACTGGCAGACGAGCAAGACTAAGGATCTTGTAGGCATTGCGCCTGTGTGGGTTCAAGTCCCATCTTCCGCATTCGGATTTATCCGAATCCGGTAATTAAATATTTTTGTGCGGAAGTGTCGGAACTGGCAGACGAGCAAGACTAAGGATCTTGTAAGCATTGCGCTTGTGTGGGTTCAAGTCCCATCTTCCGCATTATAAAAAGGAATCTCTGATTTTATCAGAGGTTCTTTTTTATAGTACCGAAGCGTGACCTGAACCCATGGTTCAGGTCTTCGCTCCGCTACGGTCGGCGCAGAACACTCGTCCACCGGACGAGTTGCGCCCCATCTTCCGCTTCCTTACCGTAAAATTATCTCTGTTTTTTATCAGAGGTTTTCTTTTTATAGTACCAAAACGTGACCTGAACCCATGGTTCGAGTCTTCGCTCCGCTACGGTCGGCGCAGGGCATTCGTCCACCGGACGAACCTGGCCCCATCTTCCGCTTCCTTACTATTTATGCCTTTTTTTATTTACAAGATACAATACAATTCCACCTGCTACGATCAACATGGAGATCCACTGGGAGGTTGAGAACATCCAAGCTCCTCCTCTGTTATCATTTCTCAAAAACTCAACAAGAAATCTTCCCACACCATACAGCAACATATATAAAAAGCCTACGTTTCCCGGTGTACCGTCTTTTTTATTCTTCCTATAATATAGAAGTAACACGATCATGATCAGGAAATCACCCGCCGACGAAATAAGCTGTGTCGGGATCAGTTTTACACCTGCCGGAGCAAGCCCGCCTTCCGGGAAGACCACACCAAATCTGGAGGTCGTCTCCCTTCCATAGCAGCATCCTGCAAGAAAACATCCGATTCTTCCAAATCCCTGTGCCATCGAAATACTTGCCACAGCGAGATCAAAATATTCCAGAAAATAAAGCTTCTTGATTCTGCAATATACAATTGCTGTCAGAAAACCGGCAATAATTCCACCATATACGACAAACCCTTCTGAACCGAGTACCGTCTTCGGATCCTTGATAAACGTCTTAAACTCCACGATCACATATAGAATTTTTGCACCTAAAAAACCGCCGATTACACCGTAAATTCCAATATCCACAATTGCTTCCTGATCCAGACCATTCTTTTTTGCCCGATAAGAAGCCATTACCACACAACAAAGGATACCGATTGCGATCATCAGTCCATATCCATGTATCGTAAACTTTCCTATTGAAAACAGATCAATTTTCACGCTTTTTTCTTCCTCCCTTTTATCAATCTATTTATCATTGTATGGATTATCCCTTCATTTGTCAATCTTATCCTTTTGGATACTATCTGCTATTTTGTTACTGTTCACAGTACCTGTGACCAGCAACGCATCTCGCCATTTTAAATCGCCTTTGGCGATGGGCGAGATGCCATTCAAGATAAAACGTGCATCCTCCGTGCCAATCAGCGTAGTGATTGACACGGGAGTGAACAGTAACGCTATTTTGCCTCTTATTAATCCAGCAATGGGGCATGATTCAGAGAATCATCCCCCACGTTTAGAGCTATCATTAAATTGTTCTGCCTTACAGAAGATTCTTCATACTCTTCAGCCCAATTGCCAGAGTTGAAGTATTGTGTAAAAGTGCTGATGTCGTCGGCTGGATCACACCGGTTACTCCAAGTACGATCAGACCGGAATTGAATCCAACGATAAAGCGGTAATTACTTTGAATCCTCTTCATCAGCCTATTGCTGAGACGTCTTAAGGTCACGATCTGTCCAAGATCATCTGCGCCTACCGTAATATCTGCAATCTCACGTGCAATCTCTGCGCCATTGCTGATCGCAATTCCCACATCTGCCGCTGAAAGCGCCGGAGAATCATTGATACCATCGCCGATCATAATAACTTTTCTTCCGGCTGCTTTTTCTTTTTCTACAAATGCAGCCTTATCTTCCGGCAGTACTTCTGAATAATATTCATCCACACCGACACGCTTTGCGATCGCCGAAGCTGTACGGTCGCTGTCACCTGTCATCATAACAATCTTTCCAAATCCTGTTTTCTTGAGCTCGGCAACTACTGTCTTCGCCTCTTCTCTCAATGGATCTTCAATACAGATCACTCCTGCAAGCTGATTCTCGATTGCAAGATACAGATGTGAATATTCTTCCGGAAGACTGTCAAATAACTCCTGTTTTCCTTCCGGAATTGTACATTTTTCATCTTCAAATACAAAATGAGAGCTTCCGATAATTACATTTTTATCATCAATCGTTGTAGAAATGCCATGTGCAACCACATACTCTACCTTGGAATGCATTTCCTCATGATCCAGATTTTTCTCTTTTGCTGCATTTACTACTGCTTTTGCCATAGAATGTGGAAAATGTTCTTCCAGACACGCTGCAATACGGAGTAGTTCATCCGGTGTTCTTCCATTAAAGGGAACCACATCCACTACGGTAGGTGTTGCTTTTGTAAGTGTACCAGTCTTGTCAAATACGATCGTATCTGCCTCTGCCACGGCTTCCAGATACTTTCCGCCCTTTACGGTAATATTGTAAAGGTTTGCTTCACGGATTGCAGACAGCACCGAAATCGGCATTGAAAGCTTAAAATCTACCATCAGGATTGAAAGGGCCTTTGTGACATTTCTCGTCAGCAGATAGGTAAGAGCTGTTCCACCAAGTGAATACGGTACAAGCCTGTCTGCAAGATGTTCTGCCTTGCTTTCTACTCCTGATTTTAACTTCTCAGATTCTTCAATCATCGTAACGATCTTATCAAAGCGGCTGTTTCCGCTTACCTGTTTGACTCCGACTGTGATCTCACCTTCTTCGACCACCGTTCCTGCATATGCATAGCTTCCAACCGTCTTGCGGACAGACACTGACTCTCCGGTAAGAGATGCCTGATTGATCATCGCTTCACCATCCACGATATCGCCGTCAAACGGAATCACAGTTCCCATACGAATCACAATCCGGTCTCCTGCTTTTATCTTGGATGCAGGAACCAGAACTTCCTGATCTTCTGTCTTCAGCCATACCTTACTTACGTTCAGAGACATGGTCCTTGCCAGATCATCTACGGATTTCTTATGTGTCCACTCTTCCAGAATTTCACCGATTCCAAGCAGGAACATGACGGATCCGGCTGTACTGAAATCCCCACGTGCAACGGATACACCGATTGCAGTCGCATCCAGCACCGGAACCTCAATTTTGCGTGCCCACAGACACTTGATTCCTTTCCAGATATACTTCAGTGACATGACCGATGTATAGCATGCATTCAGTGGATACGGAAGGAACCATTTTCTTGCATAATGAAATACTACTTTATTGAACAGCTTTTCCTGATACTGCGCATTCACTTCACGACCGGAAGTTGCAAGTACGTCTGCCGGAACTTCCACTGTCTGATAGTGAAATTCCTGCAGAAGACGGATTACATCTTCTCTGTCGCCGGTATAATTAATGACTGCATCACAGGTTCTGTCATATACCTTTGCTAATTTGACTGATTCATTGCAGAGCAGATAATACTGTAATATATCAGCCTGTTCATATGTCATTCTTTTTTGAAAAAGCCGGACTCTCATCCGGCCTTTCATCTCATGTTTAATTATAAACTTCACGTTCAGGCGCCTCTTACTCTGTTACTTCGTTGAACTCTGTATTTTCAGCTTCTTCAGCCTCTGCTGCTGTATCTGCATCAGAAAATTCTTCCATTTCAGCAGCTCTTTCTTCGTTGATATTCTTAGCTTCAGCGTAAATATCCTCTGCATTTTCCTGGATATTTGTAGCTGTTTTCATAACACAGTCTTTTGCGCGAAGAACTGCTGCTGTACAATTTGTGTACACGTTCTTAGCATCCTTGCTTGAAAGCGCTTTGATTCCAGCTGTTCCAAAAAGAACTCCTGATGCAAAAATTCCAACCTTTTTCCAATTTACTTTAGTAATATCAAACATATCTATGTACCTCCTGTTTTTTCATTAACGCCTATTATATGACACGAATCTGAAAATTTCCAGTCTTTTTTTGCTTCTGATAAATTTTCTCACTTTTGCGTAAAATCAGTTTTGTCAAACTTTTTTTCATTACATCTGACACGAATTCGCTATTTTCACCTCAATTTTTACACAACTTTTCACAGTTATCTATATCCATATTTATTCCATATTTATATAGAAGAAACTCATTTCCCGGTATCTTAAAGAGACAGATACAACCACGGTACCTGCCTCCATATCCGAACCGTTCCGTTTCAGAACGTTTTTTTACAATGTTATGCTTCTTTGAGTGTGATGTTTCTCACATTCTGTCCACCCGAAAATCCACAGGCATCCAGACCAGATTTAATTACTGCTGTCCATTTATCTTCCGGAAGATCAAGAACCGTTCCATCCTCCAGTTCGACCATGCATTCCATCTTATTGCCATCATCCGAAATACGATACATATTCTTGCGGCTGATCGCTCCGATCTGTTCCAGCGTATTGACCATACGGTATACCGTCGCCGGTCCGATACTCGGATCCTTCAGAGACGCCTGATAATAAATTTCCTTGCAGCAATTACATTTTCCTTCCAAAATAACATCGATCAGCATGAGCCGCTGCTTCGTAACCCTACAGCCACTTCTTTTCAGCTGCTCGATTATTCTTTCTTTCGCGTCCATGATAGCCCCTTTCCATGCTGTCGCCTGTTAGGCTCTGATATCAACTACCTTAAATCCTGCTTCCTCGACAGCTTTTTTCAGATCATCATCATCGATTTCTCTGTCATAGCTTACAACTGCTTCTTCTTTTTTGAGATTCACCTTTGCAGATGCACCTTCGATTTTGTCGATTGCTTCCGTTACACTTTTCACGCAATGATCACAGTGCATACCGGAAACCATCACCGTCTTTTTACCGATTGCCGGATGCTCCAGAACCTTTTCTTCAATCTCTGTCTTGATCAGTCCAGATCCACCACCACAGCAAGGGCTTTCCCCTTTAAAATGTTTAAGCGTACCCTTTAATGCAAAAATAAGAAGTACGATCACGATCAGAACAATAATTGCATCAACCATCTTATTCCTCATCCTTCCGGCGTTCACGCCATTTCTTTATCCATAAAACCAACTGATATATGCTGACTCCTACAAGATAAATAATCAAGAATGCTCCGAATGCATAGAACATAGAGCCTGTTGAACTTCCCATATGCCTTACGCCTTTCAGTCTTTCTTCTTTGGTGCGGTTTTTCCACTACATCCGCTACACGAACCGCAGTTACCGCTGCATCCAGCGCAACCGACCGGTTTTCCTTCTTTATGGTTTTTATAACCTTTGTAAATCAGATAAATACAATATGCTGCGATCAGTGCCACTATCACAATATTTGCGATCATAACCTTCACCTTGTCTTTCTTTTACACTGGAAGCCGGACACAGGCTTCTGCATCCGGCTTCCGCCTTAAAGTTCTTATAAATCTTATGCGTTTACAGAACGTTTTGAATAAACTTTCTGATTTTTATACGGATCTGGTCTGAACAGCATGAAAAGGATTGCGATAAGGAAAAGGAATCCAACTGCTGTACCAACTCCGAATGCTCCGCCTGTTACGAATGAACCGATCTGATATACACAGAGGCATACGATGTAAGCGAAGATGTTCTGGAAGAGAATCGCGAACCAGAACCATTTTCTTGACTGCATCTGCTGTGCCATTGTAGCAATTGCTGCAAGGCAAGGAGAATCAAGAAGGTTGAACATCAGGAATGTAAATGCTGCAATTGAGCTTGGGAACCAAGATGCAACACCAGCTGCTACGTTGACTGCATCTTCTGTATCACCAGATACATTTGCAAGTACACCCATTGTTGAAACAATTGCTTCTTTTGCTGTAAATCCAGAGATAGAAGCTGCTACCGGCTGCCACTCGCCAAATCCAAGTGGTGCAAAGAGCGGTGCGATCACGCCACCAATCATTGCCATAAGACTGTCTGCGCTGTCTTCTACCATGCCAAAGCTTCCGTCTACAAATCCGAATCCGCCAAGGAACCACATTACGACGCAGGCAAGGAACAGGATTGTTCCGGCTTTGATGATGAAGCCTTTCAGTCTTTCCCATACATGAAGGAGAACTGTCTTAGCCTGTGGAATATGGTACTGTGGAAGTTCCATTACGAACGGTGCCGGTTTTCCTGAAAACGGTTTTGTCTTCTTCAGGATGATCGCAGCCACAAGTACTGCAACGATTCCAATGAAATACATAAGCGGTGCGATAAATGAACTTTCCTGATATCCTGCTACTTCACCGGAAATAACACCACCCATCAGAGCGATAACCGGAAGCTTAGCTCCACACGGGATAAAAGTTGCTGTCATAATTGTAAGACGTCTGTCATTGTCCTGTTCAATAGTCTTAGAAGCCATGATTCCAGGAATACCGCAACCTGATGAAATCAGAAGCGGGATAAAGCTCTTTCCCGAAAGTCCGAAATGTCTGAACACACGGTCCATGACGAATGCGATACGAACCATGTATCCACAGTCTTCAAGGATAGACAAGAAAAGGAACAGAATCGCCATCTGTGGAACGAAACCAAGAACGGCTCCAAGACCACCGATGATACCATCAACAACAAGTCCCATAACCATGTCACCGGCACCGATCGCTGAAAGTGCGCTTGTTGCTGCATCCTGAATTGCTACTACAAATACATCATTTGTCCAATCTGTTACAAAGGTACCGACTGTTGTTACAGAAACATAATATACGACCCACATTACCAGCATAAAGATCGGGATTCCGAGGAACCGGTTGGTAACAATACGGTCGATCTTATCAGAAGTTGTAAGTTTTTCTTTTCCCTTCTGAACAGTTGTTGAAACAATCTTCTGGATGAATTTGTAACGTTCGTCTGTTACAATGCTTTCCATATCATCGTCATGTTTCTTTTCAAGAGCTCTTCTCTGTGCTTCCACCGTCTGGGCTGCCGCACCGGAAAGTTTCATGCTCTCTACTACCTTGCTGTCGTTCTCAAGGAATTTAACAGCGTACCATCTCTTCTTCTCTTCTGAAACAGAACTCGGAAGAACGCTCTTAACTTCTGCTACAGCTCCTTCCAGCTCTGCTGAGAAGATATCTTTCGGAAGATCGATTTCTGACTTCTTAGCAACTTTTACTGCTTCATCGATCAGTTTGTCAAGTCCTTCACCTTTCAGCGCAGATGTCTCGATAATCGGACAGTCAAGCAGCATTGAAAGTCTCTTCACATCAATCTTGATTCCTCTCTTCGCAAGAAGATCTGCCATGTTCAGTGCAATAACAACCGGAACGCCTGTCTCGATCAGCTGAGTTGTCAGATACAGGTTACGTTCAATATTGGTTGCATCCACCAGATCAATGATCACATCCGGATTTTCTTTCAGCACATAGTCACGGCTGACGACCTCTTCCAGTGTATATGGAGACATTGAATAGATACCCGGAAGGTCAGTTACGATAACTTCTTCCTTTGTCTTCTTACTTTTTAATTTACCCTCTTTTTTCTCTACAGTAACCCCTGGCCAGTTACCAACATACTGGTTGGCTCCTGTGAGCGCGTTAAACATGGTAGTTTTACCGCAGTTCGGGTTTCCGGCAAGTGCAATTTTAATTGCCATTCCTTTTTACCTCCTTGTTGTACTACTCTCATGCATAATTATGTATATGCTATTTTACCTGCACACACTGTGCATCATCTTTTCTTACTGTAAGTTCATATCCTCTTACAGTAATCTCAACAGGATCACCGAGAGGCGCAACTTTTCTGATGTACAGCTCGCTTCCTTTTGTTATGCCCATGTCCATAATACGGCGTTTGTAAGCTCCGTCTCCTTCAATCTTGGTCACAACAACAGTGCTTCCAACCTTTGCATCACCTAAAGTCATTGTCGTATCTCCTTTCCTTTAAGCTTCGTAATACAGAATATATATGCAGCGGACCCATCGACCAGCCAGAGGCTAGATCATGATATGCCGCGCCATATCAGAATTAACCGCAACACGTGAATCCTTGATGTTCACGATCACATTACCACCGATTGCAGAAACAACTGTAATTTCTGCACCTGCTACAAATCCGAGATTCGCAAGGAATCGCCTTGTTTCTTCATTTCCACCAATTCTCTTGATCTCATTTACTTCACCAATATTCGCCATCGTTAAAGGCATAATCCCTACCTCCTGTTCTTTTGCGTATTTGGAATTTTGAATGATAATTTTTTTCATTACCAACTTTTGTTCATTCGTTAGTATATGCTAACATTTGTGTGTTGTCAAGTATTTTTTTAAGTTTTATTAAACCATTGTTTTCTGTTACTCATTTTTGCCCTTTATCACTTACTTCTAATAGTTACAGCTTCTACTTTTTGCACAAAAAGAGCATTTACAGAACAATATTATTTGAAAAAAAATATAATCCATGGTATCCTATTAGATATAAGAATAAATAGTGAGGTGACCGGAATAAATGGCTAAAAATGAATCTTCCGAAAATTATCTTGAAGCAATATTGATGTTAAGTAAAAAATTACCTGTCGTACGTTCCGTAGATATTGCCAACGAACTTGGTTTCAAAAAATCAAGCGTCAGCATCGCCATGAAGAAACTTCGTCAGGAGAATCATATTACCGTAACAGATGCAGGTTTTATCTATCTTACCGATTCAGGAAAAGAGATCGCGAACATGATCTATGAACGGCATGAATTTATTTCAAAATGGCTGATCGAACTCGGTGTCCCAGAAGAAATCGCTACAGATGATGCCTGCCAGATGGAGCACGTGATCAGCAGAGAAAGCTTTAACGCAATCAAAGAATATGTACGAACACATTAGTAAATGCGTCAGAAAAGGCCGAAAAGTTTATAACTTTTCAGCCTTTTTCTTTGCCCTTTTGCAGACTCTACAGATTTACCGCAACATATTTCATATGCTGTTTTCCGTAATGAAATTACTTTACTGATATTATTCATCAAGGATCTGTCCGTCAAGCGATAAGGTCACGACCTGCCACGGAATAAATTTACCGCTTTCCTGAAGCGCTTTCTTAGCCGCCAGCTCAAGTCCGCCACAACAAGGTACTTCCATCCGCACAATCGTCACACTCTTAATATTATTGTTCTTAATAATCTCCGTCAGCTTCTCCGAATAATCCACATTATCCAGTTTTGGACATCCAATCAAAGTCACATGCCCTTTGATAAAACGATTGTGAAAATCTCCATAAGCATAGGCACTGCAATCTGCAGCGACCAGAAGCTTCGCCCCGTCAAAATATGGTGCATTCACCGGTGCAAGCTTAATCTGTACCGGCCACTGGGAAAGCATACTCTTATTCACGCTTTTCGCCGTCTCCCTTCCTTCCTCTTTGCTCTCTGCATTCTGCATACTCTCCTCTCTGTTCATCATACGCATGCGGGTTCCAGGACATCCCCCTGCAAATGGTTTTACCGGTGCTTTAGGTCCTTCTCCCGCATTCTGCTTTGCAGCCTCTTCCTGCTGCTTTTTAAGCATATTCTGCTTCACAGCCTCCGCATCATAAGCCGCCGCCTCACGCTCTACAAAATGAATGGCATCCACCGGACAATTCGGCAGACAGTCTCCCAGCCCGTCGCAATAATCATCTCTCATCAGCTTTGCTTTCCCATTTACCATAGAAATAGCCCCCTCATGGCAGGCCTTTGCACAAGCTCCACACCCATTACACTTCTCCTCATCTATCTGAATAATTCTGCGAATCATATTCCTTTATATCCTCCTATTCGAAAAATTTGTATTCCTTTAACTTTACCAGCTTATTTTAGCTTACAACCGCATTCTATTCTGTTGTTATAACAACAATCCACATAAAAAAACCTTGCGGATTCTCTCCACAAGGTTTTCCCTCTTCTCTCAAACTCTATACGAAATCGTCTGATTTAATTATGCAAGTGCCTTTTTAGCAACTTCAGCTACAGCTGCAAAGCCAGCTGCATCATTAACTGCCATTTCAGCGAGCATCTTTCTGTTCATATCTACACCGGCAACTTTAAGTCCGTGCATAAGCTTGCTGTAAGAAAGACCATTCATTCTTGCAGCTGCGTTGATACGAGCGATCCAAAGCTGACGCATCTGACGTTTTTTCTGCTTTCTTCCTGCGTATGCTGATGTAAGGGCTCTCATTACAGACTGTTTTGCAATTCTGTACTGTTTAGAGCGAGCTCCTCTGTATCCTTTAGCCAGTTTTAAAGTTCTATTGTGTTTCTTCTTAGCGTTCATTCCGCCTTTAATTCTTGCCATTACTTAATCCTCCTTCTATCTTTCCTGCCAAATCTTAGAGATATGGTAAAACTTTCTTCATGTTCTTTACATTTGTAGAATCTGTGATAGTTGACTGTCTAAGATTTCTTTTTCTCTTAGTAGACTTCTTTGTTAAGATATGGCTCTTGTAAGCTTTGTTTCTTTTAAGTTTACCTGTAGCTGTTGTTTTGAAGCGCTTTGCAGCAGCTCTATTTGTTTTAATTTTTGGCATGATGTTTTCCTCCTTAATATAGATAATTTATTTTTAACGTTTTTCAGTTAAAACCATGCTCAGGCTTCTGCCTTCAAGTTTTGCCGGCTTTTCAATGACAGCAACATCTTTCATCTTCTCAGCAAAATCGTCAAGAATATGTTTACTCTGCTGCATATGAGCCATCTCTCTACCACGGAAACGAAGTGTAACCTTTACTTTATTTCCTTTTGAGATAAATTTTCTAGCATTATTCATCTTCGTGTTCAGGTCGTTGGTGTCAATATTCGGTGAAAGACGCACTTCCTTAACCTCGACAGTTCTCTGTTTTTTCTTTGCTTCTTTTTCTTTTCTTGCCTGTTCGTATCTGTACTTACCATAATCGATAATTTTACAAACCGGCGGTTTCGCTGTCGGAGCGATTTTAACCAGATCCAGTTCCGCTTCCTGTGCCAGCTTCATAGCCTCTCTTGCTGACATTATTCCTAACTGTTCCCCACTCTCGCTAACCACGCGTACCTCTCTGTCGCGGATTTGTTCGTTAATCATTAAATCGCTAATTGTTGTGCACCTCCAATAAATAAAAAATAGTGAATAGCTGCAGACTATCCACTATCTATTGCATACAATACTTATATCCGGTATTATAAATTCAATATCAAACCGTTAGTCGCCCGATTGCGCTAAGGTGAGAGTGGATACTCTTCTTTGTTGTTCGCTTTACGCAAGTTATAATTTACCACAGATTTTATATGATGTCAACACTTTTTTTATTTTTTTATGAACCATTATTTTGATTGTTTTTTTCATAATAAATCAATCAAAATAATGGTTTTCTCCATATTTTTCTTCTTTATAGTATTGTAATTTCTAACAATCTTTATTTTTCGGACTTAAACCTACTCAATCTCTGTCACCTTGTAATCTTTGTCTTCAACAGCTTTTTTCAGTACCTCATCGGCTACTTCTGCCTCAAGTGTTACTACCGCTGTTCCATTTTCATGGCTTACTTCTGCCGCCTCTACTCCTTCAATTGCTTCCAGAGTTTTCTTTACAGTTGCCTCACAGTGTCCACACATCATACCTTCGATTTTCATTGTTTTTGTCATTGTCTTTTCCTCCTCTATTTCTTTGACTTTTGACTTTATCTTCTTATCTTTGCTGGCATCATACATTTTAAACCAGTTCAGACGAAGTGCGTTGGTTACGACACAGAAGCTTGAAAGACTCATAGCTGCTGCGCCAAACATCGGATTTAATTTCCATCCGAAGATTGGATACCAGATACCTGCTGCAAGCGGGATTCCGATCACATTGTAGAAGAATGCCCAGAACAGGTTCTCATGGATATTTCTTAAAGTTGCTTTACTCATACGGATGGCTGCCGGTACATCACTTAAACGGCTTTTCATCAGAACAACGTCTGCTGCATCGATCGCGATATCGGTTCCTGCACCTATCGCAATTCCCATATCGGCTCTGGTAAGTGCCGGCGCATCATTGATTCCGTCACCAACCATGGCAACTTTTCCTTTTTTCTTTAATTTCCGGATAACGGCTTCTTTTCCGTCCGGAAGAACGTCTGCGATGACTTCATCTACACCCGCCTGACGTCCGATCGCTTTTGCGGTTCTCTCATTGTCACCGGTCAGCATTACCACATGGATTCCCATATTCTGCAGTTCTTTGACTGCCTTTGGACTGTCCTCTTTGATGACGTCTGCTACCGCAATGATTCCGATCAGCTGATCTTCTTTCGCAAAGAACAAAGGCGTCTTTCCTTCTGCCGCCAGATCTTCTGCCTTTTTCAGCGTTCCTGCATCCACAGAAGTCTTTGTCTGGATAAATTTCTTATTTCCACCATAAATCGTCTTTCCTGCAAGAACTGCGGAAAGTCCGTTTCCAGGTACTGCCTGGAAGTCTTCTACTTCCTCCGCATCCAGTCTGCGCTCTTGGGCTTCCTGTAAAATTGCATGTGCCAGTGGGTGCTCGCTCTTTCTTTCCAGTGCATAAGCAAATCCCAAAAGTTCTTCCTCCGAGATACCCTCTGCCGGTATCATATCCGTTACTTTCGGTTCCCCGCTTGTGATGGTTCCGGTCTTGTCCAAAGCTACGATCTGCATTTTACCGGTCTCTTCCAGGGATACCGCCGTCTTGAACATGATTCCGTTCTTTGCGCCCATTCCGTTACCAACCATAATGGCAACCGGTGTGGCAAGTCCCAGTGCACAAGGGCAACTGATAACGAGTACGGAAATACCTCTTGCCAGTGCGAATCCAACACTCTGACCTGCGATCAACCATACGATAATTGTAATCACTGCAATCGTAATAACCGCCGGCACAAATATCCCGGATACACGGTCTGCAATCTTTGCGATCGGTGCTTTAGTTGCCGCCGCATCACTGACCATCTGAATGATCTGTGAAAGTGTGGTATCTTCCCCAACTCTGGTTGCCTCGCATTTGAGGAAACCGGACTGGTTCATGGTTGCAGCAGATACCTTGTCACCTTCTGCTTTATCAACCGGAATACTCTCTCCGGTAAGTGCTGCTTCATTGACTGCACTGGTTCCTTCCAGCACGATACCGTCTACCGGTATATTTTCACCCGGTCTTACTACAAAGATATCGCCTTTTTTCACCTGGTCAATGGAAAACTCTGTCTCCACACCATTTTTCAGGACAACAGCTGTCTTCGGAGCCAGCTTCATCAGACTCTTTAATGCACCTGTTGTCTTTCCTTTGGAATGCGCTTCCAGCATCTTTCCGACTGTGATAAGCGTCAGGATCATGGCTGCTGATTCAAAATAGAACTCATGCATATAAGACATGACGCCTTCCATATCCATCTTCACCTGTGCATCGGTCATTGCAAACAATGCATAGGTGCTGTATACAAAGGATGCCCCTGATCCCAGTGCAACCAGGGTATCCATGTTCGGCGCACCATGAAGGAGTCCCTTAAATCCATTGATGAAGAACTTCTGGTTGATCACCATGATAATTCCGGTAAATAACAGCTGGATCAGTCCCATTGCTACATGATTGCCAGCCAGAAATCCCGGCAGTGGCCAGTTCCACATCATATGACCCATGGAAATGTACATCAGTGGAATCAGAAAACACAGTGATGCGATCAGACGACGCTTCATAATCGGTGTCTCCCTGTCTTTCAGGGCATCCTCATCCATCGCTGCGCCTTTTTTGGCTCCTGCATCTGCTCCTTTTACCGAAGCACCGTATCCTGCTGCCTCAACAGCCGCAATGATCTCCGACTGGGATGCGGTTCCTTCTACTCCCATGGAATTCGTCAGAAGACTGACCGAACAGCTGGCAACTCCCGGTAGCTTCGATACTGCCTTTTCCACTCTGCTGCTGCATGCCACACAGCTCATTCCTGTTACTGTATATTGTTCCACAAAAATCCACCTCACTTTTTGGCTTTATCTGCCATTTTTATATTGTAAAAATTTTCCTGCGCTTTTCACCTGAAAATCTATAACAATCCTGTTATTTCATCAGTTTCTGAAGCGTTACAACCAGCTCATCGATCGTCTCATCTTTTCCCTCGCGGATATCCTCTGCCACACAGGTACGGATATGATTCGCCAGAAGGACTTTATTGAAACTGTTGAGCGCCGCATTGATCGCCGACACCTGAATCAGAATATCCGGACAGTACGCATCTTCTTCTACCATGCGCTTCACACCTCTGACCTGCCCTTCGATCCGGCTCAGGCGGTTGATCATGTCCTTGTATTCCTTTTCAGAACGCTCTTTCGTCTTGTGACAGTGACAACATTCTTTCTTTTCTTCCATGCGTCTCACCTCTTATTTTTTCTCTCTACGATGGCTATTATATACCCCATCAGGGTATATTGCAAGGGAAATTTTTCTCATTTAGAGTTTGCATTGTAAAGCTCTATATTTTGTACTCCTAAAAAGTGTATGCATTCCTAACATGCAGTACCTTTTCAACAGGATGTTTCTTCGAAATTTTCCGTTAAAAAAAGAATCCACAAGGTTTCCCACCCTCGTGGATTCTCTTATGATTTCCATATATTATTTTTGAAGCGTATAATAAGTATTTCTCGCTTTTCCATTTCGTTTCAGAAAATTTCTTTCTACAAGCCCTCTTATCACTCTGGCTGCAGTTGATGCACTTACTTTAAGAAGGCTCACTACATCATTTTTTGTAAAATCTTCATGCTTTCCAGCATATTCCAGAACCTGCTCTTCTTCACTGCTCAGCTCCTGTGTATCCTCTTTATTTGTTCCCGGATTTTCTTCTTTCGCTTCTGGCTCCGATATCCTTACTTTTTCACGCATTGCATTGATATTAGGCAAAATAATTTTAAATGCATTTCTTGTCGTCTCAATAACAGGTTTTTCCTCCTCATCAGCACAAGCTCCTATAATCTTACTGATTCCAGTACCATACGCTTCAATTAAATGTAACCGATAAAATACATTTGCAAGATCCTGATTTCTGCATACAGAAATACCTGCCATCACATCCTCCAGATCAATTTCAGGATAATCTCTGACATCAATCCGCAGTAGCTTTTCAATCGTTGCATGTGTCTGATTGTGAAAATCAATATAATCATAGACATCATTCATTTGTTTCATCAATGCCCCTGCAAATTCTCTCCGATCTTTAAATACGGTCTGATCTTTTCTCTGAAAAACAGCTACTTTGATCGTGTGTACACACTGATCCGATAAAAGCATTGCTAAATTACTGTAGAGTCCATCCTGGTCAATCAATTTCAGCGTCCGCATCTGCTGCGTTCCAAACTCAATCTTGCGAAGTTGAAATTCTTTCTCCGTTGTCTCAAAAGTCAGTTCCTGATTCATGCTGCGCATAGCTTCAAAACGATCTCCATCTGTTTCTTTAATCATCTGCCGGATTGCTGCATCTGTAGCAGGAACAGCCAAATACCCCTGTCTGACATAAACACCTTCTGGTCGCATTCCTTTTTTGCAATATAATAAGGACGATCCGTTCCCCGTTGAATATCCACAGCAACTATCTTTTTCCCATTCTCTTCCAATGTTTCATAATGTAAAAACATTGTAATATCCGGTTTGATCGCATCTCTGACCATATTACTAATCTGCAACGCAGTTGCGTCTGGATCATCAAGCTTTTCTGATGCCCCTTTTATAAATGCATCAATTGTGGTCAGCGTGTTTCCTTTTCTGGTGCTTCCGTTAATAATTACAATGTTCATATATCCCCTCCAACCATCGAATTATATACTCTTTTTATTTCACCAAATCTTTCCGATTTAATTAAAAATTTATAACACCATTATCAATGTACCTGCTCCTATCAAAATACAGCCAATGAGTGATTTTGCAGTAAACTGTTCATGTAAAAACACAAATGCCAATATAAGTGTGATTACCACACTCAGTTTATCTATTGGTACAACCTTTGATGCATCCCCCATTTGTAAAGCTTTATAATAGCACAGCCACGAAGCTCCTGTTGCTAATCCAGATAAGATTAAAAAAATCCAGCTTTTCTTACTGATTTCTGCCAGTCCATTCTGCGCATGAGTAAGAAAGACCATGCCCCATGCCATGATTACTACAACAATGGTTCGGATTGCAGTTGCCAGGTTGGAATTCACTCCTTCTATACCTATCTTGGCAAGAATTGAGGTTAACGCAGCAAATACCGCTGATAAGACAGCAAATATCATCCACATAATAACACCTTCTTTTCACATAAAAAAAAAAGAACTGATCATTTCACCAATCTGTTCTCTTCTCCCCAAATGCAAAGTTGATCCAGTACAGTCATCAATGACTTCCCTCTTTCTGAAAGGCTGTACTCCACCTTCGGCGGGATCTGCGGATATTCCGTCCTGATAATCAGCGGTCTTTCTCCAGCTCTTTGAGATTGGTACTGAGCGTTTTGTCGGAAATAGTTTTCAGATACCGTTTTAATTCATTGAACCGTACCGTTTCAAACTCCATCAGACAGTATAGAATAACCATCTTATGTTTGCCGGAAATCAGGGACAATGTGTAGGCAAAGCCTGTATCTTCAAAATTTGCATTTTCGATATAGTTTTTTATCATAACACTTTCTCCTTAGATAGTACCTGTCTTTTTTGTTAGTACTTGAATTTACAAATTGCCTGTAGATAATTATAAGCAGGATAAATCATACTGTCAAATGAATTTCAAGGAGAATTTATTATGAGAGCAAAACTAGTTACTGTTCACAGTAAATGACATTTACTTAGGAAAATTTGTTATCAGAAAAGGAATTTCCCTTTTTCAACTAAATAAATTGATAGTAACGCTCAATTCACCTTCCAATAATCAGCATGAGTCAAACAATCGTCCAGTACAAATTTGAATCCTTTAAATTAATATTGCTTTCATTCGTATTGCCGTATATAATATTTATTATATGATGCTTATTGACACGCCGAACACCTCAAACTCCCATAAAATGGTGTGAATACACCATTTTATGGGAGTTTGAGGTGTTCGAAGGTTGCGGGAATCGCTTCGCAATGGCGCAATCTGATTATACCAGTGAGCGGCAAAATTTACTTTTGACACTCACATCATTATTATACGAAAAAAGGAGTCTGCTCGACTATGGATTATATTTCTGTAAAAGAAACTTCGAAAAAATTCCATTTATCTGAACGCCGCATACAAAAACTCTGCGAAACCAACCGGATTGAGGGTTGCAAAATGGTCAGCGGCATCTGGTTGATCCCTGCCACGGCCATCAAACCTTCCGATGAGCGAATGACGAATTCCCCGAAAGATTCCGATTATCTCTCTTTAAAAGAATTATGTGATATACTTTCCATTTCGACCGCAACCGGGCGCAACTGGATCAAGCTTGGCAAACTTATTCCTGAATATACGGATAAAAGAAAGCCTTATTTTACAAAACAATATACCGAAAAGTTGAAAGCCGAACTGCAATCAGGCAAAAATCAATCACTAAAAAGCAGACGTAACAAGAAATTTGTCTGTGGAAATTCTCTTTACAGCGCCTATGTTTCTGAAAATTGTCAGAATATCGAACCACTGCAGCAGATTCTCCGAATTGTAACCGATGAATCCATTGCTCTTTCATCGGATGTGATTCAATATTTCATTGCTGACTGTGCCCTGCATTTGCTCGCCCAAAAATATGATCTTTCTTTCAAGCATGAAAAAGCGTTGCTGAGCAGATTTTTAAAAAAAGAAATCACCCTGTCTCTATACGACGAACTGATCTATGCTTTGATTGCAGATTCCGAGCAGGCTCTGCTTTTCTGTGAAAAATATTCTCCGCTTTTTGATTTTGATTATGTATACGAACCTGCTGAAGATATTCTTGGTCTCATTTACATTTCCTGTAAAAATATCGGCAGCCGCAAGGCAACCGGCTCCTACTATACGCCTACCAAAATCGTCAAAAAGCTGATTGAGAAGCTGGATATTGCATCAGATTCCAGAATTCTGGATCCCTGCTGTGGAACTGGAAATTTTTTATTGCAGCTTCCAGCACATGTTCGTTTTGACCAGATTTATGGCAATGACACCGATACAATCAGTGTAAAAATCACCCGGTTGAACATGGTTTTGAAATATGACATTCTTTCTGTCAAAACTCTGTACGAGCATATAACCGAAGCCGATTATCTTGCAACCGATTCAAAAACCTCTTATCAGTATATCATCGGCAATCCGCCATGGGGATATGAATTTTCCGAGTCGGAAAAGGAAAAGCTTCGCAAAAACTATCGGACTGCTTCCGGGAAAAATATAGAGTCTTATGATTTGTTTATTGAAAAAGCACTACGTAATTTGTCCATAAACGGACAACTCTCTTTTATTCTTCCAGAGGCAATACTTAATGTAAAGGCACATACACCGGTCCGTACTGCCATTATGGAAAGTAATTCCATCCGATATCTTAATTTTTTGGGAAATGCCTTTGATAAAGTTCAGTGTCCCTGCATTATATTGCAGCTCATTCACACCGGAAAGCCACTTTCGACAGTCGGAATGGAAGTATCCGACTGTAGTCACTGTACAACCATTCTGACAAACCGTAAAATTTCAGCCGAATATTTCAGCTTTCATACAACGGATGCTGAATATCAGCTGCTTGAAAAAATTCGGCATATTCCTAAAACAAAATTCCTTGCCGGAAACGCCGATTTTGCTTTAGGAATCGTAACCGGAAATAATAAAAAATATATTTCTTCCGTGAAAAACAAAGATAACGAAGTTATTTTAAAAGGCTCCGATATCTGTAAGTACCATACTAATCCGAACTCAAACTATATCGTGTTTAACCCACAGAATTTTCAGCAGGTAGCACCGGTAGAACTGTACCGCGCATCTGAAAAGCTTTTGTATCGTTTTATCAGCAGTCAGCTCGTCTTTGCTTATGATGATAAACAAACACTTTCTTTGAATAGCTGCAACTTAGTCATTCCCAAGCTTGAAGGACTGCATATAAAATATATTCTTGCCATCCTTAATTCCAGAGTTGCACAGTTTATTTACAAAATGGAGTTTCATTCCGTGAAGGTATTGCGCTCTCATATTGAAAATATTCCGATTCCGGATGTTAATGCCGGCATGCAAAACAGTATCATCCAAGCTGTCGAACCACTAATTAACGGACTGCCTCCTGAGGGAGCACAAATTGCCTACGAGCAACTTGACCAATTGATTTTTAAATTATTTAATCTTACCTCTAAAGAGCAGGATATCATTAAGCATGCAGTAGATGGAGAAAACAAATTTCTGTTCTGACAAACATAAAACCAGAGATATTCCTGGCTTCCCCTATTCAACAATAGGATTGCCAGGTCTGCTCTGGTTTTTTCTTATCTCCCTTTCTTCTTAACGACATTAAGGACATCTTTTTCAGCAACCCAAAATGGTCTTAGCTCCTCTTCTGTCATAAAAACCTGGCCTTCAAATACAGCTGCTCCCGCCTGTTGCAGTAGCTCTTTCAATTGTCTCCGTAATTCTTTCATTTGTATGCCTCGTCTTCACAAAGTCTTATCTCTTATTCCCCATACAGAACACAGCCACAACCCCCGGACCTGTATGTGACCCAATCACCGTTCCAATGCAGTTAATCAGAATATTGTGGACTCCCATCTTCTTCTCCACCTGTCTTGCCACAAATTCCGCATCTTCTTTGCAGTCACCGTGTGTGATCATCACAATATCATTATCCCAACCTTCGGACTGCTTCACTGCCATATCCACGATATGCGTCAGTGCTTTTTTCCTTCCACGCTCTTTTCCGATAACCTTCAATTCGCCGTGATCGTCCATGTGGATGATCGGCTTGATCTGGATCATCGTTCCAACAATTGCAGAAGCCTTTGATACTCTTCCGCCTCTATGTAAATGGAATAAATCATCAATCGTAACGTTATGCATGATGTGAAGCTTGTTCTCCTCCACCCAGGCAGCCACTTCTTCCAGACTCTTTCCTGCACGCTTCATCTGAACAGCTTTGTACACAAGAAGCCCCTCTCCCATGCAGGCGCAGAGTGAATCAATCACGATCAGCTTCCGCTCCGGATACTCTTCCTGCAATTCTTCTGCTGCCATCCGGATACTGTTATAAGTTCCGCTAAGTCCGGATGAAAAGGCAATATATAAAATATCCTTTCCCTCTTTCAGATACGGTTCCAGTGCTTCTCTTGCCTGCTCCGGATTGATCTGAGAAGTAGTCGGCATCGACCCTGCCCTGACTTTTGCAAAAAATTCTTCCCCGGTAAGTCCAATCATATCCTCATAAGACTGTCCATCGATCAGATAAGTAAGAGGAATATACGGAACCCCAAGCTCCTCGGTCAGGTATTCCTTCGGTAAATCTACTGTACTGTCTGTCATGATCATATATTCACTCATAAGTGTGCCTCCTTCATCCCTTTAGGGATTTATATATTACTTATAATTATGTACAGTATACCCTCTTTTCCGCAAGATAGCAAAATCTTTTTCCCATGCTAAAAAAATCTTAAGTTTCTTAATAACTTTTGTCATAATCCGGTATATTTTCCTTTTTTTGTGAAATGCTAAATCTGTGCAGAATCCAGGCAGTAAAATATTTCCGGGATTCCAGATTTTCTTAACTTTAAATTATCTCTGAATGGAGGATTCAATATGGAAAAACATACTGTCAGTGCTTCCCTCACCGACAATACAAAATATATGAACCGGGCTCTTCCCGTAAAAAAAAGCTTTGATATTATCGAACGAACTCTGATCATCGGCGGACAAAATAGTGCCTTTTATTTTATTGATGGTTTCACCAAAGATGAAATCATGCTGAAACTTATGGACTCCTTCCTCAATATTTCTGCCGATGATATGCCAGAGGATGCAACTTCCTTTTCTACAAGCTGCATCCCCTATGTGGAAGTTGATATTCTCGGTGACTTTGACAGCATTTTCAAAAATCTTCTGTCCGGTGTCACCTGTCTTTTTATTGACGGCTATGAAGCCGCTATTGCCATCGACTGCCGTACTTACCCGTCCCGCAGCATCGAGGAACCCGATAAAGACAAATCCCTGCGCGGTTCCCGTGATGGCTTTGTGGAAACAATCGTATTCAATACTGCCTTGATGCGCCGCCGGATCCGCGATCCGCATCTGATCATGGAAATGTATGAAGCCGGCACTTCCACACGCACCGATATAGCCCTCTGCTATATGTCCGACCGTGTAGACCGCGAACTTCTGACCACGATCCAGAACAAACTGGAAGAAAGCAAATCCCAGGATCTGAAAATGAGTCAGCAATCCCTCGCTGAAGCTCTCTTTCAGCGCAAATGGTACAATCCATTTCCAAAATATAAATTTACCGAACGTCCAGACACCGCATGTGCCTGCCTGATGGAAGGAAAAGTGATCATCCTTACTGATACCTCCCCATCTGCACTGATCCTGCCAACCTCCATCTTTGATATGATCGAAGAGGCAAATGATTACTACTTTCCGCCAATCACCGGAATCTACCTGAAAATATCCCGTGTACTGATCACACTGCTGACTGTCTTCATGGTTCCACTCTTTCTGCTCTTTATGCAGAACCCGGCATGGATACCGGAGATCTTCCGCTTCGTTCTGATCGAAGATACGGTCAACATCCCACTGATCTTCCAGATCCTGATTCTGGAGCTTGCTATCGACGGACTCCGCCTCGCCGCCCTCAATACTCCGAGTATGCTCAGCACCCCTCTCAGCGTCATCGCCGGTATCGTCATGGGGGAATTCTCCGTCGAATCCGGCTGGTTCAACAGCGAGATCATGCTCTACATGGCATTCGTCTCCATCGCCAACTACACCCAGCCAAACTTTGAACTAGGCTACGCATTAAAATTCATGCGTCTCCTACTCCTTATCCTCACCGCCATCTTCAACCTCCCCGGATTCCTCACTGGCTGCCTCATCGTCGTCCTCTGCATCATCTTCAACAAAACCCTATCCGGCCGTAGTTACCTGAACGTAAAATTAAACTAATCCCCTGTAGCCTGCAACAAAATTGCAGGCTACACCTACATAACCTTCACCTTTCCACAACTCCCCCTTCCCACCACTACCTAAATCTCCTCAACCGGTTATCAGTCCAGCCTTGTAAAAAAGTGTCCTATCGATACAGTAACGTCGGCGACCGGGATTAAAAAAATAGTGTTCAATTCACTTATTGTGCAATGGAGATGAAACTCAAAAATTGTGGAAGCCTTTGCTGACACAATTTTCGCTCTCAGAGGTTCATCGTAATGCCCTTGCACAATGGAATTGAACACTATTTTTTTGATCCCGGTCGCCAACACAACCTATATTTTAACGCCTCTTTTTTACAACCCTACTTCGTCGTACTTCCAAATCCCCCGTTTCTGACTGCTGTCGCATCGTCATCCACAGTAATTCCATACTCAACAAAAATCCCCTGCATAAAGCCTGTCCCTTTTCCAAGCTCTACCGTTTTATTCTCATTGGTATCATTCGTCAGTTTCGCAAAAATATGACCTTCATTATCAGAATAGAAATAATCGCTGTCAATAATTCCTACCGTATTATTCAGCTGCAGACGGAACTTGAATCCAAGTCCGCTTCTCGGATAGCATTTGAGCACCCAGTTTTCTTCCATTTCCACACGGATCCCTGTCGGGATCTTGATCGTCTTTCCCGGCTCGATCACAAAATCATCCGGTGCATAGAAATCATATCCTGCACTTCCTGCCGTTGCACGCTTCGGCAGTTTGATTTCTTCATATAAAGCCTTGATCTGATCCTCTGTATACTGCTCACCAAAGGTATCCTTCCACCCTTCCATAAACTGTTCCAGACTTACTTTGTGAAATTTAGCAATTCTCTTCATGTAATACAATTTCTCCTTTTCCTAATGTCTCCGGTACGTTAATGACCATCTGGTTCGCGCTGCCTTTCCAGTGCAGATCCAGTTCTTTCTTCTCAACCTCGAATTCTCCGTCCACCAGAACGTCCAGATAATTTACAATATCCATATTCTTGATATCTTTCCATTCATAACCGGTGTAAAGCCAGATCGTCTTTGACGGAAATTTTTCTTTAATCTCTTTTGCCAGCATCATGACCTCATAGGCATTTGCCGAATGCAGCGGGTCGCCTCCACTGAATGTGATCCCACTGATATAATCCTTCTCCAGTTCTTCAAAAATCTCTGCCTTCGCCTTTTCATCGAAAAAAAGCCCACCATTCGGATCCCAGGTCACCGGATTGTGGCATTCCTTACAGCAATGGTCACATCCTGCAACCCAGAGGACAACCCGCAGGCCATCCCCGTTGAGCATATCATCTTTTGTTATATTATGGTAACGCATTTACATACTTTTCCTTTCCGCAATTTCTGCCATCTTGGCATCATTGAGTCTGGTATCTCCCTTGACTCTCGAATAAGACAGATATCCGTTCATACGATCAATCTTCGTCAGATTCTTGCTTCCACATACCGGACACACATCCATAGACAGCTCTTCATGACCACAGTCATCACAGTAGGCAAGTGACAGATTAATGCCCTCATAAAATCCCATATCCATTGCACGGCGTACCAGTGATTTGATAGCCTCTTTGTTATAATTGATCGGGTATTTTACATACTGGATCTTTCCACCGTTACACAGATCCCAGAAACGGTTTTCCAGATCCTGCTTTTCGATCGGTGTAATATCCTCGGTTACATGACAGTGAAAACTGTTGCTCACATACGCCCTGTCCGATACATTTTCCACGATTCCATATTTCTTACGGAACTGCTGTACCTGCACACCACACAGATTCTCAGCCGGTGTTCCGTAAATCGCATACAGATAGCCGTCTTCTTTTTTAAATTCATTGACCTTCATGTTGATATATTCCATGGTCTTGATGGCAAATGCTCCATCCTCTACCAGGGACTTTTTATTATAAAGCTGCTGGAATTCATTGAGCGCCGTAATTCCAAAGGAAGCGGTTGCCGATTTCAGCACCGGTTTAATCTTGTCATGGATCTTCAGATGTCCGCCATAGAAACCACCCTCACAGTAGGCAAGCGGATTCGTAGAAGCACGCAGCTCTCCGAGGTATTCGTAAGTACGGATATGAAGCTTCCGGATCAGTTCCAGGTAATAATCCAGTACCTCAAAGAAATCTCGGTTCTCCTGTCTGGATTTGGCAAGGATCATCGGAAGATGGAGACTGACCGCACCGATGTTGAACCTTCCGACAAATACCGGCTCATCCTTTTCGTCCACCGGATTCATACCGCCTCTTTCATACCATGGAGATAAGAATGCACGGCATCCCATCGGACTGATGACCTTTCCGTAGCGCTTGTAAATACTCGGCACATAGCCTTTTCCGGTAAGGCTGAGCCAGTCCGGATACATAGTCTTTCTGGAGCACTCAATTCCGGCTTCAAAAAGATCTTCTCCCGGCTTTCCAGGTCCATGTAAATTTTCATCATAAAGGAACACGATTTTCGGGAAAAGTACCGGTTTTTTATGTCCCGGCTTTCCCTGTCCTCCTGCTCTTACTTCCAGCATCGTCTTTGTGACAAGCTTTCCGTATTCGCTGATATCGGTTCCGCTGGTCATGGTAATAAATGGATAGTCTCCACGGCTTGAGGATACGGAGTTGAACTTATACTCCCATCCCTGGAATCCCTGCTCCATCTCTTTTTCCAGATCCTTCCAGGCAATCTCCTGTGCTACTTCTTCCGAAAGTCCGAGGCTTCTGTATTTGTTCAGATGATTTTCATGGGAACGCTTCGCATAAGGCTCCAGGATCTCATCTACGCTCGGCACGGTAAATCCTCCGTACTGCTGGCTTGCCGCACTCAGTACGATATCTCCGATCACATCAAATGCCGTATCCAGTGTCTTTGGCTCATTGTACCACAGATTTCCCATCTCAAATCCACCAGTCAGTACGCTTTTCACATCAAAGAGACAACAATTCATCGTATCTCTTCTGGCTGACATATCATGGATATAAATATATCCTTCCCGGATTGCCTGTAATTCTTCCACCGTCAGGAAAAATTTCTTATATAATTCTTTGTTCAGCTCATTGAAGATCAGGCTTCGCTTGGTCGATACCAGTGCACTGTCTGTATTACTGTTCTCTTTGTCCCCGATATACATGATCGACTGGCTTTTCTTATAAACCTCGTCAAGCATCTGCACAAAATCCTGCTTGTAATTCCGATAGTCCCGGTAACTTTTTGCCACGATCGGATTCACTTTCTCAAGCGCTCCCTCTACAATATTGTGCATTTCCGGAATCTGGATCTCATGCACTCCGAGTTCTTCTACCTTTTCTTCTACAAAATGACAGATAAAATCAATATCTTTCTGTGAAAATTTGATCAGTGCACGATATGCAGACTTATTGACTGCCACAACGACTTTTTGCACGTTAAATTCTTCTTTTGTCCCATCTTTTTTTACAACTTTCACATTGTTTAAGCTCATCTTCTTCTCCTTTCTGATAACTACAATATATTGTATTCTATTTAAAAGGCATACTATATCTTGACCGTTTTCCTCTATTTTAGCACTATCACAGAGAGAGCGTCAATCTGTGAAAATAACCAATTTTCCGGCAGCCAGACAACCAAATCTTCTACAGGCATATTCCTGAAAATCCATTGACATTTTATACCGGATAGGCTTCTCCTTCTGTATTCAGACAATAGCCTTTCATTTTGAAAATCCTCGAATAATTTTTCCAAAACCTTTGGAGATACAAAAAGAGATAAGCCGAAACTGTTTCCTTTTCTGCTTATCTCTTTAATTCATAATCTTGTATTTTTTAGTTTCCACACTCAATACTGATCTCATTGAACATCGTCAGGATTTCATCGATCGAGGTATCCTCTTTATCTTTTCCTGCCTTATCCATCACACAATGTCCCTGATGCATCATGATCAGACGATTACCGTATTCTACTGCATAGCGGAGATTGTGTGTGACCATAACCGTTGTCAGATTTTTTTCTTTTACAATCTTATCGGTCAGCTCCATGATCAGTTCTGCTGTCTTTGGATCCAGCGCAGCAGTATGCTCATCCAGGATCAAAAACTCGATTGGTGTCATCGTAGACATCAGCAGTGCCATCGCCTGGCGCTGTCCTCCGGAAAGTGATCCGACTTTGACATGAAGCTTATCTTCCAGTCCAAGACCAAGCTGGGCGAGCTGTTCTCTGTAATAATCAATACGTGCCTTATTAGTTCCCCGTCCAAGTCCGTAGAACCTTCCTTTATTGTCCGCAAGAGACATATTTTCCAAGATCGTCATGGACGGACAGGTTCCCATAGATGGATTCTGGTACACGCGTCCGATCTTCTGGTTTCTCTTGTATTCTTTTACCCTTGTGATATCTTTTCCATCGATCAAGATCTGTCCGGATTCTACCGGAATACTTCCGCAGATGATATTCAGCATCGAAGTTTTACCGGAACCGTTACTTCCTACTACGGATACAAATTCGCCCTGATTGATCGTCAGATTGAAGTCCTCAAAAAGACACATCTCATTGACTGTACCCGGATTATAATATTTGTGGATATTTCTAAGCTCCAGCATTCTTCTTCACCTTCTTCTTTCTCTCCATACTAAGCACCAGAATTACCAGGAATAATACGGCTGTGATCAGCTTCATATCCTGCGGTTCGAAGTTCTTCAGTGCGATTGCCACACAGGCCTTGTAAATGATAGAACCGATCAGTACAGCTGTCGTTGTTTTTACAAAACTGATTTTTTTGAAAATACTGGTTCCGATGATAACACTTGCAAGACCGATTACCATCGCCCCTGTACCACTGGAAATTTCAAATACACGTTCTTCCTGACAGAAAATACATCCCGCAAGCGAACACAGCCCGTTTGCGATCGCAAGTCCCAGGATTTTCACATTTCCTTCATCCTTTGCCATTGCAGTTACCAGTTTATCGTTATCTCCGACTGCGCGGAGCAGGTATCCGGACTTGGTATTCAGGTAAAGGTCGAGAATGATTTTCACAATTAACGCAATGATCAGAATGATGAGCAATGTAGAGTAAGCGGAAAATCCTGACGGAAGCAGCTTATCCAGTGTATCATTTTTAAAGATTGTCTTCTGGGAAAACAACGGTACATTGGCTGTTCCTGCCACACGAAGGTTGATCGTCCAGAGCGCTGTCATCATAATGATACCTGAAAGCAGATCTCTTACCTTGCATTTGACATGGATCAGTCCGGTACAGATACCGGCTGCCACACCTGCTGCAAATGCAGCCGGAAGGGTCAGATACGGGTTCGCTCCTTTTGTGATCATAAGCGCCGTTACGGCAGCTCCTAATGGAAAGCTGCCATCTACGGTCAGATCTGGAAAATCCAGAATTTTGTATGTTATATAAATTCCCAATGCAAGGATTCCGTAAATCAGTCCCTGCTCCAAAATCGATACTGCAAAACTCATTGCATTGCTCCTCACTTTTCTAATTCAAATTTAGTTTTCGCTGATAGAATCGTATGTCTCTACTGCGCTGTTTTTCAGATCGTCTTCCACTGTGATTCCAAGATTTTCTGCTACTTTTGTATTCAGGTAAAGTCCTGCTTCTGTGATCGTCTCAAATGGCATTTCAGATGCTTTCTTTTCTCCTTTGAGAACCTTTGCTGCCATCTTACCTGTCTGTTTGCCAAGTGCTATATAATCAAGGCCTTCTGCTGCCAGGCATCCAAGCTTCACCTGTTCGATCTCACTTCCGAATACCGGGATATTTGCTGCATTTGCCTTATCCAGAATGGTTGCAAGTGAGCTTACTACCGTGTTATCTGTCAGGTTGCTGATGCAGTCTACCTGTGACAGAAGATCGTCTGTTGCAAGTGCGATTTCTGATGTATTTGTAATTCCCTTTTCTACAAGTTCAAATCCATAGTCACCGACTTTTTCTTTGTATTCAGCAATTGCAGATACGCTGTTTGCCTCACTTGTTGTATAGAGGATACCAATCTTCTTTGCATCCGGAAGAAGTTCACGGATCATTTTCAGCTGTGCTTCAATCGGAAGTTTATCACTGGTTCCTGTGACTTCTCCAACCGGGTTTCCTTTATCATCTGCAAGCTCTGCTGCTTTCGGATCTGTAACTGCAGTATAGATAACCGAAATATCCGTATCCATCGCAGCATTGTATGCTGTCTGTGCACTTGGTGTTGCGATTCCGCAGATCAGATCTACTTTATCGGATACAAAGCTGCTTGCGATCTGTGATGCAGTTCCCATATCTGCTGCCGAGTTCTTGTATTCAACATTCAGATTCTTTCCTTCCTCGATACCTTCTTCTTTCAGTCCCTCTAAAAATCCTTCACGGCAGTTATCTAAAGATCCGTGCTCTGCAAACTGGGAAATACCGATTGTATAGCTCTTTTCTCCATCTGCTGTCTTGGAATCCGACTTGCTTCCACATCCTGCCATCATTGCTGCTGCCATTGCCATTGTTAATAATACTGCGATTGTTCTCTTTTTCATAATTTTGTTCTCCTCTTCTTGATAAATAATTTTCTTTGTTAGCTTTCAAGAGAAGGTGTTTCTTGATTCCGCGCCGTACCACAACAGGAATACATATGTAACATCCTGCCGGAGACTTTTTATTTCATAGGAAGTTCCTTCGGAATTTCCTATGAAATAAAAAACGCCTCAATCCTTCTACGGATTGAGGCGACTAATATCTTCTACTAACGCGGTACCACTCAACTTTAACAGTTTCCTGTCCTCTTTTATGTACTAACATACATCCCTTATTGATAACGGGTTTGGTTCCCGACAAACCATACTCTCAATTATCTGATTTCAGGCTGCCCTCGAAAGTCCATTCAATTATCAACTCCATACAGCAATCCCACCGCCTGCTGCTCTCTGTGATATCGTTCGATAACCTACTCCTCTTTCTCAACGGTTTTACAATTTATAGTTAATATATTACCTCTTTATTCTCTGTTTGTCAACCTGGTTTTTGGAATTTTTCAGATTTTTTCACTCCATTTTCTCAGCTCCCTGAAAAATATCCTGATAACATACCCCGTAATTATCTAAAATCAGCGAAAAAATCTTACGGTTCTTTTCATATTCCATCCCCAGCTCAAGATAAGCCTTAAGATGCAATAATGCCCCCAGAAGATAGACTCTGTCGTCTTCTGTTTTATAAAATTCATACAAACGGTAAATACTGATTATGAGGAGTTCTTCTTTATCCACTCCAAGTCTTTCGCATTCATTCACCGCAAGCTTTATCGCCTCAATATCTGTTCTGTACGATTCCCAATCCATCTCTCTCCCCCCCTTTTTTTAATCATATCCTATCATGGCGTTTTTGTAAAGTTAACTTGCATATAATATCATTCTTTTTTCAAATTGAAATGCTACACTACTTTTATGAAGGAGAGATACAGCATGGAAAAGAATTTCGGTACACGCGTTCGGCAGGCACGTCACAAAGCTGGTCTTACACAGGCAGCACTAGCAGAAAAACTAAATCTTGATGAGACAACGATAAGCCGGATTGAAAATGGCAGCCAGGCAACATCCTTTGCAACCATGCTTAATTTTTCAGAAGCATTAGATGTCAAATTTGATTATCTGATCTGTGACTACCTGGATGATTCAATTCATTCAAAGGATCCGATCAATGCCGAGATCCTGGATATGATCACACCGCTTCCTGATAATTATAAACGATTGATCCGTGATAATATCCGACAGTTGTTAGAAAAGATTCCACCAGAGATGGGCGAAAAATAATGTAGTCTATGCCACCACGGAGGAGAAAAAAATCCTATAGATTCAAGTTGAATCTATAGGATTTTTTCTCTTCCGGGGCGCTCTGGGTTACCGGTTGTAACTGTTCTTCGCCCATTTGTATTGTGTTCGACAGAGAGGCGGTGTTACCCTCTGCGTTGTCCGTGTTCGTTCTGACCTATACGGGCGGCACGCAGCACGTGAGAGGCGAGTACAGATGTTGTGACGTTTCCTACTCCTCCCGGAACCGGTGTGATATGGGATACTTTTTCCCGGACATTTTCGTAGTCCACATCTCCACAGAGGGTTCCGTCTTCCAGTACGTTGATTCCGACATCCGCTACCACCGCTCCTTCGGCGATCATATCGGCGGTGATATGCTTTGTCCGTCCGATCGCAGCTACTATTATCTCTGCTTCGCGACATCTGTCCGCCAGATCTTTTGTGCGTGAATGGCAGATAGTTACAGTTGCATTCTGTCCAAGCATCAGCATGGAAAGCGGTTTTCCAACAACCATGCTTCTTCCGATGACGGTCACTCTTTTCCCCTGGAGTTCAATTCCATAGTGATTCATAATGTGCATCACTGCCTCAGAAGTACAAGGCGCATAAGCAGTTCTGTCACCTTCGAATATTTTTGCAAGATTTATAGGACTCATTCCATCCATATCCTTTGCCGGGTCGATCATCTGTCTGATCTTCTCTACATCGAGCTGCTCCGGAAGCGGCTGGAACAAAAGGATCCCGTGAACCTCCGGATCTTTATTGATCTTACAGAAAGCATCCTCAAATTCTTCCTGTGAAATATCTTCTGGCAGTTCTGCAATGCGGCACTCGATTCCGATCATTTCCATTCTCTTTTTTGCTCCACGTTCGTAGGCAAGATCATTTTCTTTCGCTCCTACCCGAATGATCGTAAGGCATGGATTTACTCCCGCCGCATTCAACTCTTCTCTTTCTCTGATCAGCTTTTCTTTCATGGCTTTTGCCACTTCAGCCCCTCGCATCTGTATGCTCATGTCTTCCTCCTGTCTGTCTTATCTGTTATGGTCTGATACCCTTAAGTACAGCATCATAAGTTGTCTCTTTCAGTTCTTTGCCTGTCGCAATCAGTTGATCAGCCAGATAATTCAGTCTTTCAGCTTCTTCCTGATCCTTCATCATCTTTGTATTGATAAAAATATTAAGAGAAGCTCCTTCAAGGGCTGCCTGGGCAAAGAGGATTGCAACTCCTGCATCGCTGACAGCAAGCCTGCTTCCTTTTTCCCCCAGCACCCGGATCATCTCCATAGTATCTACAATTGTTTTCATGATACACAGTGGTGCTTCTGCCGCATTTTTAAGTGCGGCCTCCATAACTTTTTCCTTCTCTGCCTGTTCTTCCTCTGTCTCTTTTGGCATTCTGTAAGCCTTTGCCAGTGGTTCAAAAGCCTCGGCATCTTCATCTACCATCCGGACCAGATCCTGCTTCTTCTGCTCAAGTTTTTCTCTTATCTCTAGAATTTCTTCTTCAACATCCGCATATTTCTTTTTTCCGACAGTCAGATTTGTAACCATAAGTCCCAAAGCTGATGCGAACGCTCCGACTGCTGCCGATGCACCGCCACCTCCCGGAATCGGTGCTGACGATGAGAGCTGTTCCAAAAAATCAGTTGTTTTCTGCTCCAATAACATATTTTTCCTCCCGCTTATTTTTGCTTTCCTATTATAGCAAAGGATTTCTCTTCTGAAACATAGTACTTTCTGATATGCCTTTCAGGATATCGGTATATGAAATTCTATCTGAATCCTAATGAAAATCCGGTGTCCCCACCATATCATACGGGGTTGCCTGGTAAACATAGTAATTCAGCCAGTTTGCATACATACAGTTACCATGTGCTCTCCATGTAAGAAGTGGCTTCTGTGTACTGTCATTGTCTGGATAATAATTCTCCGGCATTTCAATCGGAAGTCCTTTGCTCAGATCCCGCTTATACTCCTGATCCAGTGTCACCCGGTCGTACTCCGGATGTCCCATCACAAAAATCTGTCTTCCATTCTGTGCCATGATAAGGTATGCTCCTGCCTTTTCCGACTCTGCCAGAATCATCAGTCTCTCATCTGCACGGATCTTCTCAATCGGCACATCTGTATGTCTCGAATGCGGTGCATAAAATACATCATCAAATCCACGTACCAGAGGAATCTTACGGTTCATAACCTTATGTTCAAAGATACCGAAAAGCTTTTTGTCCAGCTGTACTTTATTAATCCCATAATGATAATAAAGTGCTGCCTGTGCTCCCCAGCAGAGATGGATCGTTGAAGTAACATGCGTCTTTGTCCACTCCATGATCTCTACAAGTTCTTCCCAGTAATCCACCTCTTCAAAAGGCATCTGCTCTACCGGTGCTCCGGTTATGATAAATCCGTCAAATTTCTGATCTTTTACATTTTCAAAATTCTCATAAAACCGGTTCAGGTGATTCGCTGAAGTATTCTTTGAAACATGATTTTTCACTGCCAAAAACACAATGTCAACCTGCAGCGGTGTATTGGAAAGGGAGCGCAGAAGCTGAAGTTCTGTATCCTCTTTCAGTGGCATAAGATTCAGAAGTCCGATCTTGATCGGACGGATGTCCTGATGAACCGCACGGTTCTCATCCATTACAAATATATTTTCTTTTTCCAGTATTTCTTTTACCGGAAGGTCATTCTGTACACGAATTGGCATTTCTGCTTACTTCCTCTCTTTTTTATTTTCCCCGTTTTTTACCGCTGTATCATTTTCTTCCGGATTTTCTCTGACAAATCTTCCGCTATCATCCACATAACTCTTTTCCCCATACTCCGAAGTCTGAAGCGGAAGCTTTTTCTTCTCCAGCAAATGATTGATCAGCATTGTAATAATATAATAAACTACTGCAAATGTAGGCACGCCCATGATCATTCCTACAAATCCAAACAGACCGCCTCCGAGCAGGATTGAAAATACAACCCAGAATGCAGATAATCCGGTCGAATTGCCCAAAATCTTCGGTCCGATCACATTTCCATCAAGCTGCTGCAGCACAAGAATGAAGATCAGGAAATACAAGCCCTTGATCGGATCATTCAGCAAAATCAGAACGGCACTCGGAATAGCACCGATATACGGTCCGAAGAAAGGAATGACATTGGTCACACCAACGATTACACTGATCAAAAGTATGTACGGCATCTTCAGGAGCGTAAGTCCAAAGAAGCAAAGCACTCCGATAATCATAGAATCAATGATCTTTCCAATAATAAATCCACCGAAAATCTCATTGCTTTTCTTTGTCAGATGCAGGATCATATTGGCATGATCTGTACGGAACACTGCATAGACGATCTTTTTACTCTGTGCGGAAAATGTTTCCTTACTGAACAGAATATAGACTGATACAATAAGACCAATCAGAAAATTCAGGATCTCACTGACAAAATTGATGATCCCAACCGTCAGGTTTGACATCACTTCATTAACCTTGGTTAAAAGATCCTGTTTGATCCAGTTCTGTAATGCATCCGATCCCTTTTCTAACAGGTTACGTGCCATGACTCCGGCAGGACTGGTATCTTTCTGGATACTTATGATCTTCGTAACCATATCACTGATCTGTCCCGGCAGAGTCTGAACCATGTCACGGATACTTTTATAAAGTTCCGGAATCAGCATATTGCACAGTGCCAGGATCAAAGCAAGCAGCATAACCAGCGCTGCAAAAACACCGACACTACGCGAAACCTTCTTTGCCTTTTCCTGAGACATTTTCTTTTTTAATTGTGGAATCAGCCACCGGTCAATCTGCTTTACGATCGGATTCAGCAAATATGCGATCACCATTCCGTATAGGATCGGCTTTAACACATCAATTGCTTTACTGACACCTACTGATATATCATCTATTCGGAGTAACAGAAAATAAAAGATCACACAAGCCGCAATAACAAGGAAAAAGGTAATCCCCTTCCTGAAATGCAGCAAAATCTTTGACGGCCCTCTGTTACCAAATTCCGGACGCTTTTCATAATACGCTGCCGATTTCTTCTTTTCCGGCTTCCCCGAAACCCCTTTCTCTACATTGTCTTTTTTTTCCATTTAATTTCCCTGTCTTTCTTCAAAAGTCCGATTTTTATTATACCTTCTTTCTAACACCCCCGTCAACCTCCCCAACCATCCTTTTCGCACCTTTTCTCTCATTCCTTGCACACAAACAAACAGGTGCAGGAGAAACTCTCCCACACCCATCACTTTCATCTACGCACATCCACAACTGAAAGTTGCACATTCCGTCTCATCACAGCTGCATGCCTTGCTGCCCTCCACACTGATCTTTCCTGCATGGCACTGGCATTCCTTATTGTACTGGCACTCCGTGGCCTTGCAGTCGATCTTGCTTGTCGGACCCGCCTCACCAGTCACATTACTGTAGGTGCCGCTTTTTCTTTCTTCAAAGCTGTCACAGCTTGTCTCTGCAGCTTTCCGTGCAGATTTTCCTCCCACCGTAATTGCGTTCAGATCACAATAAAAATCTTTGTTGTGCATACATGTCTGTACTGTACATTTTAATTCAGGCATAATGTTACCTCCTTTTTGAAAATCAGTATCATTATGCCCGAAAGTTTTATTTCTTATTCAGATTTTATTTAAAACTCTATTTATCGTCTTCTTTTTTTACTTCCCTCGCTGTTTTGGCCTGGATCTCCATCTTGATTGCTGCAAGGAAGTCCGTCAGTGACTTCTGTCCTTCATCCCCTTCAAAGCGGCTTCTTACAGATACCAGTCCGTCCTCTTCTTCTTTTGCTCCGACAACCAGCATATACGGGATCTTCTTCATCTGTGCTTCACGTATCTTGTATCCGATCTTCTCTGCACGTGTATCAATTTCTGCACGAACACCTGAATTGTTCAGTTCATCCAGAACCTTCTGTGCATAATCCATATATTTGTCTGAAATCGGAAGCACCTTAACCTGTACCGGTGCAAGCCATGTCGGGAATGCCCCTGCAAAATGCTCGATCAGGATACCGATAAATCTTTCGATCGATCCGAAGATTACACGGTGAATCATGATCGGACGATGTTTCTCACCATCTGCTCCTGTGTATTCAAGGTTAAATCTGAGCGGAAGCTGGAAATCAAGCTGGATGGTTCCACATTGCCATGTTCTTCCGATAGAATCTTCCAGATGGAAGTCGATCTTCGGTCCGTAGAACGCTCCATCTCCTTCATTTACTACATATGGAAGTCCCAGATCGTCCAATGCGCCACGAAGGGCTTCAGTAGCCATATCCCAATCTTCATCACTTCCCATGCTGTCCTCCGGTCTTGTAGAAAGCTCCACATGGTATTTAAATCCAAACAGGCTGTAAACTTCATTGATCAGTTTTACAACGCCTTTGATCTCATCACGTACCTGCTCTGGTGTCATGAAGATATGTGCATCATCCTGTGTAAAGCATCTTACACGCATCAGTCCATGAAGCTGTCCTGATTTTTCATGACGGTGAACCAGTCCGAGTTCTCCCATACGAAGCGGAAGGTCACGGTATGAACGTGGTTCAGATTCATATACAAGAATTCCTCCCGGGCAGTTCATTGGTTTGATAGCGAAATCTTCATCATCGATCACAGTTGTATACATATTGTCTTTGTAGTGATCCCAGTGTCCTGATGTTTCCCAGAGATGGCGGCTCAACATAATCGGTGTTGAAATTTCAACATAGCCGGCTTTTTTGTGGATCTCTCTCCAGTAATCAAGCAGCTGGTTCTTCAGTTCCATTCCTTTTGGAAGGAAGAATGGAAATCCCGGTCCTTCTTCTCTCATCATGAAAAGTCCAAGTTCTTTTCCAAGTTTTCTATGGTCACGCTTCTTTGCTTCTTCCATCATATGCAGATATTCTTCAAGCTCTGCTTTCTTCGGATAGGAAGTACCATAAACTCTCTGAAGCATCTTATTCTTTTCACTTCCGCGCCAGTAAGCTCCTGCAAGACTTGTAAGTTTGAATGCTTTTACCGGTTTTGTGCTCATCAGGTGAGGTCCTGCACAAAGATCTGTAAATTCTCCCTGTGAATAGAAGCTGATTACGGAATCTTCCGGAAGGTCTTCGATCAGTTCCACTTTATATGGTTCATCTTTTTCTTTAAAATATGCGATTGCTTCCGCTCTTGGCATTGTATACTGTTTAATTGGAAGATCTTCTTTAACGATTTTCTTCATCTCAGCTTCGATCTTTTCCAGGTCTTCTGCTACAAGCGGAGTCTCACGGTCAATATCATAATAGAATCCGTCTTCAATTGAAGGTCCGATCGCAAGTTTTGTATCCGGATACAGTCTCTTGATTGCCTGTGCCATAATGTGAGATGTTGTGTGACGGAATGCACCTTTTCCTTTTTCATCATTGAATGTAAGAATGTTCAGCTCACAGTCTTTGTCGATCACAGTTCTTAAATCAACAACTTCTCCGTCAACTTCTCCTGCTGTTGCAACCCTTGCAAGTCCTTCACTGATATCTTTTGCAATATCAATTACAGACATGCTCTGTGCATATTCTTTGCTTGATCCATCTTTTAATGTGATTTTCATAGTCTTTTTGTTCCTCTCTTTATTTTATAATTTCTGATTATACAACATTTTTCTGTGCAAGCTCCGGATCCGGATGTTCTCCTGACCATCCTGCCTGTGGCATAGTTGCCAGTCTCGATACATCCTCTTCGCTGATCTCAAAATGGAACAGATCCATATTCTGTTTCATCCGCTCCATCGAAGATGATTTCGGAAGCGGAATGATATCATTCTGAAGCAGGAATCTCAGACACAGCTGCGCCGGTGAAACCTGATACTTTCCGGCAAGTTCAAGGATCAGTCCATCTTCCAGAATCCGCCGTCTTCCGATCGGGCTCCATGCCTGCATCTGAATACCATGCTCTTTACAATACTGCACAGCAGCCTGCTGCATATAACCCGGATGCAGTTCCAGCTGGTTGACAACTGGTTTTACTGTTCCATTCTCCAGAATGTTCTTAATATGGTGCGGAAGAAAGTTGCTGAGTCCAAGTCCCCGGATTTTTCCTTCTTTCTGAAGTTCTTCCATCGCCCTCCAGGTCTCAAGATCCAGTTCTTTCCAGTTCTCACAGTCAGCCGACGGTCTTGGCCAGTGGATCAGATAGATGTCCAGATAATCGGTACCAAGTCTTTTCAGACTCTTTTCTAATGCATCCTTTGTCTGCTGATATCCCATTTCATCTTTCCACATCTTGGATACAAGGAAAAAATCCTCTCTTGGAAGATTGCTTTCACGGATCGCCTGCCCTAAAAAATCTTCGGTCTGATAAAAGGATGCAGTATCAAAATAGCGATATCCTGCTTCTATGGCAGTCTTTAAAATCTCTACGTTATTCCCTTCTGCTGCTTTGTAAGTTCCAAAACCAACGCATGGGATTTTCATATCATTGTTCAGCTTGAAACAATCGTAAATACTTTCCATTAGATCATCCTTTCTGTAAAAGCTACTGTCTGTAATTCAAGACCGCATATTGCACAAAAGAAATTCAGCCAATTCCATTGCGCAAAAAGTGAATTGGCTGAATTTCTTTTGTGCAATATGCTCCTTCAAATTTTCTAGTACATCTTTTCCAGACAACTTAACTTTTAAAATAAAAAACCTCTGCAACAGATTATCTGCTGCAGAGGACGAGTTACTTTGTATACCCGCGGTTCCACCCCGCTTGTCCTGATTTCCAGGACCTCTTTGTGGATGATAACGGTATCCAGCCGGACTGTTTTACAGCCGCTCGGAGGTGGTCTTCAAACGCTTCTGTAATAAGAGGCTCTCAGCCTAAGACCTCTCTCTCTGGGATTTTTCTGCGTTCTACTCTTCTCTTCATCGCATTTGCTAACATTATACCATGGGATTTTCATTTGTCAACACGTTCAAAAAAAAGTATTGAAAATTTCTATCAGAACTTATTTGTTCTTACCACAGCATTTTTTATATTTTTTACCGCTTCCGCACGGACATGGATCGTTTGGATAAACTTTCTTTTCTACGTGGATTGTACGTGCGTTTTTCTGTTCTTTGTAAAGGACTTTTTTCTTTTCTTCTGTAAAAATCTTATCCCACTGTGGCAGTTCATACAGCCAGTCAGCTTTTGCATCTACCATGTTCTTGTAAAGCAGTTCTTTATCAAAAGCAAGACTTACCTCAGTGTCCTCATCCATTGTTTCAATTGGATTAGCCACTTTCAGGCTGTCATTGATTCCATCAAGGAATCCTGTCATTGTAAATACATTAATGCCATATTTTTCAGCAAGTTCCTTTACAGTTCCTTTTACTTCTTCGTCCGGATTCTCAAGCAGCTTTTCATAGATCTCTTTTTCAGTCTGGAAATAGGTTCCCCAGAACTTCTGCAGAGAAGCTTTATCCATCTCTTTCGAGTAAGCGGTATCTCTCCACTGTTCTAATAATGTACTCATACTGTAAATTCTCCTTTTTGTTCTTTATCACTTCATATATCATACAGCATTTTTCGACTGTTTGCAAAACATTTTCTTGTAGAAATTGTTTTTTATCTATATAATAGAGATAAAGTACAGTACGAAGGTGGTTGTTATGAAAAAATTCAAGCGTTTTACAGCTCTTATCTGTGCAATTCTTCTGTTCCTGATGTACGTCAGCACTCTGGTATTTGCATTTATCGACAAATCCAGATCATTAGGACTTCTGAAAGCATCTGTTGCCTGCACGATTCTTGTGCCGGTTATGAGTTACGCCTACATCCTGGTTTATCGTCTGATTCACAGGAATGATGACGACTTTCACAGTGAATATTAACATCTCATACATAAAGCTCTGCCAGCATCCAGGCAGGGCTTTTCTCTTCGCCGAATCTGCCTCCAAATCGTTTTTTCTCCTGTTCTCTGATCTTCTGTCTTTTATTTAGATATTCTTCCATGGAAATGACTTCCTGTGTGCTGATATTCTTCTCTTTCTGCATATCTTGTTACCTCCTGTCTACAGTTTTTTCGTCTGTCTGCCTTCTGGTATAAGCCTCATCCGGCATTTCCCCGACATCTTTAATATATGTTCTTATTTTCTGATTTATGACTTTTTCTTTTTTATGATGATACCAGATTGCTACGTGCTTTGCACTCTCGCAATCCTCAAAAACATTCATCATCTTTTTATTTTAAGAGTATAGCCGTGTTCTGTGACCTTACTATGGAGATTCTCTAAAAAAATCATAAGTTGTTTCTTAAGAAAATATGATTGACAACACCACGTCAATTCACTAAACTAGACATAGTGAGTAGTAAGAAAGGAAGAACATCATGAACAATTTGCAGATACCGGAGAATTACCATTCTCCACTTACGATCCGCGAGACTGAAGTGGCTATCAAAGAAGTAAAAGACCACTTTGAACGCGCACTTGCCAAATCTCTGCATCTGACGCGTGTATCCGCTCCTCTTTTCGTCCGCCCGGAATCCGGACTGAACGATAACCTGAACGGAGTAGAACGCCCGGTTGCATTTGGCATCAAAGAACAGGAAGACCGCGAAGTTGAGATCGTCCACTCTCTTGCAAAATGGAAACGTTACGCCTTAAAGCGCTACGGCTTTCATTCAGGAGAAGGACTTTATACTGATATGAGCGCTATCCGCCGAGATGAAGATACTGACAACATCCATTCCATCTATGTTGACCAGTGGGACTGGGAAAAAGTAATTTCCAAAGAAGAACGCAACATGGAGACACTGGAATACACTGTAGGAAAAGTATACAGTGCACTCAAAGAAACCGAAGCCTACATGGCACGCCGTTACAATTATATTGAAGAATTCCTTCCGGATGAAATCAGCTTCATCACATCCCAGGAACTGGAAACCATGTATCCTGACAAGACACCAAAGGAACGTGAATACCACTTTGCCAAAGCCAAAGGTGCCGTATTCATCAAACAGATCGGTAAGACTCTTGCCTCCGGACAGCGTCATGACGGACGTGCACCGGACTACGATGACTGGGAACTGAACGGTGATATCATCGTCTACTATCCGGTACTCGATATCGCACTGGAGCTTTCTTCCATGGGTATCCGTGTCGATGAAGATGCACTCCGCCGTCAGTTAAAGGAAGCCGGCTGCGAAGAACGCGCCGAGATGGATTTCCAGAAAGCATTACTGAACGGAAAACTTCCGTACACAGTCGGAGGCGGAATCGGACAGTCCCGAATCTGTATGTTCTATCTCCGCAAAGCCCACATCGGAGAAGTCCAGTCCTCCATCTGGCCGGACGACGTCCTCGAAGAAGCCGCATCCCGCGGAGTGTACTTACTGTAATACATAACCAACCATTATCACAATTTGATAATTTACCATAAAAATGAGGCAGGACTTAAAAAAGCCCTGCCCCTTTTTTATATTCCTATTTATTTCTGAAGATGATATCATGTCTTCCCGGTCCATTAGAAACCATTGTAATCGGATATCCGATTTCTTTTTCGATAAACTCAATGTAGTTTCTGCAGTTCTCCGGAAGATCTTCGTATTTCTTGATTCCTCTGATGTCGCATTTCCATCCCGGAAGTGTCTTGAGTACTGGTTTTGCTTTCTCAAGAAGATGTGTTGTCGGGAATTCTGTTGTAACTTCTCCGTCAATCTCGTATCCTACACATACCGGAATTTCATCCAGGTATCCAAGTACGTCGACAACGGTAAATGCTACATCTGTAGCTCCCTGCATACGGCATCCATATTTGGATGCTACACAGTCAAACCATCCCATACGTCTCGGACGACCTGTTGTTGCGCCGAATTCTCCGCCGTCTCCACCACGTCTTCTGAGTTCATCTGCTTCTTCGCCAAAGATCTCACTTACAAAGGCACCTGCTCCTACTGCACTTGAGTAGGCTTTACATACTGTAACGATCTGTTTGATCTCATACGGCGGGATTCCGGCACCGATTGCACCGTAAGCTGCCAGTGTAGAAGAAGAAGTTACCATTGGGTAAATTCCATGATCCGGATCCTTTAATGTTCCAAGCTGTCCTTCAAGAAGAATTTCTTTACCTTCCTTGAGTGCTTCGTTAAGATACAGAGAAACGTTACATACATACGGTGCTACCATTTCTTTGTATTCCATCAGTTCGTTATATAAATCATCAGGATTGATTAACGGTTTGTGATACAGATGTTCCAACATGACGTTCTTCTGCTCTGCTACACGGTTTACCTTTTCTCTAAGTTCAGCTTCGTCTTCAAAAAGCTCGCTGATCTGGAAACCGATCTTTGCATACTTGTCTGAATAGAACGGTGCAATACCAGACTTTGTAGATCCGAACGACTTTCCGCCCAGTCTCTCTTCCTCATATGCATCAAAATTCTTGTGATAAGACATCACCATCTGTGCACGGTCTGACACCAGAATCTTCGGCATCGGAACATCTCTGTCAATGATTGACTGGATTTCCTTGAAAAGAACCGGGATATCTACAGCGACACCATTGCCGATGATACTGGTTGTATGTCCGTAGAAAACTCCTGACGGTAATGTATGAAGAGCGAATTTGCCGTAATCATTGATAATTGTATGTCCGGCATTTGCTCCACCCTGGAAACGAATGATGATATCAGCTTTCTCGGCAAGCATATCTGTGATCTTACCTTTTCCTTCGTCTCCCCAGTTCGCACCTACTACTGCTTTAACCATAATAAATCCTCCTGCGTGTTCTTGGCTATCTGTGAAATATCTCCACAGTGTCATCCCTCTTTTCATCGGGATAACTCCTACTTATAAATATAATCAATGTCCCTTATAAAGACACCGATTGAATTATACTACATTTCAAATAAAAAGTACACTCTTATTTTCAGCTACTTCCTGAAAATTCCGCATTTTTCTTGATTTTACTGCTCTCTGAGTGTTTTCCTACATCAGCGGTGCCACAATTCTTAAAACCTGACCATATATTTTCACAAAAGTGCTCCGGTTTCTGACCTCTGTCATCGTCACCTTCTGACATTTTGTCAGTGTATCCTGGAAGTCCTTTTCAATATCACGCACAACCGGATTGCGGTAAATGAAAACACCGCATTCAAAATGCAGATAAAGACTGCGGTAATCCAGATTGATACTGCCTACTGTCGCCGTATCATCGTCTGAAGTAAATACTTTTGCATGAACAAATCCAGGCGTATATTCATAGATCTCTACCCCGCCTGCGATCAGTTCCTCATAATAAGTCTTCGCAAGATAAAATGCATACGGCTTATCCGGAATATGTGGCATAATAATCTGCACTTCTATTCCACCTTTTGCAGCTCTTGTCAGCGCATCAATCATCTCATTGTCCAGGATCAGATACGGTGTCATAATATGCACATACTTCTTCGCATGATTCAGAATATGGAAATACACTTCTTCTCCTACATTTTCATGATCGAACGGACTGTCTCCGTATGGAATGATATAACCATCTTTGCGGCTGAATCCCGGCTGCTTTTCTGTCAGATACTTTGCATAATCCTCCGGCTGTCTCTCCGTAATATTCCACATCTGCAGGAACATCATGGTAAAACTCTGCACGGCATCGCCTTCGATTTTGATTGCTGTATCTTTCCAGTGTCCGAACCGGACTTTCTTGTTGATATATTCATCTGCCAGATTGACACCTCCGGTAAATGCAACCTTTCCGTCAATCACACAGATTTTCCGGTGATCCCGATTATTCTGGCTGGTAGAAAGGATGGGTACGATCGGTCCAAATTCCTTGCACTGGATTCCATATTCCCGGAGCTGCTTCGGATACTCATACGGCAAAAGGCTGATGCTGCAGGTTCCGTCATACATCAGGCGTACCTCCACACCCTCTTTCACCTTTTTGCGCAGGACCTCCAGGACAGTGTCCCACACATATCCTTCCCCGATAATAAAATATTCCATGAAAATAAATTTTTCTGCCTTATTCAATTCCTCGATCAGAACCGGAAATTTGTCATCTCCCAGTGGAAAATACTGTGCCTGTGAGTTCCCATAAGTCGGAAATCCCACCTGGTTATAAAGGAAATGTGACAGATTGGCGTTTGCAACCCTTCCACCTTTCATCGCATGGACGACATATTCATTCTGCTGCATATAAGGTTCAGTCTCCACTCGAAGCTTCTCCAGTCTGGCACCCAGATATTTGGTTCCGATTCCTGCTTTTGTAAACAGATAAAATCCAACTCCGACCACCGGGACAAGGAACACAAACAGGATCCACGTCATCTTAAACGCCGGATTCCCTTTTTCATTGAAAATATAAATCGCTGTGATAAAAGAAAGAAGCGATATCACTCCGTTCATATAGGTACTGTAATTTCCCAAATATGTAAAAGTGAGAACCATAATACCAATCTGAAGAAGGATCAGTAAAAGAATAATTGCAGTATGGCTGTACACTGCACCAAATAATTTGTTCTTGGCACGTTCTTTGACTGTCTTACTGGTATCATGGTATTTTGTAATTTCTCTCATGCGCGGTCTTCCTCTCTTTAGATACTATTTTATATCGTAACACAATTTTTATTCTTTCACAACATTCCAGCTGCTTATAATCGTACAACACTTCCTTATTTTTGTTGTTTTTCTGGTTCTTTTATAAATATTTTACTTTCCCTTTTCAAATAAAAGTATTACAATAAAATTATTCATGTATACTATATTTCATGACGAACTATCTCATCTGCCATATCTGACAGGACGAGATCAAGAAAGGAGCAGCAACATGGCTAAAAATTTTGGTAAAATCCTGCTCGGACTGACTGCCGCAGGCGCAGCTGGTGCCGGTGCATATTACTGGTTAAAGAACCGACATAATGAAGAACCGGAAGACGAGTTCGATGATACTTTTGAAGATGACGATTTTGAACTGGACGATGATCTTGGCGAAGTGCCAGAGCGTGGTTACACAACTCTTACTCCATCTTCTGCAAAGGAAGAAACCTCTGAAGAGTCTGAAGAAAAAACTGACGATGCAGAAGCCGGACCAGAAGCCGCTTCCCAGACACCGGAAACTGATTCCGAAGAATCCGATCCGGCTTCAGAAGAAGTTTAAGAAAGAACTTTTCTTACAGCTTATCATTTTCTGCATAAAACCAAAACCCGGAAGAATTTTTCATTCTTACCGGGTTTTTCATTGCCATTTCTTTTCAAAAACTGTCGACTAACACATTATTTGCAATTAAATTCTGAGCAAGACTGCTTTCTTTATTTTGGCAGCTTGAATGAACTCTTCAGCGAAACGATTCTGTTAAATACCAGATGTTCTTTAGACGAATCATGAGAATCCACGCAGAAATATCCCTGACGTACAAACTGGAAGCTTTCATATGCTTTTGCATCTGCAAAGTTTGATTCTACAAAGATTTCTTTCTCTGTAAGAGAATTCGGATTCAGGTTCAGGGAACCGTCTTCTTTATTGTAGACACCCTTTTCTTCGTCGATCAGGTTCTCATACAGTCTTACGGTTGCCGGAAGTGCTGTACTTGCCTCTACCCAGTGGATCGTTCCTTTTACTTTTCTTCCTGTAAATCCGGAACCGCTCTTTGTCTCTGGATCATAAGTACAATGTACAACAGTTACATTACCATCTTCATCCTTTTCAAATCCTGTACAGGTTACAAAGTAAGCATTCATCAGACGTACTTCGTTGCCTGGGAACAGACGGAAATATTTCTTCGGAGGCTCTTCCATAAAGTCTTCTCTCTCAATATAAAGCTCTCTTCCAAATGGAAGCTGACGGCTTCCAAGTTCTTCATTCTCAAGATTATTCGGTGCATCCAGATATTCAATCTGTCCTTCCGGATAGTTATCGATCACAAGCTTGATCGGATCAAGGACTGCCATCATACGTGCTCTCTTAAGCTTCAGATCCTCACGGATACAGTATTCGAGCATTGCATAATCTACAGAGCTCTGCGCTTTGGAAACTCCGCACAGGTCAACGAACATCTTGATAGATTCCGGTGTGAATCCACGGCGACGAAGTGCTGCGATGGAAACCAGTCTCGGATCATCCCATCCGTCTACAATCTTATCTTCTACAAGTTTCTTGATGTAACGCTTTCCTGTAACTACGTTCGTCAGGTATAATTTTGCAAATTCGATCTGACGCGGTGGATTTGCAAATTCACATTCTCTTACTACCCAGTCATAAAGCGGTCTGTGATCTTCAAATTCCAGTGTACAGATAGAATGTGTAATTCCTTCGATTGCATCCTCGATCGGATGTGCAAAATCGTACATCGGGTAGATGCACCACTTATCACCCGTATTGTGATGTGTCATACGTGCTACACGGTAAATAATCGGGTCTCTCATATTGATATTCGGTGATGCCATATCAATCTTCGCACGCAGAACCTTCTCTCCGTCTGCATACTTACCTGCACGCATATCTTCAAAAAGCTCCAGGTTCTCTTCCACACTTCTGTCACGGTACGGACTGTCCTTTCCCGGCTCTGTCAGAGTTCCTCTGTACTCACGGATCTGATCCGCTGTCAGGTCACAGACATAAGCTTTTCCTTTCTTGATCAGTTTGATCGCATACTCATACATCTGATCAAAATAATCAGATGCAAAGTAAAGGTGATCTCCCCAGTCAGCACCCAGCCACTTGATATCCGCTTTGATAGACTCAACGAACTCAGTCTTTTCCTTTGTCGGGTTAGTATCATCAAAACGCATATGGAAAGTTCCGTTATACTTCTGTGCAAGTCCGTAGTTTAAAAGGATGGACTTTGCATGTCCGATGTGAAGATATCCGTTCGGTTCCGGTGGGAAACGGGTACATACATGATCGTATACGCCTTCTGCAAGATCTTTTTCAATTTCCTGTTCTATAAAATTCTTTGATACAGCTTCTTCTGCCATTGAAGTTCCTCCTCACGTCTCTCTATTACTTCAAAATCTGCCGGTATGTAGCAGTCTTTTTCATGTCATGTATCTCAATCATTGCCCTGTAGACAACTTTTGATTCATGTTCTTTAGTTTATCACACTTTCTATACATGAACAAGTACAAAAAAAGCAGACATCGTAATCTCCAACCGGAAATACAACTCTGCTTCTTAAATAAATAAGCTGCCTAGCGGAATCGAACCGCCGACCTCCGCCTTACCAAGGCGACGCTCTACCGACTGAGCCAAGGCAGCCTGCGCATTTTCGCGACTCATTTAGTATAGCACATCACTGCTTTGCTTGTCAATATTTTTAAATTTTTATTTTTACTTTTTTTCAGACCGGCGTTTTTCTTCCAGAAGCTGGCGTGCTTTCGCTTTGATCCGCTGCAGGGCATTGTCGATCGTCTTCGGACTTTTGTCCATAAATTCTGCAATCTTCAGATATTCCATTCCCTGCAAATGAAGATACAGCACCTTTCGCTCCAGCTTACTTAATTTTTCTTTCAGTTCCTCTTCAAATGCATTCGTATACTCTTCTCCAAGAATCATCAGCTCCGGATTACTCTCTTTCCCTGCTTCGATCGTATCTACTATGGAAAGCCCGTTCTCCTCCGGATTGTCACTGGCAGATGCGTAAATCGACACATAGGAATTGAGCGGCAGATGTTTTTTCCGCTGTGAAGCCTTAATCGCCGTATACATCTGGCGTGACACACAAAGTCCGGCAAAACTTGAAAAGCTTGCACCTTCTTTCGGATCATAATCCTGCACCGCTTTAAAAAGACCGATCATCCCCTCCTGGATCAGATCATCATTTTCTCCGCCCCACAGATACATGGCACGCGCTTGTTTGCGTACCATGTCTTTGTATTTTTCCATCAGATAATCCGTGATCTCGGTCTTACCTTCCCGAAGCAGTTCAATCAGCTGCTCATCCGTCATTTTCCCCAGATCCATTTTCATTCTCCGATTTTCCTAACTCATGCGCTGACGCACGATCTCATAGGCAAGGACACCTGCTGCCACAGACGCATTCAGGGAGTCAATATCTCCCTTCATCGGAATGGCTGCCGTCATATCACAGGTTTCTTTTACCAGACGTCCAACACCTTCGCCTTCGTTTCCGATCACCAGACCAATCGGTCCTTTCAGATTCACGCGGTACATCACATCCCCATCCATATCTGCACAGACGAACCAGAGTCCCTTTTCTTTCAGTTCTTCCATGGTTTTCACCAGATTGGTGACTTTTGCTACCGGTGTGTAATTCAGCGCACCTGCTGATGTCTTTGCAACGGTTGCAGTAAGACCTGCTGCGCGGTGCTTCGGAATGATCACACCATGCGCACCTGCAAGATTGGCAGTACGGATGATCGCGCCGAGATTATGTGGATCCTCAATATTGTCCAGAAGGATCAGGAAAGGATCTTCCCCTTTCTGTTTTGCAAGCTCCAGCATGTCTTCTACCTGCGCATACTCGTAAGTCGCTGCCTGTGCAATGACCCCCTGATGTCTTCCGGTCTCTGAAATCTGGTTCAGACGTTCTTTGGTTACAAAATTCAGGATCGTATCATGCTTTTTTGCTTCTCTTACGATACTTCTGATCGGTCCGTCCTGACATCCGTCAAGAATATATACTTTGTCAATCGGTTTCCCGGAGCGAAATGCTTCCATTACTGCATTTCTTCCCTCGATCTGCTGACTGTTCATCTTTTTTTCTTCCATTCTATTTCTCCTGCTTCTTTTCTTCTTCGCATTCGCTTAAGTGATCCAGACCGATCTTGATCAGATCTGCCATTCTTTTCCATTCTCTTTTCAGGTAAAGCCATCCCATCAACGCTTCAAATCCGGTTGCACGTCGGTAATCGGTCAGTGACTGGTTCTTTGCCGGCGATACTGATTTAGCATTTCGTCCTCTTCTGTAAACAGCATGCTCTTCTTCAGTAAGCAATGGCTGAAGGGCACGCATCATCTCTGACTGGGCAGACGCCTGCACCATACTGCTTGTCTCCTGATGTAATTTTTTTACCTGTTTATTGCCTTCGCTGATCACCTTTGTCTTGATGATCAGATCATAAATGCTGTCCCCTATATAAGCCAGGGTAAGAGGTGAATAGCCTTCCGGCTCCACCTCTTTCATCTCAAGCACTTCTTTTATATAGTCAGCAATTTCAAATTCTACGCTTTTTTCCATTGTACTCCTTCTCTGGTATCCTTCAGGATAATTCCCTTTTCCAGAAGCTCGTCACGGATCGCATCGGCTCTTGCAAAATCTTTTGCTTTTCTTGCTGTCTGACGCTCTTCGATCAGTTTCTCAATATCTGCATCCAGAAGTTCTTCCTTCTTATCCAGGATCAGTCCCAGGACATCACCGAGTTTTACGATTCTGTCCAGTAATCCCCGGAGATATTCCTTTGAGCTTTCTGCTGTCGCAGTGGTATTTGCATATTTTACAAGTTCAAAGATTGCTGCGATTGCGTCTGCTGTATTGAAATCATCATCCATTGCTTTTTCAAATTCTTCTACATATGCATCAGTTTTTGAAAATGCTTCTTTTTCTTCGGCACTCATCTCTTCTGCTGCCACTGAAGCGATAAGATGTTTCAGATTATCGGTTGCATTGAGAATTCTCTCCAGACCGTTCTTGGATGCTTCCATCAGCTCTGCACTGAAGTTCAGCGGGCTTCTGTAATGTGCGCTCAGCATGAAGAAACGAAGCACCTGGAGGTCATACTGCTCGCTGATCTCTCTTAC
>ENA-ORNK01000054-ORNK01000054.1-human-gut-metagenome-genome-assembly--contig:-NODE-54-length-171398-cov-9.148754_pt1 | contig 171398 bp, 164 predicted proteins | sample MGYA00242115_ERZ509022 | MGnify/ENA primary metagenome ERZ509022 (study PRJEB26280, sample SAMEA2338690) | human gut metagenome | biome: human gut; feature: human-associated habitat; material: faeces...
ACCGGGTACAGCAGGAATTATCGGACGCCCGCCGGTATTGATAATCAATTTGGATGCGGAAAGCGTCTGCATCGTACCGTGCGCGCCTTTTACCCCGATCGTTTTTCCGTCAAGGAAAGAAGCCGTGCCGTTGATGACCTGCACACCGGCATCAATAAGCTTATTATAATTGGCCATACGGAGTGCTGTTGTCAGTTTCTTTTTCTCCTGCACCGCCACATGATAATACTCACTCTGCACTTCAAAATCATGGGCAGGCGCCCGCTCCGCCTCCAGCACCAGACGCTTGGAGGGAATGCAGCCCACATTGATGCATGTACCGCCGTACATACGGGCATCCTTTTCAATCAGCGCCACTTTTTCGCCCTGCTTTGCCAGTTTCGCCGCCAGCGTCTTTCCCGCCTTGCCGAAACCGATGACAATCGTATCAAATTTCTGATCCATATATATTCCTTTCTGTCTTACCTGTTTAAATATTTAAATAATACATCTCCCCCTGATCGGGATTTGATCTATTATTCTTTATTTTATCCTATTTTGCAAATCATTAGAAGAATGCAGCGGAAAGAAACCCGCAGATGTGTACATAAGCAGGATTCCTTACTGTCTTCCCGCAGTATATTCCATCCTTATTGGGCCGATTAACAAAGCGGCGGCACATCAGACATCATGACATTCTGCCTGATCAGGACGGTATTGATGTAAGTCCGGAAATCTTCATGAATGCAATTCCCGAAAGCAGTCCACATCGGCAGATTTTCAGATATCCCTTCCAGCACCGTGGTATCAAGTACATTCAGCACTTCATCATCCGCTTTTCTCCACACATACTCAATAAAAGAGCAAAATTTTTCAAACTCCGCATGGTCTTTGCCTGTATAGGCCTCTGCCATAGGGATATTTATGGCGAATACAGAGAATACATGGAGTAGAATATGAGGAAATTCTTTTTTATGCTCCCTGTATTTTCCTTCATTTTCAGGAAACCATGTTATATAGGCACTGCAAAACTCTTCCTTATCCATGCCGTCCTCTCCATTTTTATGAAAGCGCCGACCCGTATCAACGGCGCCTTTCTATCCGTATCGGCCTATGCACCTGTAATTCATCAGCAAGAATTTCTTCAACATCCGCAAATACACGGACATCAGATTCATACTCATGGACGCAATACAGCATTCCGTTCTCCGCCACATACACCGTTGCAGGATAATAATACCCAATAATTCCGACAGTTGAAACCTCCGTTCCTGCCGTCGCCTTAGCGGCAAGCGCGTCCTCACAGATTCTTTTCCCTGCAGATGCTCCCTTGTCATAATACGCCTTATACAGCTCGACTGCGGCGCCTTCCCCCATATCAGGATACAGCAGAAATACTGCTTCATGCTTTCCATGTCTGATTTCTGCTCTTTTTCCTGTTTTGCCGAAAGCTCTCTATCCTGCCCCCTGCAGCAGATAAAGCGCTTTCGGTTTATGTTTTTCACTTAAGTTCCCCCAGTACGCCGCCAGTATCGGATATGGCGGATCCGTATATCCTTCCAGGAGATGCAGGGCTTCATCAATGATATCCTCTTCTTCAGGAGACACAGCAACTTTTTCCAGCATTTCCTTTAAATCTTTTTTTATGCCTGAAATATCCTGCTTGTAATAGGGATCCATATACCAGTCAAGATAAAAAAGCAGGCGCCGTTTCGCTTCCGTATCCGTCCCCGACAACACCGACCGGACTGCACCCATACCTTCTTTCAGGCATTGCACTTCCCTTTCCGTATACATGCCGCTGTTCATACATTCTCCTTTCAGACAGGCGGAAGGAAATCTGCCTTCCCATCATTGCGGCGCCCCGCCAATCAGCAATACATGGCAAGTTCCATACTGTCCATATACTGCCCCATAGACAAGTTGAAAGATTTATAATCCGCTTCCTTAAACTCATCTGTGGCACACGCCACCCACACGTCCACTCTCTGCAGCTGGTTATAAAACTTGACCATCATCGGCACTTTGATGACTGTAGAAGTCCCCCGGATAACCATATCCCCGCCCTCTTCCAGACACAGCACATCTTCCGCCGACTGCAGATCAACTTTTATGTTGTCTACCAGGACTTCCACATTCTCATAATAGGGATACGCCGTTTTCACCGCTTTAGTAATTTCTGTCCAGTCTGTCCCATAAGTCAGATTCCATTGAGAACAAAGCCATCCATTTTCTTCTTTCACACCCATAAGCAGCATAGCCGCACCCGTCCTTTCCAAAACGAATATATCACTCTGTTAAAAATGAAATACCAGGCAGCTTTCCCACTAAGGTTCCTTTTTACTTAAGATTTTTTAAAAGAATATATACCGCCTGCGATAAGCGCCACAGAAAGCGCATAGCCTAAAACGGTAAGAATGAAATCAAAATTGTCATTATTCTTTAAAATTTTCTCCCTGGTCAGAATACCATTCCACTCCTGTCCGAAAAATTCGATACCGTCCACCGTTCCTTCACCCAGAAGCCTGTTCCCTTTTTGAATTCCCACCAAAGTTTTCTCCTGGTTCTCTTCTAAAGAAGACTTCGTATAGGAGATTCTGTAATCACCGTCCAGATGGGGGAAGACCAGGCTTTGTTCCCGATTCGTAAGATAGTGGATCCCGGATTCTGTTTCATGATAAAGAGGGGTTCCTTTATAGGAAACTGTCCGGGGAAGCGAATTTACGTTCACACCGGCGGCAAATTTTTTCAGAAGTGTCTTATCCAGAATAAAATCGCCTGCTTTCACCACGCCGTAAAAGGTGATGACAGGCGGGGCGCTCTTATACATTCGGGCGATATTGGAGCTTGCCATGCTTTCCCAGCTTCTCTTTATGTCACTTCCGCTTCCCTTCTCCACCATCACATGCACATTCCTCCTGATTATGGGAGAATCAAAGGAAATACCCAGTTCTTCATCAGCTGCCGGTTCTTCCGTCGCCATCTTGTCCGCGACAATGACCACCTTACCCTCATGATTGGGATTGATCTTCCCGTCCGTGATATAAGGCGCATTTTCAATGAGCACCCGTCCGCCGTCGGAATCACCAGTCAGCATCATACCACCCAATCCGAGACCGCAGATACATAAAACGACACTTACCCATTTGTTCATAAAAGACACCTCCTCAGGTACAAAAATAAGAAATAAATGCAAAATACTTTTCTTTATTGTATATCAAAATCAACAGTTTTTCTAATTCGACAGAATGCATATTTTAAAGAAAAATTTATACCTGAAACCTTTTCTTTTATCCCTATCATTGTGTATTCTATCGCTCCCCTCCCGCTGTTTGCACAATAGAGGATACACACCGGAATGAAGTCTCTTTTACAAAATCAGTCCGTATACTTCCTGTACGCATACTTTCCCAGACGGTTATTGGTGAGATAGAAAAAAGGAACAAGCAGCTTTTTCCACCCCGGCAGCATATGCCTCATCTCATCAGTGAAATTGATACAGTCCAGCTGTTTCCATGCCGGCGCCAGCCGTACCACTTCGCTGCCGTCCGTCACACCCCATTTAAACTCCGCCTGCATACGTTTCAATACGTCATGGCGGGACGACCGGTGCACGAGTCCTTTATACAGAAGGTCGAAATGCGCCTCCAGCTCATCGAACCCTTCTGCCAGAATCGAAAGGAATTTTTGTACTTCCGCTTCCTCCCAGTACATCATCACGCCTTCTGAAAGGATAAGCAGCCTGCGGCCCTCGCGTTCCACTTTTTCCGTCCATGACGGATCAAACGCCGACCCGGAAATACAGGTTACACGCTCCGATTCCGCAAGGAACTGCTTTCTCAGATCGATCACCTCCGGCACGTCCAAATCATACCAACGCACCTGCCCGTCATCTACGCGGTCAAACCGGGTATCCAGCCCGCAGCCCACAGATACCACCACACATCCCGGGTTATCCGCCATAAACCGCCTTACCTCACGGTCCATCAGCTTTGCCCGTGCCAATACTCCATAATATGACATCCATACCCGATCAAAAGCGGAAAAATCATAATCCATACAGCTGATTATTTCCGCCGCTTTCCGATCATTCAGAAAAGGATGGTTGCTTTTCGCATCCTTGGCACGCATATACAACGTAACCAGAAGCGTTTCAGAAACGCCGCTTAAATCAATTTTCATAATCCCTCCTCAATTGATAACATATATCATTTAACTCATTATACCCCATCCTTCCGTCCTGTTAAACCGAAGGCAGATGCTGCATGGAATACGCGGCCCGCACATTTTCCTGTTATTCCTCTTATAGCACTTCCATCTTCCTCTTCCGGAGAAAACATGGTATGGCAGCACATAAAAAAAGAAACCGGCTTAGGCATTCTGCGAATACAACCCTTTCGGCAGCAATATAAAAGGCCCGCGCCATATCTGCAGATAGATACAGCACGGGTCTTTTATATGGGAAATCGTCAGCCAAGGAATTTCTTCACGAGGCCTTTATGAATTTTCACGCCATAGGGAAGCGCATCGTGGTTGAAGTGCATGGCAGGATCATGAAGTCCCGGTTCCGCATCTTCGCCCAATGCGATGAATCCTGTTTTCAATTCCGGTTTCATTTTCGGATACCAGAAGAAGTCTTCCCCTCCCGCGGTGACGATCGGAGGGATGCAGGCTTTCTCACCAAGTTCGGATGTAATCACTTCCCCGATGATTTCCGTGATTTCAGGTGTGATAATGGACGCCGGTGTCTGGTGCAGAATGGTGAAGCCTGCTTTCGCGCCAATGGAAGCGGCCGCATTTTCCGCTGCGCCCCGCAGTTTTTGAATCATCAGTTCCATCACGTCATTATCCCGGCTGCGGATATCGAACGTAATCGTCGCTGTACCGGGAACCGCGTTTGCCACACCTGCGTCCGCATGAATCTGTGTCGCTTTCATATTGCACACCACATTGGAATTGAAGCGGAGGGCATTGGCGGACTGTACAATAAGGCATGCCGCGTCAAGCGCGCTGGTGCCGAGATAGGGGCGGGCCCCATGGCTCTGCATGCCTGTGATGTCGATTTTCACGTGGGTCGCAGCACTGTAATACAAAGCAGGAGCTGCTTCTCCCACACGGCACTCCTGGATGGGACGACCATGCATGCCGATGAGGATTTCAATATCGTCAACAGCACCGCCTTTCAGCATGGAAAGAGCGCCTTCACTCGTTTCCTCCGCCGGCTGGAAAAGAAGTTTCAGTTTCCCTTTCCTGACCAGCTTCTCTTTCATGATTTCCTCCGCCGCCGCAAGAAGCATGGCCATGTGTCCATCATGCCCGCAAAGGTGGGCGGCGCCGCCGTCTTTCGTCCCAAGAGCATCCATGTCCGCGCGAAGGCCGAGAACAGATCCCGGTTTACCGCTGTCACAGACCGCAACGACGCCTGTCGCCCCGCCGACCTGTGTTTCTACTTCATAACCGAGCTGTTTCAGTACATCCGCCACGTAAGCGGAAGTTTTAAATTCTTTCATCCCTATTTCAGGAATAGTATGAAGATAGTTAAAATGGGTAAATACATCTGCCATGATTTTCTCCTTTTCTCTTGAGTAAGACAATCAATTAAAGAACGGCATAAGCAGTTTCATGATAAACATACCAATGAATGCATTGAAAATACTGATCACCATAAGCAGGGGCCAATATTTTTTCGGTACATCGGCAAGGCCGAGGAGCCGGCCCATGTACTGGATCTGGGAAGCCATCAGGATCAGCGCAGGCATGAGAATCGTCACATGTTCCCCATTAATGATGCCCGACGCATAGAGAGAAGCTGCCACACCTACCCCTGCAGAACAGGACAGCCAGGTGGTCAGAAGAATAACGAAAGACTGTCCCGGCAGGCCGAAGATACCCATGATGGGCCCCAGCCAGTATCCAAGGAAATCCATAACACCGAGAATATTTAAAATATAGGCGATGACATAGGCCATCAAAATATTCGGTACAAGGTTCTGTGTAGCCAGATTCCAGCCTTTTCTGGCGCCGCCGATGAAGATATCAAAAATATTAGGCTTTATTTGTACCGGTCTCGTTTCAGTTGTCATTTTTAAAATCTCCTTTATAAATAGTATCAAGAGCAAAGCGGCAAATCATGGCACCGACAAATTTCATGACCATAATGATGATAACAGGGACAATGATCGGGCAGAGGATAAATCCGAAAAGCGCACCTGCGATAGCAAAGTAATTACTGATCGTCCCCGCTCCGGAATACTGCCACGCTGCAATGATGGTCTGTTCTCTTTTATCAATAAGGCCGTCATCATATAATTCTTTGGTGAGAGCCGCGCCGGCATCGGTACTCTGCAGATCGGTAATCAAAGCCAGTCCGACGAGGCCGGGTACATCCATCAGCGGTTTAAAGAGCGGCGTCATCAGTTTCTGCGCCGCGGAAAGAGCGCCATAATGATCCAGCACGTCTACAACACCGATGGCCAGCATAACGGAAGGAATGAGTGACAGCGCGAAAATAAATCCTCCTCTTGCGCTTACCCCGCCCATACCGACAAAAGTTGCTTTCGCCGGATCTTTCATCGTACCGAATTTACCGATGAGCGTACTGTAATCAAATGCTTTGAGCCATTCCGCCCCCTGTACCGTGGCAAAAACCCCGGCAAAGAAAAGGATACCGAAAGCCAAAGCAAGCATTCCTTTCCATCCCACCTTGGGCAATGCGGCAGCCCTGCTTACTTTTTTCTGTTCTTCTTCCATAAATAATCCTCCTAACACTCCACTGCATCAAAACACAATACAACAAACTAAACATTCCTTCCGTTCTGCTATGCTCCATTGACCTCCTATCTCTGTACCGACGAAAGAAAAACAAATAACCTTTTAATGGTTAAAAGATATTATAAACAATCATCTTTCACATGTCCACGTAAATCACAGGAACGCTCCGAAAAGTCCGTTCTTCCTCCTTGCCCGGTTTTCTTTCCTGCAAACCTTGATTTATTCGATAAAATCATCTACAATAGTAAAGTACAATTTCATATGCGGGTGTAGTTCAATGGTAGAACATTAGCTTCCCAAGCTAAATACGTGGGTTCGATTCCCATCATCCGCTCCAAACCGGCTCCCTTTGCGGAGCTTTTTTCTTTGAAGAAATAGAAAAACGCGTCTCCTGCTTTTTCAGTTTCAGGACACGCGTTTTTCTATTTTATATACTTACTTTTCTATTCTTAAAATACATCTTTCACTACGATGGTTTCTTCACGGCTGGGACCCACGGAAACGATGCCGATAGGGACGCCGATTTCTTTAGAAATATCCGCCAAGTATTCTTTGCAGAGCGCCGGAAGCCTGTCGTAGTCACGGATAGCGCTGATTTTTTCTTTCCATCCTTTGTAGGTTTTATAAATCGGGGTAACTTTGGAGAGGAATTTCAGGTCTGCCGGATATTCTTTGACCGGTTTTCCTTCATATTCATAGCCGACACAGACTTTGATTTCTTCCAGCTCGTCTAAGATATCCAGCCGGGTAATCGCCAGATAATCGAAAGAGTTCAGCGCCGCCGCGTAACGGACGGCACGGGCGTCAAGCCAGCCTACACGGCGGGGACGGCCGGTCACCGTACCGAATTCATGAGCAATGTCCCTGATACGGTCGCCTATTTCATTCACCTGTTCTGTCGGGAACGGCCCTTCTCCGACACGGGTGCTGTACGCTTTCACCACGCCGAAGATATTCTGCATCATGTGCGGCCCGATGCCTGCGCCTATACATGCACCGCCCGCCGTCGGATGGGATGACGTGACGAAAGGATAGGTGCCATTGTCACAGTCGAGCATGGATGCCTGGGCGCCTTCAAAAAGAACGTTCTTTCCTTCTCTGACCAAGGTCTGGACAGTGTAGTTCGTATCTTTCACATAGGGGCGGAGCTTTTCCGCATATCCCAGGTAATCAATCAGCATCTGCTCGTAGTCGAAACCTTCCATCCCGTAAAGTTTTTCCAGAAGCATGTTTTTCTGCTCCACGTTGTATTTCAATTTCTCCGCAAAAACTTCTTTATCCATAAGGTCGCACATACGGATACCGATGCGGTTGATCTTGTCCGCATAACACGGCCCGATCCCGTTTTTCGTCGTCCCCAGCTTCCGGCTGCCTTTTCTCATTTCTTCTGCCTCGTCCAAACGGATATGGTAGGGAAATACGACTTGCGCACGGGTGGAAATCTGGAGATGCTTCGCGTTGATTCCCTGAGCCTCCAGCTTTTCCATTTCCTCAAGGAAACTTTTCGGGTCAACGACAACACCCGTACCGACGATACAGATGGTACCGGGATACATAATGCCGCTCGGCATAAGGCGCAGCGGATAAGCTTTGCCGCCGGTCACAACGGTATGTCCCGCGTTGTTCCCTCCCTGGGAGCGGACAACGACGTCCGCTTTCGCCGCCAGGTAATCTACAATCTTTCCTTTTCCCTCATCGCCCCACTGGGCACCAATGACCATAGCTGTTGCCATTACACATTTTCCTTCCTTTTAATAATACAGTGACTCTTTATTATCAGATATCAGCTTACAGTTATCGGCTCATAGCTGTCTTCTGATATCCGACTTCCGGCATCCGACCTCTGTCTTCTGACATCCGTCTTCCGCTCTTACAAGCCAAACCGGGCGAATATTTCATCTACATGGATAAGCATGGGCTTGTAATCGAAGCACTCTTTGATTTCTTCCTCAGACAGATATTTTCTCACATCTTCGTCTTTGCAGAGGTTTTCATAGAAATCTTCCCCCTCAAGCCAGCGTTTCATGGCGTTTCTCTGCACCCAGCGGTACGCGGTATCACGGTAAGCGCCTTTGGACACAAGGGCAAGCAGAACGCGGGGACTGTAAATCAATCCGCCGGTCATGTTCAAATCTTCCAGCATTTTTTCCGGATAAACAAGGAGTTTATCTACCAGATCGGTCGTCTGTGCCAGAATATAATCCAATGCGGTGGTCGCGTCAGGAATCATGACACGCTCCACAGAGGAATGGGAAATATCCCGTTCGTGCCAAAGCGGTATATTTTCAAAAGCGGGAAGGGCATACCCCTGCACGAGTCTTGCCATGCCGCAGATCCGTTCCGATTTGACGGGATTTCTTTTATGGGGCATGGCAGAGGATCCTTTCTGTTTGGGACTGAAATATTCTTCCGCTTCCCTTACTTCCGTTCTCTGCAGATGGCGGACTTCCAGGGCGATCTGTGCCAATGTGCCCGCAATGACGCCGAGGGTGGTAATGTATTCCGCATGATGGTCGCGCTGTACGACCTGGGTTGCTACGATTTCCGGAGTCAGTCCCATTTTTTTGCAGACGTATTCTTCCACATACGGATCAATATCCGCATAAGTACCGACAGCGCCGGACAATTTCCCCACCGCCATTTCAGAAGCGGCCCGTTTCATTCGCTCGATATTTCTTAAAGTTTCGCTGTACCACAGGAGGATTTTCAACCCGAACGTAGTCGGCTCGGCATGGACGCCATGGGTACGGCCGATGGTGGGTGTATATTTAAATTCCACAGCCCGGCGTTTCAGGACTTCCGCCAGTTTTTCCAAATCGGCAATAAGCACGTCAGATGCCTGTTTGATCTGCACATTGAGCGCCGTGTCTTTCACATCGGTAGAAGTCATGCCCATATGGATGTACTTCGCTTCATCGCCCACATATTCTCCGACAGCGGAAAGGAACGCGATGATATCGTGGTTAATTTCACGATCGATTTCATGAATGCGTTCCACATCAAAATCCGCTTTCGCTTTGATCACTTCCACCGCTTCTTTAGGAATACGTCCTAGCTCCGCATTGGCTTCGCATGCGGCGATTTCCACATCAAGCATGGTCTGCCATTCATTTCTTTCATCCCAGATTTTTGCCATTTCCGGCCTTGTGTACCTTGGAATCATTTACATATCCCCTTTCGGTTTTCCTTCCCTGGCACAGATTTCTCTGCCCACCACCACTCCGGCCGCCGAGGCCTGGACAAGCCCTCTGGTGATGCCGGCTCCGTCGCCGATCGCGAAGAAGTTTCTGAATTTCGTTTCCAGCTGGTTCGTCAGCGCTATGCGGGAAGAATAAAATTTCACTTCCACGCCGTACAGAAGAGTGTGCCTGGAATTTGCTCCCGGCGCCACCTGATCCAGCGCTTCGAACATCTCCATGATATCCTTTAAAAAGCGGTATGGCAAGACTAAAGATAAATCTCCCGGCGTCGCGGACGGCATGGTGGGGCGGACAAGGCCGCGGCGTATCCTTTCTACCGTAGAACGGCGGCCGTCACGAAGATCACCCAGCCTTTGGACGATTGGTCCCGCGCCAAGCATATTCGCCAGGGATGCGATATATTTCCCGTAAGAAATGGGTTCATTGAAGGGACTGGTAAATTGTTTGGAAACAAGAATGGCAAAATTCGTATTTCCGCTCTTCTTATGGGCGAAAGAGTGGCCGTTCACTGTCTGGAGCCCCGCATTATTTTCCGTCACCACGAAACCGTAAGGATTCATACAGAACGTGCGTACCCGGTCATCAAAGGAACGGGAGAAATACACCAGTTTCGATTCGTAACAGATCTTTGTGATCGGTTCATACACTTCTGCGGGAGATTCCACACGGACACCGATGTCCACTGCATTTGACTGTGTCTCCAAACCGAGCGCATGGGCTTCTTTCATAAACCACTCCGCCCCTTCACGGCCGGGTGCCGCCACAAGGTACTTGCAGCGATACGTCTCCCCGCCCGCTTCCACACCGAGAACCGTTCCGTCTTTGTCCGCAAGAATTCTGTCCGCCGCTGTTTTGGAAATAACGGTCACATTGGACGGAAGAGAATCGCGCATATTGGCGAGAATGACACTGTTCACATCCGTACCGAGATGGCGGATGCGGGCAGGGATAAACATAAGATCCGCCGCGGCGGATTTCCGCTTCAGTTCATGTATTTCCTCGGCAAACTCATCGCCGTATACCTTTCTTTCAGCGCCGCCGTACCTGCAGTACACCGAATCCACATAGGAAATTAAACCGGCAAGCTCTCCTTTATTCATATAATCATCAAGATTGCCGCCGTAATCCGTAGTAAGCGTCAGCTTCCCATCAGAAAACGCGCCCGCGCCGCCCCAGCCGCAAACGATATTCGCCCTGCGGTCTTTCGGCGGAGCATTTTTGTCACGATTCAGAGCTATCCGCTCACGGATATCCAGTCCTTTTTCAAGAATCAGTACAGACACACCCGTATCCGCCAGTTCAAGAGCGGTAAAAATACCCGCCGGTCCGGCACCGATAACTACCACATCATAAAATCTGCTCATTGCCTCTCCTTTTCACAGAATACATCTGCATGGAGCTTTTTTATGCATAAAAAAAGCCCCACCGAGGGCGAAGATACTTTATATATCCCTTTTAAATTTTACAAGAAGGTTCCCTGTGTGTCAAATAAAAAGACCCTCCTGTCATGGTATAATGAAGGAAATATTTGAATCATTTTCAGACAGGAGGTTTCCCATGCCCTACATCAACATCAAAATCACACGTGAAGGCACTACTGCCGAGCAGAAAGCAGAACTCATCAAAGGAGCCACGGAACTCCTCGCCCGCGTATTGAACAAAAATCCGAAGACCACGGTCGTCACCATTGAAGAAGTGGACATGGACAGCTGGGGTATCGGCGGAGACCCCGCAGAAATTGCAAGAGAAAAAGAAAAACTCCGCGTGGCGGAAATAGAAGAACTGAAACTTAGCAAGGATGCCCTTGTAAGAGAGCTGGCAGAACTGAAAGGCATTTCCCCCGCTCTTGCCGATGATGAGCCTCCCGTATTCACACTGGACAACCATGCGCTCAAGCTGAAAAAAGGAAAGAAATTAAAAAGGAAGCACAAAAAATAAACCGGGCTTTTATTGACAGCTCCATAAATCAGCCGTTATATTCGAAGATAATCGGTACAGTTTTGTAAGAGTTTTTCGGTCGTAACTGCTTTTATACGTTTTTGAATTATTTTTTACAATAAGATGCGTAATTTTATCGTCCCTTTGATTAAAGTATTATAGACCGCTGCTATTTCCACAGATAGACTGGTTAAAACTTTAGGATTAAGTTACTGTTCCATTGTTTTAATACGACAGCAGGATTTTATTTGGGGAGTTTTTGTATGAATAAGCTTAAATTAAGCTATGAAGGACAAATTAACCATTTAAAAAGTAAAGGGATCCTTTTTAATAAGGTATCCGAGACCAAAGCTTTAGAGTATTTAAAGTTAAATAATAATTTTTTTAAGCTGAAATCATATCGAAAAAACTTTAATAAAAATAAATCTAAAGACCAGTATGTCCATTTAGAATTTGCTTATTTATCAGATTTGTCTATTATCGATACACGTCTTCAAATGATTATTTTAGAAATGGCCCTAAACATAGAACACTTCACTAAGGTGGATCTGATACGGAAAATTACGGATTCAGATGTTGAAGATGGTTACAAAATTGTGCAGGACTATGCAAGCTCTTTATCGGCTAAAAGCCAAGCATCTTTAAGCAAAGAACTCGATAAAAGCCTGCATAGTCCCTATTGCAAAGATATGTTTCAAAAATACAAATCAAATATGCCTATATGGGTATTTATCGAACTAATTTCATTTGGAACATATATTTATTTTTATCTGTTCTGTGCTAAACACCTTAACGATTCTTCCATGCGTAAAGTCGGTTTTCTTTTAAAAAAGGTTAAAACCATAAGAAATGCTGCCGCCCACAACAACTGTATTATTAATGAACTAAAAAGGAAAGATAATCCTCATAAGCCAAGCAGCCGTTTACAAAATGCGCTTACGGACATAGGCATCTCCAGAAATACGCAAAGAAAGAAACTGGCAAATGAGCCGATTGAACAAATTCTGACCTGTCTTTATTCACATAAGCTTTTGGTAACGAGCCCGGGCGTGCAGAAACATATGGCATATACGCTTGATGAGTTCAGATCTCGACTATACAGAGAATTTACATATGCGGATAATCTCTTAATCAAAAGTACTTTTGATTTGCTTACCAAAATAATTGAAGTCTGGTTTCCATTACAACAACCTTGACAATAATTTTATTTGTCTCTATAATGGAACTACAACAAAAAACGCATCGGCGTTTTGCGGAGATGACTTCGTTATAGATGTCGTCCCTATTTTTTTGTTTTTAAATTATCGAAATAAATATGCACACAGATATTTCTTCCCGTTTCAATTATGAACGGCTTTTCCGTTTCGTCCTGCCCTCCGTGGTGATGATGATCTTTATTTCCACCTACACCATGGTCGACGGATTTTTCGTATCAAATTATGTGGGCAAGACGGCATTCACCGCGATCAACCTGATTTTTCCCGCCATCATGGTTTTCGCCTGTGTCGGATTCATGTTCGGCGCAGGCGGCAGCGCCCTTGTAGCAAAGACCATGGGTGAAGGACAGACGGAAAAAGCGAACCGCCTTTTTTCTCTCATCGTCCTTTCCGCTTTCGCCGGGGGCCTTTTTCTTTCCGCCCTGGGGTACTTCCTCATGCCCTTTCTTGCCTCCGCCATGGGTGCATCCGGTGAAGTACTTGCATGCAGTGTCTTTTACGGCCGCACGCTTCTTCTTTCCCTCCCCATGTTTGTCCTCCAGCGGGTGTTCCAATCATTCATGGTCACCGCAGGAAAACCTTCTCTCGGTCTTCACATGACAATCCTCTCCGGTGTAATGAATATCGGTCTCGATGCCCTTTTCATTCTTATCTTCAAATGGGGCCTCTTAGGCGCCGGCCTCGCCACAGTGCTTTGCGAATACGCAGGCGGTCTTTTCCCTCTGATTTACTTCCTTAAAAGAAATACATCTTCTCTCCAGCTGGTGAAACCGGAATGGGACGGTCCTGCGCTTTGGAAGGTCTGCACGAACGGCTCCTCCGAGCTTTTGACAAATATTTCCATGTCCTTCGTTTCCATGCTCTACAATTACCAGCTGATCACCATCGCCGGAACGGACGGGGTCGCCGCCTTCGGCGTGATCATGTATGTGGCATTCTTTTTTGAAGCGATTTACATCGGCTATTCCATGGGAACCGCGCCCATCGTAAGCTACAATTACGGTGCCCGCCGCGATGATGAACTGCGGAGCATTTTCAGAAAGAGCCTCACAGTCATTGCCTGTGCTGGTCTTTTCCTCACGACCTCCGCATACTTCGCCGCCCCCATGCTGGCGGATATTTTTGTCGGCTACGATGAAACTTTAGCCACGCTCACCGTCCGGGGTTTCCGATTCTTTTCCTTCTCTTTCCTTCTGAACGGTTTCTGCATGTACGGCTCGGCGTTCTTCACGGCACTGAACAACGGTTTCATCTCTTCAGTAATCTCTCTCCTCCAGTCCGTTGTTTTTCAAATCATCGCCGTTATAGCGCTTCCGCTGTGGCTCGGCACGGACGGTATCTGGCTTTCCGTTTCCATCGCCAAGCTGCTGGCATTTTTCGTGACAGTTTCCTTCTGGATCGCCTGCCGCAAAGAATATCATTACGCCTAAAGAATATTCTTTTTTCAGCCAGGGCATCCTTGAATACGTGATCCTGAATCGCTTTGCGTAGGAGATGCATCTTCCATTGTCAGATGAGATTTAAGCCACCGGCTCCAGCGCATGGTAAAGTGATTGGTATGGGTTTCCTGCACATACTGATAGAACTTTGCAATCATGGCCGCTTTCTCATGATAATAAGCGGCTTTCCATTGATTCGGTTTCGGCTTATCTATTTCATAAGCAATGTAATTTCCGCCAAGAAGATATTGGCGCGAGAGAATATCCTCCAGTGATATATCAGGATTTTTCATCATATCATACATAGCCATATAAATCGTAGTACGCCCTTTGCCCGCCTGGCAGTGGAAATGCAGCCACGCATGATCCGGCAGCGTGCGTATGAAGGCGATGAAGTCATCAATATTTTCAGGCGACGGCCAGATATGATCCGTTGCTGCAATGCGGTAGTAATACAGACCATTTTGTTCCACCATCTGCCTTTCACTCATGACCGAACTAATCTTCATAAGTTTGGGATCAATCGACTTCTTCCCTTCATCGAACATCGTCACAATGAGGCTTTTCCCCTTGGCTGCACACAAACGCCTCATCTCATCTTTTAAAACATCAGTTTTGTTCTTTCCGATGTTGCCCCAATCGCGCGCGCCGAACCAGCTGACGGCATTCCCATTAAATATACCATGCGTTTCTTGCCGTAGATCCACAATATAAATTGGCCCGTTCGCCTGCTTCTTGAGTACGGAAACCAGCTTCTCAAACTCTCCGACAGAGAACTCCGCACTGCCGGATATGTTCAGACGATCCAACCCCTTGCGCGAGGGGGTCATCGTAAATCCTTTGCCTGTTTTTTTGACATCCACATGAGAGCGGAACGCAGAATTCGCAGTACGAAATCTGCGCGGCAATTGATCCCTATCCTTTGCATCGAGACGCCAGATATAGCCATCGTACTTTGTACGATCGGCTGCAGAAACATCCGTCTGATCCGGTGCTTGCTGCAGAGAAACACCACTTATTTCAGGTTCCGCTTCCCAGGCATTCCCTGATAATGGCATGCTGCCAAGTATTATTGCCGCCGTTATTGAGAATAGTATTTTCTTTTTAAGATGCAGCATGAGTGATACACTTTCCCTTGTAAAAAATAATTGTAAATGGACAAATGAAAAAGCTACAGGGTCTACAGATGTATAAATCCATAGCTTTTTCTTATGAGCAAATTCCTCTGACACATTTTATCATCTACCGTTTTCCTTTCTCCTTTTTGAACACACTACCGTCTGTGATTTCCCTTGTATTCCCTGCTGATGAAATCCGGTCACGGAAGAAAGCAACGGGATGATATCTACTTCACTGATGCCGCTGCGATACGGTCGGCCGCTTTTTTTACCATTTCATTGGCGGAGTCCGTTGTCAGAACGGAAAAAAGACGGTACTTATCGCCGTACTTCATCACATAGCCTTTTCCGTAAACGGGAACGGCAAATCCGTCAACGAAGAAAACGGCACGCACGCCGCTTGTATAAATACGGGGTCTGTCCTGTGCGCGGTGGATCTGCTCCACATTCAGGAAACTGACACCAAGCATGTTGAACGGAATCTTGGGATCCGTCTCAGACTTTTCATTGATCCGCTTCGCCATTTCCAGAAACATACCATTCAATACGCTTTCCATGCCCAAAAGAGCCACGTTGCAGCCATACAGTTCGGAAACCGATTTCCCCGACAGACGGGGTGTGTCAAAAGCATCTTTCATGGCTTCTTTACCGACCACAGGAGCAAATTCGCAGTTCATGACGAAAGCGGGCACGCTGTTTCCTTCTTCCGTCACAGTAAGCAGTCCGAATTTTCCATCCTTTCCAAGAGGAGTAAAATCGGTATTCTTTGGAAACTTCACTTTTTGAAAGAAAGATTTCGTGTCTTCCTGCACAATGCCGTTCCATACAGCGGAAACGATATTATCATCTTTGGGAATATTTATGCTTGAAATCGACGGAAAGCCTGCCATTTTTCCCATATTGTCTGTCATATCGGCAGCACCCGCACACGTTGTCGTCATGGCACAAAGAATCGAAGCCGCCAGCATTATTTTGATCTTCATCATTTCATCTCCCGTGCCGCTTTTTCCACATAAGGCGCAAAGTATGCCCCTGATTTCTGATCGCCTGCAAAGAGTGTGTATGTCGTACTGTTACCGTCTTCCAAAATGAGCCCTTCCGCAAAAAAGGGGACCAGGCAGCCGCCGGTGTATAATCCGGCTTTCACCTTTGCCAGCCGGTACACTTTCCCCCCGCGTGATTTCTTTTCTTTCCAGCGGGTCTCACCGCTCACATACAGACGGATCCCCTTTTTCCCCAGAAATTGTTTATACGGTTCTCCGATTTCAGCTTCTTTCCACATTTTGCCTGCAAACGGTATGACAGCGTTCTTTTTGTCAGCTGCTTCCTGTTTCGCTGCAGTACTGCCCGCCGTGTCTGTCATTTCTTTCCCCATCAATTTCACAAAAGGCAGTAAACCATTCTTCTCTTTCCCAGGATTCTTATGATCCACGGAAAAAGAAAGCACGAGGGATTCGTAAAAAGCTTCCGGCGTGTTTGCACGAAGCTGGTATACCCGCAGCTCTCCCAAGGCTTCCGCCGCCAGACGGGATACATCCGGTGCCAGTTTGGACGTCAGATAAACAGATGTCGGGCTGTCAACACCGCCGATAATGCCGATAGCAGCTGCCTGCGGTTTCGACTCCTTTTCAACTGCTTCGTGTTCTGCCCAATTTTTCATCTGCTTTCCAAAGTATGTCTGTCTCCCGTCAAGAATATCGACAGTATCTCCAAAATCCAGCACGTGTCCTTTCGGAAGAGTGAGTGTATCTGCTGAAGCAGAAAAAGTGAGTAAAGCGGCCATGCCGAACGCTGCGCATATTGTTTTCATAGTGACCTCGTTCCTTTTGTATTTCTTTAATTATAGCAGAAACGAGCGTCTGTTATTCTATTATTTTACTTTTCTTTATTGTGTCTTCTGCAATGAAATGTCCGGATGGGCGAAGCAAAAGATCTTGTATAGAATCCCTATCACCGGAGGTCTGCAGATAATCCCTGACTGACAGGCTTTTTAAATTCATTTTTGATGCGGCTTCCGGCATATGCTATTGTGTCGGATTTTTTGTATCCGCAATCAACTCCCTTATGATTCTACACTTGTCTTTCGCAACGCAAACATAGCATAAGAAGAAATACTTTACAATTTCCATACCAATAGCTTTGTCCTGAATCGTTTCACCGATTTGTAACATACAAAAAGATCAGAACGCTGTATCCAAAGGTAAATACGTCTGACCTTTTACTGTTGCATATTTCATTATCCCATGGAATAGGAATAAAGAGATTCCCTATCCCACAGACCGGATTCTATCAATCCCGAAATTACAATCCCTGCTTGAAGAATTTCCTGAAAGCAGATACCTCCGCATGGGACTGCGTGACAGATACGGCATACTTGCTTCCACGTTTGATTCCCGGTTCATAGGTAATCGGTTCAAACTGGAACGTAACATCCGGCTTGGATGCGGTGCAGTACCCCACCAGGGTGGACTTAATCTGTCCGCCATTCTCTTTATTGAACACAACCGGCTCCTCATGCCCTTTCAGCTCCGCGTCCACAGGCACCACAACCACTTCTCCCGGTTTATATCCTACGATGAAATTACTGTGCGTCGTGACTTTAACGACCACTGCATCCGTAAAATCCTCCATATGGCAGTATATCAACGTATACTGATCCCCTTCCGGCACACACTCGTTGAAAAGCTCTCTCATCCTCGCCTTATTTCTTGCATTTTCCTCATCTGTTGCACCGGTCAAAAGCTTCTTAACGATATCCATCAATCCCATAACAATCTCCTCGTCTAAAAACAATATAAATTTAATTACACTTCACAAATGCTATTCCCTCTTCTGATGCATCAGTTGTCGTTATACCCGAACTCACCACGAGTCTGTAGAATTTCTTTCCACCATGATTCCCGTTCTAATATAACTCCATCATCTACTTTTGCGTTGTAGTTTTCAAGAATTGAATATTGGAAATACGAACGCACATAGTCAATCCCATCGGAGTCCACAATCTCCTTAAGTCTTTTGTTCCCACCATGACCATTATCAGCATAACTACGCCAACGCTGCAAAAGCATACCATAATCACTGGTAGCTGAGCCGACATATAATTTACCCTTATTTATATCAGTTATAAGATACACAGCCTTCTGGTTTTCAAGTGCCGCAATCCAATCCTTTTTACCACGGTCAAGAATACTTCTTAATTGCGGATATAAAAGTTTAACTCTATCATATCCCGGAAAATCATCATCATCAAATGTATCTGGTAAGATTTGGCATACTTCAAGTTCATCCGCTACAGTATTGAAATCAACTCCCTGCGCCGGAAAACTCTTGTGAAACTTAATAATAGTCCTGCCGAAATAGCTTTTATATTCCTTAAACGGCGTCCCTTCATAGTTGATTCCCTTACAAACACCTAATTCCTTGTCAACAGTATCAACTGTAGTAAGAAGCCAATATCCGTCTCTAATTCTAACTAAGCAAATTGCAATCTGCCCAACATTAAAATATCTGTTCTTATTTCTCCAATACAACCATTGCCTATTTATTAGACTCGGATTTGTCTTATAAATATCAATGGGATTTTCGTTCCCATCATCTTTGTTGAATTTTATCTTCGCAATTGACGCTTGCTCTTCTGACAACCGCAGTAAATCATTTAATCTAATCATAATCCATCTACTCCCTATCAATCACATATGCTATTGTCGGAAAAATTTTAATATTTCTTTATTCCAGAATGTTTCTCATGTATGATTTTATTACTTTTCCCCCCTGTTACCCATATTACCACCAGCCCCTTTTGCATCTTTACAAGGAAGTTTTCTATCTACATCAGACATCATCACTACAGAAGCCTTCGTTAGTTTCATAAAAGATTATCTATAAATGCCGACAAGAACTTTACCTCAATAATAAAGAATATACAAGTACATCATAACATAGCAGAGCGCATACTCCAATAAAATTTTTTCTCAAAATACCTTTTGTTCGCTACCATGTATTTTCCCTGTCTTATGATATCCATTCGTCCATCATAATTTTTTTCATCCAATTAAAATTGATTTTGGACGAAACATCAAATAGCCAAATGAAAACTGCTGTCCTCATAAGTTAATGGGTAAATGCTTGAAACTTTTCTATTTCCGACATGTTTTCACGTTTCAGTCATTTTCCCCTGTATTATCAAAGCTACTGTATCAACTACGCTAATTTGTGGTGAAATTTGATTTCTGACTTGTTAAGTATGAACACAAAATTTTACTAACTCCCCGACTTCCTTTTTATTACCCTTCTATAATTTCATCTATCTGTTCAGATTCAATTTCCTTTTTTAAAGTATTAATTCTTCTCTCAATGTACTGCTTGTGTTTTAACCATTTTAAACCCACTAAGTTTGATTGCAACGATTCAAGAAACTCGATCCAGGCAGAATACACGGGTATAGCACTACCTGACCAACTATAAAAAGTTGGTATTAATGGAATCCTTTTAAAATCTTCAAACAACGGATTCTTTTCAAGAAACAACAAAATATATTCCTTTTTTCTTCCGATTTCCAATTTTGATACAACCGAAAATAAACAATACATTTTGGCTTTGTCATTAGAGAATCGTTGAATACATTGCCGTATCCACTTGTCCTCTCGTTCCAACAAGTCTGGTTCCTTTCGGATTGGCAATAACAAAGACTCTAAAAAACATGGTACTGACCGCTCAAGGAAATCCCAATTCTTTATTAATTGATCAAAAATCTTATTGTATATTTTTATGAAATCATCTAAACAAAAAAAACAACGATGCCTTCCTTGATAACTCCTAAAAAAATTATCCTTTTTATCTATTAAATAACTTATGTATTTGTCCAATATAGAAGGTTTAACCAAATATATTTCTTTCAAAAATTGTCCATCATAATCGTGATGATTATAATCATACGACAACATAGCACAATAAACTTCTTCAAGTAATTCCAAATTAGAATTAAACTTAGAGATTATTTTTTGGGGTGCATTACAATATTTATTAAATAACGAAGCAAAATAAATATGAACAATAAACGGCGAATATTCGATCTTAGCTAAAATAATTTTACAACCCTTTATAAATGCTTGCGGATCTATTCTATTATATTTATCCAAAAAATCTACATCACGTATTACTGAGAAAGTAATATCTTTATCAGAAGCATCTTTCAAAAAACTATAAAGTTCCTGTAAATGATTTTTCGAAATTAAATCCGGGGGCAATTCATGATAATAGGCGTATATCCAAGCATTTTTTTGACTATATTCTCCGCTGTTTATAATTTGATAAACTTCTGCATCAGATAACAAAGAAAAAAGAGTATCTACCAAATGATCTGGGGGTAAATTGTTTGGTGTATCATTTTTTATATAATATTTAATTGCATCGACATATAAATCTTTTTGTTGAGAAATTGCATCAAAGGCAATTCCTAATCCTTCACCCAGCTGCCAAAATGCGTTATCATCAAATTTTGCAATATCTTTACAAACATCAATTAATTCCTTGAACATTCTTAAATTACAATTCGAAACATACTTCTTAATAGATTGTTGTTTTAGTTTTTTTGACTCTCTATAATCAATTCCAATCTTATCATCTGGTCCTTTAAGAAGACGATACAGTTGAAAATTTTTCCCTTTAAAATATACAGCAAATAACGATTTACAAGGAATATTCATACGATTGAAAACATGAGCCAGTTTGTCCACCATAATACAATTTTCTAATTCATCTGGTGAAAAATACGACTTCAAAATTGAATCAATAAATATTAAATCAAATTGAATAACTGGAATACTTGCAATCTTGATATTTCCATCATAAGAACTGAGAATCTTTCTTACTTTTTCCTTATATTTTTCAATTTTACATAATGATATTAAAAATTCCCAAATTAGCTGTCTGTATTTTTTTACACCTTCCGATATGGTTAACGGAATTTGGTGCGTAATAAATGTATTCTTTCGTCCTACTTCCACTGGAAAAAAATAGAATTTTAAAAAATTTTCTGCCACTTCACAAAAAAGAAAAACAACAGATTCTCGTTTCCAATTATCCGAATATTCCTTTATTTTCTCAAAGAAAGTTATTTGTGTGAAATAATCATAGTGTGCAGAATCTTTACCAATACCAAAATATAAATTAACTGCATGATAAAACTCCACATATAAATCCGGTCTCTTTAAATAATATTGAAAAAATAAATCACAAGCTGTTGGTAAATCCTGCATATCTGCAAAACCACCTAGAGTTTCAATGATTTCATTCGTTACATGCTGATAGTTTTTCCCTTTTTCCGTATCAATATCACACCATTTGTAAGTTACATCTTCTTCAGAGTCAATTTTGTTTTGTAAAATCATGAGTGTTTCGGTAGGACTAACAAAAAAAAATACTTTCACAAATTCAAAGAATACCGGCGATTTTTCTGTTGCCAATTCATCCCATACTTTTTTTATTTCTTTCTCAACAAAATTAGAAACTTCTACATTTTTAAATATATTAAGGAAAGTATTAACTGAAGATATTGTTCGCGCTCTATAACTTAAGAAACAAACTTTAACCATTTTCGAAAAGTCAAGTAGTCTCTTATCAAAGAAAACATATTTTAACAAATAATTAGATAAGCACTGATCAGAAAAACGAACAGCTTTATCATTATAAATATCAACAATTTCATGTTCGTGAAGCATACGGATATTTTCAATAAATCTTTCTCTATCAATCCCTTTCCCTTGTAAAATCGGCAAAAGTGCATCAATATGATCTAAATGGAGCGCTTCCAAAAAAGCTACTACACCAGCCGTTATATAATACAGATTTTTATCAGCAATCATTCTATCGTCTTTTAGGATAAAACCATAATATTCTTCATATAATTGTGACACATCATCAATAGAATCTAAACGATTTGAACTACATGCTACTCTCCCTGCAAGTATAGCAATACGAGCATTACCTTCTGCAATTCTTATAATTCTTTCTTGATAATCTTGATTTAAAATGCCCAATGAAGTTTGAAGTAACTGTTTAATCTGGTCATCCGAAAAGATATTTATTTTTACAATTTCATACGAGGTAATTTCTCGAACATTATTTATTACTTTTTGAAGCGCGTAGTCCCTCACCGTAATAAGTATTTTTACACTATATCCTTCTGGTTTCATATTAGCGTAACGAACAATATGCTGCAGTCCCGACAATTGGTTTGCATCATCAATAAAAAGAAAATAGTTTCCGGGGCTATCAATAAAATGTTTCAAATCTTCATATATTGGCAAGGCATTATCATGAATACAAAAGACCTTCTCATCACAAGTCCTTATTCGATTTTCCACATAATGCAAAGCTAATCTAGTTTTTCCCGCACCTGCCATCCCAGTAAGGATAACAACATCTGCTTTTCGATAAGCTTTATTAATTTTTTTCAATTCTTTCTCTCTGAATAGAAATTTTGTATCAATTGGAGCTGCTATTTTATTCGAATTGTAATATTTAATAAAATCGGTAGGTTCTTGAATTTGTCCAGTGCTTATAGAGATATCTAAAAAATCACGGGCTAAAATAGGATACATAAGATATATATCCTCTGCAAGTTTATCAATCCCAATAATTGTAAGCGTGATTCCAGCGTTTTTACATAAGTTTTTTATCTTATTATCTTGGAATGGCGTAAGATTTGATGAAGTATGACAATAAATAATTTCAGAGATTTGATCATGCGTAATACCTGTCTTTGATATATTAAGGCATTTTGAAATGTCATCCTTGATTTTTGCAAATAATCTTTCTTTTTGTGTGGTATATTCTACAAAAATATATTTTCCATTTGGTAAAATAAAATAAGTATCTGGAGTTCCTGGAGTGGTTTTTCGTGTACCTGCCTCTCCTCCTAAAGATACTATATTAGGATAACCAATTTTATATAAGTAAGAATCACAAAGATTTTGAAATGATCCCGCATCTAACTGACATATTTTTTGTTTTATACTCTCAATTTTACCCATTACCCATGCCTCCTACTGTTTAATAGTCCAATATTAAAATGTTTTATCGCATCCCAAATAGCCTCCTTCTTTTTTAAAAAGACTATGCAAAGCTTTCTTCTCATTTAAAGCTATGTTCTTTTTTGATTTGTGAATATAATTATCTCAAACTCATATTTTCAAGAATACTTCTTTAATTTATTCACAACTAACCTTGCTTTCCACCTGTCAGATCAAGTTCACCCAACTTAAATTTCAACACTTATCAACATCAAGCTTATATAAAAGTGCCACTGTCTCCACATGCATGGTCTGGGGGAACATGTCCACCGGCTGGACTTCTTTGATTTCGTAGCCTTCTGATTTTAAAATCTTCGCATCTCTGGCGAAGGTGGCGGGGTTGCAGGAAACGTAGACGATGCGTTTAGGATTCATACCTGCTGCCGCCTTTAATACTTCTTCGCTGCAGCCTGCTCTGACGGGATCCATGACAATCACATCAGGAACCAGTCCTTTCCGGTAAAGCTGCGGCATGAATTTTCCTGCGTCGGCCGCGTAAAATTCCGTGTTTTCCATGTGATTCATTTTCGCATTCTTTTTGGCGTCTTCTATGGCGGGCTTTACGATTTCTATGCCGATGACCTGCTTTGCTTTTTTCGCTAGGCAGAGGGAAATAGTTCCCGTGCCGCAGTAAGCGTCTATGACGGTTTCTCCGCCTTTGAGATCAGCGTATGCCAATGCTTTCTCATAGAGAATTTCCGCCTGCTCTTTATGCACCTGAAAGAAGGAGTACGGGGATACTTCAAATCGCAGTCCGCAAAGGGAGGCAGTGAGCGTTTCTCCGCCCCAGAGATGTCGGATTTTCGCGCCCAGTATCGTATTTCCCGGCTTGGGCTGGATATTGTGCCAGAGGGAAACTGCTTCGGGCAGTTCCTTTTGTATTTCTTCTATCCACCGCTTTTCTTCCGGAAGGGTTTCGGAAGCGGTCACAAGAACGACCATCACTTTTCCGTCATCACCCACGCGCCCCATTACATGGCGCAGGCTTCCTTTCCGTGTCTTTTCATCATAGACGGAAATCCCGTACTTCTCTATAAACCGCCGGGCAAATTGAAGCAGGCGGTTATTTTCTTCTTTCTGGATAGCACAGGAGGAAACCGGTATGATGTCATGGCTTCCCTGCCGGTAGCAGCCGAGCGCCGCTTTTCCCTTTACAAGGCCTGCCGGCACGGCCATTTTATTTCTGTACGCGAAAGGATGCGCCGCCGGAAGCACAGGCCTCACCAGATCTCCCGATTCGCCGGCGATACGCTCTATCACATCTTTTACACGGCGGTATTTCATATCGAGCTGCCCCTCATAGGTAAGATGGGAAAGCTGGCAGCCGCCGCAGTGTTCATAAACGGGACATTCCGGCATTGTGCGGAAAGGGGATTCCTGCTCTATGGAAAGCAGTTTTCCCACAGCATAAGATCTTTTCAGCAGAGTGATTCCCGCGGTGACCGTTTCTCCGGGAAGCGCCCCGGGAACAAATACGGTGAATCCGTCCACACTTCCAATCCCTTCCCCATGGACACCCAGATCCCTGATTGCCACCGTGTATGCTTCATGGATTCTAACCTGCGCCGGATCGTATTTGATACCGGCGTATCCTGATTTCCTGTTTTTCATAACGCCAGATCCGCCACTTCCCTATACCTGTATCCAATCCGATGTACGGCGTCTTCCGCCTTGTCCCTGTCCGCTGTCCGATGGACAAATATGACATATTCATCACATTCCACATCTATAAAGCCCAGCTGAAATCCTTTCCTGCGCAGGGCATTGTCATAGTCGGCAAAAACAGAAGGGGCGGAAATTGACTTGTTTCCATATGTTCTGAAATCCGGCAGGTCGGCAGACACGCCGAAATTTTTTGTAAGCGCGCTTTCGATCCGCCATTCCAGGGTTTCCACCTCCTGCTTCCAATCAAGCCCCATCAGAAAAAAAATATGAGCTTCCTCATCCATGTACTCCATCACATAGAACAGCGTGCTGCCATACTCCCCATCTTCTCCCGCACCTGAATAGTCTTTCAATGTCTCAAAAAAAGATGCCAGCTTCTTCTGCGTTTCTTCCGTCAGACAAAGTTCTGCCAGCGTCGTATACCCTTTTCTTTCCGTTTCCGAAACAAGAGGATAGTCTTCCTCTGTCCAGATTTCTTCCTGCACTTCCATCCGCACCGGATCCGGTTTGACCAGCCGCCTCGACCAGGGAAGTCCGGTGAAGGTGCTTTTCAGATACAAGTATATCAGCGTCCCTCCGCCGATCAGCACCCACTTCGCTTTGGGAAATCCGATGGTGAACCAGACCGCAAAAGCAAAACACCACGCGATAATAAGGACGGCATAAAATATTTTTTCTCTTCGTGCAATCCGATGGTACTCTTCTTCTGTCATGATTCCCTCCATGCTCTGTCTATAATCGGCCTTATCCGCTGCGGCTGCTTTCCTGATCCTGACTTTTACTCCATTCCATTATACATGAGGAATGAAATATAAAAAACGCGTACCAATGCACCAGTAAAACCTTTCTCCCGGCAATCTTCCCCGGATCCATAAAGCGAAAAAGAATGGCCGCATCTTTTCAGGCACGGCATATCAAGTCAAAAACTTCTCACCGCTCTTTACAAAAAGAATGTCTTTCTTCTATTTCCGCCAAAAGTGTTCTCAGCCGTATTTTTACGGCTCCCGTATTTGTTCCCTGATCCAGGCTGAGCACCGTATAGAAGTTTCCTTTTTCTTTCAGTTTCTTTTCCACTTCATCTGCTGCCTCTCTATCCAAGCCGCAGCTGACGGAACGCAGCGCTACGAGTTCCAAACCGTGTTCTCGGATCACTCTTTCGCAGGCTTTCCACAGCAGGTAAGAGGATGACCGGGCTCCGCCCAGCAGGCGGTCTTTCTCAAGAAGTGCAAGTCCTTCCCCGGACAACACTGCCGCACCTAAAGTCTCTGCCATGTAAGGAACACCTTTGTGGATCTGCACATCTCCATGGAAAGGTCTTCCGGTGAGTACAATCCCTGTCTTGTGATTCTCCTTTATCCACAAAAGCGCTTTTTCCGTTTCTTTTTTATATTCGTTTTCATACCGTGCTAATCTTTCATATCCCGCTTCTACTGCTTTTTCTATATCCTCTTCCGAAAATTGCGGCAGTCTCCGTACAAGAACTTTTCCCAGTCTTTTCATACCGAACTCCGGAAGTGTGGGATGAAGATAGGGAATTTTGGCTTTCGCAATTTGTTTTTTCATAAATTTTGCCAATACATGGCCGTAGAGTGCATGTCGTTTTTCATCGGTAAACGAATTGTGCCACGCTCTTGTATGTGCGGGGAACCAGATCATATCCGGTTTCCGCCGGATCAGATTTTGCAGATGCCCATGAGCCAGTATACAGGGATGACAGTGCACGCGCTGCGGAATGGTCATCGCCGCCTGTCTCGCATCTTCTTCATCCCATTCTGATGTCATTACACGATATCCGAGGCTGTTCCAAAATCCCGCCCAAAAAGGAAAATCCGACCACATATCCAAAGCGGCGGGTATCCCTACGATTCCCCTGCACTTCCCTTCAGGCGCTTCTTTTTTAAATACATGATCTTTTATCCACTGGTACACATCCGGACAGGATGTCTTATTTCTTTCTCCGGTCAGTATGATTTCTCCCGTTCCGCATCGATTTCCCGTCACAAAAATTTCACCGCCGGAAAAACGGCGCACACTGACAGCGCAATGATTGCCGCAGCCGGGGCAGGTCCGGTTTTCCGTTTCCATATGGAACGCTTTTATTTCCGCAGCGCCTGGCAGGGAAGAAGCATGCTGTTCTCCAAATTGATCTTTGGCTTTAAGTGCCATTCCATAGGCACCCATGAGGCCCGCAATATCCGGACGGATGACTTCCTTTCCCGTCAGACGTTCAAAAGCACGGAGTACCGCATCATTATAAAAGGTACCGCCTTCCGCCACGATATGATCCCCCAGCTCTTCAGCAGACTCCAGCTGAATGACGCTGAAGAGCGCATTTTTGACCACCGATACGGAAAGCGCCGCCGCAAGACCTGCCAATCCCACACCACGGTTCTGCACCTTTTTCACATAAGAATTCATAATAACCGTACAGTGCCTTCCCAGATCGGGCATCTTCTCTGCCAATGCCGCCTGCCTTGCAAATTCCTTAATATCCATGTGAAGATGATCTGCAAAAGATTCCAGAAAAGAACCGCAGCCGGAGGAGCAGACTCCATTTAAAGAAATATGGTCTATCCTTCCATCTTTTAATCGGCAGTACTTCATATCCTGTCCGCCGATATCCAAAAGTGCCGTCACTTCCGGGCAGAAAAATCTGGCAGCCCGAAGATGCGCCATAGTTTCCACTTCCCCTGTATCCAAACAGAACGCCTTACGGAGAAGTCCTTCCCCATAACCGGTAACTCCGACACCTGCCAGGCAGCACTGAGAAGGCAGCACCTCATACATAGCAAGCAGAATTTCTTTCGCCCGGGAAATCACATTTCCCCGATGACTGCCATACCACTCTCTGAGTATCGCACCATCCTTGTCGATGAGTACAGCCTTTAAAGTCGTCGATCCGGCATCTATGCCCATCCACACAGCCCCGGTATATTCTGACAAAGGATATCGTCTGACCGCGGCAGCGGCATGTCTTTTCACAAAATCTTCATACTCCTGCGGAGAAGAAAAAAGACCTTCCACCATTTCCACAGAAGAACTGGAGTCCGCCCTTTCTTTTTCCATATGCAGTTTCACATTTTTTAGATCGGCCGATTTCGATTTTTCAGCTGAAATAGCCGCGCCAAAAGCAAGGTAATATTCACTTTGGGGAAGAAGAACCGCATGATCCCCGTCAAGAGAAAGCTCTTCCGCAAAACATTTTCTCAGTATCGGAAGAAATGTCAGCGGTCCTCCCAGAAAAGCGACACGTCCTTCTATCGGCCGGCCGTGGGAAAGTCCAGACACGACTTGGGCAACCACGGCATGAAACAAGGATAGTGCCGCATCCGCTTTTTCTGCTCCTTCATTCAGCAGCCCCTGGATATCCGTTTTTGCAAAAACACCGCATCTTGACGCGACAGGATACACTTTCGTCCCTCTGCCGGCAAGATCATTAAGTCCCATGGTATCTGTTCCCAAAAGCTTTGCCATATGATCCAGAAACGCACCCGTACCGCCGGCACATATCCGATTAACCCGCTGATCCACCACCGGATGCAGATAAGTGATTTTCGCACTTTCCCCGCCAATCTCAATCACTGCATCCACATCTCTGCCAAAACGGGAAAGATAATTCGTCTGTGCAGCAATCTCCGGTATAAAGGACACGCCGAAGCGTTCAGCGATGTCCTCTCCCCCCTGTCCGGTCATGCAAAGAAATTCTTCACTTCCTTCATACACAGCCACCAGATCGGTCATCACCCGTTCCACAGTCTCCATCACACGGCAGTCATGATGAATATACTGCCGCCAAAGAATTTTACCGTCGGTGTCTAAAACGATGCATTTCACTGCCGATGCACCTACATCCATTCCGACATGTATATGTTTTCTCATCTTCTCTCCCGTCAACAGCCTTGAAGCACAGTAAACCCTTTCTGTATTTTCATTTTGTGCTCATACAAAACACATCTTTTCCTATTATATACTATGAACTTTTTATTTCTTTCAATGAAAACGAAAATAAGCCATCATGGATCTATCTTTTCCATAATGGCTTTTTTCATTTCTCCTGTCAGAAATTAAACTGCGCGGAAACGGCAAAGGTTCTTGGTGCACCGAGGCCGATATTATTGCCTCCAGCTGCATACCAGTAATCTTTATTCAGCAGGTTATAGCACCAGGCGGACAAAGTCACCGGCTGTTTTCCGAAGCGGGTATCCCAGGAAATGCCAAGATCTACCAGTGTCTGTCCGCCAATTTTCAGCGGCTTTGCATAGCTTGCTGTATTCCTGATCAATGCGGATCCCGTATAACTCAGCCGCCCGATGAAGCGTAAATCATCATTGGGTTTGTATACAAGCGCCAAATCACTGCTCCACTTCGGCAGCGCGTCTACTCTTCTTCCGTCATTCAGCCCTTTATAGGTCTTTGTCTGTTTGGCATCCATATAGGACACACCCCATATATAGCTCCATTTTTCTCCTATGCTGCCGGCTGTGGAAAATTCTATTCCCCTGTTCCTCTGCTGCCCGTCCAATTTATATGTTTCTGTTCCATCCGCATTCAGAATACCAATTCCGTTTGCCTGTTTAATTTCATAAAAACTCAAAGTATGGAGTAGATTTCCATCCTTATATTTGAACCCGAATTCATTCTGTTTCGTTTTACTTGGCGGGATCGTTTCCCCGTGATTGGTATATTTATTTCCAACCGTGCTGCCCGCCGTAAAATGTTCCCCATGGTTCGCATAGAAAGAAAACCGGGGAGTAAATTTATAAATCAGCCCCAATACCGGAGACGCGGCATGAGATTTTATATAACTCTTATTTACATAATTCGTGGTTTCCACTTCATGCCAGTGTACACCAAAGGTAAACATCATCCTTTCATCAGGAGAAGAAATCGTATCCAATACAGCCAAACTGCGCATCATCATTTTCTGGTGGGGTGTAATCGGATCCCATACGATTGTCGGCGCGGGAGATGTATTATTTTCATAAATATTTCCATCTATCTTGTATGTGTTTTCTGCCGACCATACATTATTTCTATCTCTGCTGAACCGTGTCCAATCTACGCCTGCGCTCCATTCATTTTTCCATCTCCCCATCATGAATTTCCCTTTGAATCCGGTTCCAAAGTAGGTGTAATGATGGAATACAGGCGTCTCCTGGTAAGACCCGGTATAGTTGCCCGCCAGATCCTTAAGGGTACGGTTCCCCCATAAATCCTTTGAATAATCTTCCCAGCGCCAGCCGAAATTGGCGAACCATGTCAGATTGCCGTTTAGATACTGCTCATGATTTGCAATAAACGTATAGTTTTCATACTTTTCATCAATCCAGCGGGGAGCCAGATGAGTCTTATTTTTCGGCACGGCAGGAATCTGATCCAATTTACCCAAACTAATCGTGTTATTCCGTCCCCATTGTTCATCATAGTCATAACTGAAGAAAATATTGCTCTTGCTCCTTTTTGCCCTATGATCGATATTAATTGCTATATCGCGTTTCTTATCTCGTGTGCCGTCAACCGCCAAATCACCGATGCCGTTCAATGCATTAATACGTACACCCCATTTATCATCTTCTCCGAAACGCTTCCCCCAATCTATAGTTTTCGTGAAATAGGACTTGCTTGCCCAGGAGAGTTCTGCACTGAAATTCGGTTTATCCTGCGCTTTTTTCGTGGTTACGCTGACGGTGCCTCCCACAGAACCCGCCATAAAAATACCAATCCCATTCACACCGATATTCGGACCGCCGAGAATTTCCACCTTATCAAAATAATTGGTAGGCATGGTCATCTGGTGGCTCATGCTGGGCACGCCGTTCATGATCCAGCTGCCGCCTCCGGCCGAGTAGCCACGGATTCTTATATTTGTATCCAGCGACCCGTGAGTGACTGTCACAGAAGGCGACAAAGACAAGGTATCCATCAGACTGCGCTCAGGCTGGGAAAACGTTTCTATAGCCTGTTTGGTAAAAGTCGCCTGCTGGAACGGAACATCGAGCACATCCTTTTTACCCAAAGCCCCCACCTCTTGTTTCGTCCCGATCAGACCCGATGCTATCGGCGCAGACTGCGCATTGTCCGCATCATAGCGTTCCCCAACGACATTGACTTCATCCATCTGCCAGACAGCGGAAGCGTCCATTCCTCCGCACACGGCTGTGGATAAAGCCAACATTATGACTGCCAATAATTTTTGTCTTTTCATCATCGTCATCCTCTTTTCTGTTTTCAATCCGTTTCAAATCCGTTTAGCCCTATTATAAAGTAGAGGGTAACCCGCAGGTCAATACTTAATTAGCAAAATATTATAAATTGGCATAATTTATTTATTGTATCTTTAAACGTCTTCTTATTTTTTATGCTGACGGTAAACAAAAAGCAGGCATATCACCTGCCTGCCACTGTACTGCTATATATCTTCCGGATAAAGTCCGCTGTAAAAAATATTAACGGCATCACCGACACGTACCGCCGGACAACGGATCGTGTAAAAGGGAACGGTATACACCCTTTTATTTAAAACTGCCGGTACCTGCCGAAACGCTGGATGGTCATATAGCCCCTGCAATATATTTTCATCTCTTTCCGGCGCGGACTGGATAAAGATCACGTCCGGCTTTTCCATCATCAGCCTTTCAAAACTGAGAATTTCTGTATTTCCTACATTCTCCACCTCTTTACCAATCACATCGCCGCCAAGCCGAGTCACAATATCTCCGGCAAGAGTGCGGGGCGTATAAATGTAAAGTCCTTTGGAAAGGGAATTGATGATCAGAACTTTCTGTCTCTTCGGCGAATCCTTTACTTTTTCCATTTTAATCTGTAAATCCTTCTGTATCTTCCCTATGATTTCTTCTGCCTTCCGGTTCTTCCCCACGATCTTTCCCACATCGGAAATATATTTCAGCTCATCTTCAATAACATGTTTTTCCGAAAAATCCGCCATATTAGTCAGCGTCATGTATACCGGCACATTTCTTTGGTGCCAGAAATCCCAAGTCCCGACAGAATTGGCTTTCCCTGTAAAATCAAAAAGCCATCCTAAAATAAAATCCGGATTCATGGCAAGCGCCTTTTCCTGCCCGATTGTCCGCGGCACTGTCATAGGCAGCTGCCTGAATAAAATCCGGTTTTCTTCCGTCAGATGTCTTTCGTCATCAATGCCGGTCGCTGCAATGATCTGTTCCCCCGCCCCCAGTTCAAGCAGTGTTTCAATGGAGTTCTGCCAGAGCGCAATAATGCGTGTCGGCGGTTTTTGATAAACAGTGCTGACTTTTTTACCTTCGCTGTTATAATTTTCAATCGTTACAGGAAATTCGGCATTAACAATTTGCGCAGCATGATTTTCTTCCCTCTCCGGCGCAGTATGTATCCCGCATCCGGCAAAAATGGCTGCCATGCCTGTGATCAGAACAGATAAAATCAATTTGCGGTACAAACGCATCACATCCTTCCCCATATATTCACAGCTGCCCTGAACAGTTTTTCCCACTCATTTCCTTTTGAGTCTTTTCTTTCTATTATGCTATTATAAAGCAGCGGGTAACTCCCAAGTCAAACCGGCCAGGAGGTTTTATGAAAAGCGGACGAAAATATCTGACTATACGTAAATTCAGCGAATTGACGCACACCACCGTAGACACACTTAAACACTATGATGAAATCGGACTTTTGACCCCTGCTTATATTGGAGAAAATAAATATCGCTACTATCTTCCCGAGCAATCTCTGATACTGACGCGCATTCTCTTCGGCAAACATGCCGGCATCCCGCTGAAGGAGATCCGGAGTTTTATTCACAGCGGCCATCATACGGACGCTATACAGAAGTATAATGAAATCATAAATGACCTGCGGGCCCGCGGAAAAGAAACCGAGGCCATAGTCAGCACCATAGATAATCTTCGTTATTATTACAGCTTATCTGAAAAACATCCTCCCAGAACTCTATTTTCCCTTTACCTTCCGGAATGGTTCATTCTCTTTTCCGAAAAATCAAAAATCGACGCCGCCCATGAATCCTCTTCTTCCGATATCGCGAACAATCTCTTTTTAGTAGGATTTAACGGGCAGAAATGGCCACATTACCTCTTAGGCGCCCTTCTTCCCGAAGAGAATATAAAGACCAGGAATTTCTCTGAAACGAAATATTTCCTGAAAATAGATACACCCCAGCTGTATGACAAAGCAAAAATACGATTCGTCCCTAATGGAGAATGGCTCTGTATGCTCTTTTACAGCAAAGGAAAAGGGCTTTCTGAAAATCTCGGTTTCTACCTGGATACTCTTGAAAAAGAAAAGATATCCGTCAGCGGCGATATATTTATCATGGATGTGGTAAACAGCCTGATTACTTCCAATCCCGACAATTACTGCACGATGATCTACGCACTCAAGGAACGGCAGACCCATGAACAATTCTGACAGCACAAAGATCTTTATCTCCCTCAAACTGATCCCGCAGCGGCGGGACGGCACATTCTTCCCTTTCGTCCACTTCCAGGAAGCATGTTATATCTTTTTGCAAAAACTGTATCCGCTTTTTCAAAACAGTAAAAACCCGGAAGACATCCACCCCCTGCTGGGCGAAATACTTCTTATCCTGTCCGCCGATACGGAAAAAGATTACCTTCACGCGCTGGATTTGTTTTCTTCATGCAGGCAGATCCTGGAGCTATGCAACGAAATATGCCGGCAGGCAGACTGGAATTTTTCTCTTGACCTTGCGATTGCTGCCGATGCGGGAAGAGCAGAAAAACTCATCATTCCGGGATCCGGCCCGTTTCCGGACGCCGTTGCCTGGACAGGAATCCATGAAGAAAGAGCCTCCCGTATCAGCCACGCCATGGAAAAGGGAGTCCATAAAGATACCCTGATCACCCACTCTTTTTATAAACACCTGCCTGAAAAAGCAAAAGAGAAATACGCCACCCTTTACTATCTCCACCATATCTGCTGCTATGCCGAATAATAAAAAAAGTAAAGTGCCTCTTCCAAAACACACTTTACTCTTTTATTTTATATTCGATTCATCTCGTCTAAGGTAAGGGCAAAACTGCCGGCAAAGTGTTCCAGAAACCAGTCCACTTCTTTCAGGTGCAGATTTTTTAATTTATTTTCCGTTGTGCGGAAAGCCTCCTCAAATTCGCTGTTCCCCGCCTGTATTTCTTCGGCGCATTTCAGGTATGCCGACAACGTGTCCGCCGCTTTCGCCAGCGGCCATAAAGGATCGTTCTCCATGTCCAGAATATAGGGGCGGTAGGTGTCTTTCAATTCGTCGGGAAGCGTTTCCAAAAGGCGTCTTCTTGCTTTATCTTCTATCTCTTTATATTTGTCATGCAGATCCTCTGTGAAATATTTCACGGGAGTGGGCATGTCGCCTGTAAAGACTTCTCCCGCATCATGATAAACGGCCAACATGGCGCAATGCTCCGCATCGCAGGGTTCATGAAAAATTTTTTCACGGATCACTGCAAGTCCGTGGGCAATCATGACGGTCTGCAAGGTATGCTCCGCGTCATTTTCCGGAAAGGAATTCCGCATAAGTCCCCAGCGCTGTATATATTTCATTCTTGCGAGGTACGCAAAAAAAGTGTGCATTATTATCCTCCATGTGTCTTACAGAACCAGAAATGACGAACCGGGCCGCTCCCCTGTCCGATGGTTTCGTCTTTTGCCGCTTCGATAGCGCCGGTGAGGTATGCTTTTGCTTCCGCAGTAGCCACCGGCAGTGTTTTTCCTTCCGCCAGTTTGACGGCGAGCGCTGCGGAAAGCGTGCAGCCCGTACCGTGGGTGTTTTTCGTTTTAATCCGCTTTCCTTCATAACGATAAAATTGTTTCCCGTCAAAAAGGATATCTACCGCATCATAAACCAGGTGCCCGCCTTTCACAAGAACCGCACGGCAGCCGTATTCCATTATTCTTTCCGCCGCGTTTTCCATATCCTTTTCCGTTTTTATTTCCAGTCCTGACAATACTTTCGCTTCGGGAATGTTTGGCGTGATAAGATCCGCTTCAGGAATCAAAATATCTTTATACGTTTCAATGGCTTCTTTTTCCAAAAGAATAGCGCCTGTGGTGGCAACCATGACAGGATCAACGACAATTGCCGGTCCTTTGTGTCCGCGGAGAAATTCCGCCACTGCCGAAACGATGGCAGGGGTGCTGAGCATGCCCGTTTTGACTCCGTCCGGAGGAATATCGCTGTATACCGCTTCCAGCTGGGCGGTCACCATCTCCACGGGAGTATTCACCACCATGGAAACACCAGTCGTATTTTGCGCGGTGAGTGTGCAGATGCAGCTCATTCCATAGACGCCAAGAGCAGCAAAGGTTTTTAAATCCGCCTGTATCCCTGCACCGCCGGAGGAATCTGAACCAGCAACAGTAAGTAGTTTCTTCATCAGTCTTCCTTTTTCAATTTTTTCAAAGCCGGAGTGAAATAGGCAATGAGTTTTCCCTGTTTCCACGCCATATCATAGTCAACAACGGAGATAGATGCCAAATCGGGCTGAATGCCCGCCCCTGCCGCTTCAAGAAGGTAGGACTGGAGGAAAGGATGGTGTCCCACTAAGGCCAGCGGTCCTCCGTCCGTTATGAGATGATTCTCAATCCGCCTGAAATCCCCCTGTAAAAGTTCTTCCGTCAGGTGGAGCCCTTCGGCAAAACATTCTTCCGATAAGATCCTCGCCGTCTGGCGGGTACGCATGAAAGGGCTTGCGAAAATGCGGAGCGGCCGGTCTTTCAAAAATCGGGCAAGCATGCGCGATGTGGTCCGCACCTGTTTCTTTCCTTCTTTTGTCAGCCGTCTTTCTCTGTTCGGCACATCTTCTGTCTGGGGAACAGCTTCCCCATGCCGCATAAGAATTAAGTACATCGCTGCCTCCTTATTCCGATTTATTATCTGATTCTTTACCATTCTTATCCATATCAGCAGCGGTAAAGAATCTTTTTTCATTATACTGGTCTTTTTCGTCTTTGCTGGTCGCGTATTTCACAGATAAATTTTTCCCGACGGTTGTAAATATCTGTTCCACAGGCCCGCCATTGGCAAGAACTCTGGAAATAGCAGCACGTCCGTCCTTCACCCTGACAAGTGCCGTAATTTCATTCTTCATGGCTGTTTTTGTTTTTCCATTGTCTTCAGGCACCTGTACCCGTTCGGAAAGTTCCACGACGGACAGTTTCTTCAGCTGCTCCGGCGCCATGTACATGCGGTCTGCCGGAAAATTGAAATATACGGTGCCATCCATGATGCGGAGTGCCCGCGTTTTGATATAACTTCCGCTGGGCTGGGCAGGCTGGGCATGATCAAGGATAAGCGCTCCCTTCTGCCCCTTACGGATCACCAGGTAAATCGTTTCTCCTGTTTCCGGTTCCCGCTCTCCTTCCCACTTCGTTTCTGTTATGGGTACGTTCACCGCTATGTAATTCCTGTCATAAAAGTTCCCATGGAATTCGATCGCCGCCGGCACCTCATATTCCTCTCCGTCAAGAAGGGTGGAACGGTAATCCGCCCTTGTCCATACCAAAAAGGCAAGTTCAAAAACGGCAGTGATCAGGACGAGAAGCAAACTGTACTTTCTATTCACGGCGTTCCCCTCCTTCCTCCGTTTTTCTTTCCGGCCCCGTTTCCGTCAGATCGGACAATAACGCCGATTGATCCGCAGGTGCTGCCGGCTGCCGATCCCGTCGTACAGTCTTCCTTCCCGGTTTCCGCCTTATCTTCTTCACGGCATGGGGAAGGAAAGTCAGGCAGCACACAATGATAGCAGCCGCGCCGATGACGAGGAAAAATATTCCTCTTTGTCCGAAGGAAAGCGCCGCATCAAGGACACGCACAGCACCTGCCGCAGCCAGAAGACATCCGCCGACCCATTTCAGCAGGTTGGAATCGCTCCGGTACCCCCTCCCGATAACTGCCACGGCAAGAAACGCGGTAAAAATAGATACAAAGATGGCAGAAGACACACCGGTTGTTTCAAAAACGGCAAGAGATGCCGCCACAAGCATGACAAAAGGCGTAAGACCTCCGAAAGCAGCCAGCCGGTTCCGTTTGATACCCATCCGGGTAAGCAGGACAGCGTCAATAGCAAGAATGACAAAAAACAAAACCCATAAGATCCAATTTCCTGAAACGCCTTTCCACACGGAACTCCAGGAACCCTCCAGCAGAACACCGAACACAGCCGCGCCGCCAAAGAGGCGAAGTGCTTCCGCCGCCGCGCCCCAGGAAGAAAGCATACTGCCCGCCATCCAGGTAAGCGCTGCCGCAAGGGCAAAAAACATCGTCTGCCATAAAAGGTTGGACGCAGTCCAGTAAATAAGGAGAAGTACGCAGACCGCCCAAAACCATGAGTAACAGACGACCGCTTTATGACGCCGTTCTCCCAGAAGCCGCACCAGGAGGGGAAGCGCCAAAACAAGAAACACCCATGCCGCCGCTTCCGGCCATCCCCGGTACGGTGATAAACGGTACACAAGAACAGACGACGCCATATAGACCATACCGAGTCCTGCTGTAGGAAACGCCCAGCTCATCAGAAGAAGGAATACGCAGGACACCGCTGCAAGAACAAACCAATCCCCCGACAGCTTGAAAGACTCATTTACCATCCATACGGCGCACAAGACCGCCACACCATGAAAAACACCGACCGCTTCCCGAATGACATCAGGCACACGGTGGCGGTAAGGAACGGAAGGAAGAAGAGAAGACAGATCTTTTCCTTTATTTCCCGCCGCAGTACTTTCTTCAATCCTATTTTCGCCGATTCCGTTTACAGCAGAAGCCGTCTCCCCTGTTTCTCCAGAAAGCGGCTCTGCTGTGTTTTCAGCTTCTTCTAAGCGGACGCTTTCTGCCGGAATTCGATCCATCACAGGACGATCCTGCCACAAAATCGCCGCAATAATAAGAATGGACAGCACCAAAGGCACAAGAGCCATCATAAACTGCTCATCCTGAGAAAGACCGTTCCATACGCCGGCGCAGATGAAAATCAGACCGGTGAGGAAACATACGGCAGCCAGCACAAAAAGCCCTTCGCCATGAGAATGGCGTTCTTCATTCCTGTATAAAGAAATAAGAGAATCTCCCGCTTCACGGGTAATAATTTCTTCCTTCACCCAACGGGGTATTTCTTTTTTCAGCCATTTAAAGTGAGTCATATCCAAATTCCCGCCTGTCAATAAAAAAGCAGTGATGAAAAGAATCTCGTTTCCACCACCGCCGAGTCTTAAATTATTTTACGATAAGCACGGGATACTTGCCCCGGCTTACGATATAGCTGGAAACCGATCCCATGAAAATGCCCTTCAGCGGACCGAGTCCCCTGCTTCCCATGACGATGAGGTCGCACCCTTTATCTTCAGCAATACTGAGAATGACCGGTCCGGGCGAACCGATTTCAAAAACCGTTTCATGCGCCACACCTTCAGGAACCATAGCGGCAGCTTCTTTCAAATCGCGGCGGCACTGCGCTTCCAGATCCTCTGAAAGCTTGGAAGTAAGGCAGCCTTCCGCAATGGATACCTGGTCAAAATTGCTCATGGCGGAAACCATATTGCACACGGACACGATGTAAAGCTTCGTACCCTCGCCGGCGGCCGCCAGATCCGCAGCTTGCGCCATCGCCTTTTTCGCGTGGGCAGAACCATCATAAGGAACAAGAATATTCTTATACTTCAACATAGAAATCCCGCCTCTCTTTTCTTTTGAAGGCTTTTATTTTTTTCATTATACCATGAATATTCCTGACTGCGTATTTCTTTTTATTCATTTCTCTTATAAAGAAAATACATCAGACTCCGGTTTCCGGTCTGTGCTGTGATAAGGAATAATTTTTCTGAAATGATTTTTCCCGGCAAGCTGCCACATTTCCCTTTCCGTCATATGGTTCGGCCAGAGAACAAGTTCCGCCCTGCCGCTTTCATAATAATCTTTCGCTTTGCCGTAGCCATGGATGCTGCCTGTCATGAGCAGTGAAAGTTCAGGGTGCCGCTCAATGAGTTTCCTGTTCTCTGACCGCGACAACTGGGCATCGGTAAGGAAATAAACCCCATTGTCATGAATCGTTTTTCCGTCCCATAAGGAAAACGTTTCATTGGGAAGGGCAAGCACTTCCCGGCGGGCGAAGTATTTTCTCCGTCCCAGACGCAGCCATTCGTCATAAAGTCCGGAAGCCATATGCACGGGAATCTTCATACTTCCTTTATTACGGAAATATGCCGCGATGGAAAGCCCTCTGCCGAAATGCGGCACAGGAAGAAGAAACGGTTTCCCCCGCCACACCAATTCCAATATTTTATCAAGAACCGACCGGCGCATATCTGCCCCCGTACGATCACCCGGATATGCTGCATCAAGGACGGCCACATCCGCCGTTTTCCCTTCCGCATCATCACAGACATAAAAAGGGTCATCGCTTCGGTAATCCCCCGAAAAGAACAATTTTTTCCCTTCACAGGAAATATCGTACCACACGGAACCGGCACAATGGCCACTCCGCCCCCAGCGGAAACTGAAATCCCGTTCCAATTCCAGTTCGGGCGCTGTCGAATCAAGAATCATCGTATTCCCCGGCTTCTCTTTCATCTGCCGGTATGTCTGGTTCGTCAAAAGCACAGATCCTGCAAAACCGAGAGACTCGAAATATCCAATCGCCCCTGTATGATCCCGGTGCGAATGGGTGATGAAAAGGTATTCCGCTCTTGCAACCTGCTCCGCTGTGAGATCGGGTACTCGGTCCCGTCCGTCCGTCGAAGTCCCCGCATCCACGATAAAAGCGTGGCGCTCCCCTTCAACAAAAAAGCAGCTGCGTCCGAAATCACCGCAGCCGCCTGCAATTGTTATCTGCATATCCATCTCCATTGACGTTATTCTTCAGTTAATCACCACGCATGGCTGCACCCAATATACCATATTTCAAAAAAAGCCGCAAAACTATCTTGAGCCTGCCGCGATAAGGGCGCAGATCACACCGGCAATGGCAAAAATGATGTATGCCGCGCGTTCATAATTAAAACCGCCGCTTTCTTCATCAGCACCACTGCGCGTTTCTTCTTCCATCATGGGCGCTTTTATTCTTTCGTGAATTGCCGGCGGAATCAGGCCGCTGTAAAAACGGTTCAGGTACCTGATGTACCCGTTCATTTCTCTGGTAAAAAACCAAAAGGAGGGCGCCGATAAAGATATTTCATTCCGTATGGCGATCGTGGAAAGGCATTCGTCAACGATACATTTCATAACCCGTTCCGGCGTGTCTTCCCTTTCTTCATACCTCCGTAAGATACTGTCAAAAAGTTCGATAGTCTTCCGCATGCCGCGCTCATCATAGCGTCTCTGCAGATCAGGCGGCAGAAACTTTCGTTCCGCGCCATGGCCGGGCGCCGTTTCCCGTTCCATAAACAGGGAGAATTTCTTTTCCACTTTTTCAAACCCACGGAATACATCCAAGAGCGGCGCATAGGTTTCTGCATATCCGGCAAGGACATACTTCGCCACATAGATACGGAGCAGGATATAATCCGTAAGGAAAGCGGCCGCCTTCGGTTCCTCCGCCTGGCCCATATCCATACGGTTTACTTCGAGGAATCGGATAAATACGCGGTGGATGCTGTAACTTCCCTCCGGCTCGGTCGTATAGGAAAAGAAAGCGCGCCGGGCCGCTCGGACACCCATGCTTTCAAGATATTCTTTTCTTTCCACGATCCGCCTCCTCTTTTACCGCATGCCATCAGCAGCGGATTATCGCCGGTTTTCAATTTTTCCGCCGCCGGACCGCCGATTCCTTTCTCCGGGAACCATGCAGGAGAAATTCTTCCGTACAGCGCTTCCCGCTTCAATTCACCAGGGGAGAATGGGGAGACCTCTCTTCTTTTCTGTATTCATCAGCAAGCGCTTCCAAAAAGGACGCCACATCCCCCTCATGGAAATCAGAAATGCCATAAACGGCACATACCGCGCCGGCAAGCATTTCCTTTGTTTCTTCGTGGGGCAGCGTCGTATTGATTTCCAATTCTACCGTGCTTCCATTATCTACAGCAGTAATTAAAACAGTCTCTTCTTTATTTTTCATCACACACCTCGCTAACTTCATCGTACAAAAAAAGAGAGTTCCCCGCAAGAAAAATATTTTTCTGCGCCTCTCTTATAAATTCTTTCTTGCCGTATGGTTCCATCCCTTATTTGTGAGTATCTCCGCGTCTTTTCCAAGAAACGCTTTCCCCGCGTACCGATCCCCTGCCAGCTGCCAGCGGAACCATGCCGTCACATAAGCGTCCGCTTCGGCCTGCACATGGCTGTGGTCCGCACGGGAACGCCGTCCCATGACCATCGCTGTCTTTGCCTTTTGAAATATCTTCTCCATATCCGGAAGCGGTGTAATGAGACGATCATCCAGCCTGTCTCCGCTCACCATGAACCACGGCACATTGACTGCAGAAGCGTCATATTTCCAGCTGTTCATTTTTAATTTGTCTGCAAATGATTCCGTCACCGCCGAAACAGTGACAACCGTTTTAAAACGTCCGCCGCCTTTTCGGAATAAAATCGTTTTCACCGCGCCGACGCCTCCCTGGGAGTGGCCGCCGATCCCCAGATTTTCCTCATCAATCTTTTGAAAAAACACGCTTTTTCTGTCCGCCGCCAGCTTGTCCATGAGTTCCAGTCCCCATTCCGCCGAGTATCCGAGTCCCGTATTCCTGTCCGTATTGCCCACGACAATAAAGCCCCAGCTGGCAAGATGTTCAAAAATCGGCTCATCAAGATCACAGGTCGAGGTCGTCCCGTTCAAAAGAAATACCATGGGCCATTTCCGGTTTTCCGTTTCCAGCCGTTTCGGATACCACACGCGGTAAGTATAATTTCCGTACTGTTCTTCTTTTCTTGAAACGGTCTTCTTTGCCACTTCGTATATACCGAGGCTGCGGTATCGCTGTTCAATCTTCCCCCGATCCGCCGTCGTTATCCAGTATTCATCAGTAATGGCCTCCGCCGCGTCCGCCATGGAAAAAGAAAGGAGCCATACCCATACATATAAAATTATCTGCAGTTGTTTTTTTATCTTTTCCATATCCGCATTATACCAAAAATGAATAAACAATTAAATTTTATTCTTTGAAACGAACCACGAACAGGAACCGGCATCCATTACTTCGCCAGGGAAAGAAATTCTTTGCGCAAATCCCCGTCTGTCCTGAACCGTCCGGATGCGGAAATCGTCCTTGTAAGCGTCCCCGGTTTTCTGATCCCCCGTGCCGTCATACAGGAATGCTCCCCTTCCAAAAGAACGATCACATCCCCGGCACTGGTAATCCGTTCTATGATATCCCGTATATCCGCTCCTATCCGTTCCTGGATCTGGAGACGCTTAGAGACGGCATCGGCGATGCGGGCAATTTTCGACAGTCCGATGACGCGCCCTCTGGGAATATATCCCACAGCCGCCTTCATATTGTACATGAGGGCGATATGGTGCTCGCAATGGGAAAAGAGGGAAATATCTTTCACCACCACCATGTCACTTTCAGGAGAAGAAAATGTCTTATCGAAAGCGCGGGCGATTTCTTCATTGGGCACCGCCGCATAGGCCAGCTGCTCGGCCACCATTTCCGCAAAGCGGCGGGGCGTTTCCAAAAGTCCTTCTCTTTCGGGATCTTCCCCGACTGCTTCTATAATCAGGCGCGCCGCCTGTTCCAATTTTTTCTGATCCATTTCAGACCCCTCTCCTGTCCGGCTCCCAGATAATTTTATGGAGCTGTACCTGCACGCAGACTTCTGCCAGTTTTTCTTTTCTCACATATTCGACCAATTCACGCGGCTCTATTTTCCCCCACACGGGACTCACATAAAACTTCGGACCGCCCCGGGGAAAATACTTCATAATGATTTCCTTCATATCCTCCAAATCCGTTTTCGAGGAGACGACGAATTTCAGAACATCCTCCTCCGTCAATTCCTTTAAGTTCGGCAGCCGCATGAAAGACTTCATTCCGCTGTCTGTGCATTTGTAATCCATCGTATAAAAAAGATTTTGGGGACGGCGCGCCAAAAGTGGAACTGCGCCGTTCGTTTCTATATTAATTTCATACCCCTCTTCCCCGAGGATGTCGCAGATTTCCTGCAGAGGCTGGAGCAGCGGTTCTCCTCCCGTAAAAGTAATCCGCTTCCAGGGATAGGAACGGATACGGCCTAAGAGTTCCTCTTTCGTAAGGAATTCTTCCGCGTCGGACTCTTTCAAAGCGTATGCCGTATCGCAGTATGTACAGCGGATATTGCAGCCGGCAAACCGGACAAATACCGCCATATACCCTGTCCGTTTTCCTTCGCCCTCAATGCTGTCAAATATTTCCGCTACGGGAAACTTATTTTTCATATACTGCTGTATTTCCTTCCGTTTCCTGCACCGCCACGCGGATACAGTGGGGAATGCGGTCGCAAAGCCATTTCGCCATATTTTCTGCCGTGGGATTTAATCCTTCCATGATATCGTTAGCGCATCGGTGATCAAAAAGGTTGACGACATCCTTAATCTTCGTGAAATCCACCACCATGCCGTTTTCATCAAGCTTATCATTCTGCACGGTGACAGTCACGATCCAGTTGTGCCCGTGCATTGAAGTGCACTTGCTTTCATAGTTCAGACGCAGGAAGTGCGCTCCGCTGATTTCCATTCTTTTCGTTACTGTAAACATATTATCCTTTCCCTCCGTTCCACGGGTCTTCCACCCCGTTTTCAGCAAACGCTTTCGCCCTGTCTATGCAGGTCCCGCATTCGCCGCAAGGCGTGTCTCCCCCCTCATAACAGCTCCATGTCAGTTGATAGGGTGTCCCCAGTTTCAGCCCTTCCGCCACGACGCCGGTTTTATTTTTATCGGCAAAAGGAAAAACCAGATGCACCTTGCCGTATGTGCCGACAGCAACCGCTTCCCCCATGGCTTTCAGAAACTGGGGCGAGCAGTCGGCATACGCTTCTCCCGCCGCATCATCTCCATGGGCGCCGACATAAATATCCGTCTCTTCCTCTTCATAAATGCCGGCTGCCAGACTTGCCGCCACAGAAATCATGAGGCCGTTCCGAAAAGGAACATACGTAGATACCTTTCCTGCCCCCTTTTCCGCAATCTGCTCACCGTAACTTTTGTGTACAATACTCTCCGTCGAATGGGACAAAAGAGAACAATTGGAATACTGCATGATCTGCGCCAGATCAAATTCATAATGAGGCACATGATAATATGCCGCCACCGCTCTTGCGGCATCTAATTCCTTTTTATGCTTCTGTCCATAAAAAATAGAAGCAGTGCTGACATTCTCTGCTCCCAGTGCATTTACAGCCACGGAGAGACAGGTCGTCGAGTCCACACCGCCGCTGGATAATATAATTGCTTTTTTCATATTTCCTCCCGTTTTTTATAGTTGGTGCTCAGAATGGACAACTGTCGGAACAAATTTCCGTTTCGTTTATTAGTTTCGTTTATTAATAGATCAACTCATTATAGCACAGGACAGAAATAAGACAAACAAATATAGTATAATAAAGCTGTATTATTAAAAGGAGGCATTATGAAGGGCGGAGACGCGGACGAATTTATCGATTATCTCATGGACGGCGGCGCCAGTGTACGCCACAAAGGATATGTCTACCATTTTTCAGGATTTGTGTACCATCCCGGCCAGCACAAGTGGCGGGTGAGCATAGAAAAATACCGCTGGACAAAAGAACCGTTTGAAGATTTCATGGAGCTCGTCTATTATTACACATCCGATGAGGAAGAAGACTGTATCAATCACCTCACCGAAGACATCCTTTGGGACGGGAAATCTTTCTACCAGCTGGAAAAAGCTCTCACCTGGATCGACTGGTAAGAACCTTCCCCAATCATCATCTGACAGCCCCATCAGCGCCGCTGCAGCCATGCGGTAAAAGAACCGCTGAGGTACGCGTGGAAAATGCCGGTGCTACATCAACAGTATAAATCATACGGGACTGCAAAAAATTGAATCATGTGCTATAATTGATTTGTCCTTTTCAGGGACTGATTTTCATGGGGACGTAGCTCAGCTGGGAGAGCGTACGGTTCGCATCCGTAAGGTCGAGAGTTCAATCCTCTTCGTCTCCACCATGCCCTTTGGGGCCAGGCAAAACATAAGCAGGCTTGCCGCGGCAGGTCTGCTTTTTTATTGATGTATTTCCACTGCACCCGTACGCTGCCGCGGAAACCGCCCCGCAGGAAATACCGCAGCGCAAAATATATTTCGCAGACTATTTTTTCCGCTTGACATCTGCCGAAAGAAAATGCTATAGTAGGCACAACTTAATCACAGGCAATGAGAAGAAGAGTAAGCAAAACGAATGTCAAAGAGAGCTTCCGCAAGGTGAAAGGAAGTACAGGAAGTTTGCCGAACATGGTCTTTGAGCCGGATATGCCGAATCATTAAGCAGTCCGGGCGCTCCCGTTACAGAGCTGCGGTATCAGGATTTCCCTCGTACCTACAGAGGTTTGCACGGTGACGCGCAAATGAACTTGGGTGGTAACACGATCTTTCGTCCCTTATTGGACGGAAGATTTTTTATTACAATTTTTTAAGCAAGAACGTCAAAGGAGGAATTTTTCATGAAATTCAAAAAGACAATCATCGCATCCGTCGCCGCATTGGCACTCACAGGTTTTATCACAGGCTGCGGCGATGAGAAAAAAGCGGCGGCTCCCGCTCCGAAAGACAGCAAGGCGGTCACTCTCAAAGTGGGCGTGTCTCCCGTCCCCCACGCTGAAATTCTCGGCGCCGTAAAAGATAAGCTTGCCAAAGAAGGTGTCAATGTGGAAATCATCGAATTTACCGATTATGTACAGCCGAACCTGGCGCTGAACGACAAAAACCTTGACGCGAACTACTTCCAGCACAAACCGTACCTGGATGAATTCGCCCGGTCAAGAAATCTGAAACTCGTTTCCGCAGGAGCGATCCATCTGGAACCGATGTCCGTCTTCTCTAAAAAGATTAAAGACTTGAAAGATCTTCCTGACGGCGCCCGTGTAGCCATCCCGAACGATCCCACAAACGGCGGCCGCGCGCTCCTCGTGCTCCAGTCTGCGGGGCTCATCAAGCTCCGTGACGGTGCACCCATCACCGCTACACCGCAGGACATCACAGAAAACAAAAAGAATCTTCAATTCTCTGAACTGGAGGCGCCACAGCTCCCCCGCTCGCTGGAAGACGCTGATATTTCCGTTATCAATATCAATTTTGCCCTGGAAGCAAAACTGAATCCGAAAGATGCCATCTTCACCGAAAGCAGCGATTCCCCATACGCAAACATTGTCGCTGTCCGTGAAGGAGATGAAACCCGCCCTGAAATCAAAAAACTGATCGAAGCCCTTACCAGCCAGGAATCCAAAGATTTCATCGAGAAGAAATACAACGGCGCCATCAAAGCCGCTTTCTGATTAAACAAAAGAAGATTTCAAGATAAAGGACCTCTTCTGCCGGACAAACCAAATACCCGGTAAAAGAGGTCCTTTTCATACCAGAAGAAAGTCCGCATCATACATCGGTCTCCTGATGTCTGCCTTTCTGTTATCTTTCATCCCGCATTTTACTTCTGTCATCTGCCGCACGATTCGTAGTTTCCCAGAATTTTAAAATAACTGCACATGGAAGACAGTCCCTCCAGTGTCCGCGTATTTGATGGATTTTTCAGCGAACCCATGACATCGATGTGGAAGAAATACTCAAAAGGTTTCCCTTCGAGCGGACGGGATTCCAGATGGGTCATATTCATACCGCCGTAGAAAAAGTATCCCAGCACATGGTAGAGTGCACCCGGTTCATGCCTGACGGAAATGGCAAGAGTGATCTTATCCGCTTTATCGGATATTTCCATTTTCGGTGCGATGATGAAGAAACGGGTGTAATTGTTTTCATTAAAAAAGATATTTTCTTTCAGTACGGAAAGCCCATACAGCTTCGCCGCCGTCCGGCTTGCTACGGCCGCCTGATTTTTCTTTCCATCCTTTGAAACACGTTCCGCGCTTTGGGATGTGGAAAAATAAGGTTTCAATTTCCAATCCCGATGTTCATTGAAAAAAGGACGGCACTGGGCAAATCCCTGGGGATGGGAGTAGACCGTATCGATATCTTCCATTTCCGCTCCCGGCAGTCCCAGCAGGTGGTGCTCGATTTTTACCAGTTCTTCACCGACGACGGCGCAGCCGCAGCCCCTGATAAGGTCATAGACTTCTGTAATCCCCCCGGTGGAGGAGTTTTCAATGGGGACAACGCCGTAATCAATCATTCCTCCCGCAACGGCTTTCGTCACATCTTCAAAGAGGGAGAAATATATTTCTTCCCGCTCCCACTTACCGAAGTGCCGTTCCATGGCCTCATAGGTATAGGAGCCTTTCGCGCCGTAACAGCCGACGCGGATCCGTTTTCCCATAGTTTCTCCTATATCCATTTTCTCAATTTCACAAGCAGACCTTTTTCCTTTTTCTCCTCCGGCGTTGGACGCTCTACAGTGCGGACCACCCGTTTTTCCATTTCTTCCCGCCGCTTCCGCGCTTCTGTCGATTCAAAAGGGACGGGCCGTGTAAAAGCGGGCGGCATACGCAGGCTGGGCGGCGCCATGATTTTCGGCACAGTAAATTTCGGCACCTCTTTCAAGCTGCCGGCTTCCTCACGTCCCCAAGGGACATAATGGTATGCGCCGGCAGAAGGGTCGGGCACGTTCCGTTCCGCGATATACTTCGCCCCATTAAAGGGAACGCCGCGGAGACGTTCCAGCAATTGCGCCGCCATGACCTGCGGGGAGAAATAAGAGAACGGCAGTCTCGGCGCCATGCGCGCAACAGAAGAAAGAAATGCCGCCTTCACTTCCTCCGCCGTCATGTTCTCCCTGTGGCGCACCTCATCTAAAAGAAGGATCATTCCCTTTTGGGTAGGAAATAAGTTTTCATAAGGAATAACGGTATTTCTATTCCCCATCCCCGACATATCCAGGAAGAAGACAAGGAACAGGCAGGAGAGCGCCTTATCCCCCGCTTCCGCACGAAGATGGAAGTTTGCCATGACATAGTACAGGTTGCGCAGCTTCGACCATTCTCCCGCCATGGTATAGATGGAGACCTTCTGCTGAAAAGCGCGCTCCAGTATATCCCTGGCGGAACAGGGATTCCCTTTCAGAGCCAGAGCAGAACGGGACTCGCCGATTTCTCCTTCCGTAAGTCCGTAGTTTTCACGAACATTCAGGACATACGCCATATGGCGTCCCACCTCGGTACGCCCCTTAGGTTCCAGCACGTATACTTTCGGTACAGCGTGGTTATAATTTTTTTCAGGAACTTCATGGATTACACGCCGGACAAGTTCTGTATGCGATCCTTCACCGAAGAGGCCGTATCGTTTAAGGAAATCGGAAAGCGCCTTATCGGGAAGCATATTCACCGTTTCCCGGGGAGTGCTTTCGCGGATCCAGCCGTCAGCATAGAGGCGGTCCAGACAGAGATCGGCGTCGCTGCCGTAAGTGGCATACAGATAAGACGGCATCTTTGCATGCACCGGTTTGCCGTCAAAATAATCCAGTATGAGTATCTCGCGTACAGAAAGACCCACTCGTCCCGCCTCCTTCTCATCATACTTTATTTTTTAGTATAGCAAAACAAAAGTATGATTAAAAGTCATAAACACAAACCACAGGAAAATTTTTGTCCCTGCACCTAAATTCCGAAAAGCGCTTTTTATCTTATCCCATATCCGGCATCCGGAATTTAATTTCCGCCCTTCGATACTAAACGCCCACGTGCGTCCCCACGGCACTGAAAACGGGAAGCAGGACGGAAAATATGATTGCCGCTGTTACAAGACCTACAAAAAGCAAAAGAGAAGGTTCCAGAATCTTTCTGAATCCTGTCAGTTTCCTTTTCGTTTCCTCTGTCATAAGATGAGCGCTCCGCTCCAGAAAGAGAGGAAGCCGCCCGCTTTCCATTCCTACATGGATCATACGGGCAAGGGCGGTATCGCCAAAGGATCTTTCCATGCTCTGGGCAAAATCGCCGCCCCTCTCTATATCCTTTTTTATTTTCAGCAATTCTTCTTTTACGGCGCCGTTATCCGTTATGTCCGCTATATCAGCAAGGGCGTCGGACAAGGTTTTCCCGCTTTTCAAAAGTGCCGACAGGGCAAGCGTCACACGGATGAGGTACAGCCTCCGGATAAAAGGGAAGCGGAAAAGAAACGCATCTGTACTTCTTTTTCCCCGTTCACTTCGTAACCAGACGACACCGCCGACTGCACCCAAGAGAAGTTCAACAAGAAAATAAAACCCTTTTTCCTGTAAGAACAGGCCCAGAGCAAGCGCCGCCCTCGTCACCGCCGGAAGCGGTATGTCGAGGGCGTCAAAAAGCGCGGCAAAGGACGGCAGTATGACAGTAAGGATCAATGCAAATACAAGAAAGGAAAAGAAGAGAACAAAAACAGGATAGGAAAGAGCCGACTTCATACCGGCAATAAATTCTTCTTCCTTGCGATAGCACGCGGCGGCCAGGCGGAGCTGTTCCGGAATCGTTCCCGACAGCTCGCCTACCTGCAGAAGGGCCGTAAAAAAAGGCGGAAACGCACGGGATCCCGCAAAACTTTCCGCAATGGAGTGCCCTGCTTCGATGGTCGCCTTGATCTCGCCCAGAAGAATCTTTTCTTTCCCGCTCCGGCCGCCGCCAAGGATGTCCAAAGTTTCGGTTACGGGAATCCCCGCGGAAAGAAGTGATTCCCATTCTTCAGCCAAATCGGCGAGACGGCGTCTTTTGAAAAGGGACACTTTTTTCTTTTCTCCCGTTTTTCTGATGGTCATCGGGTGCAGCCCGCGGCTTCTGAGTTCATCCGCTGCTTCTCTTTTGCCGGCAGGCCGCCACTCTTCCTTCCTCTACTTCTCCGCTGTCAGCGTACGCTTTATAAAGGAACTCCATTTTACTCTCCCGCCAAATGCAAAAGTTCTTCTCGTTCTTTTTCTGTCACACCCTTTACCTTGTATACCGCCTGGCGCAGAGTGCGCATGTCATTCACACCCGTTTCCATATAGGACAGGACCTGTGCTTCTTTTCCTTCGCGGATGAGGTTCGCCACAGCAGGGGTATTTGTCAGAATTTCACGGAGCAGTACAGTTTTAGTTCCCATCCGCCAAAGTCTTTGCGCCGACACGCAGCGGAGGACGGAAGAAATAATCAGGCGCACTTCGTTTTGTTCTTCCGCCGGAAATACATGGACCATGCGGCCGACGGCCTCCAGAGCGCGCCCGTTGTGGAGCGTCCCCAAAACGAGATGCCCTGTTTCTGCCGCGGTAAGCGCCGCCGCTATGGTTTCCCTGTCCCGCATTTCCCCTACGGCAATGACATCGGGATCCTCGCGGAGAGATTCGCGGACGCCTTCGGCAAAACTTACCGCGTCACGACCGATTTCCCGCTGGCGGACAAGGGATTTCCCCGCGGAAAGGACATATTCCACAGGATCTTCCAAGGTCACGATGTGACGCGCTTTTTCCTTGCCGATTCCTTCCAGTACTCTTGCCATGGTGGTGCTTTTCCCGCTTCCTGTGGGGCCTGAAAAAAGGACAAGGCCGGAGGATAATTTTGCAATCTTCTCAAACCATTTTTCATCAGGATCTTTTTCCACACGGTCAAGCACGGGCAGCACACGGAGCGCCGCGCAGTCTTTTCCGCCCGCCCGGTACAGATGGAGGCGGAACCGATTTTCTCCTATGGAAAAAGAAGTATCGCATGCACCCTTTTCTTCATACACTTTTCGTTTATCCGGTGAAAGGCAGGAATGGAAAAGCATATCAAAAAAACTTTTCTCCGCTCTTTCTTCCAATTCTTTAAGTCCGCCATATTCACGGACAATAACCCTTCCGCCTTCCGTAAGATGGATATCTGTAGCCTCCGGGTAAAGGGCCAGCCACTGTTCAATATGTTTCATAGTCACTCCCATAAGAGCGCCGCTTCCTCAGGCGGGACGGCGCCGCTTTCCATTAACCGCAAAAGGGATTCCTTCAGGGAATACTGTCCCTGTTTTTTCATACATCCTGAAAACTCTTCGGCTGCCGCGTTTTCATGAAGCAGCCGCCGTTCTTCTTTCCCGATTTCCAGCATTTCAAAAACACCGGTCCGCCCGTCTGCGCCTTTCCCCCTGCAATGGTCACAGCCCTTTGCCATGTATGCCCGTCTCCCGATAAACGCTTCAGGAAACAACTTTTCTTCCGCCATTTCTCTTGTAATGACCATTTCCTTCCGGCAGGCGGGACAGAGTTTTTTCACAAGCCTTTGAGAAATGATGAGGGACAGCGACGCGGAAAGCAGGTACGGCGGAATGCCCATATCTGTCAGGCGGGCAGGCGCCGATACGGCATCGTTCGTATGAAGCGTAGACAGGACAAGATGTCCCGTAAGAGCGGCATGTACGGCAATTTCCGCCGTTTCCCGGTCGCGTATTTCCCCGATCATCACCACATCGGGATCCTGCCGCACAAGAGAGCGGAGGCCTTTTTCAAAAGTAAGGCCCGCTTTTTCATTCACTTCCACCTGGGTGATTCCCGGTATGCGGTACTCCACGGGATCTTCCACGGAAATCACGCTGATTTCAGGACGGCACACCAGTTTCAGCGCCGCGTAGAGCGTTGATGTTTTCCCGCTTCCCGTAGGACCGGTAGTAAGAATCATGCCGCTTTTCTTCCCGATTTTTGTGCGGAATATTTTCTTCTGCAAGGGAAGCATACCGAGTTCATTCTTTTCAATGAAATCCACCTGCCCCGATAAAATCCGTATGACGATCGTTTCCCCGTAAACCGAGGGCATCACGGAAAGACGGAAATCCGTATTTCTTTCATCCCTGATTTCCGAAAAACTTCCGTCCTGGGGAATACGGTTTTCCCCCACGTCCATACCGCCCAGGACTTTGGCTCGCACCGACAGTCCCGCTGCCATATCCGGGGGCAGCCGGTACCTTTCTGTAAGAGTTCCGTCAATGCGGAACCGGACAAGGACAAATTCACGGCACGGTTCCAGATGGACATCGCTCGCCTTTTCCGAAACGGCGGCCTGCAGAATTCTCCGCATGGCAATTTCCGCATTGGCCGCCCGCAGTATTTCCATAATTTCTCCCTTCCGCAGGAAAAGCCCGCGGCCGGTTTCCCACCGCAAGCCTTTCTTTTTACACCTGCATAATGCGCATGATATTCGTAGCAGAAGATTTCCGCCGGTTTATTTCCCCCTGCCTGACCCCTGCTGCGATGACACAAAGACTGCCTTCACGGAGAACGTTTTTATTTTTCAAAACGGCAGCGGACTGATGGAAAATGTCACCAGCAGATGCCAGCTGCTCCGCATAAACAGGATAAACACCCCAGAAAAGCATCATCTGCCGTACTGTCGTTTGATTGGAGGAAAGAGCATACACTTCGCAATCGGGGCGGTACTTGGACAGAAGGAGCGCGGTATTTCCCGTCATCGTCGGTGTGACAATCGCCTCCGCCTTCAATTCATGAGCTGCCGTCACCGCCGCGCGGCAGGTGGTATTTGATATGCTGTCATAAAGGTCCCTGTCCATGTCACGGTAGCGGAAAAGATGATGTTCCTGGAACTGCTCGGTATATTCCGCAATGGATGCCATCATGGACAGTGCTTCCACAGGATACTTGCCGCTTGCCGTTTCACCGGAGAGCATAATGGCGTCCGTACCGTCGTCGATGGCATTGGCCACATCCGTCACTTCCGCGCGGGTGGGACGGGGATTACGGATCATGGAGTCCAGCATCTGCGTCGCCGTAATGACAGGCTTCCCCTCATAACTGCTCTTCCTGATCATTTCTTTCTGGAGCCGGGGCAGTGTTTTCGGATCCACTTCTACGCCCAGATCTCCGCGGGCAATCATGATTCCATCGGCAGCTTCCACAATCTCTTCAAAATTGTCCACACCTTCCCGCGATTCAATCTTTGCAATGATCTTCATGGGCGAATGCAGGCTGTCAATAATTTCACGGATTTCCCGTATCCCCTTCGCGTCGCGGATGAAAGACGCCGCCACGAAATCAAAACCGTTTTCAATGCCGAAAAGGATATCTTCTTTATCTTTTTCCGTAATGCCGGGCAGCTTTAAAGAAATATCGGGAATGTTCACTCCTTTCCTTTCACCCAGTATACCGCCGTTTTTCACACGGCAGAACACACGGTTCTCTTCCACGTTTTCCACGATCAGTTCGATGAGCCCGTCATCAATAAGAATACGGTGCCCTGCTTTGATATCTTCCGTCAGTTCCCTGTAATTGATGAATCCTTCTTCCCCGTTTCCAAGACGCTCTTCTGTCGTCAATATGAAAATACTGTCTTTCACCAGCTCCACGGGCTGATGGTTTTCCAAAAGTCCCGTCCGTATTTCCGGCCCTTTCGTATCCAGCATGGCAGCGATAGGCCTCCCTGTCTCTTCTGCCGCTTTCCGCATGTTTCTCAGACGTGCCAGATGGCCTGCATGGTCCCCGTGGGAAAAGTTGAACCGCGCTACGTCCATTTCCTTTGCCAGCGACAGTAAAATAGCGTAATCATCTTCCCGCGGACCGATGGTGCAGATAATCTTCGTCCTCCGCATAGTTCCTCCTCCAGACAGCAGAAACTTTCCTGTTTCTATTGCCTAATCGGAATAAAAAATATACACTCTATGTAAAGTAAAATATAAAAAGTATTTCCCGCTTTTCCTTATAGTGTACAAAAAGAGCGGGTATAAATAAAGCCTTTTCATTCCTTTGGAGGTTTCTTCATGAATTTTCACGATAAACGCGTCCGCATCGCCCTTCTTATCCTCGCTGTCCTCCTTGTCATCATCGGGTTCCGTATCGTTTCAAATATCATGGCACGAAACGCCGAAGCGAAACGAAGCGGGCAGGAACGGGTAGCTGTGGTGACCACATCCCATGCACAAAGGAAAACCATCGTGCCAAAATTTAAATTCGCAGGCACCCTTGACCCCGTATGGCAGGCGGATGTCGCCGCCAAAGTGGACGGACGCATTGAACGCATCCTCGTCAATGAAGGTGATGCTGTTTCCGCAGGCGATGCGCTCCTCCTTCTGGAACAGACCGATACAGGCGCAGGACTCCTCACAGCAAAGGGTGCTTACATTGACGCAGAAACAAACCTGCAGAAAGCGCAGGCCGATCTGGCTCGTTATGAAATCCTTTATAAAGAAGGGGCTGTCTCCAAAGAATCGCTGGACAATATGCGTTTTGCCCTCACGAATGCCCGGGGAAAACTGGATGCGGCAAAAGGTGGTCTTGACGCCGCCCTCTCCAAACAGAGCGGCACCACTGTCACCACGCCGCGGGCAGGCATTGTCCGAAAAAGATACTATCAGGAAGGATATTATGCAAAAACAGGAACCGCCCTTTTCAACATTGCAGATATCTCCACGCTCCTTGCCAAAATAGATATCCCTGAAGGATATGTGCAGAGTATTTCCGTCGGAGGCACAGTGGATTTCACAATTCCCTCCATGAGCGGAAATGACAAACATGTCACAGGCACGATTACACGCATCAGCCCTGTCGCTACCTTGCCGTCACGAACCTTTGAAGCAGAAGTTTCCATATCAAACGACGACGGCCGTCTCCGCGGCGGCGTATATGCCGATGCCGTCATCACCGCTTCACCGAAAGAAAATGTTCTCACCGTCCCCCTGAGCGCCATCGTCATGCGCGATGACCAGCGGACCGTATATGTCGTTGAAAACGGGATCGCCGTCCGCAAAGTCCTTTCCGTGGGCTATATAGGGGAGGAAACCGTTGAAATTTTAGGCGGAATTACGGAAAGCGATACCATCATCGTCGGCGGCCAGAACAAAGTCCGTGAAGGCGGACAAGTCAAAATCAGCGAATAAATCCATTCCCAAACATACAGAGGACAATTATGATCGAGACATTTATCAAGAGGCCCGTCTTCACCACCATGCTTGTTTTCGTGCTGGTGGTATTCGGCCTCTGGTCCTACCCCGACCTGGGCGTAGATCTCTATCCCGATGTGGAACATCCCATGGTTGCCGTCACCGTCACTTATGAAGGCACGGCACCGGAAGAGATGGAAACCCTCATCACCAAGCCGATTGAGAACCGCATCAGCCAGGTATCGGGAATAAAAACCATCACCTCCAATATCCGCGAAGGCTTTTCCCAGACCATGCTGGAATTTGAGATAGGGACAGATCCCCGGCAGATGGCAGCGGAAGTCCGCGAAAAAGTGGCAGGTGTCCGCAGTCATCTCCCCGACGGCATCACTGAGCCGGTCGTACAGCGTTTCGATATCGCCTCGCAGGCTGTCATGAATATAACTTTCTCCTCCAATGAACGGAGCACCGGAGAAATACGGCGTATCCTGAATGATGTCGTTGTCAATGACCTGCAAATGATTGAAGGTGTCGCCGATGTCAGCCTTTTCGGCGCCGGCGATCGGGCCGTCAAAATCCACGCGGACTCGGAAAAGCTGTCTCAGTACGGTATTTCTTTCCAAACTGTCCTTGAAAAAATAAACAATGCAAATATCAATACACCCGGCGGGAAAATCCGCGATGACAGCACAACCATTACCGTGCGCACCATGGGGAAATTCAACAGCATCGACGACTTTAAAAACATCATCGTTGCCAGCCACCAGGGCAGCCCTGTCTTCCTCACCGACATAGCTACGGTGGAAGACGCCTGGGAAGAAGAAGAAACCTTCTCCCGCACCAACGGCGTCCCTTCCGTCATGATGTCTGTCCGCAAACAGTCCCGTACGAATACGGTGGATATCATAGATAAAGTTCACTCCCGTCTTGATCAAATCGTGAAAAACGACCTGCATCCGGATCTCCATATGGACATCATCAACGACCAATCCCTTTTCATCCGTGAAAATGTGCGGGACGTGTGGTTCACCATCTGCTTCGGCGGATTCCTGGCGCTCCTCATCACCTACCTCTTCCTCCGTGATATCCGTGCCACCATCATCGGCGGCCTTTCCATACCGACCTCCATCATTGCCACCTTCTTCCTTATGAAAGTCATGGGGTTCACACTGAATAACATGTCCCTCATGGGACTTTCACTGGCAGTAGGCTTTCTTATCGACGACGCCATTGTCCTTGTGGAAAATGTTTTCCGCCATATGGAAATGGGGAAGAATTCCTTTTCCGCAGCCAAAGACGCCACCAACGAACTCATGCTTGCCATTCTGGCGACTTCCATGTCGCTTCTGGCCGTCTTTGTACCGATAGGAAATATGGGTGAAATCGTAGGACAGTACTTTCGGCAATTCGGTCTGACTGTCGCTTTTGCTCTCATGTTCTCCACCGCTGCCGCCTACTCGCTGACCCCCATGATGTCTGCCCACTGGCTCAAAAATCTTTCAAAAAAGAAACGGGAAGACGAACCAGGTCGGCCGGAATGGATCACGAAGATCCTGGACGCATTTAACAGCGGCTTTGAAGCGGTCCGTGCCTTTTACGAAGAAATCATGGCTATTGCTTTGCACCATCCCGTGAAAATTATCATCGCCGCCTTTGCCACACTTATATTCAATATTTTCCTCATGCCCTTCCTCGGCACGGAATTCCAGCCGACTTACGATTCCGGTGAATTCCGTATTTCCATAAAAGCGCCGCCCGGTGTTGGTCTCCTTCAGATGGAACGCTGGGCAAAACCCTTAGAAGACATTATCCGGGATATTCCCGACGTCCGCGTAGAAGCCATGTTCCTCGGCGGAAGGCGGATCCCCGTCAATGAAGGCGGCATCCATGTCAGACTGAAGCCTCTGGAAGACCGCAGCCGCAGCATGCTCCCCATCATGGCAGAACTCCGTAAACGGTTCTCCCAGGTCGGCAACATGCAGGTCAGTGTCATGACCAACCAGGGCGGACGCGGCGACTCCCGCCCTGTACAGATCGGGCTCCGCGGAAATGATATGTCCAAACTTACAGCCTACGCCAATGATCTGGCGGAAAAACTCCGCGAAGTACCGGGGGCGGTTGATGTGGAAGTCATTGGCATCGAACCGGAACCGGAAATATCCATACACCTGAACCAGATTAAAGCCGGCAGTCTCGGGCTGGATAACGCCACGGTAGGGAAAATCGTGCAGTATGCCTTCCAGGGAAAAAGCACGCGCCACTCCTACACCATCGGCAACAATGATTTCGATATCATCCTCCAGCTCGACAAAGAAAACCGCCGCACCATACAGGACGTAGCTGACCTGCGCGTCTCCACGGCGAACGGCACCTTCGTCAGACTGGGAGATATAGCGGACGTAACTCTTTCCTCCGGCCCCACCCGCATCGACAGGGAAGGACGCCAGCGGCAAATTGCCGTTTACGCAAATACATCGGGTATTTCCACAGGCGACCTCCTCTCGAAAATTGAAAACGAACTCATTCCCAACCTCAACATGGACATCGGCTACCGTTACAAACTCATCGGCAGTTCCGATATAATGAGCCGCGTCTTCCATGAAGTGCGGAACGCCATTATCTTAGCCGTCATTTTGATCTACATGGTGCTTGCCGCGGAGTTTGAAAGCTTCACACAGCCCTTCGTTATCATGATGAGCCTTCCTTTTGCCGTTATCGGCGCCGTCCTCGGCCTCCTCGCAGCAAACCAGACAGCCAACATGATGTCCCTCATCGGTTTTACCATGCTCTTGGGACTTGTCACAAAAAATGCCATTCTCCTCATCGACTACGCCAACCGGGCAAGAGCACGGGGCATGCCGCTGGAAGATGCCATACTGGAAGCCTGCTCCCTCCGGCTGCGCCCCATCTTCATGACCACCCTTTCTACACTTCTGGGCATGCTCCCCATCGCTCTCGGCATAGGCGCAGGCGCGGAACTCCGCCAGTCCATGGGCGTCGTCCTCATCGGCGGTCTCACCACGTCCACCCTCCTTACCCTCATCGTCGTCCCCCTGATCTACCTTCTCACGGAGCGCCATAAAATGCACAAACGTCCTGTGGCGGTTAAGAAGTAAAACACAGTGCTCATCTCCGGTTCCACCACTTGTATGAAAAGTATTTTCTACCGTTATCCATACTTCCTTTCCGGTCAAGATGGGGGATAAGAGAAATCCGTTACATGGAAAAACAGAAGGAGAATCTCCATGATAAAAATACTGTTTGTCTGCCACGGCAATATCTGCCGCTCCCCGATGGCGGAATTTGTTATGAAAAACCTCGTGGCAAAAGCCGGATTGGAATATTTGATTTCCATTTCATCCTGCGCGGCGACTTATGAAGAAATCGGAAACGACACCTATCCCCCTGTACGCCGGCTTCTCAAAGACAAGGGGATCCCTTTCACTAAACGGGAAGCACGGATCTTCACGCCTGCCGATTACGAAGAAAGCACTTATGTCATCGGCATGGATGATGAGAACCGCCATGATCTTTACCGTCTTACCAAAGGCGATCCGCAGAAAAAAGTCTCCCTCCTTCTCGAATGGACAGGAGAAGATCGGAGCGTTGCCGATCCGTGGTACACTGATGATTATGAAACAACCTACCGTGATATAAGGGAAGGCTGCGCCGCGATTCTCGAAAGGGTCATGCCATGATTTCCGTTTACCCGGCTTTTTACAAAGACTTCCGCTGCAAGGCAGACAGGTGCATCCACTCATGCTGTATGCAGAACTGGGAAATCGACATCGACGAAGCCACGGCAATGAAATATCTCGTCATGACGGGAGAACCGGGAGAAACCATCCGCGCGTCCATGACAGGCACAAAAGGAAACCGTCGTTTCATCATGAAAGACGGCCGCTGCCCTCTTTTGCAGGAAGACGGACTCTGCCGCATCATTGCGGAAACGGGAGAAGAAAATCTTTGCGATATCTGTGCCATGCATCCCCGTTTCTTTGTGGAAAACGGAAATTTTGAACTGGCCGGTGTGGGACTTGCCTGTGAAGAAAGCGTGAAGCTTCTCCTGTCCAATTCCACGCCTCTGCTTTTCATGGAAGACAGCGCCCCTTCTCTATTCGACTTTCCCACGCTGCTTTCCGCTATAGGCTGCAGTCTTCCCGAAGAAGCGCTCTCCTATACGCCGACCATCAATGAAACTTACTGCCGGACCATTTTACACGCTCTTTCTCAAACGGAACCTGTCGATGAAGCATGGACAAAGAGGCTCCCCTCTCTTTCCGGATCTTTTACTTCCACGCTGAAAAAGGCGCACGCCTATCTTTCCGAAGCGCCTCTCCCGGAATTGACGGCGGTGTATCAATACATTTTCTACCGCGCCCTGGAAAAAGAACCTCTCTACGGCATAGACGCCGTCATGACATACGCCCGGCAAAGCACAGACTTCATCTTCATGGAAACTGCCGTATTCGGAGATCTCTCTGAAAACATACGGCGCTGGTCGGAACAGATCGAATACGACACGGACAATCCGGATATCCTTCTGTCGCTCATCACAAAATAATATTTCAGCAAAAAAGCAGATCCCGTTAAAGGACCTGCTTTCGTTTTCCCTTAAAACACCTTTCCTTTTAAGAGAAAAAATTCCATAAAGTTTTTTACTGTATGCTCCTATACAAAAAGAGGGACTCCACTCCGCTTTTCATAGAGATATCTTAGTATTTCATACTTGCTTTTGCCAGTTCTTCCAGAGATGGTTTCAGATAATTTCTTTCCGCGTCACTGGTTACCGCCAGGATTGCTCTGTATCGATTCTCTTTTTTCATGAGGTATCCCCGGATGTAAAGGGGCACGATGAAACCGTCGGCGTCGCTTATGACCCGCGCACCCGCCGTGTACGTATGGTCATTTAAACGGGTAATCGGTTCTATATCCTGCAGACGCACATGGGCAAAGTCTTCGGGAAGTTTCACAGGAGCCGTTTTATTATGCTCGCGTATGGCGTCCACAATGAGTTCGTTAATCGCAGGTTCAGCACCCATCATGTAAAGGTTCGCCATCATAAGCGCCCCTGCAGACACCATATTTTGATCCTTCGCAAAGAAAGGTTCCATTCCCTTTTTATTTTCTTCCGTTTCAGGGAAAGAGAAGTTCACGACAAAGGCATCAAAACTTCCCTCATCAGAAGCGATGAGAAGCTGTCCCACAGGCAGCGTCCCTTCTTTTTCCGTGATAAAAGTTTTTTCTTTTTCTGTCATTTTTTTCGCAGACGGTGTTATGACGAAAGGCGTATAAACGGCTTTATTTCTTAAAATGATTTTCTTTATAAGGAAAGGGGCTGTCTGTCTGTAAAGGTCTTTCACGACGTCTCCCGGACTTCTACGGAAATCGGCAGTCAATTGCCCGCCATCGTTCGTGCCTGTATCCGCCCCTTTATGGGCAGGTTCTGCAAAAACAGCGGTCACGGAAGAAACGGTGATTCCTGCCGCCAAAAATGCTGTCATGAGTCTTTTCATCGAAGTCCCTCCGCGCCTTTTACTAAAACAGGCTCCATGATCCGGCCTGTGGCCTGATTCGTATAAATGGCAGTAACGCCAAATTGTCCTTTATCCGCCGCTGCGATGAAGAAAACATAAAAAGGCGTTTCCACACCGTATTGTTCTGCAAAAAGAAATATACTTCCATAAATAAATTCGGTCTGTCCGTCTTTTTTATAGACAAAACGATCATGGCCGTCTTCTTTTTTCATGCTTTCCCGGATAGTTTCAAGATTCAAAGTCCGGTTCTCTCCAAGGATATCAATTTTGCCCGGATGGGCTTTTTCCATGGCCCTGATGATTTCATTCCAACCGGCTATATCCTTTTCTTCCAATTTTACAGACATAACGACTGCCTGATGAAAAGCCTCCTTCGTCTCCATCTGCAGCTGAGAGAATCTGGTGGCTTCAAAAAGCTGTCCAAGCTGCTTCGCCATCATTTTTTCATGAAGTGCATCGCCTTTTCCAAATAATCCCATCCGCTTGACAGCAGGAAGGATTTCTTTCTCTACTTTTTCCCGGTTCCACTCTTTCTGCAGTTCTTTTCCCACATATGATTTATCTGCTTCCCGGAGGGTAATCTCATTTCCCAGCGGAAGAATATGTCCGTCCGCCATTTTTAAATCGGATGCCAGAGACAGTCCGCCTGCCGCCAAAGCAAGCGTGAGCGCCAGGGCGCATATACGTTTTTTCATAATGCTCCTTTCATGAGCTGTCTTTAATCATTTTCTTTTATTATATCAGACCCCGAAAGTATTTCTCCAAAGCGCTGCATGACGAGGGACGTTAAGTGTCATTCAGCGTAATAGATTCTTCTCTCTGTGTCACCATCCCGTTTTCCGTTTTTCTTACAAGGCATTTTATCCCCGTTCAGAATGACGGCGGGAGGTAAGGCGTCATCCTGAACAGACGGGAAGGATCTATACCCCTGATGAGGAAACCGCAGGCACCGCCTGAAAAACCTGTATTTGGAAACTGCCTTTTTATTCTCCCAATTCGCGGCGGATGAGTTCACTCTTCAATGCCTGCAGCTTGTCGGACAGGTTGATTTCCATCAAATCAGGATTAAGGAGACGTGTGTATTCCGGCCAGAGTGTGTCCATCTGTGTATTTGCATAGCGGATGATTTCAGGAAGCGCGGGCAGCGGAAGGTTTCTGCCGTTTTCTACGACAGGCCTCAACAGTTCTTCCACCGTATAAGTGCCTGCCTTCAGCTCTTTCCTTCGCCATTTCGCCGATTCCGTGACGAGGGTGAAGTCGCCGCCGTCCGCCGCTTTTTCATCATGGAGGCAGACAAGGTCGGTAATCATTTTTCCTGTATCCTTTTTATAGAAACGATAGACTGTCTTGATCCCGGGGTTTGTCATTTTTTCCACGTCATTGGAAAATTTCATGACAGGAATCTCTTCGCCGTCCGCTTCTTTCACCGCCATTTTAAAGACGCCCCCCAGCGCAGAAGTGCCGTCGGCCGTGATGATTTTCGTACCCACCCCCCACGAGGTGACAGTGCAGCCCTGCGCTTTGAGGGACTGGATCGTGTATTCGTCAAGGTCGTTGGACCCGGAAATGATGGCATCGGGGAAGCCGGCTTCAGTAAACATGCGGGTCGCTTCCTGAGAAAGATAGGCGATATCTCCGCTGTCGATGCGGATCCCGTATTTCCCGGGAAGCCTCCCCTCTTCTTTCAGTTCTTTAAACACCTGGATTGCATGGGGTACACCCATTTCAAGAACATTGTAGGTATCGGCCAGAAGAATAAGGTTGTCATGATACTGCCCGGCGTATTCCCTGAAAGCGTCTATTTCTTCTTCAAAGCTCATGACCCAGCTGTGGGCCATCGTACCGAGGACAGGAATGCCGAACTGTTTTCCCGCTTCCACATTGGATGTGCCGTTGAACCCTCCAATCATAGCAGCCCGCGCGCCCCAGAGTCCGGCGGAATGTCCCTGCGCGCGGCGGAGACCGAATTCCATCAGGGCGTCTTTCGGCGCCACAGTGCGCACACGGCGCGCTTTCGTGGCAATGAGGCTTTCATGGTTCATAATCATGGATAGACCCGTTTCAAGAAGCATGGCTTCTGTCGTAGTGCCATGGAAACGAAGAAGCGGTTCGCCGGGAAAGACTACAGTGCCTTCCGGTACAGCATAAATGTCTCCTTTAAATCGGAAGTTTTCCAGATAATCAAGAAAGGCGGGATAAAAAATTTGCAGGCTTTTCAGGTAGGCAATATCTTCTTCATCAAAACGGAATTTTTCCAAAAACTGCTGGAGATGCTCAAGCCCCGCTACGATGGTGTAGCCGCCGTTAAAAGGATTCTTTCTGTAAAAACGGTCAAACACGACTTTCCGTTCATGGCGGTTCTTCTTAAAAAGGGCATTCGCCATCGTCAATTGGTATAAATCGGTAATTAAGCCATTCATTTTTATTCCACCTTTCTTTATATACTTATTCTCAAGACTTATCGGTTTTTTCATTTTCCTCATCACGAGTATAGATCCTTCGCTCCCGCTCTGGATGACGCCTCACCGTTCCCCGTCATTCAGAGCGCCACTCTTATCAGCAGATAGAAAAGCTGCCGGAAATCCATGATGAACCTTTTATTTCCGGGAGCCCTTCGTATTTGGCTCCCATTATAGCACTTCCCTGCCGGTCTTTCAGAAAACAAAAAACGCGTCCGCCCGGAACGCGCTTTCTTTTACAATTCAATTTCTTCCGTCTTTCCGGTAAACTCTGTGATGACCGCGTTTCCCGATGCCAGCCTGAACACGGTATACCTGCCGTCTTTACGAATACCGTCCAGAGACTCCTCACAGCTCCTCAGCATGGCGCGCCGCGGTTCCTCCCCTTTATCCTCCCGCAGTTTACAGGATATGCAGATATTCGACTGATCCGGATGCGTGGCGCAGATTTCCGCGCGGTCATTCAGAAGAAGCTGTCCGTAAATCTCATCATCTTTATCAAAGAGGAAATGGATTACGCCGCCGCAGACACAGACATTATTCATCGGCCGGAGACGCGGCCAGATGCCGTCCAAAGTGGCCAGATAAAACACACCGCATTGTTTCAGATATTCAGCAATTCTTTCCGCCGCTTCCATACAAATTCCTCCCGTCCTTTATTTCTACACTTATTCTATCATACTCCCAAAAGAAATATTTACTTCAGTCCCGCTTCCGCTTCTTCTCTGCCCGCCAGGATTTTCACTTCCGTATCCAGATGGGTAAGAACCGCGATGACTTCTTTTCGCGTGTCCGCCGTAGCGTTGATACGGCAGGTCGCCCGCCGGGGATCGATAGTGGTCAAAATGCCGATGTATTCGTATCCTTCCATGATACGGTTGACGTAGTTTACATCGCACGGTGCGATTTCGATATAGACGCTGTTATCCACGGGCGCGCCTCCGGAGAATAGTATACGGCGGCAGATCCTGCCCTGTGATCATCGTCAGCTCTTCCAGCGGATGGGGCGCTGCTGCCACTTCTTCACCGTCTTTATTCGTCAGCCGTCCGATCGTAACGGAAAATACATCACCTGCCGGGGTAAGACATTCAACGACCTCTCCTGCTTTAAAATAGTTGCGCTGCTGCACTTTGACCGTATCGTTTTCTTTATGCTGCTCCAGAACAAGACCGATAAAATCATAGGGCTGCTCCGGCTGGGACTTCACATACTCCTGGGCGGAATGGTCGGGATCCTGGAATGCAAAAGCTGTCGTGTAAGGACGATGGGACACCTTTTCCAGTTCTTCCCGCCATTCCGGACGGACAGAGAAATCCGCCCCCGATTCGTAGTATGAGTCGATTGCTTTCCGGTACGCCGCCACAACCGCCGCCACATAGTAGACACTCTTCATGCGGCCTTCAATCTTCAGGGAAGAAACGCCGGCTTCGATGAGTTCGGGAATATGGTCGATCATACAGAGGTCTTTGCTGTTAAAAATATATGTGCCGTGCTCATCTTCTTCTACGGGGAAATACTGGCCCGGACGGGATTCTTCCATCACGGAATACTTAAAACGGCATGCCTGGATGCATTCGCCCCGGTTGGACTGGCGTTTCCCGTTTGTAAAATAATTGGATAAAAGGCAGCGGCCGCTCCAGGAAATACAGAGCGCCCCATGGCCGAATACTTCCAGTTCGATATCCACCCGTTTTCTGATGTCCGCCATTTCCGAAAGAGACACTTCTCTGGCAAGAACGACGCGGGATGCGCCCATATCTTTCCATCTCTTGACGGTGCGCCAGTTTGCCGCACTCGCCTGCGTGCTTACATGGACCGGCAAATCGGGCGCTGCTTCACGGGCGATATCAAATACGCCGAGATCGGAAATCAGGACGGCATCCGCATGAATATCCTGTAAATATTTCAGGTATGTGTCAAGCCCTTCCAGATCTTCATTCCGGGGAATGATATTGACCGTGATATACACTTTCTTTCCCATGGAATGGGCATACTCCACAGCCTCTTTCATTTCTTCCCGGGTAAAATTGCCGCCGTAGGCACGGAGACCGAAAGCTTTTCCCGCCATATATACCGCGTCTGCCCCGTAAAGGAGCGCCATTTTCATTTTTTCCATATTTCCCGCCGGCGCGAGAAGTTCCATTCTTTCCACTTGTGTTCCTTTCTTCCCTTATTTCCTTATCTTCCTTGACACCGCAAGACCGTCGCCTTCTTCATGGATAACCGTATCATAATGAGCCTCTACATATTCGAGGTATTCCCGCAGGCGTGTGACAAGCGTCCTGTACCGATGGGCCACGGGGTCCCCGCTTCGCACCAATCCTCGGAAGAGAATATTATCTGCCGCAATAACCGCATTTTCCGACAATTTCGGCTCAATAAGTTTCAAATGGCGGAGGTACTGCCCTTTCGGCCCGTCAAGGTAAACAAAATCATACGGCCCTGTGAGCGTAGAAAGCACTTCTCCCGCGTCCCCCCAATGACACCGGACACGCTGCTCAAATCCTGCCGCCTGCATGACGGATACAGCCCGTTCATTCCGCAGGGCATCTATTTCTATGGTATCAATTTCCGCCAGAGGAAAATATTCCGCCAGAAGCAAAGCGGAATAGCCGATGGCCGTCCCCACTTCCAGTATTTTCTTTGGATCGGCTGCCGCCGCGGCTTCCAGCAGCAGCTTCCTCTCCGCCCTGCGCAGAATGGGAATATTCTCTTCTTCCGCTTCCCGCTCCAGTTCCTTTCTCAGATCCGCAATCATGGCCATATCAGTCGTCTGTCCCATAGATCCGGTCGATTTCCGCCTGATGTTCTTCAAGCGTCTTCGTAAAGACATGGCGGCCGTCTTTTTCCGCCACATAGTAAAGATACTCTCCGGGCGCCGCGTCAAGCACCGCACGAACGGCATCCATGCCGGGACTGCTTATGGGGCCGGGCGGAAGCCCCTGCCGTTCATATGTATTATAAGGCGAATCAATTTTCGTATCCGCTATGGTCAGTTCCTCTTTCTGCCTGCCCAATGCATACTGGACAGTAGCGTCAATCTGAAGAGGCATCTGCTTTTCCAGACGCGCCAGAATGACAGAGGCAATCGGCACCTGATCCTCTTTTAACCGTGCTTCCCGCTCCACCATGGACGCGATGGTCATAAGGGCATGAATAGAAAGATGCCTGTCCTCCGCCCGCCTGCGCAATGCGGGTGTAAGCATTTCATCGGTTCGCCGGTACATCATGTCGGCAATCTGCCGGGCAGAGTAAGATTTCGGAATCTCATACGTATCGGCGAAAAGAAACCCTTCTCCCTTCACCTTTGCCGCCTCGGGACCGTACATGTATGGAAAAGGCGCGTAAGTTTCCGCTTCATGAAGAAAATCTCCATAGCATTCCAGCCCCGCCTTCTGAAGAACATCTGCAATCTGCGCTGCGGTAAAGCCTTCCGGCACGGTAATCTTCACCACTTCTTCTTTTCCGTTTTTCAGATCCGCAATCGTTTCCGCTACCGTCGAACCACGCCGGAATGTATAGTACCCGCTTTTGAGCGCCTTCCCGTTTCCTGTGGCCAAAAGCATGGCGCGGAAAACGGTGGCACTTCTGATAACGCCTTTCTCCTCAAGCATTTCTCCGATTTCCCGCCCCGTGGCATTCTTCGGTATTTCCACCGTCACCGTTCCATCCGCCGGTCCGTGATAAAAAGAATAAAAATAGAAAAACAGGCCTGCCGCAAGGACCGCAAAAGCAATAATCACCCCGTACAGGTATTTTCCTTTACCCTTTATGAAAGATGTTTCCTCCATAAAACCTCTCTTGTTCCAATTGCGGAAGAACAGAAATCATCGCTGCCTTCCGCTGTTTTCACGACTGGTTTATTATACCACAACTCTGAAAATAGCCGCTTTTTCCCCACCGTGCTACAATAGGTCCATCAGTAAAGGAGGAACTCCTATGGAAATCAAAATCGGAATCGCCGGTACCGCCGGCCGGACCGTCACGGAAAAAGACACTGCCCTTGCCGTCGGAAGCGGTTCTCTACAAGTCCTTGCCACTCCCGTTTTATCTGCCCTTATGGAAGAGGCTGCCGTTGCCGCCCTTGCGCCGTACCTGCTCCCAAAACAGACTACGGTAGGCGGTTTCATCGCCGTTCGTCACAAGGCTCCTACCCCGGTAGGACAGACCGTCAAGGCCATCGCCACCGTAATAGCAGTCAGCGGAAAGAAAATATCTTTCACCATCACCGCCTCTGATGAAAACGGCGCCATCGGTGAAGCAGAGCACACCCGTTTTCTTGTGGACGAAGAACTATTCATGATGAAATTGCAGAAGTAAAAAGCATGTCAAAAGACGCCCGCGGCATTCCGCGGACGTTTTTCATCGGCGCTTTATTTTTTTGTATTGCTTTCCGCGGCGCGTTCCACCCCTGTCCCGTCAAAAACGGGGATAAAACTTTGATCGGAAGATTCTTTCTGCTGGATATAGCCGTCTTCAATACCGAGCGCTTCCATGTACGCTTCCGCCTCTTCGTATTCTTCATCGGTAATCCGGCGGTTGATTTCAGGAAACTCTTCCGCTCTTCCGTGAGGCGTGTACTGCCGCATAAGGCTGAAAAGAACATCCCCTTTACGAAACGTTTCCGCCACATATTCCAAAACGCCCTTCGTGTTTTTCATCTGCCCCGGCAAAATAAGATGGCGGATAAGGACACCCTTTTTTAATATACCGTCGGCACCGATTTCATAGGGACCTGTCTGCCGGAACATCTGCTCAATGGCAGGCATTGCCTTCTCAAAGTAATCCGGCGCACTGCTGTACCTCTCCGCCGCCGCAGCGTCGCTGTACTTCAAATCAGGAAGCCAGCACTGTATTTTCTTCCGCAGGAACGCCACGGTATGGATGCTTTCATAGCCGCCGCAGTTGTACACCACCGGAACGGGAAGTGGTTCTTTCAGACTTTGAAAAACGGCATGGGTAAAATGGGTCGGTGTCACAAGGTCGATATTGTGCGCCCCCTGGGCAATAAGCTCACGGTAAATCTCCGCCAGCCGCTCCACGGATATTTCTATCCCCCGGCGCAGTTCGGATATTTCATAATTCTGGCAATAGACGCAGGACAAGTTGCACCCCGCAAAGAAAACCGTTCCCGCGCCTCTTGTCCCGCTGATGCACGGTTCTTCCCAATGATGGAGCGCCGCCCGGGATACGATGGGAAGCATGCCTGTCCGGCAGTAACCGACAGCGCCCTGTCCGTGAATGGACTCACGCCGCGGCACACGGCATCCCCGCGGACAGATATTACAGATACTCATTATATGTCCTTTATATAAAGCGGGCTTTCCCGCAGAATTTCCACTACCTGATTATACACCGAGAGAAGAAAATCCATTGCCCCCGCCCTGTAAAAATCTTATAATGATACATATTGTGGATAAAGCTGAAAGGAGAAATTTTATGGAACAGCAATCCGATTTTTTGGACAGAATTTTTCACCTGAAGGAAAATCACACGTCCGTCAGGACAGAAATCATGGCAGGCATCACGACTTTCATGACGATGGCGTATATCCTGGCAGTCAATCCCGGCATCATGAGCGCCGCCGGCATGGATAAAGGCGCGCTTCTTACGGCGACCGCCCTTGCCGCATTCATCGGCACCATTCTCATGGCACTCTTTGCCAATTACCCTTTCGCTCTCGCTCCAGGCATGGGGCTGAATGCGTTTTTCGCTTTCACCGTCGTCGGGCAGATGGGCTATTCCTGGCAGACCGCCCTTGCCGCTGTTTGTCTGGAAGGCGTGATTTTCATTATCCTGTCTCTCACCAATGTACGCGAAGCGATTTTCAACGCGATCCCCATCAATCTGAAACGGGCGGTATCGGCAGGCATCGGCCTGTTCATTGCCTTCATCGGACTGGTTTCCGCCAATATCATCGTCGCCAATCCCGCTACGAAAGTTTCTCTTTTCTCCTTTAAAGGCGCAATTGCCGCAGGAACATTCCACACCGTGGGAGTTCCGGTTCTCCTCGCCATCCTGGGTGTGCTTTTCACAGGCATCCTCATGGTGAAAAAAGTGAGAGGAAATATTCTCTGGGGCATCCTCTTTACATGGGGACTCGGCATTCTATGCGAACTCACGGGGCTCTACATCCCCGATCCCGCAAAAGGCGCGTTCAGCACTCTGCCGAACCTTTCCGCAGGCATTGCTTCTTTTACCCCTGTAAGCCTGTCCCCCATTTTCATGCAGCTTGATTTCTCAAAGGTGATGAGCCCTGATTTCTTCGTCGTCCTCTTCGCGTTCCTTTTCGTGGATATTTTTGATACCCTCGGCACCCTGGTCGGTGTTTCTTCCAAAGCAAACATGCTTGATGAGGAAGGGAAGCTGCCCCGCATCAAAGGCGCTCTCATGGCTGACGCTGTCGCCACCACCATCGGCGCGGGCCTAGGCGTTTCCACCACGACCACCTTCGTAGAAAGTGCGGCAGGCGTTTCTGAAGGCGGACGGACCGGTCTTACCGCCGTCACCGTAGCCGTTCTCTTTGCCCTCTCCCTGTTCCTTTCCCCCTTCTTCCTGGCAATTCCCGCCTTTGCCACCGCGCCCGCCCTCATCATCGTGGGCTTCCTCATGTTTACCGCCGTCACGGGCATCAACTTCAGCGACCCAACCGAAGCCATTCCCGCATATATCGCCATCCTTGCCATGCCCTTCACATACAGCATCGCCGAAGGCATCTCGTTTGGCATCATCACTTACACTGTCATGAACGCCCTCACGGGAAACGGGAAAAAGATCAGTGCCCTGATGTATATTCTGACCATCCTCTTCATCGGGAAATATATCTTCCTCTGATCGAAGTATTTCCTACAAATGAAACGATAAATTTTTGAAGCACCACGGACCCTTCTTATCAGATAACGGTAAGGAGGGTATTTTACATGTTATGCTCCTTGCAGGCAAATTCGTCCGCCTCGATTTTATACACCGCCACATGCGCTGCCATTCGATCAGTAAACTCGAAATGCTTTTTATCCTGGCATTCCATGAAAATCGTAAGGATCTTTTTCTTCTCTTCCCTGTCTTTTACCACCGACACCGGCCCGCTCCCGATGATGCTGTGGTAGTACTCCGTGTAATCGCAGGCTTTCTCCGCCCGTCCCATGGCACCGCCGTTGTCGATTTCAAAACCGATGACAGGATTTGATTCCGCCAGTTCCCGCTTCAGTCCCGCATCAGCCCCGTGGAAATACACTGTAAGCTTTCCCTCTTCATAAGAGTATCCGTAGTTGACCGGCACCACAAAAACACGGCCGCCGTCCTGAAAACCCAGATGGACGATTTTGCACTCGTCCAGAACTTTTCTGATTTCCGTTTCTTCCGTAACTTCTCTGTCGTTTCTTCTCATCATAACCTCCTTAATCCTTACTGCCTGTTTAAATTATACCGCTCCATATAAATTCCATTCCTTCTTGTGCTATGATGGAAAAAACATCTGCGGAAAATATATTTTCTTACAAAGGAGATTATTATGTTTGAAAATGACGGCCGTCCCTCTTTGCGGAAATGGATCTTTGCCGCTCTCCTCGCTGCGGCAGGCGTCCTTCTTTCACCGGCCTTTTCCTTTCCTTTGGGAGTGACCCGCGCCTTCCCGCTCCAGCATATGATCAATATCTTCCTCGCCGTTCTCTGCGGCACGCGGTATAGCGTTTCTGCCGCCTTTACCACATCGGTTATAAGAAACATCATCGGCTCCGGATCGCTCCTCGCCTTCCCCGGTTCAATGATCGGCGCTTTCCTGTCAGGATACCTGTACAGGCGCACGAAAAAACTGTGGGCAGCTGTCCTTGGAGAATTCGCGGGCACCTCTCTTATCGGCGGCCTCGTTTCCTATCCGATTGCCGCGCTCTTTATGGGATCGACAAAAGGCGCTCTCTTCTATATTTCCCTCTTTTCCATTTCCTGCGGCGCCGGCTGTCTTATTGCTTTCATCATTCTCAAGGGAATCCATATTTTTCAAACAAATACGGTCAAAGAAAAATAATATTTCTTTTAAAAATTAACTTTCCGGGGCTTTCAGGGCCCTTCTTTTTGCGCGGAAATGACAACTGCACACTTACTATATGCAGTTTATATATACAATTAACAGCAGGCGTTAAAACCATTGACATTTTTTATTTCCATCAGATATAATAGGTCTGTTTTGAGACATATTTTATTCATTTTTCATATTTCGTTTAAATCTTGGTATCTGAATAAGCACCAAGAACAATAAGAGGATCCATCCAATGAAACACACCATACTGAAAGCCGCTGTCTGTACGTTTTTTGCCGGCGCAGCGATGACCGCTTCCGCAGCCAACCCGTTTTCCGATGTAGAAAGCAATTCCTGGGCATATGAAGCTGTCGCTTCTCTGTCTGACCGGAACATCATTGAAGGCTATCCGGACGGCACTTTCCGCGGCAACAAGCACATCACCCGCTACGAGCTGGCACAGATCACCGCCCGCCTCCTGGCAAAGAAGGACTCTCTCACCGCCGAGCAGCAGTCCATCGTAGATAAGCTTTCAAGAGAGTATGCCAATGATCTTTCCAACCTCGGCGTCCGTATTTCCGAACTGGAAAAGAAAACAGGAAAAACATTCCTTATTACTGAACTCCGCGTACAGGGCATTGACCGCTACGACAACATTTTCACGGAAAAAAAAGAGAAACACTATGAATTGGGCGCCCGTGTCCGTTTGAATACGATTACCAGAGTAAATGACCGTTCCACCTTGTACGGCCAGCTGGAAACTTTCATCAGCATGAACGGCAGGGAAATGTTTGACCCCAATAAGTACACTTACCACAAAGACGGCTCCATGCACGTTGCCGGCGGTCACAATGACGGCGATGTCCACCTGAATCGCCTTTTGGCTACCTACCAGTTCGGACCAAAGCAGGATACCTCCAACCTTCCCTTCGGCCCCTCCAAAAACCTCATCGGTATCGGCCAGTTCCCCGTAAAAATGGGGGTCACCGGCTACACCTATGACGGCGAATTCAAAGGTGCTTTCCTGAAACTCGGCGACTACCTGAAGGGCCACCAGTTTACTTTCGCTTTTGGCCGCGCTACAAATATCAGTGTCAACTATACCGCGCCCATGATGCACGGAGTCAAGGTAACGCCGATTGCCAAGAGCAAGCTGATTGGCGAGCTTTCCACCAACAAAGTAGTGGCCGCTGCCGTTGCCGCCGATCCGTCTCTCAAAGCCATCCTCGGACAGGCAAAAAATCTCATCAACAGCAGCAATAACCTTCCCGAACTGAAAACTAATCTGAACACTATCGTAGGTGCCATCGGTTCCAAGAACCCGGCACTCGCATCAGCCGTAGCTGCCAAACTGGGAGCGCTCAACCTTGACGCACTGGCAGGCGGCTCCATGGTCTATAATCCCGCCACCGATACCCTCTACCCCATGGGTAAAGACGTCATGATGGACTGGGGCGAAGACGAAGACGTGCCGGTCACTTACGCTTCCTATATTTACAAAATACCGGATAAATGGGAAGTCCATGCGTATGCCATGAAAGCAAACGGTCCTGTCGGACACATCTGCGAGGCCTACGGCTTTGCCGGTTCCTACTACGTCACACCGAAATGGAATATCCACGGCGAATTCGTCAAGAATCTCCGTGTCCTTCCTTTGAATAACGAGAAGCCTCACAGCTTCAATTACGGTTTTTCCTATGGAACGGCAGACGTGCTTAAGCCGAAATCTTTCTCCATCGGCATCGATTATATTTACAGCCAGGCCGGCACATACTTTGGCGGCTCCGGCAATGATATCGCCGACCAGTACATGGGACATGTGTATAAAAACTGGCATGGCATGAAAAATGTTCCGGCGTACTTTGCTGATAAGATGGATGCCCTGACCGACGGCAACCCTGCCAACGACCACAACAATTTCGGCGGCGCCAAATTCTTCCTGGCAAAAGCAGCTTATGTCCCCATGAAAGGACTCATCGTAGAAGCTGATTACGGATTTAAGGCCAAAGACATGGGTGGCAAAAAAATGGACAATATGCTCATGCTGAAAGCGACCGCTTACATTAAATAACGAAATAAAAGAAATACTTAACCCGTGATAGTCACCTGTCACGGGTTTTTACCTGCCGTAAGAAAATGGTGGCGGCTATATTTCTCTTTCTTCTCTGATAGAAATCGTACATCTGCCTTTATTTCTTCAAAAAAAAGCACAAAGAAATTTACTCTTTATGCTCTCCTATTTTAATGAAATTGTAAATCAGATTCGAAAAGCCTATCATGGTTCTCCGTTTTAGTTTTCTGGCAAAAGTGGCACTGATGGCAAGACGTCATCCTGATCAATAACCAAGGATCCGTTACAGTAATGATGAGGAACGCAGAAAAAAACTCCTGCAGCTTCACCAGTAAACAGATTCTTCACTCCTAGTCATCGTTCTGTTTCCCATCATTCTGACACAGTATCCTTCCCCCCGTTCTGAATGACGATTTAAGGGAAGACACCTGCTATCATCCTCACAGCTTTCTGTGATGAACCAATTATTTGACCGATTTAGTTGCAATATATGTTTTTATATTCATATCATGGAGCCTGCCGATACCATTTGTATCTTCATATAAATCAATAAGCGTGAACCCTGCTTTTAATTGACCCCCTATCTGCTCGGTCATAGTATGCGAAAACTGCATCCCGGAACCTTCTGCCATCATAAAATCCCTGGCTTTTTTATCTTTTAACGGATTAAACGGCATTGCCCAAACTATTTCTTTTTCTTCATCGTCAACAATATAGTTTATCTCATTGTTCAGTCCTGACAGTAAACTGCCGCCTTTTCTCAAAACCCTGTAAGCTTCATTAAAAACATGCTGTACATCTTCAACATAACAATTTGAAACCGGGTGGAATATAATATCAAAACTTTCATCTGCAAAAGGAAATTTCTTTGTCATATCTCCTTCAACAGCATTTATATCATAACCTTCTCTTTCTGCTATCAATAATTCAGATTTTATCTGCTTAGATGAATAATCAAGCACTGTACATTCTGCGCCTAAAGCATTAAAGATAGGCATTTGCTGTCCGCCGCCTGATGCCAGTCCCAGAATTTTCTTTCCTTTCAGGCTGCCAAGCCACTCATGAGGAACAAAAACAGTGGGCGTCAGCAAAACATTCCAGCTCCCATTCTTCGCATTTATATATTCTTCATGAGAAACAGGTTTCCCCCATTCCCAGCCTTCTTCAATCCATTTATCAATTGTATCTTTATTAATCTCCTGATATGATTTCATGGTTTACATACCTCATCTCTAAATTATATGATTAAACCAAATACTTTTAACCCGCCAACCGCCCAATTTCTTCACAAAATCGTTTCCGCCATGCCCACATACCATTGCGGCCGTTCCTCTTTTATTTTTGCCGCCAGCTTTCTTTGCTGCTCTTTATTTTCCGCCATCAGGAAAAAAGCGGAGCCCGCCCCTGTCATCATCGCTTTTTCACAGAGAAGAGAAAGGTAGGAAAACGTCTCTCCAAGAACAGGCTCCGCCTTAAACAGAACGTCTTCAAAATCATTGGAAAGAGATGCCAGCAACACAGTACCGTCTTTATTTTTCAAAGCTTCTATACAGCTTTCTGTCGTACCTGTCTTGCGACGGGGACAGCCGTCCAGCAATCCATAAGCTTTCCCTGTGGAAATGGAAACATCGGGCCGGACAATAACCAAGGGAAGACCCGCCCAGCCGGCAAGAGGGGTAAGTTTTTCACCAATCCCTTCACAACGCCGGCACCCTCCTGCCACACAGAAAGGAACATCGGCCCCCAGCTTCGCCCCCATATCCGCCAATGCCGCAAGAGAAAGCTGCTGCCCTGTCATTCTGTTTAATCCACGGAGGACAGCCGCCGCGTCGGAGGAGCCGCCGCCCATGCCCGCTTCCGACGGAATCTGTTTCACCAGTTCCATGTGGGCACCGCCGGAAAATCCTGTTTCTCTGAAAAATAATTCCGCCGCTTCCCACATGAGATTTGCTTTCCCCCCCGGCGCAAGCCCTTCTTTAATGGAAAGAGAAATCCCCCCCGCTTCCGTAAGTGTCACTTCATCACAAAGAGATATACTGTGCATCACGCTGTCAATCTCATGGTACCCGTCTTCTCTCTTTTCCCCCACCGATAAAGTCAGGTTGATTTTCGCATAAGCCTTTTCTGCAATCATTATGATCCCCATTCGTTATTGATGGCTCTATTATATCATTCCGCCCGCAGCATAATAGATATGAAATACTTCTATATCGAAAATATTTGTTGTCATTTGGGTTCCTTTTCCGTATAATTTAAAATATAGAACATTGTAGATATGTTAAATCGTAAACAAAATCTTTTGTGAAGAACCCGAAATTGAAAGGATGAATTTTATGTACGGCATGTTTTTTGATACCTATGATACCCCTGTGTACCGCCCGCCAAGTGAAGCGGCCAGCTTTATTCTCCGCGTAACCCGCGGCTGTGCGCATAACAACTGTACCTACTGCAATATGTACCGCGGTGTCAAATTTGAAAAGCTTTCTGATGAACAGATCATGCGCCAGATTGAGCTTGCCCGTGCCACCGATGCGGAAGGTGTGCGCCGTGTATTTCTTGCTGACGGCGACGCCCTTGTATTGCCCACTGACCGTTTGCTGAAAATCCTGGCAGTATTGAAAGAATATTTCCCCAACTTAGAAAGAGTAGCGTCTTACGCCGCGCCGGGAGATATCCTCCGCAAATCCGTGGAAGAACTCATCGCTCTCAGAAAAGCAGGCCTCACCCTGCTCTACTACGGTATGGAAAGCGGCGATTCCCAGACACTGAAAGAGATCCGCAAAGGAGTAAACGGCGAGCAGTCCATCGAAGTAGGTAAGCGCGCCATCTCCGCAGGAATGCAGCTCTCCATCATGATCATCCTCGGCATCGCAGGCGTAGAAGGCTCCGAGCGCCACGCTCTTGCCACCGCCCATGCCATCAATGAAATCAAGCCGACCATGCTTTCTGCGCTGTCCCTCATGCTCTATCGCGGCAGCGAACTGAAAGACCAGTTTGAACGGGGCGAATTTCATCCCCTGCCGCCGGCGGGACTTATGAAAGAACTCAAACTGATCATAGAGAACGTGCATCTCCCTGATAGAGAACGTATGATTTTCAGAAGCAATCACGTGTCCAACTATATCCGTCTGGCGGCGACACTCCCCGCCCAGAAAGATCAGCTGATGGAGGACATAGAGGAAAGCATCGACTACCTGTCCCAAATGAAAGACTGGGATATTTACAACCACGACTGGACAAAATAGTTATGACAGTAAAGGAGACTATCATGAAAAAATTACTGACTTCCGCAGCACTCGCCCTGACTCTCACCGCCGCAGGCATGACTTCCTACGCCGTAAACTGGGTCTGCCTCGGACAGGACGGAAACGACCGAATCTATTATGATACCGCTTCCATTTCCCGCCAGGGCAACCTGGTTGCCGTCACCATGCAGGAACGGGAAGCGGATGGCGAGGCAGAGGAGTACAATTATCTTTTTGATACCCACCGAAAGAAATACACCCTTGCTTCCAAAATTGAATATGATCGAAACGGGAACGTCAAGAAAATTGAAACTTTCCATGAATCGGATTTCGGATGGAAAAAAGTGAAAGAAAATTCGGATGAAGAGCTGCTCTATAAACAGATTATGAATAAGCCGGCCACTGCCTCACTGTAACCGTCCATAAGCGGGAAATCGGCAGCGAGGTGGGAATATATCCATATCTTCACAATACGGAAAGAAAAACATACGCTGTCAATTTCAGACCGCTGCTCTCGGGCATCGGACTTCCTCTCCCCATTTAAAAATCCCGCCCCAATTAACGGGCGGAATTTTTAAATGGGTTTTATTTTCTTATTCCGGTTCAATAATGAAAGAGAGAGAAGAGAAATACTTCGGCGTGGTATGTTCATCCTCTTTCTCCCCTGCCACTTCCACACCTACTACGTTCAGACCATTTGCGCTGACAGTAACTGTAGCGTAACCGTCCGCGTCGGCTGTGGACTCATTAGTCAGGTCATTGATGACGTCCTTGATGAGAGGCGCGTTCGCATAGGGCTTGCCATCTTTATATACACGGATTCTATACGTATCGCCCTTGCGGAGCGTCAGCGGATTCACCTGGGGAACGATCTGGATCGGCACATTATAAATGCCGCCTGGCTTTACATCAGGACTCCAGTAGTTAATGTTCCATTTGATCGCGTGGGTCGTCTTCACCGCGTCCGCTACTTCCGCAAACGGAGCCTGGTGCATTTTGCCGGAGCTGTCTTTCGTGAAGAAGCCATAATCAAAGAAAGTCACCGTTACTCCCAATTCATCTGTAGGAATGATAGAAATATGATCTTTATAACTTACAGTTTCCACATCCATAGAGCTGAAATTCTTATCATAAGCTTCCACCGCCTTCACACAGGACGGATTGTACGCGTTGTCTGTCGGTCCTTCCCCAAGGACAAGGGCTTTCTGGTCAAAACGGTTTGCAATAAACACGCCGTGGGCAGACACGGAAGAGCAAGCCGCGCCAATAGACAGAGCAGCCGCGCAAAGTAACAGTACGTATCTTTTTTTCATGAAAAACCTCCCTTAAATAATAACCAATTTAATCATAATTATATGTATAATTATATCACACCTTATATTTAATTTTAATCCTATATTTTTGTAATAAACATTTCCCTTAGGTTACACCGTATGGCTTAAACATTGCCGGCGGTCTACGAGTTATCGCTTAGATAGGAAGAGTTAAGTAAGTTCGGTAGTGTCAATCATTTTTCACAAATTCAGAACTACCGTCAGCAATGAATAAATTAACAGGTAATTCCTGTTCGAAAATCTGGTTCTTCTCCAGCGCAAACAGATACTGCGTGTTGAGGTAATGTTATGTCTCCGGTCTGATCTGACGACATAACAAAGTCTGGTACAAACGAGTGTTAAGGCACTTTGACCATCCGGGAAGACACCGATCGAGTTCTCCCCTTGGCGATACTCTCCACTGCCATCCATTTGACCTTTTCTTTCTCCATCTGCATAAGACCGGTTTGAATACTAATATATCTCTGCTTTTCTGGTTCAAATGAATATATTCCAATGAGGCATTTTCGAATCCATCCCGCTAATTTCATTCCTATACCAAATATATCACTATTTCAGCAGACTCTTATAGTCATAATTGTTATAAAAATTCCTTTCTCTTTCTAAATACGCTTTATAATTATTTTTTGAAATAAGACCTTTGCCTGCCTTCATTTGCTCTAATATATAAGAATTGATCCATTCTCCATAATGTGATAAATCCTTATAATTATCTAAATCTGTAACTATCCGAAAATCATCATTATAAGAATATAATTTAATATTTTGACAGGACAATATATTTTCAATAAATATCCGTTCCGCTTCTATACGATAATCAATTTTTCCCCGTTCATATTCAATTCCCCAATAGACAATGCTTGGCGGCGCTATAAAATAATAAAACTCTGTTTCAGGATGTGCTCTGGCTATATCCACAATATTTTGCTGCACATTTTCTATTATAGTTTGTTTCTCTTCATTACTTAATCGTACCAATTTTCGTGGCTTATTAAAATGTTTTCTTCCATGTAGCACAAAATCTTTTCCCCATTTTTTTTCATAACGCTTCATCCAATTAGAGTATTGATCAAAAGACGTAACCCCCCCCTTTCCCCCTCGAAAATAATTATGAAGTATAACTCCGCACCTGTTCAATAAGACATCTTTATTAAGAAGGTATTTCACATCATTATAAAAATTATCATCATAAAGATATGTCGGATACTCTCCCAAATCCTCTCTCATTAAATCCTTATCTTCCATGATTTTCCCATAATGTATGTCCCTAATCACCAATTTAATGTCATCCTTATAACGAAATGCCCGGACTAAGGAATCATTTAATTCCTTAAAAGTACTGCCAGAAAATGTAACTTTTACACAATTCACATGAAATAATCGATTCACATCAGATATCTTAAAATTTTGGCTTAAGGATGTTCCTGTAAGTATTGCATCATATTCAAAATTCCTAAAAATTCCATCATTTTGAGACCGTTCATTATTTAACAAGTAAAAGAATGCTTTATGCGGTCTATGATAATGAAAATACGGATCTATACAATAAATAATTCCACCAATAGTCAGCAGAAAAAACAAAAATAAACTGACCAAAAGAAAAGTATATTTCTTAGCATCCATAAATAACTCCTAAAACCCAAAATACACAAAAGTTGATTCCGCATTTAATGATATGACCGTCCAACCAAAAAGAAGCGCCATACCTATTCCATGCATAATCGTATTCTTATACTCCCGACGCAAGCCTTTCTCAAAATAAAGACAAATACAACATATTAAAGATAAAAATACTATCATCCAACATTCTCTAATCATGATACTTCCATAAGGTATTCGGAAACATTTAAGCAAAAAAGTATACTCCGGTATTTCAAAAGCACGAATAAGTCCTGTACTGAATCCTGCTTTATCGAAATAAACAATTGATAATAAGATATGTATCCATTGCCGCACATCTTTAGCCCAAAAAAGTGCCCACAATATATTTATACTCAAAAAGGTAATTCCCCATTTAACTAAAATCGGTAATCTTTCATATCCCTTTTTTATTAACCGATGAATAACACTACCACACCCATGCAAGGCTCCCCAAATAATAAATGTAAAATTGGCGCCATGCCAAATTCCACTAATCAAAAAAATAATCATGATATTTATATAAGTGCGCCAATATCCTTTTTTGCTTCCGCCAAGAGGAAAATATACATATTCACGCAAAAAATCCGTTAATGTAATATGCCACCGCTTCCAAAAATCGGGAATGGATAGTGCTCTATACGGAGCATTGAAATTATCGGGAATCTTAATATTTAACATAGACGATACACCTATCGCCATATCAGTATATCCGCTAAAATCAAAATATATCTGGAAAGTATATGCTAACACGATAATAATCCAATCAGCAGAGGTTGCCTTATCAGAATTTATCATCCCCCAGGTTGTTACTTTTGCCAAAACATCTGCAACCAAAATTTTTTTAGCTAATCCAATTATAAATAAATTTAGACCATTGGATATATTTGAGAAATTCAATATGTTTCTGTTTTGATTCTTAAGTTGTTCCATGAATGAACCTGAAAATACTATAGGCCCCGATAATAATTTAGGGAAATAAAAAATATACAATAGATATTCTATAAAAGTATAGTCCTCTGTCTTCCTTTTATAGGTATCCACAAGATATGCAATTTGCTGAAAAACAATAAAACTTATCCCTATGGGTAGTAAAATATCTCTCAGTAAGAAGTCCTGATTAAAAAAATCATTTAAAATCTTTACAAAGAAATTAAAATATTTAAACCAGAATAAAATCATTATATTAAAAATTATTCCGATTGATAAAATCCATTTTTTTATTTTTGCACACTTTATACAGTGCAATACTCTTATTTCACCCCAATTAATAATTGTACAGGCTAAAAGCGTTAGAAACCCTTCTATATTTAAGAATGCACCAAAAACTATAGAACTGCATAATAAAAAAATATCTCCCCTCCTTTTTGAAAAATATGCTATCGAAAAATATCCGCCTATACAAATCGGTAAAAATAATAAAATAAAAACATATGAATTAAACTGCATCTTTCCCCCTACATCAATAAAAAGCAATCGCTTATTATTCTTTCATTATACTTTACTATTATATCAATAATTCAATAATGAATCCAAACCCCCAAATTAACATTCTTATGCATATTACTATCCCTAGAGTAACCAATCATTTGTAACACTCTATTAAAAACAGTTTTGAGTATACCCTTCCGTGTGAATTTAGATTAAAACTTTTAAATTTTAATATCACCCGACATATATTTTTCATAAAAAAACGTCTTTGCTACCATGTTTTCGTTCAAAACCTTTTATAAAAGAGTTTCCTTATTTCTTGTCACATATGTATCATTAACAGTTTGCATCGACGTATCGTAGATGCGATAATTTAAAGGTTGCTCCATGGAAAAGCATTTCTAACCGGATATAAATCCTGAAAAACAATCTTTATGCTGAAGTTTATTCATATACTCATATACCGGCAGCTTCCCTTGCAAAAGAAAGAGCGTAATTGACAAACTTTGTTCCCAATATATAATTAAATTATAATCCAACATTTATAATTCATCAGTTAAGAACAGGATGATTTAAGGAACAAGGCATACCAGCATCAGTTTCATTCTATTTTTAATCAGGGACATTTACAATCAGAAGAGGAGCGATTGAATCCACATGAAAAAGAAAACATCAGCCGCTATTATTATAGCAGCAATAAGCACATCCTTTTTACCGGTTGCATCGCAGGCTGCTACTTACACACTGGACGAAATCATTGTCGAAGGCGATAGGGATCACGAAATAACACAACAGCTTTCCGGCGGTTACGAGAATAAAAGCGGCAGTGTCGGTATATTAGGCACAAAGGACATCATGGAAACACCCTTCCAGCAAAATAATATATCGCAGAAATCTATTTCCACCTTTGCCGCCAACCCGAGTGAACAATCCACCAGTGTCCTGGTCAATGTCCCTGCCGTACGTACGGCAGGAAATACGCTGTACAATGATTTTTCCATCAGAGGACAGAATGCCAATGCCTATCAGTTCAGAATCAATGGAATCCCCGGACTCTTGACCCAGACTAATATCCCTATGAATATGATAGAAAGCGTTGATGTCATTTCCGGACCGGGACTCGGCGTAACGGGAGTTCAGGCAAAAGAGTCCGCCGGAGGTGTAATTAACCTGATCACCAAACGTGCCGGAGCGAAGGATATCATGGATTACACGACATTCTTCTCCGGCCGGAGTACGTGGGGCAATATGATAGATATTTCCCGCCGCTTTGCTGATAATGCATGGGGAATACGTATCAACACCGCTTATATAAACGGCGATACGGCCATTCGTGACGAGAAAGAAACCCAGAAAAATTTTTCCATCAATATTGATCACCAAACAGATCACAGCTTTACCAATATTTTCCTTGGTTATAGAGATACCCATACGGAAAGAGCCGAACGATACTACGATTTCTCCTCCAACGCACTGACAGGAATCCCCTCTGCACCGGACTCATCCAACAACTATGCTTTCAAAGGACAGCAGCTGGGAATGAGAACCTGGATGGCAGCAGTTAACCATGTGCAAAGCTTAGATGATACCTTTAAAGTATTTATCAATGCAGGGTATGCTTACAACAATGGGTATGATTACAGGGTAGATGCTTCTTCCCGCGTCAATGTCATTAATGATGCCGGCGACTTCACAAGATCCATGGTAAATGAACCGTTCGCAATCCGTAATAAATACATACAAATCGGCGCCAATAAAATCTTTAATACCGGCGCCGTAAAAAATGATCTGGTGGTTTCTTTCGATAAGGATTGGTATGAAGCACGCTGGGGTGCCTCTCCGGCTATTAAAGGTACTGTAACCGGCAATCTTTACACCGGACAAGTCGGCTATGACTTTATGACGGAAAAGGGAACGCGTGCCCAATACAGCGGCGATACCCAATTCTTCGGCTGGACAATCGCAGATACACTCTCTTATCGGAAATGGGATGTAACCCTCGGCGCCCACAAACATACCGCCAGAGTATACTCTGCATCATCCAAAACAAAGACTGTCACGGACGCAGTATCTCCGCTCTTCGCAATAGTATACAAGCCAAGCCGGAACTGGTCTGTTTTTGGAAGTCACTCAGAAAGCTTCGATCAGGGAACTATTGTCGGAAACGCTTATGCCAACAAGGGCGATATTCTCGATCCGGCAAAAACAAAATCCAATGAACTGGGAATCAAGTATACCAACGGAAATATCATTACTGAATTGTCTTATTTCGATACCAAACAGGACTCTAAACTGGAATCAGAATTCAACGGAAATACATATTTACGAATGAATGGAGAAACACGCTACAGAGGCATCCAACTTTCTCTCTCCGGCAAAATATCCCAAAAATGGACATTATCAGGCGGCTTTATGTATTTAAATTCGGAATATAAAAAGAACAGTACTCCTTATTATAATGGCAAATCGGTTATCGGCACCCCTGACTGGAGTGCTGTATTGACTGCGGAATACACGCCAAATGAAGCATGGGACATCTGGGGCCGGATGATTTATACCGGTTCTGCTCCTGTTTATAACCATGAAAGAACTTTCCGGATAGATTCTTCTACAGTATTTGACCTTGGCATCCGTTACCGTTCCCGCCTCGGCACTAAACCTGTAGATTATAATCTGACCGTATTCAATCTGTTTGATAAAAATTACTGGATGCCAAGAGCCACCTATGCATACGGTATCTTAAGCAATCCGAGAGCGTTCTGTTTCTCGGCTACAGTTCATTTCTAAACAGAAAGGCGGTATAATGTGAACCGGTTTCTCCGTATTTCAGGAATCGCTTTATACATCTCATTTGCCTGCGTCATGGCAGGATGCGGCGGGATTAGTCCCTCCCAACCTACTTCCTCCTCTAACGAGACCGCAAATACGCAGACAAGAACCGTAAAAGACAGTATCGGCCGGCAGGTAATTCTCCCACGGAACATCTCACGCGCCGCCATCACCAATGCATACAACGCGGAGCTAATTACTGCCATCGGTGCCGCCGATAAAATAGCCGGCGTAGATTATTATATTTACCAGGATCAGGAAGGGTTTAAAAACCGCTTTACGGAAAATATGCTCATTGGCAGCCGACAAGGCGGATTAAATTATGAAAAAATAGCGGATATGAATCCTGATGTACTGATTATATGTGAAAATGACGGCTGGGAAACTGCACAGGAAAAGCTACGCCCCTTTGGCATTCCCGTCGTTGTTTGTAATTCTTACTATACTTCGCAGTTTGCCGAAAATACTGCTCTTCTCGGACAGATTTTCGGTATGGAAAAAAACGCGGAAGAACTTTCTTCCTTTTTCCTCTCCCGATTGGATTATATTGATAAACAGCTAAAAGATGTCCCACGGCGATCCGTATATTTCGAATACCGGACGCCGGGACGCACGACAATTCCGGGAGACTATTTTTTTGAAATGATTGAAAAGGCCCATGGCGATAACATATTTAAAACAGCACAGGCTACACAGATTCAAATAGAAGATGTCGTACGTAAAAACCCTGCATTTATTGTTAAGGTCTCAGATGCAGATGTATACTCTTCTTATATCCCGCCGCAAAAAGAGGATATGGAAAAAATATGGAATAATATCTGTCTCCGTCCGGGCTGGAGTGATATAGATGCCGTAAAACAAAATCATATCCTTCTCTTATCTCATTATGCCCATGGAGGCGCCTCCAAGTTGGTCGGAACTATGTATATCGCCAAATTCTTATACCCCGATAAACTTCCTGATCTGCATCCGGAAGAAGTATTTAAGAAATGGGTCACAATGTACGAAGGATTGGAATATCAAACCGGTCATACCTTACCTGCTTATAAACTAAACGATTGAGGTTTCTGCAATGACTATCAGAAATTACACGCAGAAACGAAAAAAACAACTTTTCCTGGTGGGTGGGATCACTCTTTTATCCTGTTTTTCCGCATTATTTTTCATGACTGTTTTTTCCGACATTCCCATAAGTCATCTGCCGCAATTACTTATCCGTTTTTTTCAAAATGAAAATCTTTCTCCACAGGAAAAAATCATACTTTATATGCGGATGCCCACGGTCCTGATGACAATTTTGGCAGGAATCTCACTATCCATATCAGGCGGTGTCATGCAATCCATCACACATAATGACCTCGTCAGCCCTTTCACCTTGGGCATATCTGCCGCCGCTGCATTCGGCGCATCATTATGCATTGTCTTCGGCGGTTCCGTACTTCACAGTACAGGGGGCCTCATACTGGGTGCATTTACCGCTTCCTGCCTTTGCATATCTCTTGTCTACGGTTTATCTTTCAAGACAGGCTCGGCTGCTTCCACACTGGTCTTAATCGGAATCGCTATGAATTATCTCTTCAGCGCAGGAAGTGCCGCCATTCAGTTTTTGGCTAAAGAATACAAACTGGGTGAAATCATTCAATGGACATTCGGTACTTTTAACAAGGCCGACTGGTATTCCGTTGCCAGCACCTCTATCATCTGCCTTATCTCAATCATCATTTATTACATACTTTCCCTCCCATTGGATGCCATGGCCGCTAATGACGATGAAACCGTCATCAGCCTTGGAATTAATCCGGCAGGAATACGTCTATCAGCAGGTCTGGTTTCCGTTCTGTTGACCTCCACGATTATAAGCTTTACCGGCGTCATCGGATTTGTAGGACTGATTGCACCTCATATTGCAAGAATACTTGTAGGAAATGAGCATCGTATCTTCCTCCCCATGACTGCGGCCGCAGGATCCTGCCTGCTGCTTTACGCGGATGCCCTTGGAAAATATATCTTATATCCCGTTTCAATTCCGGTCGGCATTATCATTTCCTTTATAGGCGTTCCCATTTTTGTACACCTGATCCTTTCCATGAAGAGAAAGGAGATATAAATGCTCCTGACCGTGAATCATGCTGCTTTTTCCTACGGCACTTCCCATTTGATTCTGAAAAATATAAACTTTCAATTGGATAAAAAAAGCTTTGTCGGTATACTGGGTCCGAATGGAACCGGTAAAAGCACTCTTCTGAAATGCATCAACCGGATTTATCCGCTTAAAGAAGGGCATATAACCATTGCGGGGAATGATATTTCAAAATTATCACTCCGGCAGGTTGCCCGGAAAATCTCCTATGTTCCACAGCGTATGACAACCCCTTTCCCCGCTTGTGTATTGGATACAGTTCTGCTTGGACGGCTGCCTTATAATAAATTCAGATTTACCGAAAAAGACCGGACAATCGCTGTAGAATCCATAAAAAGCATGGCCCTTCAGAAGTACATGCTTAAAGATATACGATTTTTGTCCGGAGGTGAACAGCAGCGGGTCCTTATAGCCCGTGCCCTGGCAGGAACCCCGGATCTGATTCTGATGGATGAACCGACAAGCAGCCTTGATATTAAATATCAGATAGAAATACTTCATCTAATACGAAAACTCGTCCGCAAAACAGACCTTTCCGTTCTGATGACCATCCATGATCTCAATCTGGCTGCCATGTTTTGTGACAGGCTTCTGATCCTCAAAGACGGACATATATGGAAAGATGGTACTCCCTCTGCCATTCTGACAGAAGAAAATATAAAAACTATTTATGGCATTGATACCTGCATCATAGAAAAGAACGGACAACATTTTATCCAGCTTGTGGCTCCGGATGAGACAACCTCATAAACCTTATTAAGGAAAAACACTTCTCCATCAAAAAACGCCCCGTAAGGAGCGTTTTCCTTTTTACATATTTTATTCACCGCTTTGTTTCACGGCAGCTTCCATAAAACCGTTGAAGAGGGGGTGGGGCCGGTTCGGGCGGCTCTTGAATTCCGGATGGGCCTGGGTGGCGGCAAAGTAGGGATGATCTTTTAATTCGATGATTTCCACGAGACGGTCATCGGGGCTGGTGCCGGAAATGACAAGACCCGCCGCTTCCATCTGCGGACGGAATTCGTTGGACACTTCGTATCTGTGGCGGTGGCGTTCGTAAACAATTTCCTGATTTTCATACAAAGTTCTCGCCCTTGTTCCTTCTTTCAGCTTGCACGGATAGATGCCGAGGCGCATGGTACCGCCTTTTTCCGTGACGTCTTCCTGATCGGGCATGAGGTCGATGACAGGATATTTCACGTCGGGAATGAATTCGGAAGAGTTGGCTTGTTCCATGTGGCACACGTTTCTGGCAAATTCGATGACGGCGCACTGCATGCCGAGGCAGAGCCCAAGGAAGGGAATTTTATTTTCACGGGCATAACGAATAGCGTCGATTTTCCCCTCCACACCGCGGTAGCCGAAGCCGCCGGGGACGACGATACCGTCAACACCGGCAAATACTTCATCCAGATCCGGCTTTTCTTCTTCAAGGATTTCGGAATTGATCCAGCGGATGTTCACCTTGGCCCCCATGGCGTATCCCGCATGGGACAGCGCTTCCGCTACGGAAAGGTAGGCGTCATGGAGCCGGACATATTTACCAACAAGGGCGATCTGCACTTCCTTTTTTGCCGTGGTCATGCGTTCTACCATGGCTTTCCAGTCTTCCATATCCACCGGACGGTCTTCAAGTCCCAATTTTTTCAGGGCGATATGGTCGAGACCTTCCTGTTCCATAAGAAGAGGCACTTCATAAATGCTGTCCGCCGTCAGGTTATTGATGACGGCTTCCGGTTCCACATCGCAGAACATGCCGATTTTCTTTTTCATTTCATTCGACAGTTTTTCCACGGTGCGGCACACGATGATATCCGGCTGGATACCGATGGATCGCAGTTCCTTGACACTGTGCTGGGTTGGTTTCGTTTTCAGTTCGCCCGCCGCCGCAATGTAAGGTACAAGGGTGACATGGACATAGATGACATCATTTCTGTTGGGCACGTCTTTCTTGACCTGGCGGATGGCTTCCAGGAAAGGCAGGGATTCGATATCTCCCACAGTACCGCCGATTTCGGTGATAACGATATCTGCATTGTCATTTTTGCCGACACGGAGGACACGGTCTTTAATTTCATTGGTGATATGGGGGATGACCTGTATGGTGGATCCCAAGTATTCACCCTTTCTTTCTTTATTGATGACAGACTGGTAGATTTTGCCTGTCGTCACATTGGAGGCTTTAGACAAATTTTCGTCAATGAAACGTTCATAGTGCCCCAGATCAAGATCCGTTTCCGCGCCATCATCGGTGACAAAGACTTCACCGTGCTGGTAAGGACTCATGGTGCCGGGATCAATATTAATATAAGGGTCAAATTTCTGGATAGTGACTTTGTACCCCCTGTTTTTCAGAAGACGGCCGAGAGAAGCGGCGGTGATGCCTTTTCCCAAAGATGAAACGACGCCGCCGGTAACGAAAATATACTTTGTCATGATTCCTCCTTTACATGCGCTCCGGTGCGGATACACCGAGAATAGAAAGCGCGTGGACAAGCACGTGCTGTACGGCGGTGATGAGGCCGAGCCTTGCCTGTGTCACGCCTTCTTCAACGCTCAGAATGCGGCATTCACGGTAGAAATGATGGAAAAGCCCTGCCAGCTCATAGGCATATTTCGCTACCCGCTGGGGCGCTCGTTCCGTCGCCGCGCCATCAATGAGCATATGGTAGTTTTCCATTTTCTTGACAAGGTCCAGTTCACATTCTTCCGTCAGTTTCGTAAAGTCTGTCTTTTCCCAGTCGCCCCACTTTACGCCCGCTTCTTTTGCCTGGGCAAAAAGGCTGTGGATACGGGCATTGGCATACTGGATATAGTAAACAGGATTGTCGCTGGACTGCTTTTTCGCCAGGTCAATATCGAAGTCCATCTGGCTGTCCAGTGTGCGGCTGCAGAAGAAATACCTCGCCGCATCGCTTCCCACTTCGTCCATCAGCTCACGGAGCGTGACCGCCTGTCCCGTGCGCTTGGACATTTTCACCGGCTGTCCGTCACGAAGAAGTGTCACCATCTGGAGAAGCATGATTTCAAAATCTTCCGGATTGTAGCCGAGGAACTTCATGGCGGAATGGATACGGATAATATATCCGTGGTGGTCTGCGCCCCATATGTCAATCAGTTTATTATAGCCCCGTTTTTCCTTATTCGGCACATAGGCGATATCGGAACAGAAATAGGTCGGTTCGCCGCTGGCGCGGATGACGACCCTGTCCTTGTCATCACCGTTCTTCGTCGTGGCAAGCCACCAGGCGCCGTCTTTCTCATACAGATATCCGCCCTTTTTCAGCGTATCGAGGGCGTCATCCACCTGCTTGGGGTAAAGCGATTTTTCAGAGAACCAGTTGTCAAAAGTGACATGGAAATCGGCCAGATCCTTTTTCAGGATAGACAGTTTTTCATTAAGCGCCACCGTTTTGAACACCTTCAGGCGCGCCTCTTCATCCATGGACAGATACGCATCGCCTTCACGATCAATAAGGGACTTGGCGGTTTCCACGATGTCATATCCGTGGTAACCGTCCTCCGGCACATCTACGTCTTTTCCGAGAAGCTGGAGGTAACGGGCATTGACCGATTCTGCCAGGTGGGCAATCTGGCTGCCCGCGTCATTCACATAATACTCGGCATACACATCATACCCCGCCGCGCGGAGCAGGTTCACCAGAGCAGAACCATAAGCCGCGCCGCGGGCGTGCCCGATATGGAGCGGTCCTGTAGGATTGGCGGACACATATTCCACAAGGATTTTGTCTTTTTTATCTTTCGGAAGATCTCCGTAAGAAGCGCCGGCGGAAAGGATATTTCTTAACTCGGCATACACCGTGTCTGCCGCCAGAAAGAAATTGATGAATCCCGCTCCTGCGATTTCCATTTTAGAAACGAGAGGCGCGTCAATATATTTCACGATACTTTCCGCAATGGCGCGGGGCGCCTTATGCGCCGTCCTTGCCCACTGCATGGCCGCATTCGTGGAATAATCGCCGAATTCCTTCGCTTTCGGTATTTCCAGGCGCTGCACAGGGGCATACTCCCCATGGGGAAGTTCGCCTGCCGCCTCAGCCGCCGCCCTTGCCCTTTCAATAATTTCTTTCAGTTCTTCTCTGACTTCCATGAAGTTTCCGATTCCTCCCGCACATCAATAATAATTTCGTTCAGATGGCTGAAAAGCCCTTTCATTTCAATGTCATAAACCAGGCGGAGGCGCCCCTTTCCCCCGCTCACCGTATCGGTGATTTCTTTCGAAGAAACAGTGATTTCCACAGGTCCTGCCGGCGTTATATACTCCGACTTTGCCACAGTGCCCGGACGGTATTCCGTTTCCTGGAGAAAACTCCCCTGCCGTGAAAGCGTGACATGGTCACCGTACATACGGATCGTCGTCGTCGTTCCCTCCATGCCGGAAAGAGACGTTTCCTCGTAGGTCAGGTACCGGCAGTCCTCATCCTCACCGTACACGCCCGGCGTTTCCAATACCACTTCCTCCGCCTTGCCCCGTTCGTCCCGCTGGATCGACTTGCAGCGGATCATGACCTGCTTTTCCACGGTACCCCGTCCTTCTTCAAACAAAAGAAATGCCGAAAAACAAAAACGCGTTTCGGTATTTTTCTAAAAATATTTACAATTAATTATATCACATTCAAAAGCGGAAAATTCGCCATGAAAAAAGAAAATAAGATTATCCCAGCGCCACGTCGAGAGCCATCATGACCATGAAACCGACAGCAAAGGAAACCACGCCTATATCGGAATGTTCCCCTGCCGACATTTCAGGAATGAGCTCTTCCACGACGACATAAATCATGGCCCCTGCAGCAAAGCTGAGAAAGCAGGGAAGAAGCGGGACGACAAGACTCGTAAGCAAGATCGTCAGAACCGCGCCGATCGGTTCCACAACGCCCGAAAGAAATCCTCCGAAAAAGGATTTCCAGCTCCCCATACCTGACGCTTTGAGCGGCATGGAAATAATAGCCCCCTCCGGGAAGTTCTGAATAGCGATTCCCGCTGAAAGAGCCATCGCCCCTGCCGCGGTCAGACCGTCGCTGCCGGCAAGAACCCCTGCATATACCACGCCTACTGCCATTCCCTCAGGAATATTATGGAGCGTCACCGCCAAAATAAGCATCGTCGTCTTCTTCAGATGACTCCTCGGTCCTTCCGCCGTTTCCGCGTTCATGTGCAGATGAGGAATAATGTGATCCAAAAACAGAAGAAACGCCACACCCACACCGAAACCGATAACCGCAGGAAGAAATGCCCACTGCCCCATAGGCGCCAACTGCTCCAGCGCCGGAATGAGCAGACTGAAAAATGAAGCCGCCACCATGACGCCCGCGGCAAACCCCGTGAGACCGCGCTGAACCGATCGATTCAGCCGCCCCTGCATAAAAAAGACACACGCCGCCCCCAGCGTCGTACCAAGAAGGGGAATCATAAGCCCCCAGAAAACATCTTCCATATATGTCCCCTATATTTTATATTCTAATTTATATTATTTTACCGCTTTTCTACCAACAAAAGTATCTTTTCTTTCCTTGTATAGAAATATTTTTTCGGATAATGACAGCAATCAGCTTCCCCCTGCGCCGAAAGGATTTTTCCACCCCGTTCATCTGCGTCTTTCCGCCATGATAAAACCGCTCCTCCGAAGAAGAGCAGTTTCCTTACTGCAGCCGGATCTCCATATTATCCGTGATATATTCCAGCGCGCCGGGATACTCTGCGGCATACGCCCGGTAAAGGTACTCCAGCGCCTTGTCCCGATTGATTTCCGTACCGAGACCCTCGGCATAGCAGATTCCCAAATGGTACCAGCTGGCCGCCTCTTCCATTTCAGCCCCTTTTTCATACCAGCGGAACGCTTCCGCCACATTCGGAAGGATTTCATTTCCCACAAGGTACATCGTTCCGATTTCATCTGCCGCAAGACCCTGGCCCAGGGCAAATGCCTGCTTGTACATCTCCACAGCGGCCGCTTTATCTTCAGTAACGCCCGCACCGTAGCGGTAGCACTGGGCAAGAGCGGAATACGCCGCCGCCAGATTCATGCCCGCCGCCTTCTGATAGAGGGCGACCGCCTTTTTTTCGTCCCGCTGTATACCGATGCCGTGAAGGTAACTTTGTCCCAGCGCCCACATGCCCATGGGATAGCCGCGGTCAGCCGTTTCCTTAAAGCAGTCTGCCGCTTTCCGATCATCCTTCTCTACTGCGCTGCCTTCCAGGTAGCAGCGGCCCATCATGAAGAGAGCGTCCAAGTCCCCTGCTCCTGCCGCCTTCCGGAAATAGGAAAATGCTTTCCCTTCATCAAAATCCACACCCTGCCCTGCATAATACATAAAGCCGATCGATGTGAGCGCCTCCCTGGAATGCATTTCTTCCGCCTTCCTGTACAGAGAAAGCGCTTTTTTTCCATCTTCTTCCACTTCTTCCCCCAGGCGGTACATGTCGCCAAGAGCATTGAGAGAACGCCAATATCCTTTTTCTACGCCTTTCTCCAGCCAGAAGACAGCCTGCTTCCCGCTCTTTTCCACACCGAACCCGTACAGATACATATCGCCCAGCTCATCAGCAGCCACGATATCCCCCGCTTCCGCCGCCTTCACGACAGACGGAAAATACCCGCGGCAAAGCACCGCCCTCTCCTCAGAGCGGGGATCCTCCATGTACGCCAGATTCAATTGGGACAGCAGTTCGCCGACCGCCGCGCCTTTCCCGTGCCAGTAGCGGGCTTCCGTTTCATTCCTGTCTTTAATCGAGCCGAGACCGTGATTGTAATACTCACCGAGGAAGTACATCGCCCGGCCGCAGCCTGCCCCGGCAAGCTCCATAAATAAAGGAAACGCTTCATCAAGCCGGCACCGGATGTAGAGCGCTTCCGCCTTATTCAATAACTTTTCGTCAAACATACGAACCTCTCTCATTACCTGTGTACCTATTGTAACACAGTCGGCCTGTGTAAAAAACATCCAACGACGCATATAGGAATATATTGTATAAGAAAAGATGATATATGCCGTATTGGAATATTTTTAATATGTTTGGCGTCAGATATCAGCTTCTATTCTTTCTGCCGTTACAGAATCACACGTTTCGTTTTCCTCATCACGGCAGCAGATCCTTTGCTGATATTTCGTATGACACCTAACGGAAATCATATGCTTCGGCTTTTAACTCATAGCTAACAGCTTATAGCTGGCAGCTCACAGCTGATAGCTTTTATCTTCTTACCGCTTTCCCCACCACGGTAACAGATTCTTCGCTGTCGCTCATTATGACGCCTTACCATGGGTGCTACTTTATCGGCAGGCCTGAAAGTGGTTAGAATCCCAGCTGTGCCGTCTGTTTAACGTCATTCTGAACGGGGCAAGAATGCCTTGAGGAAAAAACAGGAAACGGAATGATGACACGGAGTGAAGAATCTATGACTCGGATGACATATTACCGCTTTCCTCACCACGGGTACAGATCCTTCACGTTCGTTCAGGATGACGTTTAACGTTCCCCTCATTATGGCAGTAGATCCTTTGCTGATGTTTCGTATGACACCTAACGGAAATCATATGCTTCAGCTTTTAACTCACAGCTAACAGCTTATAGCTGGCAGCTCACAGCTGATAGCTTTTATCTTCTTACCGCTTTCCCCACCACGGTAACAGATTCTTCGCTGTCGCTCATTATGACGCCTTACCATGGGTGCTACTTTATCGGCAGGCCTGAAAGTGGTTAGAATCCCAGCTGTGCCGTCTGTTTAACGTCATTCTGAACGGAGGCAAGAACACCTTGTGGGAAAGACGGGAAACGGAACGGTGAAACGGAGTGAAGAATCTATTACTCTGATAACTCCTTACCGCTTTTCCCACCACGAGTACAGATTTTTCGCACGGTTCTGGCGGACACCCTGCCAGGAGTTTCACTTTTACCGGAAAACGAAAAAAGAGCAGGCACCATCAGCAGTGCCTGCTCCTTTCTTTTTGGAAGCTCCTTACTTCTTGGCAGCGAGAGCTGCTACCTGGGCCTTCAATTCATCCAGCTCCGATCTCATCTCTTTATTTTCCGCCTGCATCTTGTCATTTTTCTCTTTCAAGTCCTTAATCTGGTTCGCCATTTCCACTTTGGAGTAACGGGTATAAACGTCGCCGCGTCCCAGCTTCACAGAAATTCCTGCATTGAGCATGTTCCTGTCATCTCCCATGGTCCAGCCGAGACTCATCATCGTTCTTTCGTTCGGCCGATAGAAGAGGCCTACCGCCGCAGCGCTGGCATTGCGGTAATTGCCGAAGCCTGCCGAGATGTCCCACTTGTCATGGGGATCGAAGTCCAGCGGGTGGAGGGCTGCCAGTGCGGCGGCTCCCGCTCCCACTTTACTGATACGGTTGTCCAGGGTGCCCAGCTTTCCGTTCAGATTGTTGATAGTATTTCCCAGGTTGGTAATATTGGTTGTATTCTTGCCGACCTGTTTGTCCAGTATGGTCAGGTTGTCTCCGGCACTGTTCTCTTTCTTCACATAGTTGCCGTCATTCTTCACATGGGTTTCGTGGTACACCGTATTTCCGCTGACAATCTTTGTGTTTCCGTTTTCCACTTTTCCGTCGGCTTTCACGTTGACCGTGTATTCCGTTCCGCCAAACGTATTGGCAGCTGTGTCAAGTGTCACATTTTCACCAGCTTTCACGGTGTTTCTTGTGTCTTTCGTAGCTACGGTGACTTTGTTTTCTTTGCCGTCGCTCCCTTTCAGGGCAATGGTGGTGGTGTTATCCGCGTTTTGTGTGCCGCTCATGGTATAGGTGGTATTGGTATCAATCTGCCCCGCGATAGCTGACAGGTCTACGCTGCCTTTTACTTCATTTCCGGCCGTGTCTTTTACTCTCATGGACAGGGTTTTACCGCTAAGGGACAGCGCATTGTTGTCGCTTACCAGTTTATCATTGCCGTCTGCAACGGATGAGAGATCCACGCTGCCCGTCACTTTATTTCCGGCCGTGTCCTTTACGCTCATGGACAGAGTTTTACCGCTAAGGGACAGCCCATTGCTGCCACTTACCAGTGTATCATTGCCATCCGCCGCGCCGGCTACCGCTTTCTTCAGCTGTGCCACATTGACGGCATCGGTATCTGCCGCGCCGGCCGCTACGTTCGTAATCTGGCGTGTATAACCTTCCGTCTTGTCCCCTACAGAAACGGCACCAAGAGTTGATTTCCAGACAGCAGACGTATCTGTGGAAGCCGCCTGGGTAGATGGATCATAACCGCTCACACCTGCTGCCGTGTCTGCTACACTCCATGCGCCAAGCGCCACGCCGCCGGAGACCTTCGCATGAGAATCATAACCAAAAGCCATGGAAGTTTCTTTCTCCGCACTGCTCTTTGTACCCATGGTAATGGCCCAGCCCGCGGTCGCGGAAGCATCTGTGCCTACAGCTACCGCTTCTTCGCCCTTAACTGTCAGACGATTTCCCAAGGCAAGACCTCTCTGGCCGCCGCCGTCATTAGAACCGACGATTTCGTTTCCATATCCGACAGACGTTCCCAAATCATCTACGAGGGAATTCTTACCAAAAACCATACTGCCGCCATTGACTGTATTTGTCATACCGACAGCCACGTTCTGGTCGCTGCCGCTGGATTTCTTGGTGTAAATCCATTTTGTCGGATCGTTTGGATCTTTCTCCGCCGTATAACCGACCAGGTTCCCCACACCGATGACCGTATTCGCTTCCCCGAAAACTTTTGTCTCCTTATAGTCATAATTGTCGTAATCCGTGCCGAATACGGCATTATGGACGCCTTCCACGTCCAGATTCTGGCCGGCAACAATACTGTTGTTTCTTCCGTTTTTCACTCCGGTCAGTTTGTTATTATTGCCGAGGACGGTGCTGTTCACACCGTCTGAAGAAGAGGAAATACCGAGAACGATGCTGTCATCCGCCTTAGCGCCGTCATTGTCATAGTTGCTGCCGGCTCCCGTTTTTGTAGATTTGGCGCTGTAATAATGTACTTTCGAGGCACCGGCAGCTGCCTGTACCACTTTCAGCTGTGCCACATTGACCGCATCGGTATCTTCCGTACCTGCCGCCACACCTGTGATCTGGCGGGTAATTCCTCTTGAAACATCGCCTACGGAAACAGCGGCGGCCGTCGCTTTCCAAGTCCCTATAATCAGATTTCTCTCGCCAAGAGCGGAATTATACTTCGTTTCCGCATCCGTATAATCGGTCTTTGCAGCATTCATAGCCGTCTGCGCCGTATCCATAACCGTTTTGGCATCGTCCATTTCCTTTTTGCGCGCCAAATCGTATTGATCGCCGGAATGCTCATAGCTGTGATAGGTCTGGTAGGCTTGTGTATATGCGGCGCTCTTCGCCAGGAAATCATTGACTTTCCCTTCATAGTCCGCTTTTTTCGCCGTGTAAGCAGAGGAGAGACCGGGCAAATCTCCATTCAACTGTGCCAGTCTTGCCGTTTTTCCGGTTAAATTTGCTATTTCCGTATCGTTTTGGATATTTTGATTTGTGTCAGGGCTATAACCGTATACACCGGCATCCACAGAAGAAACAGATTCGCTGCCGAGAGCTACACCGCCATTTTTCTGCACGTCCGTATTGTAGCCCAGCATGACGGCATTGCTGACATTGGCAGTATGCGTTTTAGTCGGAACGGTGGCTCTCACATTGTATGGAATCGGTATCCCCGTATATCCTCCCGGCGCACCGGAAGAGCTCCCCAAACTGGGCGTATAAGTCTTGCTCACGACGTCTTCCTTTGTTGCCATGGCACCAAGAATGACATTATTTGTTCCGCCGGACATTTCATGATAATCGCCAATCACAACATCCGATGTTCCATCGGATATCTTATTTCCGGTTCCCACTACAGCCACACGGTTCACGTTGGTTCCTGTATTTTGGAATCCCGCCATTGTATTGTTGGCACTGGTACCGTTTGCCGTGCCGTTCAGTATATTTCCCGTTCCGACGATCTGGGAACGCCGGGCATAATCAGAACGGTTTCCATTCCCTGCGATAAGAACAGATCCGCTGGTATTCGCAAAGTTTCCCATTACTTTTGCCGCCTGATCCGAATACCCTTCCTGATAACCGCTGCGGAAAAGCAATTCTGTCATAGCTCCTTGCCCGAACGTTCCCTCCAGTCCGCTTGACATATCTACTGTAGCATGGGAAAGGATATTCCCTGAACCGAATATCATCGAATTGTCCGCATTATCCAGCTTGTTCCATGCACCGATGATGTTGCCCGCTATGCCATTTGAGGTGTTACCATTCGAGGTAATCTTGTTATTCACCCCATAAATAGAAGACCAGATATTCGGGAAAGAGCCTTGATTGGCTTCAATGACAGAATTGTGCCCTGTCACAGTTCCTTCATGGCCCAGAGCCAGTGCGCTGTGCCCTACTGCCACATTCAATCCGCGGCCGCTTTGCGCATTATACCCTACGACGACACTTCCGCCGCCCTGCTCTCTTTTGCCGGAAGCCTTTTCTTCCGGTGTCATGGAACCGATAATAACAGATTCCTTAATCGTTCCAAAGGTTTGGTTATCCCCGATCACAATACCCGAGGTGGGATTGACCGTTTCGTTATTATTCCCGATGACAGTCAGGCTCTCATGCCCTGTCATGTAGGTGTCGTTGCCTTCAATTTTGTTTCCCTTGCCGATGACAAGGTCGGATACATTCTTCGTCCTTTCTTCCTGTTTCCCGGAAACTGTACCGGCATTTCTACCAGTAATTTTATTGCTGTCCCCGATGACGGTCTGGCTCTTGCTGTTTTCAACGGTATTCTGAGAGCCGCTGATTGTAACATTCATTCCTTGTGAAACGGTATTTCCGTCGCCGGTAACAAAGACATGGCTTCCCCATTTACCGATGTACTTACCCAGAGGCTTGCCATCCGCCATCGCCTGCGCCAATTCCTGCTGCTCCGAAGCGGAAAGTTGTCCGAACTGATAAGAATCGGACACATGGTTAAACGCGCCGGTCACGAAAGCGCCATTGGACTCCTGTATCGTATTGTTGCTTCCGAGTATACCGTCATTAGAGCCGGCATGGTCTTTCGTGCCGCCTTTATCAACATTTTCCGTACCGATGATAATGCTGCTGTTTCCTTTGGAAGCCCCCCGTTTTGATGCATCAGGAATCAGGCCGGATGATTCGCCGATAACGATACTTCCGGAACCGTTGGACTGGGCATTAAAACCCATGGCAACCGCACTATTTGCCGTCGCCTCTGCATTTGCTCCAATCGCAATGGCTCCGGTCTCTTTTGCCCCATCGTTGTTATAATTGACTGATGATGCATTTCCGCCTTTCACAGATACAAAATGAATGCTGCCCGTACCTCCGGCAATAGCTTTCAGCTGCGCCACATTGACTGCATCGGTGTCATTCGTGCCGGCTGCCACACCGGTAATCTGCCTTGTAGCAGTACTGCCATTACCAACAGATACCGCTGCATGCGTCGCTTTCCATGCGGCCGATGTATTTGCAGAAGCTAATTTGGTAGACGGATCATATCCCGCAATATCCTTGTCAACAGAGGCAACGGAATCCGCGCCGAGCGCTACGCCGCCGTCTTTTTCCGCATTGGCTTCCGAGCCGAGTATGACCGCATTGCTGGCGGTTGTAGTAATACCGCCGGCAGAAGACCCCATCACAATCGTATCTTTTGCATTGGAAATCGTGCGGTTCGTACCGATGACAGTTACACCGCTTACATTGGTACCTGTATTTTTATAACCATTCAGTAAATTGTAAGCAGCCTTTTCCGCTGCGGTTCCTGTCAGGGTATTTCCCACCCCGACCAGCTGGGAGCGGTATGCATAGTCCGCTTTATTTCCGCCGCCGACAGCAAGGACAGCGCCGCCGGAATCATTTCTCCGTATATCCTCCCTGAGTTTTTCTGCCAATTCCTTGGGATTATTGAGCCCCAAAAACGACATGGGATTTGCTATATTGTCCACTGAATTGGTCACTTCATTGCCCGCACCGAAAACCAAGGTACCGTTTGCGTTATGGGTCCGATTGGCAGTCCCTACGACCGCATTGGCGATTCCCGATACACTGCTGCCCGCCGTTTTTGATTCAATGCTGTTAAAGGATCCGTTGATGACCGCTCCGAAATTCTGGGCGGCAGATCCCTGGTTCGTATCTCCGTCATACGCATTCGTCATGATGGAATAGGCGCCGGTCGTCGTCGCAAACGCACCGGCAGAATAACTGTTCAGTCCGACGGTGGTCGCGCCTACTAAAACGGACAGTTTGCGCTTTTCTTTATCCGTATTGGAATTTACTGTGGTATCTCCCAAGTCGCCGACATACTTATGGTCGCCGATCATTATGCCGCTACGGGCATAAGTATTCTGTCCGATAGCAATCCCTGCCGGCAGTAAATGGTCTGTACGGGAAGGATCCGTCGGGTTCATTCCGAAACGGAATATTTTGTCCTGCGTGCCCCACATGTTTTCTACAAAAGCATTCTTGCCGATGGCAATACTGCCTTCCTGCATAACATAATCATCAATCTGGGCGTGATCGCCTATCGCAATGGCACCGTTTTTCGTAGTGTTATTTCTTAGATCAGTACCATTCCCGATTTTAATATTCTGATTCCCCGGTTCTACAAACGTATTGACCCCGTCAAGCGCCGCAGATACAGGGCTTACAGAAATCCCTGTCAATAAAAAAGCCGCCAAAACTGCTGCCAGCGTGTTTTTAGAGACTCTTACCCTCCCGCTTTTTCTCGCTGTGCCCGCAATTTCTGAAACGACGACATAACTGTTCTTCACTCGACTTCAAATGACTTTGTAGATGTGATTCATGTTTTCCTCCCATAAAAAAACAATATAATTTAGAAACGCAATAAAAAGAAGCACCATCCCCATGCTGCCGATACTGCCTTCATACCACCTCTCCCCATAACACTTCATTTGCCTGAAAAGCAGGATATAGAATCCGTAAACAGGAAAATTCCTGCCGGATTTCCCCGCTTTCCTTTCAACACTTATTTTATTAAACAACCTCTGTTTCCATTATAGCAAAAGATTTATCTTATTTCTATATAATTCATACCATTCTACGAATACCTCTGCTCATACCGCTTTCTCATCCACGGCCTCAATGTCTCCCACTGTCATTCAGCACTTTTAGCTGACAGCTCGCAGCTCACAGCTAACGGCTAACAGCTCACAGCTCACAGCTGATAGCTGATAGCTTTTATTTTCTTACCGTCCGTCATCACTCAGAACGGGGGCAGAAAAAGAATCTTCATTCTATTCTTTTGCGTCATTCCCCCAAGCCAGTATCCTCCGTCCGGCTTCGCCGGCCACCTCCTTATAAACAAGGAGGCTTACCCAATCCCTATTCTTCCCGTTAGAATCCCTTTCCTTAACACTGTAGCAAATCCTTTGTTGGCGCTTTGAATGACGCCTTACCGTCTCCGGTCATTCTGAACGGTGGCAAGAAAGCCTTGTGGGAAAGATGGAAAGCAGAACGATGACACGGAGTGAAGAATCTATTGCCCCAATGACGTCTTACCGCTTTCCTCACCACGGTAACAGATTCTTCGCTGGCGCTCAGAATGACGTTTAATGTTCTCTGTCATTATGATGCTTAGCGTCCCTCCGTCATTATGATGCCTTACCGTATCCCGTCATTCTGAACGGTGGCAAGAAAGCCTTGTGGGAAAGACGGAAAATGGAACGGTGAATCGGAGTGAAGAATCTATTACCCCAATGACGTCTTACCGCTTTCCTCATTACGGTAATAGATCCTTCGCTGCCGCTCAGGATGACGTTTAATGTTCTCTGTCATTATGATGCTTAGCGTCCCTCCGTCATTATGATGCCTTACCGTATCCCGTCATTCTGAACGGTGGTAAGAACGCCTTGTGGGAAAAACGGAAAATGGAAACATGAAACGGAGTGAAGAATCTATTATGCTGATGACATATTACCACTTTCCTCACCACGGGTACAGATCCTTCACGTTCGTTCAGGATGACGTTTAACGTTCCCCTCATTATGGCAGTAGATCCTTTGCTGATGTTTCGTATGACACCTAACGGAAATCATATGCTTCAGCTTTTAACTCACAGCTAACGGTTAACAGCTCACAGCTCGCAGCTAACGGCTAACAGTTTACAGCTCGCAGCTAACAGCTAATAGCTAATAGCTAATAGCTATTACCCTTTTTGCCGGCCGCTCCTGTCATCTGATGTCTGATATCTGATTTGTTTGTAGGTGGCGATGGCTTTTTCAAATTCCACTTTTACAGCGGCAGGCAGGTTTTGGGATACGGTTTCGCTTTTCACCATCTTTTCCAAATCCCTGTCGGCACAGATGCTTTCCGCCGGCAGGTCCGCTTCTTTGGCAAGCCGCGCTCTTACTTTTTTCAGATAGAGGAAAAACGCTCTTGTTTCTATGTCTATGGACGCCGTCTGTCCGGCCTGAATCGTTTCCTTTCGTACCGCTGTGATTTTCCCTTTCCGTCCGCGGACGGGTTTTGCCGTTTTGGGAATGATATGTTCTCTTTTTTCCGGCACTTTACTTTTTGTTTTTGGGGAAATACGGCTCCGTTCCGGATGGAGGGCCTGCAAAAAGACCTCTGTGTATTTGTCCGCTTTTTTCGGGCCGATGCCTTTCACACCGCGGAATTCTTCTTCGGTTGCCGGACGGGTTTCTGCGACCCGCTGGAGGACTGTATCGGAAAGAATTTGTGATGTCGACAGATTTTCTTTTTTTGCCAAAGAGCGGCGGAGCCGTTCGAGTTTCTCATATATATTTTTTTCTTCTTTTTTGTCTTTTCCTTTTATTTCTTCCGCTCCGCTGAATTCTCCAAGCGCCGCAAGGAAACGTTCTCCATACTTCTTTAATTTGAAAGCGCCGATGCCGTGGACTTCCGCCATTTCTTCTTCTGTCCGCGGGAGGCGGGAGACCATATCTTCCAGGGTGGCATCGGAGAATACGACGAAGGGCGGGACGCGTTCTTCCCGGGCAATGGCAAGGCGGAGTCCGCGGAGTTTTTCAAAGATACCGCTCTCCGTTTCTGAAAGGATGGCTTTCTTTTCTACCGCCACAGACGCCATAACATCTTCCGCACCGAAAGCAAAACCCAGTACCGGCGCTTTTCTTTCGAGAACAATTTCCGCTTTTTCCGTAAGATGCAGCAGGGGGGATTCGCCGCCGTCACGTTTGAGGTAACCATCGGCGATGAGGAAATGGATGGCGGTTCTCAAATGTTTGATTTTCGCAAAGGACAGTCTGCCGTAGGTGGGAAGGCTGTCCAGGTTCCGTTCCCTGATCATTTTTGTACGGCTTCCTTTAAGGATATCCGCCACCACGCCGGCGCCGTATCGTTCCTTGAGAGATCTGACGGTTCGGAAAATGAGAACTGCCTCGTCGGTGATATCCACCTTTCCTCTTCCGCTTTCGCAGTTCCCGCAGCGGCCGCAGGTCTCATCAGCAGTCTCGCCGAAGTAATTTAAGATGTAATTCCGCAGGCAGCCTGTGGTGCTGCAATAGCCGTCCATGGCATAAAGGCGGTCATAGTCCATCCGTTTCTGGCCGTCCGTCTGGTTTCCCGATTCGATGAGGTAGCGCTGTATGCCCGCGTCCTGCCCGCTGTAAAGGAGGATGCATTCCGCTTTCGCGCCGTCACGTCCTGCCCGCCCCGCTTCCTGATAATAGGCTTCCATGCTTTTGGGCATCTGGTAGTGGAGGACGTAGCGCACGTTGCTCTTGTCGATACCCATGCCGAAAGCGTTTGTCGCCACCATGACATGGATGCGGTCGAAGGAAAAATCTTCCTGCCCTTTCTTCCGCGCGTCATCTTCCATGCCCGCGTGGTACCGCCCCGCTTTTATTTTCCGGCTTGCGAGCATTTCATAAATTTCGTCCACTGCTTTCCTGGTGGCGCAGTAAATGATGCCGCTTTCTTTTCCGTGGTTCTGCACATAGCGGAGAATGAAATCTTTCCGGTCCGCGCCGTGGATGACACGGAAGGACAGGTTCGGCCGGTCCAGTCCCGTACGGAAAACGGCTGCTTTCCCCAGGCCGAGGCTTCGTTTCATATCTTCTTCCACCAAGGAGGTCGCCGTAGCGGTGAAAGCGGTGACTACGGGTTTTGCGGGAAGCGTATCGATAAAGGTTTTTATTTTCCGGTAACTTGGACGGAAATCATGGCCCCACTGGGAAACGCAGTGTGCTTCGTCAATGACGACCATGGACAGGGGTACTTTGGACAGGCAGTCGGTGAAATAGGTGGGTTCCAGTTTTTCCGGCGCCATGTAAAGCAGCTTCAGACGCCCCCGGAACAAATCGCGGAGCCGCTCGATAGATTCGTCAAAAGGCACGGTGGAGTTTACATAGGACGCGGAAATCCCCTGCTCTGCAAGCGCTTCCACCTGGTCTTTCATGAGAGAAATCAAAGGAGAAATAATAATCGTACCGTGGGGAAAGAGGAGGGCGGGAATCTGGAAGCAGACCGACTTTCCCGCGCCGGTGGGCATGACAGCCAGCACATCCCTGCCCGACAGAATGGTTTTGATGACATCTTCCTGCATAGGCCGGAATGTATCATAACCGAAATATTTTTTTAAAAGTTCCGCCGGTTCCATCGTTTCATCCTTTCTTCAAATACTTTTCTATTATACCAGTTATTTCCCCAAAAGCGGCAAAATAAAAAGGACCGCAGCGGTCCCTTTGTTTCTTTATTTCAAAGCATATCTTTCTTCCACAGCACCAGCGCCGATACGAGGGTCAGCACGAGACCGAGAAGGGTGACCGCAGCAAATCCGATCTCGCTTGATTCCCACGGCACGGGCACATTAATACCCCAAAGGCTGAATATCAAAGTGGGCACGGCAAGAAGGATCGTCACCGAGGTGAGGAATTTCATAATCTGTGACAGACGGTTGGAAATAATCGAGGAGAAGGAGTCCATCATGGACATCAGGATGTTCGTGTAAATTTCCACCATTTCCAAAGCCTGCTTATTTTCAATGATGACGTCTTCCAGAAGATCCTCATCTTCTTCGTACATTTTCAGGAGTGTATGGATGGGACTGTTGCGAAGACGCATGAGGCGCTCCATGACGTTTTCATTCGCATGAAGGGCGAAGTTGAAGTAGGTCAGAGATTTCTGCAGTTCCAGCATGCGGAAGAGTTCTTTGTTCTGCAAAGATTTCCGCACCTGTGTTTCGATGCCGTCCGTCTTTTTATAAATCTGCTGCAGGAAGTACAGGAAGGACGACGATGCGGTAGACAGTATCTGGAAAAGGAATCTTGTCTTTTTATAGGTTTGGAAAGAGGCGTAATTATTATTTATAAACTTCTGGATCACCGTATTATTTTCAAGACACACGGTAACGAATACCTTATCCGTGATAAAAATCCCCAGCGGCAGCGCATCGTAAGCATCTGTCTCCAGGACGACAGGCGTATTTACGACAACGAAAATAAAATCGTCTTCCAGTTCCACGTGGGAACGTTCTTCACGGTCAAGAGCGGTCTGGAGGGAATCAACAGGAATACCGGTAAGCTCATTCAGCTTTTCCAGCTCCGCCGCATCAGGAGCCGCGCAATTGATCCACGACCCTTTTTCCATCTCCTCAAAAGCGACGGGACAAAGTCTGTGGTTTTCATCATGTTTATAAGCGGTAAGCATCGGGCTCCCTCCTTTCCATATAAAAGGAAATACCGTCTTCCCCTGTATTTCCATAATAATCCTACCCTCTAATATAGTGATAAAGGGGAAATATGTCAATCAGAAAGTAAGGAACTCTTTTCATCCATCATAAAAGCGCACAGGTCCCGCCCGCACGCTTTTACCTTTTCTTTCAAATTTCTTTTAGGCCTGTTCTTTCTTTCCGGTCACCAGCATCTGGACGATACCGACAGCAAATCCCACCGCAAAGAAACAGATCCAGCCCATGCTGTATTCCGCCAGCGGAAGAGCCGCGAGCATCGGTTCCATGGCGCCCAGCTTCAGACCGAACCCGTGAAGCCCGTCACAAAGAGCGGGCACAGCGGTAAAAAGCGTCGTCCATACATATACGCAGCGGCGGCCGTTAAAGAAATTATGCAGGAACGCCAGCGCAATGAGGGAAATGGACATGGGATACAGGAAAAGCAGTACGGGAACAGCATTCTTGATGATCGTCGTCAGGCCGAAGAGCGCCACGAAGAAGCAGACAACGACCATGACGGTAACAAAGGTTTTTGAAGAGATTTTCGGCAGGAGCAGGTTAAAATAGGCCGCGCAGGAAGCCGCCAGACCGACACTGGTGGTCAGGCAGGCAAAGATAACGATCACTCCCAGAATGCCTCCGCCGGCGGCCCCAAAGTAGTGGAGCGCCGTTTTTACGAGAACAGGAGCGCCGTTTTCCTGCACACCGATGAGGGATACGGAACTGGCGCCGATATAGCAGAGCGCCGCATAAATAACCGCCATGAAAAATGTGGAAATCAGACCGGACCGGAGCGTGTCTTTCGTAATCTGCGCTTCGGAAACGGCACCGTACATCTTGACCGATTCCACCACGATAATGCCGAAAACAAGAGCGGCAAGGCCGTCCATCGTATTATATCCGTCAACGATCCCCTGCCCGAAAGCTTTCACACCGGTGTCATAAGCAGCTGCCGGTTCCTGCCAGCTTCCCATGGGCGAGGCAACGGCGCTGATAATCAAAAGGAAAAGGAATACCAGAAGGACGGGAGTCATGAACTTGCCGACCCGGGCCACCAGTTTGGACGGTGAAATCGCAAGCCACCAGGTAATGATAAAAAATACCGCCGCAAAAACATACAGCCCTACGCTCCGCATTTCAGCAGGCAGGTACTGCGCCACAGCAATCTCATAAGCCACCGTCGCCGTACGGGGAGCCGCAAAAAACGGCCCGATGGTCAGGTACAGCGCCGTGCAGAAGAAAATGCTGTACGCCGGATGAATACGCCCCGCCAGTTCACGAAGATTTACCCCGGAATAACAAATAGCAAGAACACCCAAAAGCGGAAGCCCTACGCCTGTCATCAAAAAGCCGATGGTCGCGGGAATCGTATTTACCCCCGCATTCTGACCCATAAAGACCGGAAAAATCAAATTCCCCGCCCCAAAAAATAATGCGAACAGCATGAGCCCGATCGCGATAAATGCGTTGTTCGTCTTTTCCCCCATAAAAATCTTCCTTTCTGCTATACTCCAAAACACCCGGGAATTGCAACCGCTCCCTCAAGTAGATACACACTTTGTGTGCTATGTACGCAACATTATATCACACTTTCTGCTAATTATTAACCACTTTTTCAATATTTCCCCGTCTGCCTTTCGGCGGCCGCTCTTCCGTAAGAGACATGCTTTTCCTTGACCGTCCTGTTTTTCAAGATTATGATAAACATATATTATATAAGGAATAATAAAGGAGAATCCCCATGAGCATAAAAGAAGAAGCGGCAAAAATGAAACTGGCGTCGCCCCTTATGGCATCCGCACCTGCGGAAAAAAGAAATTCCGCGCTCCTTCACATGATTGAAAATCTGGAAGCAGGAAAAGAAAAAATATTTGCTGCCAACAGGATCGATCTTGCCGCGGCAAAAGCATCCGGACTTCCTCCTGCCGTCATGAAACGGCTGGCATTCGATGAAGGGAAACTGGCGGACAGCATCAGCGGCATCCGGCAGCTCATTTCCCTTCCCGATCCCGTGGGAAAAGTCACTCTTGCCCGCCAGCTTGATGAAGGGCTCCGCCTTTACCGCGTCACCTGTCCCATCGGCGTCATCGCCATGATCTTTGAAGCGCGCCCCGACGCCATGATCCAGATTTCCTCCCTCGCGGTGAAAAGCGGAAACTGCGCCATCCTGAAGGGCGGAAAAGAGACGAAAGAAACGAACCGCGTCCTTTTTTCCCTCCTCCATGAAGCCGCCACCGCCGCGGATCTTCCATCTGAAGCCTTGTTCCAAGCAGAACAGCACAGCGAAATAGATGAGCTCCTCACCTGCCGCGAATCGGTAGACCTCATCATCCCGCGGGGCTCGAACACTTTTGTCCAGCACATCATGAGCCGTACAAGCATCCCTGTCATGGGGCATGCCGACGGTATCTGCCACATCTATGTGGACAAAGATTATGACATGGCGAAAGCCATTTCCATCGTCATTGACGCGAAGACCCAGTACACCGCCGCGTGCAATGCCGCAGAAACGCTTCTCGTCCACCGGGATATCGCCAAAGACTTCCTGCCCATACTGGAAAAGGCCGCCGGAGAAAAAAATCTCCGTCTCCGCGGCACAAAAGAAGCAGGGGAAATTATCCCCCTAGATATCATCGAAGACGATGACTTCCGCCACGAATACCTCGATCTCGTCCTTGCTGTGAAAATCGTCTCCGGCGTGGAGGAAGCCATCAATCACATCAACAGGTACGGCTCCCATCATACCGATGCCATCATCACGGAAAATATCAATACCGCCGCACGGTTCATGCAGCTTGTCGACTCGGCTGGTGTTTACCAGAACGCGTCCACCCGCTTTGCCGACGGGTTCCGGTACGGCTTCGGCGCGGAAGTGGGCATTTCCACAGGCAAGCTCCATGCCAGGGGTCCCGTCGGATTGGAAGGGCTCCTCTCATACAAGTACAAACTTTTCGGCAGAGGCCATATCGTTGAAGACTATGCCTGCCATAAAAAAGATTTCCATTTCAAAGAACTGTAACTTCCATTGAGGTTTTCATGATTGACTTTTTCCGCCGGCACCAATCCTCTTTACAACGACTTTCCATCCTGCTGCTTACTGCCGTCCTGGGTCTTCTCCTCATCGCCCAGCTCGCCGCCTTTGCGGCAGCCCGCATTTTCAGCTATGCCATGAACAGGCAGCACATGCTCCGGGGGTACATTTCCGTTGAAAAAATATCCGCCGATATCGCAGGCTATGTTTCCTTTGAAAACCTCCTCTGGACAGATGACCACGGCGTCCCCATCCTCTTTGTACCTGACGGGAAAATAAAAGTGCGCCCGGAAGATATACTTCGGGGTAAACTGCGGGCCACCGCCATTTCCGAGATACGGCTCCACAATGCTTCCGCAGCGCTCCAATTTGACAAGAATATGAATGTCGACCTCATCAATAAAACGGTCGCCGAATCCGATCCGGCACAGGAAAGCGCAAAAACTCTCCACGAGAGAATCGCCAACTTTAAACGGAACGGACAGAAAATAAAAATGAACATCCACCTGGAAAACTGCCAGCTGGAAGCTTTCTATGAAAACAGGCACTTCCTTCTTTCCCATGTGAACATGCACCTGAATATCGACACCGATGATGCCCTTTTTGTCGATCTGTCCTCCGGTAAATTTGGCGGTACCGCCATCGGCGACAGCGTGAAGCTTTACGGCGACATCGATATGAAAAGCAATGAACATACCATTGCCATGAATGTATCTTTTTACGGCGTTGATCCGGCATCTCTGGGTCTGGGAAACAATATTCATGACAAGCTTACCCTCATTGCCGAAGCCAGCGGCCCCGTCGCTTCTCCGAAAGCAGAAGGAAAAATCACTATGGACCAGCTCCATATTCCCGCCCTCTCTTTTTCCCATCTGGACGGTCATGTTTTCTACCACCACGGGAAAATGAAATTCACCGATGTCACGGGACGTGTCTACGGCGGCACAGTCAAAGCATCGGGAAACTATGACATAGACACAAGGGCTTATAACATCCATCTGGCAGGCAAAAAATTGGATTCCCGCTATCCTGCGAAAGACGCCGCTATTTTCTGCTATGTTGATTTAGAAGGCGACATCCGCTGTGACGGAAATCCGAAAGAGGTTGTCTCTGAAGGCACCTTCACTTCCGGCAGCGGTTATTACAAACTGATCCCTTTCAAAAAGATACAGGGTGCTTTCCACAACAGGGGAAAAGAGCTGGACTTCTATGACGTATCCATAGAGACCGCCCTCGGCACCTTTTCCACCGACGCTTTCCACATCAGGAACGGCAAACTCCAGCTGGGCGACATTATCCTCACCAATGACAGGGGGGAGGAAACCGATGTAAAAGGCGCCATGGAGCATGCGGAAAACACTTTCCAGCAAATAGGACAAGATATAAAGGAAATAAAAGAACAGATCAGCGGATTAAAACCGTAATGGCGGTTTCCCCTTTCCCGCTCTTTTCCGTTTTACGCGCCTAGGCAAAGCGAGCCGCTTATTTTCATGGCAAAACGCAGAAAGAATTCTTTGCCACTCAATACCGCATCTGCGTAACCGCTATAAAAATTCACCCATAATAAAAATTCCTGCAAGAAAGATTTTCCTTCTTACAGGAGCTTTTATTCTTTTACGCTTCGCCTATAATCGGTTTCTTTTCCGCCACGCCCACTTTCCTCGGATAGGTTTTAGGCGACGGCGCGGTTTTCCTGAAGTAGAGAATCGTCCTTCTCTCTCCCGTAGGGAGCTCCAACTCTTTTCGCTCCATGAGCTCCGCTTTCAATTCTTTCAGGATCTTTCCCGACTGTCTGAGTTCCTCGTCAGCACCAGGTCCTTTCATCGCTGCGAAAATACCGCCTTCCTTCACAAAGGGGATACCCCATTCGGCAATGACGGGAAGCATCTTTACCGCTCTTGCCGTCACCATATCAAAGGTTTCCCTTGTCTTCCTCCGCCGTCCGCCTTCTTCTGCGCGAATATGGAGAATCTTTATATTTTTAATCCCCAGCTTTGCCGCGGCATTCTCTATAAATACAAGTTTCTTTAAGACAGAATCCACCAGCACGACCTGCATATCCGGCCGCAGGATGGCCAGCGGAATTCCCGGAAACCCGGCACCTGTCCCCAAATCCAGCATACGCCCGTTCTTCGGAAAATATTTCTCCTCATACACGGTCAGCGAATCATAAATATTTTTGACCAGGCTTTCTTCTGCATCTTTGATTCCCGTTAAATTCATTTTCCTGCTCATGGCAATCACCATGGCATTGTACTCTGCCATTTTTCTTACAGCGTCCTCATCTGCTGCCAGGCCGAGCGTTTCCACTATTTCCCTGACGGTCATCATGTCTCCCTTGTGCGGCATACATCTCAAAAATAATTATTTTTTATCAGTATAACAGATTTCACGAAAAGAAAGCCATCCATTGATTTTCCATCAAAAAAAGAGACATAAGGAAAGCGGATGCTCCCTGTCTCTTCTTTCTTCGGATACTTACTGTTTCTTCCTTTTCAGGAAAAAACCGCCTGCCGTCAGCGCGATGCCGATCCCTGCAAGAAAATTCCCTGCCATATGGATCATAAGCTCCCTTTGGTTATTGCCTGAAATAGCGGCGGCAGCTTCCTGCGCATTTTTCGCATTTCTGGCAATTTCCAGATTGGCGGCGCTTTGATCCGGATTAAACAGCAGGATACAAACCCCTGCCACCAGTAGTACAATCCCTACAATCAGCATGTTTTTTGGATTACGCATAATACCCTCCTTTTAATTTTTTATCATTATACCACACTCACGCTTCATGTCATAAAGTTTTTTAAGAACCTGATAAGAAAACTAATCAATTTTAAAATAGCTTTCTTCTGCCCTTTAATGATATAATGAAACCGTTTGTGGGAGATCATACTATAGAAACGATTTTATTTACAATAGGAGGCGATTTTAGTGGATTACACCCCCCATCTGACAAAACGAATCGGTTTATTTTTATTGGTACTGGCAGCGGCGATCATGATGCTGACAGGCTGCGGCGGAGGCGGCTCCTCTTCCGGCGGCGGAAAAGAAACATCTGCAAAGCCGACAAGCCAGCTGGAAAAAATCAGCAGCTATGTAAAAGCCACCAACGGTTTCAACGGCCATAATGTAAGATTTGCCTTTGCCATCGACAAAGTCCTGGCGAAGATGAAAGCCGGTGAGGATCTGGACTTTGCCAGCTTCCCCGCTTATAACAGCCTGAAAGAAAACTTGACGAAAGCCAAAACGGAAAGCAGCGGTTTCTCCGATATTGACGAAAGCACGACAGCCGTACTTAAGGTATTGGATGAAATGGTTCCCCTGACCAGCAAAATGGAATCTTACTATACATCCAAGGAATATACCACAGACGGCAATCAGAAAGGCCGCGAAATGGTCGCCTCTTATTTGAAACTCTATGACCAGTTCAACACGGAATACAGCAAACTTGACAGTGCCATCAGCCAGCACAATTCTGAACTCCGCGACCTTCTGATAGAAGAAATGAAAAAGGACAATAAAGTCATGGCAGCCACTTATATGGAAATCGGCCGCGACATGAGACGGGCTCTGGAAGCTATCGACCCGGAAGATCCTGCCAAGACAGATAAGGCGCAGATAGAAAAACTGCTGGGACAGGTAAAGGAAAATATGGAAAAACTCAAACCGGCGGAAGATGTCTCCGGTGTAAAATCTTTCAAAAGCTCTGCTGAACGCGCCATCGGAAGGATCCGTACCTATCTGGCAGGGGGCGGCGGCAATGACGCCTTCAATGACATGGTAGAAGCCTACAACGATTTCATCCGTGACAGTAACAGAATAGACGCAAGCGAACTGGATAATAAAAAGAAATAAGAAAAAAATTCTCCCAGCAAAAAATCCCCTTTTCTCAAAGAAGGGGATTTTTTGCTTCCTTATTTACATGCTCATCAGCCGGTCAAAAATAGGAATACCGGATCAAAGCCCCGACAGTCCCCAGCCATAAAACAGCCATAATAACCTTAGCCCACAGATGTATATACAAAGGGCCGTCATGCCGGCGGAAATAAAGCAAATGGATGATCCAATAGATAAACAAAAAACAAAAGAAAGCACTGCTGAATCTAAACATATAAACGGCTCTGCCGGTGCCGCTCATCATCAATGTAACAGATGCAAAAATAATAAAGACGGAAAATGCGGTCATCAGACTCCCGATCCCATATAACTGCCACTTTTTTCCTCTTTTCCAGGGTCTTTCTTTGAAAGGCATGTACCGCATATTCCCTCTGAGAAGATATTTATACTTTCGGTTTTTCTTATCCCACGTGCCCAGCCCTATAAGCAGGGAAGGAAGAATACAAAGCCAAAAGCCGAGCCCGAAAAAAGTGGCAGCTTCTTCCGCCAGCTGATCCATCCGCACCGTAGACCATATATCCGGATTGATTGCCGTCAGCATCAGGGGAATAACGATAATCCCAAAAAGGAACCAGTAGGCGAGATACCGCAGGCAGCCGGCCGCGCCCCTGTATTTCTCCCAATTTTTTATAAATTCTTTCTCCGTCTCCATAAATCCTAACATGATCATCCCGTATCCTTTTATATTTTCACAATCAACTTTCCATGAAGCAGTACGCGGCTTTCCCCGTCGGAAAGGTTCCTATTCACCTGAAAGCTGACTTTCCTTTTCCCACATCCGGTTTCCGCCTGCCATTTTTATTTCCGCTACCTGTCATAATGTTTGAAATGATCGCGTTTTATTATGTAAAATATAAAATACATCAGCGCGATGGAAAGCAGTCCGGATTCCCAGCCTATGGATGCAAAACTCTCTTCAAAAACAATCCGGCATTCCTCCATGCTGTGCCCGTCCAGCATGTAATTGAAGCACAGCAGCCCCAGAAAAGCCATAACTGTATTTATGGATACAGACCCCATCATTTGTACTTTTTCTTTCCAAGCCGCATTTTTCCCACCTTTTTCAAAAGAGCGGAGAAGAAAGATGGAATACACGGCAGGCACAATGACCAGAAGAAACCCGGCACCCTGATAAGTATAGGTGCGGCCGCTCCATAGCGCTTCCTGTAAAACAGTCCTGACAACCATGCTTTCCCGGCTTGCCAGAAAAACACCTGCCAGGATTCCATAGGCCAGCACCAGTCCCAACATGTACGACAAGACTCTGCTTTCCAATGTATCCAGGTACAGTCTTTTAAAAGCAAACAGCACCAGACCATATATCAGAAGCCCGCTGTAAAATATCCATGAAGCCGTTTCTCCATCCATGCCCTTTCCTCTTTCTAATAAAATAAATTTCCGCCGCAGGACGAGACCTTTTACCCATTTACAGCAGCACTTCCCCGCTACCGTTTTACGGCTGACCTTCAGTTTCTCATCCCGACCCTAAAATTTTTTCCGCCGCTTCCTGCAAATTATTATACACTTCTATCTGCCGCCTGTGTTCTTCCCAGGGCGGGAGCAGGTCGGGAATCATGACGGCTTTCATTCCCGCGCGCAATGCGCCTTCGATGCCGTGGGGGCTGTCTTCAAAAACGGTACATTCTCCCGGAGGAACGCCGATCCGCTTTGCCGCCAGAAGAAATATATCAGGCGCTGGTTTCCCCTTTTCCACCTCATCACCGCTCACAATAGCATCGAAACAGTTCTCCATTCCCGCGTTTTCCAGATTATTTTCTATCTGCCGGAGCGGACTGCTGCTGGCTACCGCGGTTTTGATACCAAGCAGGCGGCAGCGTCCGAGTATTTCCACCGCTCCCGTTTTGACAGGTACATTCTTTGCCAGATGGCGCAGAACCCTTTCTTTGCAGTCTTTTTGAATTTTCCCGCCGTCCTCCGTGTGGTAGTATTTTTTCAAAATGCGGTTCATCATTTCCCCGCTCGTCCCCGTGATTTCCGTGATGAAACTGTCCGCAAGGACAATCCCCCGCTCCGCCGCGATGGCTCTCCAGTAATTTTGAAAAATCCGTTCCGTGTCAAACAGAAGCCCGTCCATGTCGAAAATGCAGCCGCTTACCATAATTTCCACCCTCTTCCGCTTGTCTCCAGCATACCACATTCCGTGCTTTTCACCATAAAAACCGTGACAGTCACCCGCCACGGTTCTTATGAATGTTGGAGATCATTTTATGACGGTCACGCGTCCCTGTTCTTTTTCATACTTTGCAGGAACTGTTCCTTTCAATTCCTCTTTAAGATAGTTTTCCACCGCTTCCGTATCCACATAGCCGATGGCCTGGATATCCACAGCCCCCGGTTCCGTCAGTTTCCCGTAAGCGTCTCCGCCGCGGCAGATGAATTCTGTCGTAACAAGAGTGTAAACTTTATCCGCATCGAACGATTTCCCGCCGACTTCATGGATAGTGACACGGCTTCCCGGCTTGGCAGGCGCAAAGTAAGTGGAATTTTCATACTGCTTCCCGTTTTCATAAGGCACTTTCGTATTCACAGTGTAGCGGATTCCCGACACCTGGGGGAAAGCACCGATCTGGGACGGAAGGGAACAGGTCGCGGCCTCTATGATTTCCAGGAGCGTTTCGCCCTTAATTTTCATCACATAAAGCTGGTTATTGTAAGGGAGCACACCAGAAATATTTCCTACAGTAATGTTTCCTTTTTCAATAGACTGGCGCAGACTGCCGCCGTTGAACAGACATCCGTCCACATTGACGCCTGATGCCGCCATTGCCTTCCGGGCCTGCCAAAGGTAAGCATCCCCCACGAAGTCTCCCAGGTTCGTTTCATCCGTACGCACACCGGGATCGCGGCTGCCATTCAAAAGCAACGGCGTTTCCCCCAGCTTCAATGCCATCGCGTCGTCCACTTCCCGCTGCGTCTTGTCTACCAGTTCTTTGACGACGGGATCTTCTTCATTAAAATCGCCATACTTGCAGAAATTCTCCGTCCATTTATTATCCATGTGGGTAATGACGCCGATATTTTTCGTATAGTGCCCTGTCTCTGCAAGCAGCGCCCCATTGATATATTTATTCTTTGCCGTATGATCATGTCCGTCGATAAAAATATCAATGCCATCTACATTCATGAGAATATCATCAGAACGGTGCCCCCTATTGGCATCTTCACTGCCCAGATGTCCAACTGCCACGATGAGGTCGCATTTATCCTGCTCTTTTAATTTTTTCACCAGATTCTGTGTAACGGCAATCGTCGCCTTATCGTCCAAAAATTTCAACCCATATACATTTTTCGGATTCGTAGTCACCACGGTTTCCGGCGTAGTGAGACCGATGATTCCGATCTTCACATCCCCTTTTTTATATATAACAGAATCCCGGGTAAGTGGCTTGTTTGTCGCTTCTACAATGACATTGGCGGAAAGCATGGGAAACTTCGCCTCCCGGATACGTTCTGCCAGAACCTCCTGCCCGTAATCAAATTCATGATTGCCCAATGCCATAGCATCATAACCAACGGCATTCATAAAAGCGATTGCCGACTTCCCCTTGCTGAAATTTACAAGATTATTGTCCTGTATGGCATCACCGGCATCTACAAGAAGCACATCCTTTCCCTGTGACAGGTAATGCTTGCGCAGGGCGGACACGGTGGCCATACCGTTGATTCCTTCCGCCCGCCGGTCAAAACCGTGGGTATCATTGGTGTGGATAATAACCAGATTGGAAAAATCGGCAGCCAGCGCCTGTCCGCAAAGCAGCATGGACACTGCCAAAAGCGCAGCCATCTTCTTTTTCATAATATCCTCCATTCCACCGCCTTCCGCCAGGCGGCATAAACGACCTGTAATTCCCCGCTTTCTCCGTATTTTACTTTATCCTACCGCTCTCGAATACTTCGTAGCCGCTCCTGAATTCAGCTCAAAGCAACGTTTCTGCAAAGTCCCATTCTCCCCGCAGGGGAGCATAAATATAATGAGATTGGAATCATCCACATAGAAGCGGTAAGGGCCGGGCATTTCTGCCGGACGATATCCGTCCGGAATGCAGCCGTCAGGCCTCTCCGAGCTCCATACCCCATCCTTGTAAAAGAACATTCCCGCCCGGATATTCTTTTCCAGACTTTCCACGGTCATGAAACGTTCATCCTCCTTGCGGACAAGATCCTTCCATGATACCCGCTTCCCCGTATTCTGCAAAAAAGTGAATGCTTCGTCCATATATACATCCAACTGGCCGTGAAGAATCTGCTTGACCATGACAAGAGAATAAATATTATCCCCGTTCTTCGTAATCATCGGATAGACCCATGTGCCCGGCTCTCCCTCTTTCTGATAGTCTTGATACGCTTTGTCTACATAAGCGCGAAGCTGTTTATTGACCGCCTTCGCCGCCCCGCTGCACTCGTTTACCGGCGTCCTCCCGTCTATAAAACTGACCGCCTGCACTTGGGGTACAGTTGCTCTAAACTTTCCCTTTTCAAGGGTATACTCTTTCTTCGGGATGAACAGGACGCCATAAACAGGTTCCCGCGCCATGGCAAAAACACCTGTCACGAGAGCCAAAAGAAACACGCAAACCGAAACCAGCTTTTTCATTTCCCTCTCCTTTCCGCAATGACAAAAATTCAAGTTCATAAAAATAATACTGCCCTACCCTTAGTATACAGGAAATACAGAAAAAAATCAGTTGACAAAAGAAGACATTCATACCGTCCTTCCGTACCGCAGCCTGCGTCGCCCCATGCTTTAATACCGGACACCGGAAGCCGGCAGCCCTTCCTGACTCCTGTCATTCTGAAAGGAAGTAAGAATGCCTTGTGGAAAAGACGGAAAATGGGATAGTGACACAGAGTGAAGAATATTACCCTGATGACACCTTACCGCTTCTCTCTCCGCGGGTATAGATCCTTCACATTCGTTCAGGATGACGATTAACGTCCCCCCCTCATTATGATGACTTCCATGCCACGGTCATTCTGAACGGAGACAAGAATGCCTTGTGGAAAAGACGGGAAATGGAATGATAACACGGAGTGAAGAATCTATTACTCGGATGACGCCTTACCGGCTTCCTCACCACGGTAATAGATCCTTCACATTCGTTCAGGATGACGCTCAACGTTTCCCTCCTCACTACAACAGCAAATCTTTTGCTAGTGTTTCGTATGACACCTAATGGAAATCATATGCTTCGGCTTTTAACTCATAGCTAACAGCTTATAGCTGGCAGCTCACAGCTGATAGCTTTTATATTCTTACCGCTTTCCTCATCACAACAGCAGATCCTTCACATTCGCTTCGGATGACGCCTTGCTATGAGCGCCGTTTTCATCAGCAAATGAAAAAGCTGTCAAAAATCCGACTTTCGCCTTCTGACAGCTTTTTGTTATCTCATATCTCGCTTCCCGTACCTGTTTTCCGCATCGCTTCCAGCCTATTTAAAATTTGTTTTTCCTCCTCTTCGCCGAAGAAGCGCCCAACGGGCAGCCCTTTATCATTAAAGCCCTGTATGGTGACATCGGTTCCGGTATGAACGAACTTTCCGTAGATACGGATTTCATCGGCCCGCACCTCATACCGTTCCACACAGCAGACGGATACGCAGCCTCTATAAGGCGGGAGCCGGTACAGAGAAAAAAAGCGCCGTCCCCAGTACCAGTTGTATACCACCATCCCCGGCGAATCTTCCGGCAGGTATATACGATACCCGAAATACACCCTGCGATATATCCGGATGGCCGCGCAGCACGTAAGAACTGTAAGGAGAAATACTATAAAAAGCTTCTCTCCACCGTTTAAAAACGGATGCGTACCTGCATATTCCGCTGCCAGTCCGTAAAAGACAAACAGCAGAACCGCCAAAAGCATATTTTTCAAATCCATCAACCCATGCCCTCCGAAAGGAGCCGCGATTTCCGTATATCCGTCCGGCGGCGGTTCAGGCTTGGGAACTTGTTCCCGCCGTCTCGCCTGTTCCATCATTTTCAAATTTACTTTTTCCTGTTCGCAGGCATCCGGATCTATGGTCCAGGTATTCTTCCGGTACCATTCTTTTACTTTATATATACTCAGTACCAGGCATCCCATAGCCGCCAGCAGCACAAGAGCTGCAATCGTTTCTGTTTCCACGATACTTTCACCATCATATTCCTGTAATAAAAAACGGAATAGATTGCTCTACTCCGTTTCAGCAGCGGACCGGAAAGAACTGCCGTTTACAGCAAAGACCTACCCGATCCGCGCCCTGTTTATTCCTCAGGACAGGCAGGCGCCTTGATCAAGTTGCCGTCCGCATCCTTATCCTTATATACGATGACATACGCTGTTCCATAAGAAGTCGATCCTGTTACGGACAATTCTTTTGAAAAAACGGCTTCCCCTACTTCCCCTTTATAATACTCATACCGGCTCTTGGGCGAATAGAAATAAATACCCGCCGTATAAACAAAACCTTTTTCCAAAAACAAATCACAGGGAATCGGTTCCGGCGTCTTATAATTCTGATTGCCGGAAACACCGGCGGATGTTGTCTGGAACTTCGCCTCCAGCGTATGGCGGCCTTCCGGAAGCACTACGGTATAGTAAGAAAGCTTACTTCCCATGTGTTCATATTCGGAAAACTTTTTCCCGTCAATCCGGATGGGATCCCCGTAGATCTGCAGCACGGCCTGATTTCTGTTTTCACTGATAAGCTGCTGTTCCTTCTTCTCTTTTTTCTTATAATACATCATACAAGGGATACTCAAAAGTGAAACAGCGATAAAAAAAGCCACAACGATAAAAATAGAATCCATTAGCACACATTCCTTTCTTCAATTCATATATTTCAAGCAATGATGCAAAAACTTCCGCCGGCAGGCGGATACCGTTTCCGGTTTCAAGTATAACATAGTTCCCATCCTTTGAAAAAAACGGTTTAAGCAGAAATAGTATCCGCCCGGAAAATCATATTCCTCATTCCCAAAACAGGGCCTGCCGTTTTTATTTTTAATATTTTTTTATTCCGCGCCTTTCTTTCCTTTGCGCTGCTTCACATACACCATCAGCACCGATATATCCGCCGGGGAAACGCCGGGAATTCTCGCCGCCTGCCCCAGAGAGAGGGGGCGGATTTTATCCATTTTCTGTCTCGCTTCTGTGGAAATACCGTCAAGGGACAGGTAATCCATATCGGGAGGAAGTTTTTCGTTTTCCATGCGGGCAGCTTTCCGCACGGCTGCTTCCTGCCTTGCGATGTAGCCTTCATACTTCACGGTGATTTCCATCTCTTCCACAGCCTCCTCGTCAAAAGCAGGACAGCCGAGCATTTCCATCATTTTCCGATAGGTCATTTCAGGCCGTTTCAGAATCTGATCGGCCCCGGTACCTGTCGTCAGAGGTGCGGTTCCCATGCTCTCCAGAGCCCGATTGATCTCTTCTTTCGGGGTAAAACGCTGTGTACGAATATAGTCCATAGCTTCTTCATATTTCTTTTTCCGCTCCAGGAAACGGGCATACCGTTCTTCTCCCACCAGACCGATACTATGTCCTTTTTCGGTAAGACGGAGATCGGCATTGTCCTGCCTCAGAATGAGGCGGTATTCACTGCGGCTCGTCATCATGCGGTACGGTTCATCAGCACCCTTGGTGACGAGATCGTCTACGAGAGATCCGATATATGCTTCATGGCGGGCAAGGATAAACGGATCTTTTCCCTGTATTTTGAGCGCGGCATTGATCCCCGCCACGAGTCCCTGGGCAGCTGCCTCTTCGTAACCGCTCGTACCATTTGACTGCCCCGCGGAATAAAGGCCGGGAAGTTTGATTACTTCCAGCGTGGGATAGAGCTGGAGAGGATCGAGCAGATCATATTCGATGGCATAAGCGGGCCGCATCATTTTCACATCTTCAAACCCGGGAATGGTGCGGAGGAAAGCATACTGCACATCGATCGGCATGGAGGTGGACATGCCCTGCACGTACATTTCCGTGGTGTCCAGTCCCTCAGGTTCGACGAAGAGCTGGTGGCGGTCTTTATCTGCAAAACGGACGACCTTGTCTTCAATGGAAGGGCAGTAACGGGCGCCGATGCCATGAATCTTTCCCGCATACTTGGGGGCGCGCATAATATTTTCCCTGATGATTTCATGGGTTTTTTCATTGGTATACGTAAGCCAGCAGTTCCGCTTATTTCTGTCTTTCCGTTCACTCATAAAGGAAAAAGCATGATTCTCCGGATCGCCTTCTTCCAGTTCCATTTTATCCATATGAAGGCTCCGCCTGTCTACGCGGGATGGCGTCCCCGTTTTGAAACGGAGGATTTCCAGCCCGTGCTTTTTCAGATTGGCGGACAGCCCCACAGAAGGGCGCATACCGTTGGGGCCGCCGGAATACATGGTATCGCCGATGATGATCATACTGTCCAGATATGTACCCGTACATAAGATGACAGCTTTTGCCCGGTATTCTTCATCCAGTTCGGTGGTAATGCCCACACACTTTCCGTCTTCTACAATGATGTCCATGACCTGCACCTGTTTCAGATCCAGGTTGTCCGTATTTTCCACCACATTTTTCATGTACCGGTGATAGGCGCCTTTATCTGACTGGGCGCGGAGGGCATATACCGCCGGTCCCTTCCCGCGGTTCAGCATGCGCATCTGGACAGCGGTCGCATCAGCGGCGATACCCATTTCCCCTCCGAGAGCATCTATTTCCTTTACAAGATGACTCTTGCCCGGCCCGCCGATAGCGGGGTTGCATGGCATCATGGCCACATTGTCCAGTGAAATCGTCGTAAGAAGCGTACGGCATCCCATGCGGGCAGCAGCCAGAACCGCTTCACACCCCGCATGTCCCGCGCCGACGACAATCACATCATAAGTATCAATGAGATACATTTTATCCTTCTTTCTTTATCTGCCGGAGAATTTTTTCCTGATATAACTGATTTATTATATCGAATTTCTTTGTTTTTTTCAAAAGTAAGACCGCAGCCGATACACACCATGTGGAAATCACGCAAATTCCTGCCGCCCGGGCCATTGCCAAAGGAACCCTCCTTATCATCGGTGTGACAAAACCGGACAGGGGGAAGACGCCGTCAAAGCAATGGGCATTACGCTCACAAAAGAAGAAGCGGAAGAACCTGAAAAAGCGGCAGACCATCTCGCTATTAATACCGTCCGCATAGGGGGGAAGAAATGAAATAAGTCGGTCCTATTCTTACCGTTTTTATCCCCAAAACAGAAAACCGCTGGACCACAAAAAAACAAAACGGGTATCCTGAGTTGATTTACAGTTTCAACTCCCTGGATACCCGTTTAAATGCTTCTTCTCCATAGTTCTTCTGCTCAGATAAAACAGATCCGGTTTTTATAAATACATCCCCGTCTTCATTCCATGAACTGCCCTATTTTTACTTGCTGAAGGCCGGCCGATGACTGCCAGCGTTTATTCCATTCCTTCCCACCAGTTTGTAAATGTCTGCTCCCGGTTCCCTATTTCCACCAATTCTCCGATCATGGGCATACTAAGTCTGTAACTTTTCCCTTTGCTTGCTTCGGCTATCCGCTCATACGGTTCTTTCCACCGGTAGACGGAAAGCGGATACTTCCCGTTGGAACAGGGAATGACGGCAGCCGCTTGTAATTCCTCCCCTGCCAGTGCGCTTTCTTCCGGCATCATATGCACGCTGTGCCAAGCTTCATTGTATTGTCCGTCTTCCACCAGTGCCAGATCAAAACCGCTGAACTGCTCCCCGATCCTTTTAAAACGTCCATCATACCCGCCGTCGCCGGTGTAATACACTTTTCTGTCCGGGGTAATAAAAGCGAAGCCGGCAAAAAGCGTCTGGTTGCGGGGCAGCAGCCGACCGCTGAAATGCTTTGCCGGCAGCACCCAGACGGACAGATCCTTATCAATCACAACTTCCATATCCCAGTCTTCTTCGCGGATCTTTTCCGGCGGATATCCCCATTTCTCATAATATCCGCCATTGCCGAGACCGGTCACTACACATCTGACTTTCGGTTCTATCTTTCTTACCATGTCATAATCCAGATGATCCCAGTGATCGTGGGAAAGCACCATCACGTCAATATCGTCAGGGATATCTTCCACCGTGTAAATGTTGCTTCCTTCAAATGCTTTATCTATAAACCAAATCTGCAGCATAGGTATCTGCTATCGGGTCGATAAGTATCTTTTTCCCGTGAAGCTGCATATAAAAAGAGGAATGCCCCATCCAGACCACAATATCTTTCGCCGGGTCAAGCGCTTTTAAATCGATTTTTTTCGTTATCATTTTATCTTTGGGAATCGTCTTTCCCGTCGTGGGGAAAAAGAAATCTTTCCAGAAATCTGACGTCGACCGTATAGGTTCATGTGGCGTTTCCGGCACAAACTCGCCGTTCACATAATGGGGCGACGCCTGGATTCTCGCCTTCCTTTCCGGAGTCATCAGCGGTTCCATCTGGGGCTGCGAAATAAACCACGCCGCAAAAGCTCCTATCACGACAACCCCGCGCAAATATACTTTATTATACGCATTTTTCTTCCTTTCCTGAAAACAGTTCGCTTTACTAGTTCCGAATACCGATTTTCAGACTATATCTACTGCTTTTATCTATCAGAAAAATTTCTCCTGATTAAATTAAACTTTTTTATTTTCAAAAACAGATGAAATTGTGACAAATCTTCCCCTGTCAATCATTAATAAATGAAATTAAAGACAATTCAATGTAATGCAAAAGTTCATGACTGACCATCATGAACTTCCTATCATTAGATATTATTAATACTCTATTGACTGCCCATCTGCCGGCATATCGTAATTCATCACTCCACGTTCTGCCAACCGCCCCCGCAATGTATGACGTGTAAGTGAAGCATGAGAAACATTATCCAGGTGTGTCAGGTAAAGTTTCGCTTGAGGTGCAGCCATTGCCACACATTGAACATCTTCATCACCCATAATAAGACGTCCATTTTCTACCGTTTCCGCAGCACAGCAATTAAGAGCAATCACCTCCGGCTGATATCGCCGCAGATTCTCCTCTACACCAGAATACCAAATTGTATCACCCGCTAAATAAAAAGCCCTTTCCCCTGCAGACTGAAATATAATCCCCATGGCATCACCGCAAGGCACTACCGTCCCGTGACGGGCAGGAACCCGCGTAAGCTTAGCTGCCCCAAAATCCATACCAGTCTCCGGCAATACAATCACCTCCGAAAACCCCGAATACTGAAGAATTTTTGCATCCTCCGTCGATTGACAGATTACAGGGGTTTGCTTATTAAGCGGCCCACCGACAGTTCCATCTTTCGCAATATCAATATGATCAGGATGCAGATGTGTAACAATGTAGTAATCAATACCGCTTAAAATCTGCTCCGTATCCATTGGCAGACCATAGAACGGCATTGGTATATTTTCTTTTACCGGGTCAGGTACATGAAAAGGCCTCCCCGGAATATCAACGAATGAAAGCTGATGCTTGGGTGCCAGCCACGGGTCAATCAGAAATACATTTCCTGCATATATCATGCGGATCGTCGCATTGCGAATTTGTGTCAGTTTCATAAATAGCTCCTTTGCTTACTATCACTTTATTCTTAGTATAGTGGATTCTATAATTTCTTACAAGAAAAAACAGCATTTACCATAAGCCATTCCGTCTATCCAAAGGAAATTGTTCAGATAATAATAACCTACCTTCCTCTGATTCATTTTTCCATTCATTATGTCTGTATTCCCCTTTTCAACTTTGCCGCCCCGGCATTCTTTTTCGCATTTTGATTTCCTGCTTACTTCGGTTTCAAAGCGGGGTTTCTTGTTTCCATGATCCACTGCGAAAAATCTTCAGGCTTTACCCCCAGATTAATTTCCGCCCATTCTTTCCACTTCGGTGTTTTCTTTTTTACCGTCAGAATTTCTTCCATTTTCTTTCCCATCTTCACTTCGAGAAGGTAAGCAAGGCGGATCCAATGGTTCGGGTATCCTTCCTTCAAGGCGTTAAACGCGCGGGTTTCTTCCACGCCATAGAAACGATGCAGCCGGCGGGCACGGTGGCGGAAATATTTTTCATCATACCTGTCTCCCGTGATGCCCAGCCTGACCTGCACACGGCCCCAGGGCTCTTCCCTGCGGAGCGCCAGTACTTCCTCAATATCCTTTCCCGTCATGCAGGCAAAAAGCGCCGCTTTGTCCGCATCTGCATAGCGAACACCTCTTTCGAGTATGTCCCGCACTTTCTCTTTATCCATTTCATACTTTTGGCTGATAGAACGGATTTCGTCTTCTCTTGTCATCTGCGCTGCTTTCATAGAGCCTCCCTGATCATGATTTCTTTTACAACAGTATAGCACAATTTCGATACCCTCTGTCCTATTTGAACGGACGGTCGATTTTTGCTACAATAAGTACGCATTCTTACCAAAGAGGTGGATCTATGTTTATTCATGAAATATTCAAAAATGCAGACCCGAAAAGGCTTGCAATGACAGGCGAATCCAATATCACTTACGGCCAGCTTGAAAAAGCAGTGGAAAATTACAGGAACACACTGTATGCCATGGGCATCCGCCGCGGCGATACGGTAGGCCTATACACGGCAAACCGCGCAGAGTTCGTGTATGTATACATGGCAGTCGTCAGCCTCGGCGCGATCATCGTGCCGGTAAATAATTCCCTCGTCGGCCGCGAGGTGGATTTCATTCTCCGCGACGCGGAGTCGAAGCTCCTGATTTCCGATATGCCCCTTACCGTTTCCATGCCGTTCATCGACATCCATGATCTGGATTACCGCGCATCCACGGAAAACGCGCCGAAGGCTCCTGCCTTCCCGGCAGATCTGACAGAAGATGACGTATGCGCCCTAATTTATACATCAGGCACGACAGGAAGCCCAAAAGGCGCCATGATCACCCACAAGAACCAGGTGCGCAATGTGGAGCAGTACACTGCCGTAGTCCGTTTCAAACCGGAGGACAAAGTGCTCTGCGTGCTCCCCATGTTCCACTGCTACGGTCTGACCACCGTGGTGCTGGGAAGTTTGTACCACCATTCCACCATCGTCATCCTCCGCTCCAAAAGCCCAACGGAAATCATCAATACGATCATGAAATACTCCGTCACCATCGCGATTATGGTGCCGCCGCTTTACAACCTGCTTGCCCGCCGCGGCGAACCGAGCAGCATGAAAACAGTGCACACCTTTGTTTCCGGCGGTGCATCCCTTCCCCAGCCTGTGGCACAATCTTTCTATGAACGGTTCGGCCACCCCGTGCAGGAGGGTTATGGCCTGACAGAAGCGTCCCCCGTCGTTTCCATCCTCCCCACGGCTAAGCCGAAGTACCTCACTTCCGGCCCCGCGCTCCCCGGTGTAGAGGTAAAAGTCATCACTGATAAGGAAGGTCCTTACGTTCCGGGCACGGTCGGCGAACTCGTCGTCCGCGGGGACAATGTGATGAAAGGTTACTGGAAAAAACCGGAAGAAACAAAGAAAGTACTCGATGAAGACGGCTGGCTCCGTACCGGCGACTTGGTATACATGGACGCTGACGGATACATTTACATTGTAGACCGCATCAAAGACCTGATCATCATGAACGGTGAAAATATTTATCCCGGCGAAGTGGAAGACTGCATCTATGAAGTGGAAGGCGTCGGCGAATGCGCTGTCGTAGGACATCCCGATCCGCTCCGCGGACAGTCGGTATGGGCATATGTGGTCATGAAGGAAGGCTTTGCCTTTGACGAAGACAAGATCCGCAAGCACATGGTAAAAAACATCGCATCTTACAAAATACCGAGACGTTTTATCCCCCTTGACGCTCTTCCGAAAAATGCGACCGGCAAAATTTTGAAACGCGCCCTCCGTGACAGCTGAGATATAGAATACATGTACAAACATAAAAAAGATGGCAATTCCGCTTTTCGGACCCTGCCGTCTTTTTTTATGCGGGAAATGCGCAAAGGTTTGCAGAATCCCCTGACTCCTGTCTTTTGAAATGAGTCCTCCCCATATGCTTTCTTTCCGTGTGCCATTATTTCAAGACTCTTTTTGTTCCTTTTATTCGGAATATATTATTTATTTTATATGACATACTTTATTTAAATATTAGATATACCAATTTTAAATATTTACATATACCGACTTATATGCTACTATACCTTATATGATAATTACTCTCAAATAATTTGCGGGTCATTATTAAATAAATACAAAGGAGAATTTCTCATGTTAAAGAAAATAGTTTTCGGCATCTGCCTTCCTCTTGCCATCCTCGGCGCGGCGGCCCTGTCTTTTTCAGGCTGTGGAAAATCTGCACCCGCTTCCGATTCTGCCGGCAAAATGAAAGTCGTCGCCACCACGACGATGCTCACCGACCTCGCCCGGCAGATCGGCGGGGATAAAGTGGAAGTATCCGGCCTCATGAAAGCCGGTGTGGATCCTCATCTTTACCAGGCCGGTGCCGGTGATGTGGACGCCATGAACAAAGCGGATATCGTCGTGTACAACGGTGTCCATCTGGAAGGGAAAATGGGCGCGATTTTCGATAATCTCCACGCGCAGAAGAAACCCACGATCCGGGTAAGTGACGGCATTCCTTCCGAAACGCTCCTCGACTTTGAAGAAGACGGTGAAAAAACGAAAGATCCCCATATCTGGTTCTCCGTAAAGAACTGGAAAGCCGCCGCGAAAGAAGTAGCAAAAGGATTTTCGGAAAAAGATCCGAAGAACAAATCATACTATGAAGATCATCTGAATGCTTACCTCGCCGAACTGGATAACCTGGACAAATACATCAGAAAGGAAGTGGAATCTGTTCCGAAAGATTCCCGTATCCTCGTCACCGCCCATGACGCTTTTGCTTATTTCGCCAGAGATTACGGATTTGAGGTCAAAGGCATCCAGGGAATCAGCACTGCCAGCGAAGCAGGCACTTCCGACATCAGCACGCTGGCCGCTTTCATCGCGGAGCATAAAATCAAAGCGGTCTTCGTGGAATCTTCCGTCCCCCATAAAACCATCGAGTCTCTCCAGGCTGCTGTCAAAGCACGGGGCTTCGATGTTTCCATCGGCGGCGAACTGTACTCCGACTCTCTTGGCGGCGAGTCCACAAAAGAGGGCACTTATATCGGCATGTACGAGCACAATATAAAGACAATCACGGAAGCGCTCCGCTGAACATTTTGAATTTCCGGCGCATGGATCGGGGATCCCCTCGTTCCGTGCTCTTTCATTTCATGAAATATCTTTTTGAGGTGTCATCGTGGAACACGTTATCGAACTGGAAGACATCACCGCTGCCTATGACCGCCAGCCCGTCTTATGGGACTTGGATCTGAATATCCCGAAAGGCTCACTTATGGGAATCGTCGGACCGAACGGCGCGGGCAAGTCTACCCTTTTAAAAATTATACTGAACCTGCTTGCCCCTGTTTCAGGGCGGATCCGTTTTTCCATAGACGGCGAAACCGATGCGAAAAAAGCACGGCGGAAAATCGCGTATGTCCCGCAGAACGGTTCAGTCAACTGGGATTTTCCCGCCACAGTGAAAGATATCGTCCTCATGGGACGGTATGGCCATATCGGCTGGTGCCGCGCTCCCTCGCAGGGCGACCGTCTGATTGCGGAAGAAATGATTGCCCGCGTCGGCATGGACGGTTACGAAGACAGACAGATTAATGAGCTTTCCGGGGGACAGCAGCAGCGCGTTTTTCTGGCTCGGGCCCTTGCGCAGGAAGCGTCTGTCTACCTTTTAGATGAGCCCTTTAAAGGCGTGGATATGCAGACGGAAAAAATCATCGTCCGCATTTTAAAAGAAATGGAGAGCCGCGGAAAGACGATCCTTGTCGTCCATCACGCGCTCCGCACCGTCCCTCTTTATTTCGACCATGTCGCCATGATCAACCGCCGCCTTATAGCAGCAGGATCCGTACAGGATGTTTTTACGGAAGAAAATATCGAAAAAACTTTTTCTCCGTCGAAAGGAGTCTGACCATGGAACCGGCCGCTTTCTTTTCTTTACCTTTATGGCGGGATTATACATTTCAAATCGTCCTGGCAGGAACGACTATCTTAGGCGTGCTCTGCGGCGTGGTGGGATCTTTTATCGTCCTCCGCAGGGAAGCGCTTCTGGGGGACGGTATTTCCCATTCGTCCTATCCGGGAATCATGCTGGCTTTTCTATTTCTCGGCGTGAAAACATTGGAAGGCCTTTTATTGGGCGCTTTTCTGTCCGCCCTTGCCGCACTGTCCCTTATCCTTCTTGCCCGCCATTATACGAAACTTCCTTTTGACGGCGTCCTCGCCTCCATTCTTTCCTCTTTTTTCGGCGCGGGTCTCGTTCTGTCTTCCATCATCCAGCATACAGGAAATGCCAACCAGTCCGGACTGAATCAATTCATTTTCGGACAGGCATCCACTATTCTTTACCGCGACGTCCTTCTCACAGGAACCATTTCTATTTTTACCCTTTTCCTGATTTTCCTTTTCAGAAAAGAACTGAAACTTATGGCTTTTGATCCGGACTATGCCGCAGTTCTCGGATTTCCGCGGGGCAAGCTGAATGTATTCCTCTCTTTCCTTGCCACGATCACCGTCCTTCTTTCCATCCAGGCCGTAGGCATTATCCTCATGAGCGCCATGCTCATCGCGCCTGCCGTTGCCGCAAGGCAGTGGACAAGGCGTCTTGAACCGATGATCCTTCTGTCTGCCGTCATCGGCGCGCTGTCCTCCGCCATCGGTACGACGGCAAGCTCTCTCATTCCCAAAATGCCCACAGGCCCCGCTATAGTCGTAGCATTATCCTTTTTCGTTATTCCCGGTTTTTTGCTGGCGCCGAAACGGGGTATCCTTTCCCGGTCTTTTCATAAAAAGAAAATGACCGCCCTCATGGAAGGAGACCACTTATGAATTCTTTTGCTGAAATACTTCTTATCGCCATCTTCATGTCAGCCGCCTGCGCCCTGCCGGGGAACTTCCTCGTCCTCCGGCGCATGTCCATGCTGACTGACGCCATCAGCCATACCGTCCTCCTCGGCATCGTACTCGCTTTCCTTGCCGTCGGCAGCCTGGATTCGCCCTTCCTCATTATCGGCGCGTCCCTCATGGGTGTCCTTACAGTGTGGCTGATCGAACTCCTCTACCAGAGCAGGCTTGTCGCCTCCGATTCCGCTATCGGCCTCATATTTCCCCTGCTCTTCAGTATCGCCGTCATCCTCGTGACACGGTACGCGGGCAATGTCCATCTGGACACGGACTGCATTCTTTTGGGAGAACTTGCTTTTGCCCCCTTCGACCGCCTGATCATAAACGGGATGGATCTCGGCGCGAAAGGCCTGTATACGGGCGGTGCAGTTCTTGTTCTTTCCATCGCTGTCATTTCCCTTTTTTATAAAGAAATAAAATTAGCTACTTTTGATCCCGTCCTGGCAGGTGTACTGGGATTTTCTCCCGCCGTTATCCACTACGGCCTGATGAGCCTCGTCTCCCTCGTGGCGGTCACGTCCTTCCAGTCCATCGGCTCGATTCTCGTCATCGCATTTATGATCATTCCCGCCATGACTGCCGCTCTGTGGACAAGGACGCTTTCAGGACGCCTCGTGCTCAGCTGTCTTCTCGGTACGGCCGGCGCGGTACTCGGCATCATCGGCGCGATTGTTTCAGACTCGTCTCTGGCAGGCATGATGGCCGCCGTTCTCGGCGTATTTTTCATCATTTCCCTGATTTTCGCTCCCGCCACAGGTATCCTGGCGGCTTTCCGTCAGCGAAAAAAACAGCGGTTCGCTTTCGGACGGGAAACGCTTCTCCAGCATCTTCTTTTCCATGCGGGCACGAAAGAGGAATCACGGGAAAATGCTCTTTCCACCCTCTCCGTCCACATGAAATGGCCGGAAACCTTCACCCGGCAAATCTGCCGTTCCCTCTTAAAAGACGGGTATATCACAGAAAGAAACGGCCTCCTTCTCCCCACGGAACAGGGAAAGGCCCATAACCTTTTTTACAGAGAAAATGTGCGGGCGTAAAACGCAAAAAAGACAGCAGTCCCATTATAAGGCTTGCTGTCTTTTTTCATCCGGAAACAGGGTCGCTATTCTCCGTAAAGCACCCTGATCGCTCCGCTGGCGCCTATGCGGTCCGCACCCGCCGTGAGGAAAGCTTCCATATCTTCCCTTGTACGGATACCTCCCGCCGCTTTGATTTTTACATTTTTCCCGATGTGTTTTCTGAAGAGTGCGATATCCGCCAAAGAAGCGCCTGCCGTACCGAACCCTGTGGATGTCTTGATATAGTCCGCTCCGCCTTTCGTGACACATTCGCAAAGACGGATTTTTTCTTCCTCTGTCAGATAACAGGTTTCCACGATCACTTTCAGGATTTTATCTTCTGCTATTTCTTTCAGGACGGCGATTTCTTCGGTAACCAGATCATAATCTTTATTTTTCACCGCGCCGATGTTAATAACCATGTCGATTTCATCAGCACCGTCATCAAGGGCATGAATCGTTTCTGCCGCTTTCGATTCGCTGTTCCCGTTGCCCAGGGGAAATCCGACTACCGTACAGATGGTAAGGCGGGGATAATTTTCACGGATTTTTTTCACATAGCACGACGGCACACAGACGGACGCGGTACGGTACTCCATTGCCTCATCGCATAATTTCCGTATTTCTTCCCAGCTTGCCGCGGCTTTCAAAAGTGTGTGATCCACATGACTCAAAATGTCTTCTGTTTTCATAATTGCTCCTTTATGAATTCTTTTCTGCTTTTACCTGCGCCGACACAAGAAGTGTGAAAACACCGGTGCCGCCTAAAATATTTCCTAAGCCTGTAGGAATGAGGAATTTAAAGAAATAATCCGCAACTGACGAGTTTCCCACAAGCACATCATACGCCGCTTCACAGGAACCGACAACAACATGGGAAAACCCACCGATAGAGATGAAGTAGGTAAAAGTGAGGACGGTGAAAAAACTGAACCCCCGCGACATGGGAATCATCCACACAATGGCGGCGATGAGGATGCCTGCCGGTATACCGCGGTAAATATTGTCGATGGCACCGACACTCATAATGTGGGCAGACAGTTCAGAGAGCGCTTCCGTTATCCCAGACTGGGCAAAAGCCGGCAACCAGAGAAAGAGGGCGGCGATAAAGGTGCCCACAAAATTCGCCGAAAGGACAATCGCCCAAAGGCGGAACAGCTTCATCAAATTCTCCATATTCGGGTGTTTCATAAAAGGAAGCACCGTGGTGATGGTATTTTCCGTAAACAGCTGGAGCCGTCCCAGGATAACCATGAGGAAACCCGTGGTGTAACCGAAGCCGGAGATGGCTTCCGCCCAGAGCGTGTGCCCCACGTACATTGCAAGAATGGCTTTGAAGTAGAATGAAAAGGAAATAATAATTCCGGCTGCCAATCCTGACAGGATAAGAGGTTTTGTCTTTCGTTCCAGTTCTTCTTCACCGTCGTGGCGGATAATTTCAAAAATCAAGTCAGGCGACAGTTTTTCATACTCTTCCAGTATGACCCTTTCCCTGCAGTCGTGGTTGTCATGGTTGTATGTACTCATAGTACCTCCTATTTTATTGTAACAGATTGTTGCTCCATGAAATATTTTTACAGGAATGTTTTCATGACTTTTCTCATTTTTTCAAATACCGGGGGCCCGTAAAGGCGTTCCATGGCGTTTCTTGTAACGAGCCAGGTCCGTCCCGATTTCCTTCGGTCGCCGTCCCCCATTCTTGCCGCCCGATGCCCCGCCCCCGATGCCGCCGAACGCACATCGCCGCTGTCACGGTTCCACAGCTCCGCCGCTTCCAACGTCGTAAATACGAGAAGAAGCGGATTCATGGGAGCAGCCGGTTCACTGCCGCCGCCATAACGAAAAGAGGCCGCCTGTTTCGTAATGAGCCAGTTCTTTCCTGATCTTCTTGCTTCCAATTTTTTAAAAGCGCCTTTCTCACAATCGGACGCCACCGTCTTTCCGCTGATGCCGTAAAGCGCCCCCGCTTCTTCGGCAGTCACCGCGTACATCGTGAAATCGATTTCCCATTTCCATTCCACAAAGTCTTCCGGGGGCGTCCAAAGTCCGTCCGGAAAAATGTATATCCCTTTCTCCGACAGCGCCGCAGAGACACCGGAAGGCAAGCGGCGGCCGCCCAAAAACTCACGGCATGCGAAAAGAGTTTTGCTTTCCGAATCCAGCGTGGTCACCACCGTTCCGTAAGAAGTTTGCAAAACAGTGCCGTCCGTCTCAAATTTTTCTTTCCATATATAGAAAAAAGCGCCCTGCCGCAAAACGGTTCCCGCCTTTGCCGGCTGTCCCAGGAGATAGCTCTCATAGGCCTTAAAAGTTTCCGCGCTTTCCATATCCGTCAAAATTCCCGCCATGATACGCCTCCATTTTTTTATTATACCAATTCTCCGCTTGAAGAAATATTTCTCCCGTTTATAATGAAATAAGAAATAAAGGAGAGCCTTATGAAAATAACAATTATCGGAGCCGGCAATACGGCCGTCGCCGCCGCCTGCTTTCTCAAAACGCTCGGTCTTTCGAGCCTCATCTATACCCGCCGTGAAGAACGGGCAAAACAGTGGAATCAATTTCCCGTAAAAGCAAGCGGCGCCTGCACCGGGTCATTTTCACTGGAAAGCACGACGGATCTGAAAACTGCCGTGCATTATGGCGACATTCTTCTCGTCTGCACGCTGGCGGCAGACCACGAAACGGTTGTTTCTGAAATCGCACCCCACCTGCAAGCGCATCAATCCATTCTTTTTTTTAACGGCTGCTGGGGCGCCCTCAAAGCATACCGCGCTCTTTCAAAAAGACAGGATATACCCCCTCTGACCATCGGGGAAACGGCCAATATGCCCTTTATCGCCGCGCTCTCGCAGGACGGCTCTGAAATCCTCATCAAAGGAATCAAAGAAGAAATCGCTTACTCCGCTGCCGGTGATGATAAAGCTGTCAGCGCCTTCCTTCATCGCCTTGCGCCGCGGGTAGTGAAAACCGCTTCTTTCGCGTCCACTTCCCTTTCGGCAACAAACCCTGTCATCCATGTCACCGCCTCTCTCTTTAACGTGACCCGTATAGAGAACAAAGAAGATTTCTATTTCTTCGGTGACCCCATGACTGACCGCGTCATTTCCTTCATGGAACACTGCGACGAAGAACGCCTTGCCGTGGGAAAAGCGCTGGGCATCCGCCTGTCCCCCCTGCTGGAAGTGCTTAACTCTTTCTGGCCCGAAAAGAAAAATACGCTGAAAGAGGTTTTGAAAGAAAATCCTTCCTACCGCGCCGTAAAGGGCCCGTCCTCTACGGAGTACCGCTACTTCACAGAAGACCTGCCCTGCGGCCTCGGCCCTGTCCTTGATCTGGCGGAGCTGATGCATATTCCCTGCCCCTACATCCGCACCCTCGTGCAGACGGCCTCCCTCTACCTGGGAAAGCCCTACACGCCCTTCCTCACGAAAGAAGACCTGCGGATTCTGAAAAAACTGCATGCTGATTAACGGAAAGGATATCCCATGAATAAAATTCTCCCTCTTGCTTTTACATTCTTCCTTGCCCTTGCGGGTATGCAGGTTTCCGCAGAAAACTGGATAAAAAACGCCGACGGCTCGCCCTCATGGATCGACACCGACTCCATCCGTCAGGAGCAGGCCATCTCCTCCTTTGACATGCGTTTGGAATCCTCCGATTTCACCGTCGTATCCACCATGGAGTTCGACACCTCGAAAAACACTTGGCGCACCGCCGCGCTTGTCACCCGTGACAAAGACGGAAAAGTCCTCCACGCGGAAAAGAAAGAAAATCCTGACGACGGCTGGAACAAGCTCATGCCCGGCACCTATGGAAAGAATCTGTACAGGCATTATGTGGAAACGCCCCTGCCTCCGTCTGACGCGAAGTGGAAACAGCTTTACAAAGACAACAGAGGCACAACTTTCTCCATTGATACAAACTCTCTCCGTTACAAAAACGGCTATGCCGACCTCTGGCTTGCCGTGACGCTTCCCGATCAGGAAAAGGATTTATCCCAAATCATTTATCGAGTAAGAATAAATATGGCCTACAAAAAAGTGATGACCCTTTCCGCGACGGAGTACAACGCTGCCGGAAAAATCCGTCTCCATGCTGCCGCAGAGGGTGCAAAGGAAAACATTCCCAACGATTCTCCTGTGGAAAAAGTTTTTGAATACCTGAAAGATGAAATCGACAGCGGCCGTTTGTAACGAAAGAGGAAGACATATCAGCTCCCTCTGATATTTGCGCCTGCCGAAATTTTGTGTTATAGTGTTTCATATTCCTTAACTGCGCGATGACGGGAGAAAGTAGGGAAACAGAACCGTTTCAGAAAGCCCTGATGATGGAAACGGGTACGGTGATTTTTCCGAAGTGCCTCTCCGAGCGGTTTTCCGAAAAGAAAATTTCCCGAGTAAGAAAACCGGGCGCGCCCGATACAGCGCTTAAGTCATACGACTTTCCAAGGTTTCTCCGGCAACGTGGAAACGAAATTGGGTGGAACACGGAATTTACCGTCCCTTTGCACAGGGGCGGTTTTTATTTTCGCGGTTTTACGGAAAGAAGGCTGCCATGTCCCGCATACTCACTGCAGAACATATCAAAAAATCATTTGGCAAAAACACAATATTAAAAGATATCAATCTTACCGTAGAAAAAGGCGATGTCATTTCCATTCTCGGCCCGTCAGGCACAGGAAAGACAACGCTTCTCCGGTGCTTCAATTATCTGGAAAAACCCGAAGCCGGCCGTCTTTCCATTGACGACGTGTCTGTGGACTTTTCCCATATTTCCAAAACGGAAGTGCAGAAACTCCGGCGGAAATCCACCATGGTCTTCCAGCAGTTCAATCTGTTCCGCAACAAGAATGTCCTTGAAAATATCACGGAAGGGCTGATTTACGGTTACGGAAAAACAAAAAAAGAAGCGGAAGAGATCGCCATGGAAGAACTCTCCCGCGTCCGCATGACAGACTACGCCCACATGTATCCGTCGGAACTTTCCGGCGGCATGCAGCAGCGCGTGGGAATCGCCAGAGCTCTTGCGCCGAAACCTGATGTCATCCTCTTTGACGAACCCACTTCGGCGCTTGATCCCGAACTCGTAGGGGAAGTTCTGGATACCATCGCCTCCGTCGCGACCCTCGGCATCACCATGATCATCGTCACCCATGAAATGCATTTCGCTCAGGATATATCCACAAAAGCCGTATTCATGTCGGACGGCCTCATCGTGGAAGAAGGACATCCGAAAGAATTCTTCTCCCATCCGAAAGAGGAGCAGACCCGCACCTTTCTCCGGCGCATGCTGAAAAGGGAAGAGGCGTAACGCTCCCCGTCCCGCTTGTTTTATAAAGGAATGATTCCATGCTTACTTTTGACCCCTCTTTTTTCATAGGCGTATTTCCCCGGCTGATTTCCGCCCTTCCTTTCACAGTGGAAGTCATCATCGCGTCCATCCTGCTCTGCCTCTTCTTCGGCACGATCATCGCCGTCATCAGGATTGCCCGTGTGCCCGTGCTGGCGCCTTTCTGCGACATATGGCTCTCTTATAACAGGAGCATGCCCTTTATCCTCGACCTTTACCTCGTCTATTTCTGCCTTCCCGCCATCATACGGGGGCTCGGCATCAATCCCGACGGCTGGCCTCTTACCGTATACGTCTTAGTCTCCCTTACCTTCCACTACGCCCCCGTTATTTCAGAAATACTCCGCCCCGCTTACCTTTCTGTCGACCGAGGACAGCATGAAGCGGCCATCGTTTTCGGACTTTCTCCGGTTCGGCGCGTTTTCAGCATCATCGCTCCCCAGGCGCTCCCTGTCGCCATTCCCGGATTGGTGAGCGAATCTGTCAATATACTGAAAGACACGTCCATCATGTTCTTCATCGGCGTCATCGACCTTATGGGCCGTGCCAACCTCATCATCAACGCCGCCTTCGGCCAGCACCGTCTGGAAACATACACCGCCGTCGCCCTGATCTACTGGGCCATCGTCATTGCCATCGAAACGGCATTCTGGCTTTTCCAGAAACAGAGTCATAAAGAAATAAGGAGGACTGTATGATCGATTTCAAAGTCCTTCCCGAAGCGCTCCTCTTCATAGCAGGCGCCGTACCGAATACCCTTTTCATGGCATTTATCAGCATTTTCTTCGGCATCCTCTTTGGCTCCTTTATCGCTGTGCTCCGTTTGGGAAACAATATGTTTATCAACATTTTCTTTACCGTATTTGTTTCCTTCTTCCGTGCCGTGCCGGGCATCGTCCAGCTTTTCATCGTATACTACTCCCTCCCCTACCTTCTTGCGCCCGTATTCAGCGCTTTCACGGGAACGGAAGTAAAGCCTTTTGACGTAAGCCCCTACTGGAGCGTCTACCTTTGCTTCATTTTATATAACACCGCCTACCAGTCGGAAAATATACGCGGCGCTCTCCGCTCCGTAGACCACGGCCAGTATGAAGCGGCCGTCGCCATGGGCATGACCTCTTTCCGCGCTTTCACAAGAATCGTCCTTCCCCAGGCCTTTGTCGTGGCGCTTCCCGCCTTCTTCACATACTATCTGAAAACCATCAAACTCCTCGCCCTTGTCTTCACAGTCAAAGTCGTAGACATGTTCGCCAAAGCGGATATCTTCTCTGCCCTCTACAATCGGCGCATGGAACCGTACATCGCGGACGCCATCGCCTACTGGGGACTGGCCATACTCCTCACCTTCCTCTTCGACCGGTGGGAAAAGAAACTTCGCGGCAAAGGCTTCAACAAATCTGCCTGACGAAAAGAATAGAACCGTTTCCCGGCGGATCTTTTCTGTTCTTTTTGCTATCCAATCTAAAACCGGCCGCTGCAAATACCTCAATTTTCTCATCAGAATAAATACTATTACTATTAATAACTGAGGAATGATTATGGATAATAAAAACTATTATGACTTATTAAATGTTCGTCCGAATGCCTCCTGCCGGGAAATACACGCTTCTTATATCCGCCTTTTGGAAGAATACAAAACCGATCTGAACAAAACGGAAGAAGAAGATTATTTTTTGAAGATGGCGGCAAAAATGAATATAGCCGAGTTGGAAAAAGCGTACGCCATTTTATCCGATGCGGAAAAAAGGAAAGCCTACAATGACGAAATACACATCGACATAACAGCCTTGCCGACGGAACCTGCATCAGATACATCCCCGGAAACAGCGCAAGTTCCCACAGCAGCAAACGCTGTCCCCACAGAAAAGAAAACGCTTACCTTCATAGGCGCCAACAAACGATTTCTTTCCCACTGGTATTCTTTCCACGGACGAACCACACGGAAAGAATTCTGGTACGCCTTTCCTATCATTTTTCTCGGACTTTTTCTTTTCAATATAATCTTCAGTTCTATTTTATTCTTCTTTTTCGATCCCATCCCTTATGACGGCCTGATTGTATTGGTTGCTACATCCATAGTCAATTCCTATATTTTCTGTGCCGCATATACAAGACGATTCCACGACATCGGCCGTTCAGGAAAATGGCTGATTCCCTTTTTCCTCATTTCCTGGATTCCTTATTTCCCCCTCTTTGTATTTTCTTTGGCATGCGGCTGTTTTCTTCTCTTTATCACTACCATTGCTTCTGACCGCGACAATAAATACGGCCCCCAGTGGGAAGAAACAAAAAAATAAAGTGATATTATAAAAATATCCTATGACAAGACTTTCCTCTATATAAGCAATATCCGATCCATAATAATTTAAAATTCATGAAAAGGAGAAATTATGACGAACTCAAATGAAAACACTCTCTTTGCGCAAAAAGAACAGGCACCAAAACATCTCACCTTTAGTGCAGGAGTAAAACGACTAAGATCCCACTGGCTCTCTCTCAAAGGACGCAGTACAAGAAAGGAATATTGGCTCATCGGTTTGTGCATTTACACCCTTGTCGGCCTTGCGCTCAACATCGCCTCTATTATCTTATTCTTCATACTGCCGGGAATACGCTCTAACTTAATCACAACTCCCGTAGCTTTGGCTCTGATCTACATGAACTTTGCGCTCTCCGTCCGCCGCCTCCACGATATAGGCTACTCCGGCTGGTATGCCCTTTTAGCTTATATACCGCTCATCAACCTTTTCTTCCTTTACCTTACAGTAAAACCATCTGTCCCGGACAATGAGTACGGTCCCCAGTGGGAAGAAACGAAATATTGACCTGCACATATTTCCAAAAGAAAGAACACCGTTGCATTCTCGTTTCAACAAAAAAGAATGGAAATTCCCAAAAAGGAATATTCATTCTTTTTTTATTTTATTCTGTTGCAAGTTTTTTATTTTTCACTATTTTCATAAATTCATTTTCCGATACCGTCCTAAAAACATTTCCCAGTTTCAGCGCAAAAAAGCCCCCCTTTCGAGATGCTTCACAGATCCCCGATTGGACACGCCGCCGCGGAAAGAGAATTTCTCTTTGCATTTTTCTGCTAAGCCGTCTCGAAAAACTATGAAGTCTATCGTGTTTTATATAAGTACACCACCGGACATGATAGATAAAATCATATAAGCGTGACATAATATATAAAACGATGGACGGAAGAATGCTCTGGCAATTAGTCACAAAAACTTTTACACTGGATGATAGAAAAAGATTTGATCAATCAGGATGCAATGCGTGATACAAAAATTTCTGCCTATGTCCTTATCAAATTACGAAACGGACAATATTGCTTTGGCTAAAACGGAAAGTACTTGTATCTCTTTGGACTGTACACCTAATGATGTTTTGGAATTCATACCGGAGGATAAAAAATAATGGGCAATGACGTAAAGTTATTTGAAGGAAACCGGATCCGTTCTATCTGGAACAATGAAAAAGAAGCGTAGTATTTCAGCATCATAGATGTAGTGAACGTTTTGACTGATAGTAGAGATGCCGGAGCATACTGAAGAAAGCTAAAACAAAGATTAAAAGAAGACGGCAGCGAGGTCGTGACATTTTGTCACGCACTGAAATTAAAATCTCCCAAAGACGGCAAAATGTATAAAACAGATGTCGCTGATATGCAAGGTCTATTCCGTATCATCCAGTCGATCCCCTCACCTAAAGCGGAGCCCTTCAAAATGTGGCTGGCGGAAGTAGGAAAAGAGAGAGTGGATGAAACCATCGATCCCGAACTTACAATAGACAGGGCTTTAGAAACCTACCTAAAAAAAGGGTACACAAGAGAATGGATCAATCAAAGACTGCAGGCGATCCAGGTCAGAAAAGAACTGACGACTCCTGGCAAGACCACGGCGTGACAGATGGAAAAAGATTATGGAACTGCATTATTAGTCGAGGGAAAACGAAAGAAATATTTAATTCAGATAATAAAAGTATGTTTGATGAATTATTAGATAGTATTTCTAACGCTTTCGAGTATTGGCGTTATATATACGAAAAAGATGATGGTTTTATTAATATCAATTTTTTAAGATTTTTTAGGCTGTTACTGAGGGAAATATGTTGCGAGCAATTATATGATAAAACTTGGAAAGAGTATATAGAATAGCTTTATTGGTAACCGTTAATTCCCAGTTTATTAGATTAAAGTTAATTAAAAATTATGGAGGGGGTAGTAATGAATAAGATTACTTGTATTTGTTTGGGTGTTAGAGATATGGAAAGGTCAATAAAGTTTTACAGAGATGGTTTAGGATATAAGACTGACTGCAAAGAAAATAATCCGCCGGTATGTTTTTTCGATACTCCAGGAACAAAATTTGAACTATTTCCTTTGGAACAATTAGCAAAAGATATTGACGAAAATAATCCACCAAAGGGAAATGGATTTTCCGGAATTACATTAGCTTACAATGTTGAACACAAAGAAGATGTTGATAGTGTAATAGAATTAGTACGAAATGTCGGTGGAAAAATTGTAAAAGAACCACAAGACACCTTTTGGGGTGGATATCATGCCTATTTTTCAGATTTAGATGGATATTATTGGGAAGTTGCATGGGGTTCAAATTTTCAGTTTGATGAAAATGGACTATTGAAATTTTAGTAATTAAAGGAGATATAAAAAATGGCTTCAAGCAAAGTTCTGTGAAGTTACAAGTAACTGGGCAAAAGCAAACAAAAGAAAAGAATGGAAGTATGTATTTATTCCGTCTAAAGAAGTCCGAGCAAATTCAAGCTTTGGCAGCTTAACAGAAAGATTTATGAAGTAGCACAAAAAAAGCACCCCTTTCGAGATGCTTCACAGGCATGACATATGGCCGCTGTTTTATTCTTCCTTCGGATATTCACCGCGGTAGGTCACCGTTTCGGAAAGCGGTTTCCGCGGGAGCGGTTGGATTTCTCTGTCTGTGTACCCCAGGGCGATGGCCGCCACCATTTCCCCTTCCACATTCAGCCATTTTTTCAGTTCGTCATAAGCAAAGAAAATATTGCAGGTCCACAGCGTCCCGATATTCCTCGCCGTCGCTTCCAGGCACATATTCTGGATCGCCGCGCTCACCGACTGGATGTCCGCCATTTCCATCAGATGCTCGTCTATGGGAAATTCGCCGTAGTAGTCCTTCCCCTTGCTGTTGATAAAGAAGACGATGACCGGCGCCTGTTCCAGTACGCGGGCCGTATAAATCGCGGCGGGGATATATTTTTCATACCCTTTTCCGAAAATGGCCGCTTTATCGCTCCGGTTCCTTTTGATGCCTTCCTTCAGAGCGCGGACCACTTCTTTCCGCGCGTCTCCGCGGACGACCACAAAGCGCCAGGGCTGCTCATTATGCTCCGACGGCGCCCAGGAGGCTGCTTCCAAAAGAGCATGCAGATCTTCCTCTGGGATGTTCTTTTTGATGAAACGCCGTGTGCTGCGGCGCGCTTTTATTTCATGTATCACGTTTCCGACTTCCTTTTTCTATTACATATTCTTCTCATATATGCGTTTTATTATAAACAAATGTGATTTATACTGCAAGTGACCCCCGGACGGTTTAGAAGAAACATGTTTTGCTACCGATTCCCGGTCCCCCAGTGATAAGCGCCATATTCTCCGCGGTACTCCAATCCTCCTTGATTTCTTTTTATTATTATATGTTTTTACATCGCGTTCTGTCATATAATAAAAGAAACTTATCATTGGAAAGGAGAACTGCCATGCTTGAACCGATCATCCGCAAAAACGCTTTCGGAGGAAAAGGCGAAGTGACTCTCCGGCCGCTTCTGACCGATGAACAGAAAAATGAAAAAATTCAAATGTATGCGGAAGTCACCATTCCTGAAGGCGCTTCGCTTGGCATCCACTGGCATAGGGGAAATGCAGAGTCCTACTACATCCTTGCCGGAACAGGTCTTTACACCGACGACGGAAAGACCTATGAAGTCCATGCGGGTGACACGACATACTGCGCCGATGGCCACTGTCACGGGCTTGAAAATACGGGAGACGGCGACCTGAAATTCATGGCGCTCATCATTCCGTCGTGAAATTGCTGTAAAAAAACACAAAGAAATTACGTTAGGAGAAATATGGATTATTCTATTATCATTTCAATAGTAGGTATTTTAATTTCTATGGTCAGTATTTATAATAGCTGGCAAACCAGAAAAGAGTCAAAGGAAAGGTTTGCTATTGAAACAATCTCGGATGCATGTAAAATAGAACCGTGTTATAGACCCTATGGCGAAAATAAAATTTATATTACTATTTCTAATGAATCTGAATATGCTATTTATGATGTCATTATTTTACAAGGCTTAAATACCACTGATCTTTATAAAGGTAATTCTCTGTGTAAAGCAAAATATATCCGTTCAATAAAAGGACATAGCCAAGGTTCTAAGATAATTGAACATCGCGGACTAGGAATGTCGAAATTTTTTGTTATCGGAATATTCTTTAGAGATCATTTAAATAATGAATGGTTTAGAGATAGTTATGGTAAAACTCTTCAGGCAAAAGGGTATAAAAATTTACTAGCTAATAAAAAGATTATCTTTCCACCTTATTAATAACCGATCATTCCTCAACACTATGTGTCGTGATTCATAACTATTTGATAAAGGAGATTCATTATGGATTTAAAAGAATACAAACTTCCTTTCGGCCGCGGGTTCCAGACGGTCATGCTCCCCGAAGAGCATGTATCCGACGTATTAGAAGGTGTACCGGCAGCTGCCTGCGATATTAAAGAAGCGACTGTCGAATGTATGCGCCGCCCCATCGGCTCCGCGCCGCTTGCCGAAAAAGTACAAAAAGGCGACAAGGTCTGCCTCATCGTGGCGGATATCACCCGCGCGTGGAACCATGCCCGCGATTTCACCGTCCATGTGGTCAATGAACTGAACCTCGCAGGAATTCCTGATGAAGACATTTTCATCGTTTTCGCCCAGGGCACACACAGGGCACACACCGACGCGGAAAATATCGAATGTGTGGGAGAAGAAGTGGCGCGACGCATTACCATGTACCAGCATGACTGCCGGGATAAAAACATGCTCACCCATATGGGCGTGACCACCCGCGGCACGGAAGTATGGCTGAATAAACGCGTCGCGGAAGCGGACAAAGTCATTCTCCTGAACGCTCTTTCCACCCATGACATGGCAGGCTTCGGCGGCGGACGCAAACTTGTCCTTCCCGGCGTAGCAGGGTGGGATACCATCCAGCAGAACCACTGCCACGCCCTGGGCGACGAAGTCGGCTCCGGACTGAATCCCGATTCCCATGTCCTTAAAACAGAAGGAAATCCGGTCAGCGAAGATATGCAGGAAGGCTGCGATATGCTTTGCCCCTGTTTCCTCGTCCATTCCCTTATCAATGCTGACGGCGAAGTGTCGGGCATGGTCGGCGGAGACCCCTATGAAGCATGGGCGGCAGGCGCGAAAGAAACATACCGTATGCAGAAAGTTCCCATGAAACAGAAAGCCGACGTGACCATCGTCAGCGCGGGAGGCTACCCGAAAGACACCAATCTTTACCAGGGAACGAAGTGCTACACGTCATCCGACATGGCAACAAAAAAGGGCGGCATCATCATCACTATGATCGAAGCGGATGACATCATGGAACCGCCGGCCTACCTGGACAGTTTCAAATACGATAATCTGGAAGACATGGAAAAAGCTCTCCGCAAATGCTTTACCATCCCCTTCTTTGTCGCTTTTGAGAACCTCATCACCGCTACGACCCATACCATCTACTTCGTAACAAAACCGGAAAATTTCGACATCATCCGGAAAAAAACGCCGCAGATTCCCGTCGCCACCGTACAGGAAGCCTGGGAACTGGCAAAGAAACAATTAGAGAAAGAAGGTAAGACGGACTACACCATCAATATCATCCCCCACGGCAGCTCCGTCGTTCCCTTTCTGAAATAAATGGTCCGGCATCAAATGTCCTTCCAGTATGTCTGGCTCCTTTATAACGACATAGCTCTCTTATTACTTTACTTATTTTACCTAAATCTTTTCGTTATTAATTATATATACTCTTTCTTCTATACTTAGGTGTAAATACGATATGGTACCGGCACATTCATTTCGTATGTGCCGATGCATTTGCTTTGCTGGATAAAAAATCTCTTTCCTTTTTATAAATAGCAGATTGGATCTCTCTATTACATAAATCGGATTGTGATTTTTTATTTTATTGGTATAACTATTTATTTTCCATCCGCTATACAAGTAGTTTTGCATACCATGCTCATTCCCAATATTGTCTAAAGATACTATATAAACCCCTGATTTTCGTTTTGGTTTCGGATGCATCATAACCTAAAGGTTATCCCTTTATAACTTATGTGTCCTATGAAGAACTATTTACACGCTGTATAATGGACTCATCAGTAAACATAAGCGAAGTATCAAAAATACTTTCACTACCAATATGTGTAAACAATATGACAGGAGGTTCCCATGGAACATGTGGTACTAAGTAATGGTGTAAAAATTCCTAAATTAGGCTTTGGTGTATTCCAAATTCCCCGTGAAGAAACAGTACAGGCAGTTATTGATGCAGTACAAGTCGGTTATCGCCATTTTGATACAGCGCAAAGCTATATGAATGAATCAGAGGTAGGTATTGGCCTAAAAGAATCCGGCGTGAAACGGGAAGATATTTTCCTTACTACGAAGATTTGGATTTCTAATTATGGTTATGAAAAGACAAAAGATTCTGTATATACATCATTAGAAAAATTACATACAGACTACTTGGATTTACTACTATTACATCAGCCATTTGGCGATTACTATAGTTCTTACCGCGCATTAATCGACTTATACAAAGAAGGTGTGCTTCGTGCTATCGGGGTGTCTAATTTTTATCCCGACAGATTAGCAGATATTTCCCTATTTGCTGAAATGGCGCCTCATATAAATCAAGTAGAGGTAAATCCATTTAACCAGCAATGGGTTGCCCAGGATATTATGCAAAAGTATGGCGTACAAATGGAGGCATGGGCTCCGTTTGCAGAAGGCAAGAACGGCCTATTTACTAATGAAGTGTTAGAAAAAATTGCCAAAAAACATAATCATTCTGTAGGCCAGGTTGTGTTACGCTGGTTAACACAACGTGACATCGTTGTCCTTGCAAAATCTGTGCGTCGTGAACGTATGGTGGAAAATTTGAACAGCTTTGATTTCACGCTTAATCAGGAAGATATGGCGGCTATCAAAGCTATTGACCTGAACACATCCATGTTCTTTAGTCATCAAGATCCGTCAATGGTGGCGCAGTTCTATCGATGGATTGAAGAAAGAAATATTTAATCGGATACGCGAGGACGCTCTCCTATAACGGTTTTATCCTTATATAGTAAACCAAAGGTTACCTCCTGTATGGCAATCGTGATATATTATATCTAAGATTCGCTATGCAGGAGGTCTTTTGAATGTACAACCCGCAGATAAAAACATTTATAATCGTTGCCGATGCAGGCAGTTTTAACAAAGCAGCAGAACAATTATTTGTCAGCTCCACGGCTATCATTAAACAAATGAATTTATTGGAAGATCACTTAGAGGTCCGCCTGTTTCACCGCTCTCATAAAGGTCTTTCCTTAACAGAGGCGGGGGAAGCATTCTATACGGACGCAAAGCATATTATTAAATACAGTGACAATACTCTTAAACGCATAAAAGAAATCAGTCGCGGCGTATCTGATATCATCCGCATCGGCAGTTCCCCCATCACGCCGGTAGATTACCTGCTGAATATTGGCCCTGCATTGCAGCAGGAAGGGATACGGTTCCAAATCATTCCTTTTAAGAATAATCCGGAAAATGCACGTCAAATTCTTGATAATTTAGGTAAAGATATAGACATTGTAATGGGAATTTTTGATAAAAGAACTGCTACATATTATGATAAGATTCAGACATTAGCCGTTAAATCACTGCCTTTATCTATATTGATGAGCAATATGGATCCGTTAGCATCTAAAGAAAGTTTAGATTGGTCTGATTTGGAAAAGCGCCGTGTTTACTTATTAAATGCAGGGTGGAGTGCAGCCATTAGTCGATTGCGCCAAGATATAGTAGAAAATCATCCCCGCATTGAGCTGGTTGATTTTTCATTCCTTAATACAGATGCTTTTAACCAATGTTTACAAGACAACGGATTATTCGTAGGTTTTGATATTTGGGATAAAGTACACCCGTTTATTACCGTACGCCCTGTAAATTGGAATTATGAAATGGATTACGGTGTGTTATATAGTGAGAACGCATCGCCGCCAGTAAAGCTGTTTTTAGATATTGTAAAGAGATCACTGTAAAAATATATTTATTATAATATGAATACGGGTATAACCATTAGGTTATATCTTACGAACTAAAAAAGACTTCACCGGAGGTCTTTTTTTCTTTACAATAAAGTACATAAGTTGCGTACGATATAGTATCGTACAAACCGTTCAATGAACATGGTATTCGATAAGGAGATACAGAATGAACAAAAAAATATTAGTGCCCCTATTGGTGATAGGCATGACCACCGTTCGTGCATTTGCTATGAACCCGGTAACCATTGTAGATCAAGGCAGTTTCATGGCTGGCGGCAAAGTAATTACCGCACCCGGTTCTTATATAGGCAATGAGCCGGTGAATTTTGACGGCGAAACATTGCATGGGGATGCTGCTTATGTATTCTACCAAATACCAAAAGAAGCAAAGCATAATGGTATTGTGTTCCTGCACGGTTATGGTCAATCCGGCAAATCCTGGGAATCTACGCCGGATGGCCGCGACGGATTTCAAAATATTTTTCTTGAAAAAGGATGGAAAACATATATCGTGGATGAACCTCGCCGCGGTCGCGGCGGCAATTCTACGGTGCCTGCCAATTTGAAAGCACAGCCGCAGGATCAATTATGGTTCAACAATTTCCGCATGGGGCAAAACAACACATTGTACAACAATGTTACATTCCCGAAAGGCGAAGAAGCATTGGAGCAATTCTACAAACAAATGGTACCTGATACGGGTGCATTTGACATGAATGTAGTCACTGATTCCATGGACGCTTTATTCAATAAAATCGGCGACGGTATTCTTGTAACACACTCTGCCGGTGGCGGCCCCGGTTGGAGTACAGCAATCCGCAACTCTCACGTAAAAGGTGTTATCGCCTTAGAACCGGGTACATTCCCCTTTCCTGAAAATGAAGTCCCTGAAACAGAAGCGACCACAAGCCCATTTCCCGCAGTGCCAATGATCGTATCTGACGAAGACTTTGCAAAAATCACGAAGATCCCTATCGCAGTATACTTTGGTGATAATATCCCGACGGGTTCCACACCGGTGGAAAACTGGGGCCAGGATAATTGGCGCGTACGTTTGAATTTGGCCATTAAATGGGCGGAAGTAGTTAATGCGCATGGCGGTGATGTAACTATTATCAGCCTGCCCGATGCAGGTATTAAAGGCAACACCCATTTTATGATGGCTGATACGAATAACAGGGAAGTAGCTGCTCATATGGAAAAATGGATGAAAGAGAAAGGTTTGGCAAAATAATATGAAATTTCGTACACTTACATACGCGGTAATAGGCACATTATTGTTTTTTGCTTTTCGGCCAACTGCTGTTGATGCGGTGCAAACTCAAACGACTACAGTGCCCGCATCACGAGGAAAAACTGAACAAACCGGTACATTCCAAGCCGGCCCCGGCATTGCTATAGCCACTACGGAATCCGGTAAAGTACAAGGTTATGTGCAAGATGGTATTTACAACTATCGCGACATTCCTTATGCAGAAGCGACAGAACGTTTTAAACCGGCAAAAAAGGTAATCCCCTGGGAAGGCATTAAAATGTCCGTAAATAATGGTCCTATTTCTCCTCAACCTGCTGGCGGTTTTATCAGTGATTGGGGGCAGCCGGGCCGTGAATTCAAAGAAAATAACAATGCACAAAATCTAAATATCTGGACACCGGGCATCGGAGATAATAAGAACCGTCCTGTAATGGTATGGATTCATGGAGGCGGGTTCTCAACCGGTTCATCTTTGGAGTCTCCTGCTTATGACGGTCAAAACCTTGCTAAAGCGGGTGATATAGTTGTCGTATCGGTTAACCATCGCTTAAATGTACTGGGCTACTTAGATTTATCTGCTTATGGCAATGAATACAAAGAATCCGGCAACGTAGGCATGCAGGATATCGTGGATTCCTTAACGTGGATCAAGAACAATATTTCCAACTTTGGTGGTGATCCTGATAATGTTACTGTCTTTGGTGAAAGCGGTGGCGGTGCGAAAATATTAGGCTTAATGACCACGCCTAAAGCAAAAGGCCTGTTTCAAAAAGGAATTGTTGAAAGTGGCGCTACAGAAACGATGGGAGTCCACTTTAACAAACCTGAATTCTCCAAACGCGTAGCAGAACTGACTTTGGAAAAACTCAATATTAAACCGGCAGAAATCGATAAGATTCAGACTGTTCCATATGATGAATTACGAAAGGCTTCTTATGCAGCATTAGAACAAGCCGGTATGGAACAAGGTCATAAACGTCCTCTGGACGGCAAACCGGGCGGCAGCTGGGAACCTGTAGTAGATGGTACATTCATGCCTTCCGACCCGGTTCTGGACAATGGTTTTGCAGAAGCAGGTAAAGACGTGTCCTTATTAATCGGTTCTAACCGTACAGAATGGACAAATTTCCAAGAGATTCTAAATATTGAAAATACACAATACAGCAATGTTAATACATGGTCTGATGCAGAAATAGAAGCAAAATTAACAGAAAAATACGGCAATAAAAAAGAAACTGTTGTCGCTGAGTTTTTGAAAGCTTACCCCAATAAGAAAAAAGCGGATGCTCTCTATATCGATACGATGATTCGCAACCCTATGCGGAAAATTATGACACACAAAGCAGATCAAAATGGCGCTCCTGTATATGCCTATGTATTTACATGGGACTCTCCCGTAATGAATGGGGTATATATGACATTCCACACGGCAGAAATTCCATTTATATTTCACAATATCGATAAAGCAGCCAGCCGTATTGGAGGCGGCGAAGATGCAAAACGTATGGAGCAGTATATGAGTCAAGCGTGGATTAACTTTGCCCGTACCGGTAACCCTTCAGTGGAAGGCCACCCCGAGTGGAAACCGTATACACGTGAAAATGGTAATACTATGATTTTTGACTCTGAAAGCAGAATTATATCTCATCACGATAAAGCATTGTTAGAGTTGCTTACACCGGAATACAACTATTGACATTTGATAGTTTTCGTTACAGGCTGTATAAGTAAACAAACAGTTGCAAACAAAATAAGTCCCTATAATGGAATAACCAATTACAGGAACTTCGCCATTGAAAGGAAGTTTTTATGATGAAACGTATTTTCTCTATTTTAACTCTTACTATTTGTATGATAATGACTGCTGCCTGTGCATCTAACAATAGCAACAGCGCTACGCCGACGCAAACGGTTATTAACGATCAAAATAATTTCCGGATGAAAACAAAGATTCTATTTATCAACGGCAGTGAGAACCGGGATGGTAATACCAGTCATATGGCAAAAGAGTTGCTTGGGAATATACCTTATGACCAACTGAACCTGGTAGACTATCGTGTAGATTCATTAGGACAACATTTTGAGGGGGATCAATTTAGCACTGTACTAAATGCAATGCAACAAGCCGATATTATCATTATTGGCACGCCCATATACTGGCATACAATGAGCGGTTCCTTGAAAAATATGATCGACCGTATGTATGAAGTGCGCAACACGGCTAGATTACAGGGAAAACAATTATACTTTATTATCCAAGGTGCAGCACCAACGCAGCAATCGATTGAATCTACTGAATTTATCATGAATCGATTCGGTGAGTACTTCGGTATGAATGTAAAAGGTATGGCCTCAAACTCTGCTGAAGTACGGTTCCTACAAAGCCAGCTTCAAAAATAATTATTTATCTAAAATGTTTTTCCTGAAGAGATTGTTCCAGAAAGAAACGGATGTTTCCCACATCATTTCTTTCAAGCTGTTTTTATAAAAAAGGCTGTGAAAAAACAAAAAAATTCACAGCCTTTTTATTATCCGTAATATAAGGCTATAATTTATATTTCCTTAGTCTGAAAAATCCACGTCTTCAATTGCCAGGAAATTATACTTTGGAAATCTTTCTTTCATACGCCCTTCAATTTCACGACAGACTCTGAATCTGTCTTTCTCATCAAAACCGAATACAAGATCAAAATTGACAAACATCTCCTCTTCATTCACATAAAATCCATGAAGCTGGAGAATGTTCGGATAAGCTTTCAATATATGGCGCAGTTCATTCTTGATGGAAAGCGCTTCAGGCGTATCCGTATTCGACGCATAAATTCCGACTGTCATAACGATGCCGAACTCTTCTTGGATTATAAAAAGGATTTTTCTCGTCAATATCTGGATTTCCCTGGCGTCATACGATCGTCCACTTCTATATGGACAGAACCGATTCTGTCTTCCGGACCGTAATTATGCAGCACCAGGTCATAGGCGCCTTTCACGCCACCTATAGCAGTGATTCTGGATTTTACTTTATGCGCAAGTTCCGATTCCACTCTTGTGCCAATGATGCTGTCCAGTGTTTCTTTCAGTATTTCTCCACCTGCTTTAATAATGACAAGAGAGATAACCGCCCCTAAGATACCTTCCAAATTCCATCCCATGAACATGCTGAGTAACGCGGAAATAAGAGTTGCCACAGAAATCATGGCATCAAATCCTGCATCGGCACCGGAAGCAATAAGTAACTGGGAGTGCAGTTCTTCTCCCCGCCGGCTTACATATTTTCCAAGAAACATTTTGCCTGCAATACCTACCACGATGATCAGGACAGAAATCCATGTATAATTAAGCTCCGCCGGTTCCCAAATTTTTTCCACGGACTCCTTTAAGGATGCAAGGCCTGCCAAAAGAACAATTACTGCTATGACCACGGATGTAATGTACTCGATACGCCCATAGCCATAAGGATGCTCTTTATCCGGAAGCTTACCCGCTAATTTCGTACCGACAATAGTAATCACTGATGATAATGCATCCGACAGATTATTCAATGCATCCAGCATAACGGCGATCGAATTCGCCATAAAACCGACTGCTGCTTTGAACATAACAAGCAGCAGATTGGCCAGAATACCATGAATACTGACCTTGATAATTTCTTTTTTTCTATCCATAGATTCCTCCTCATTCTTTCCCTATCAAAGCAATTCCCATCAAAAAGACCGCCGGACTTCTATGAATCCACAGTGATCTAAAGCATACTGATATTACTTCCAAAGAACTGATTCGCTGAGCGGACGGCGGGTCTTATTCCGATGAACATCTTCTCCGCGGTAGCCGAAAGCCGCCATCACGGCGATCCCGAAATGTTCCGTATCGAAAAGGCCGTGCTCTTTTCCCAAAAGCCTATCCATCTCCTTGGGTATAAATCCTTCCAGGGGGCACGAATCAATTCCCATGAGCACTGCCACGGCCATCATATGTGCCATGACGATGTACGCCTGTTTCCCCGCCCAGTCAAAAGCGCTCCGTTCGCTTTCCAGTGTTTTGAAATCATTTTCCGAGAAATTACTGTAAGCGTTTCTGTAAAATTCATAGACTTCATCAGGTACCTGGTGGACGTCTTTCAGCATATGCCTGATGTAATCTGAGCCGAAAGTGATATCTGCTTTTTTCCGTGCCAGGAATACCACGAAATGACTGGCATCCAGTTTGTCCTTAATGCCCCATCCGAATTCCTTCATTTCTTCACGAAGCGTTTTGTCCTGAATGACAAGTATTTTCCACGTTTCCAGTCCGAAAGAAGTCGGAGCCAGACGGGCCGTTTCCAAAAGCACTTCAAAGTCTTCCGGCGGAATAGTTTTTTCGCTGAATCTTTTTGTCGCATAGCGGTACTTCATAGCGTTCAGCAGTTCTTCTTTCTTAAAATTCGGTTTTGCCGCATTGACCGTTTCAATAACGGTTGATTCTCCATGATTCATAAGGTACTCCTTCATAACTGTTATAATACTGTTTGTGCCCTAAGACTATCTTCTTTTTCGAATTTTGTCGATATAGATTTTATTTCTTCTCTTTTTTCATACCCATTCCGGTTAGCATCCCATAAGTATAAGGATATATTTTTTTACCGCTTCTTTAGTTTTTCTGGAGAAAAGTATTCTATCAATTGCAAATACTGAACAAAAGGAGTAAAATGTACATATATTAAATCGACAATTTTAAAAATATTTAATCATGAGGCATATATGATCCGGAGTTACGATAAAAAATATTTAAAGATCGCATTGCCTGCGGCGCTGGAAGGTCTTTTCATGATTCTCCTCGCTTCCGCGGATTTAATCATGGTCGGCACCTTAGGGGCTGTTTCCATTGCGGCGGTCAGTATTTTCCTCCAGCCGCGGCTCGTTATTCTCTGCTTTACCCGCTCTCTTGCTTCCTCCGTGACGCTTCTCGTTTCCCGGGACGCCGGACGGAATGACAGGACGAACGCTTCCGATATTCTGAAGAAATCTATTTTCATCGGAGCCATCGTCCTTCTGTTCATCCACATCATCTTTTATCTGTTCCTCGAAGATATTTTTTACCTTATGGGCGCAAAGACAGAATATATGGCGGAGGCTCTCGCTTACGGAAATATTGCGCTGCTTTCCGTTTTTATTTCTTCATTCACCCTCTTTTTCCAGGCAGTCCAGCTTGGCTTCGGCCAGACGGCAATCATCATGAAGACAAATATTCTGGGAAATATAGTGAATGTCATCATGAATTTCATCCTGATCTTCGGCATGGGGCCGATTCCTGCCATGGGTGTCGCCGGCGCAGCAATCGGCACGGTCATAAGCACCATTTTCAGTCTGTGCTGGACGATTTATCTTATGAAAAAAGACCACCTTCTTGAAGGAGGTTCTTTCATTCCCGACCAAGCGTATTTCAAAAAAGTCACACCTATTTTCCTTTCTGTTTTCAGTGAACAGGGTTTTGAGCGTATAGGCATGGTTCTTTTCACCCGCATGGCGGCGAGCCTTGGCACGATTCCCTTTGCCGTCCACAGTATCTGTATGAATATTGCCGATATTTACTGGGACTACATCGTAGGATTCGGCAAAGCGAGCATGGTCACCGCAGGGCAGTCTATCGGCAAAAAATCGGAAACCGAATGGCACGCGTTTAAACGGGCAGGCATTAAATGGACTCTGATCTGTTCCACCGCCGCGTTCACCCTCACTGCCGTTTTCAGAGAAGAAATCTTTTCTTTCTATTCTTCCGATCCCGAAGCGCTTGCTATGAGCGGCATCGCTATGCTTATCTGCGCTGTCGTGAATTTTCCGGCAGGACATGCCCTCGTCTGTGCAGGTATCCTGCGCGGCAGCGGAAAGACCGCTTCTGTTGCGGCGTATGCTTTCGTAAGCATCACGATTCTCCGTCCTATCATGACAGCATTCTTCCTTTTTGTCATGGGATGGGGCCTTGTCGGCGCATGGTGCGCCCTTTTACTTGACCAATGCATCCGCGCCTCTTGCGCGACTGTCCTGCTTCACCGCCTCCAAAAAGCCGGATGGAATAAAATGATTGAAAAACTGGCGTAAATATGCCCGCTGTCCATCGGATGGCGGTTTTTCACCGGCAGATACATTTGAAATATTTCTTACTTCCGGCCACGAAATCACAAGAAAATATGCTTTTGCTTTTTCCTGTATTATAATTTAAATGGCAGCCGTTAAAATAAGTTTTTTTATTTGCCGAGACAATGATAAATTTTTCTGGAGAACTTTCTTTCAATCAAAAAATAATTACCGAAGTACACCCCTTTGAAGCACCTGTCCTTACCCGGTTTAAACTGAAGAGTGTAAAAATCTTAGGACTGGCTGCCGCATAATATATCCTTTCAAAAGTCATTAATTTTATAAAGGATAAAATCATCAATATGACAGAAAAAACAGCCTTATTACTAAATGAATTGACACCTGCACAAAAAAATTATGTAACGAACAGACTTGCAGCGAAAGAGAAAGACCTCTCAGTCGCTTATCTTTGCTGGTTTTTCTGTATTCATTATTTTTATTTAAGGAAACCGGTAAGAAATATACTATACTGGATTACTTACGGAGGCGTTTTCATTTGGGCTATTATAGATTTGTTTCGAATGAAATCCCTTGTCGAAAAATGCAATGAAACGATCGTGCAAGAATTAATCCAGGAAGCCACTTTACTTGAAAATTAAAGAGGGAATCAATTTATAGCACTTATACGCTCCAAACGGCAAAATTACCGGCGTTGGAATTGATAATGAAAAAGTCTGTTTAAAACGATTTTATAATCGGCAGGCGGTATAATGCTTGTGTCGGAAAATCCAAGACCGATACAACTCAATCGGTTTAACTGCCAAAGTATTAGAATCTTAGGATTAGCCGTTCTATGCAATCTGATATTCAATAACTTTTATTGAGGAGAAACAAGTATGAAAGTAATAGGTGCCGATTTTGCTAAAAAGGTTGAAGTTAATACCAGAGGTAAAAATATAGCTTTAAGCTATACGGATAAAAGCGGGAAGTTCCGCGTTATCCGTGTCGACAAGGATCTGGAAGTCTGGGAACGAATCACTGAAGAAAATAAATTTAAATTTGGCCCATCGATGGGGTGGGGGTTCTTAGGTGCTGTTATCCTCGGCCCTATCAGAGCTATTGCCGGTATTCTTCTCAAAGGCCGAGCAAAACAGTGTACAGTGGCTTGCGTATTTACGGAAAGCCGCCGATGCGCTATTGAAATGTCTCCGGAAGAATTTACCACCTTCCAGTTTGCTGCCCCTGCCGGGTCAGATGTCAAAAGTATCCGGGCCGAGGCAGCAAAACTTGTAGAGATGGCAGAAGCCGAAGAAACTGCAGAAAAAGAAGCCGTAGCGAATGCGGCCACTGTGGCAGAGACTCTGCTGAAGCTAAAACAGCTTTACGATGCAGGGGTTCTAACTGAAGAGGAGTACGCGGGAAAACGAGAAAAGTTAATAGAGAAATTATAATTGCAATATAAAAAAATCCCGCTATCGTACCGTTAATACGACAGCGGGAATGTAATACCCCAACCGGGGCTTATTACGTTTATGGGAATAGCACACAGCCGACCTACTTTTTGAAGGAGGCTGTTTTTTCATACCCGGCATTCATCCGATCAGCAGCATAAAAATCTATTGAAGACCGGACTTCATATAGGAAAACTTTTTAAAGCATCACCGTACAATTATAAAACCGAACTCCCCATCTTACAAAATTCTGTAAAATGGGGAGTTCGGATAAACATATTCTGGTGACCCAAGAGAGATTCGAACTCCCGACACCTTGATTCGTAGTCAAGTGCTCTATCCAGCTGAGCTATTGGGCCGTATATGGCAGGGGCAGAGGGACTCAAACCCCCAACCTACGGTTTTGGAGACCGTTGCTCTATCAATTGCGCTATGCCCCTGTATTTTTACATAGATACCATCTATGTGACTGCAATATAATAACAAATATCTTCGGAAAAAGCAAGCAATTTTCTAAAATGACCCTTCTTCTTCCTTTCTTTAACAGACTTTTTTCCTTATAAATAAGTGTCCGTTGAATAGTATAAAACGATCCCGGGGAGGGTACATCTTGTAAATGACAGCGATAAGACAACATGGTACAATAAAATTATTCACAGGAATATTAATTTTTTCCTTTTCTTACTTTATCCGATAAAATCTGATGAGTATGTACATATTTATAAAGTTGTACACAGTTATTCACAGTTATTCACAGATTTATTCCTCTTTTAAACAGACCGGGTATGAAAGGACGTACAAATGGAAATTTTTGAACTCTGGACACATGTCTTAGAGGAAATAAAAATAAAAAATCCCGAATATTATAATAATTTTTATAGTTTTGTTTTTCCCATTTCTTTTTCCGACGGTATTTTCACAGCCATGACTACCGTCCCTTATATGATTCCCTGGATTAACGCTGTCTACAAGACAAAATTGGAGAAAATTCTTTCTAAAAAAAGCGGAATGCCTGTAAAGCTGGTTCTTCAATCTCAGGAAAACAGCGAGGTTTCCGCTGCTGATCCGGTACCGGAAACATCTGCTTTTTCTGAAACTTCCGGAAATTTTGGGATTCCTCCTGTTTCTTCTCTACCCGATAAGGAGAAAAAGGAAAATCCCGATATATCTTTCTCTCCTTATAAGACAGAAGAAAACCCGGAAATCTATGAGGAACCTGTAATACCTGATTTCATGAATATCAAACCGCAAAATCCGGAAGAAGTTAAACTTCCCAGTATTTTAGATAATCCATCTTCCATCAGGCCTTCTGCCGTTCCTCTTCCGGCCAAATCTCCGGAAAAGAAATTTCCTTATAAATTCGACGATTATACTTTCGATAATTTTGTCCATGGCAACTGTAATGAAATTGCTTTCCAATCAGCCCATGCCATCGCTCTTTCCTGTGAAGAATATACAGATTCTCCCGATACTAATTATTCTAAAAAAAAGCCGAAAGCCAGTAATTATAATCCACTGTTCATTTACGGCCCTTCAGGTTTGGGCAAGACCCATCTTCTTCTTGCCATTTCCAATTATGTAAAAACTCATCGTCCTGATCTTTCCGTTCTCTTTGTAACAAGCGAAAATTTTACGAATGAACTTATTGAATCCATTCGCAGCGGAAAAATGCAGGAATTTCGTGAAAAATACCGCACTGTGGATTACTTACTTATTGACGATATTCAATTTTTCAATGGTACGAAAGAATCGTCCCGTATGGAAATTTTCAATACTTTTAATGCGATTGCCGACAATGATAACTACATCATTACGACAAGCGACCGTACACCGAGTGATTTGAAAGATTTCCATGAACGCTTAATAACACGATTCTCCAGCGGTATGATTGCCCATATTTCTCCTCCCGATTTTGAAATTTGTTCCATCATCCTGCAGAAGAAAGCGGAACGCTCCCATATCGATATGCCTGAAGAAGTAATTTCCTTTATCGCGGGAAATGTCAATTCCAGTGTCCGCGAGCTGGAAGGCGCTTTCAAACAGGTTGTCGGATATTGCCAGATTAAAAAGGTCCCCCTTACTTTGGAAAATGCCCGGGACGCCCTTGCCGATATTATCAAGGTGGATCTTTACAGTCATTTATCTGCTGAAACGATCATCGATACTGTCTGCAAGTATTATAATGTAAAAAAGGAACAGGTTTTAAGCAAATCCCGTCCAAAAAATGTGGTCATTCCAAGACAGATGGCGATGTATATTGCCCGCGAGGAATTGAATGATTCTTTTCCTGCTTTGGTAAAATATTTTAATAAAGACCATAGTACAATTGTCCATGCTTATGAACGCGTACAAAAAGCGCTCAAAAATAATGACAGGACGAGAAAGGAATTGGAAGATATCTTAATTCTCCTAAAAAAGAAAAGGTAAAAGACCTGTTTAAAAATCAATTTTTTTTGTAAATAAATTGTTTATAACTTGTGAATAAGTCGTTTTTTATAAAAAACTGTTCATTCCGTGAATAAAAATTTTCACTTTTCACAAAGTTATCCTATTCAAAAAAGAAAGACAGAATAACCTTTGCACAGACTTATTCACTTATTCACAGAAACTACTGCTACTACTTTTATTCTTTATTATTTATATCAGTAAAGGAGCTGCCATGAAAATTACATTTCAATCTCAGGATTTATGCCGCGCTTTAGAAAAAGTACAGCGTGCAGCACAGACAAAAGTTACATCAAACACGAATAACGGTTTCTTTATTTCCGCTGAAGATGGAAAAGCTGAATTCCAGGCAAATGATTATTCCATCGGCATCCGTACTTTTTGTGAAGCTGATGTAGAAGAGCGGGGATCTGTTCTTATTTCGGCTCCCCATCTTTTGTCGACAATCAAAATGATGCCTTCCGGCCCGGTTGTCATGGAACAGAAGAAAGGAGAAAGTATTGTTTTCTTTAAGGCAGGGCAGTATAATTCTCATTTTCCCACGAGAGATACGGCGGAATTTCCGCTGGTTACGGAAATTGATCATGCGTTCCATGTAAATATGAAATGCAAAGACTTTGCGGAAATGGTGAATCTTGTTTCTTTTGCTGCTTCCACGGATGCGAAAAATCCTATCTTCACCGGTATTTTCTGCGATATAACTGAAAATATATTTACCATGGCTGCTACGAACTCTCACCGCTTGGCGGCAAGAGAGATATCTCTTGAAGAAATGCCGACAGGAAAAGGGAATTTTATCGTTTCTGCTTCTGTTCTCCAGGATGTGATCCGTCTTCTTTCTGCCGGGGAAGATAGTATGATGGAAATATCCTGGGCAAGCCGTCATGTTGCGTTTTCTTTCGGGGAGACATACTTCCTCTCCAATCTTATTAACGGAGTTTATCCCGATTATAAGAGAGTATTCCCGTCAAGTTTCGATTTGCATGCGACTTTGGATCTGAAGGATTTTGAGGAAGCAGTCCGTTTTGTCAGTCCGATTTCCAGAGATATGAGTTATAAAACAATCAATTTTAAATTTGAAAATGGAACTCTGGAAGCTTTTGAGGAAGATCCCGATATCGGCCGGTCTGAAACGTCCATTCCGGCAGAGCTGGACGGTGCTGATGTGAAAATTACTTTTAACTGCACTTATGTGGAAGATATTCTGAAACATTCAAAAGGAGAAAAAATCATTCTTCATGTAAAGAAAAACGGGCCTATGGTGGTAGAACAGGAAGAAGATAAGGCATATCGCTATGTTGTAACGCCTATGAGAGGCCGCTGATGAAAGAAATAGAAATATATGGAGATTATATTCAGCTGGATCAATTTTTGAAAAAGGAGAATATAATCTCTTCCGGCGGTGAAACAGGAGATTTTATAAAGAATCATGAAATTTTTTTGAATGGAATCATTATTCAGGAAAAAAGAAAAAAAATTCGTCTTGGAGATGAACTTTCTCTTGATGGAGAAGTCTATAAAATAATTGAGGCGAAGAAATGAGATGCGGAAAGGCCCGTCTCATTGAAATACGAAATTTTGAAGATTTTTCTATCGATTTTTCCGGAAATATGACTGTTCTCACGGGTAAAAATGGTACGGGAAAAACAAATATCATTGAGTCGATTTATTTTGCTTCTGTGGGAAAGTCTTTCCGCACAAGCAATGATGAGGAATTGATCCGTCTTAATAAAGAAGAAGGAACGATTCTTTTGGACTTTAGCGTTCGCGGTGTAACGCATGAAATCAAAATTAAATTGTCCCGGAACAAAGGCAAAAAAATTTTGATTAATGAAACGGCCACGAAAAAAAGAGAGCTTATGGGAATGTTCCGTACAGTGCTTTTTACGCCGGATGATCTTCAGCTGATCAAAGGAGCGCCGCAAAACCGCCGTCGATTTATTGATTTGGAAATTTCCCAGGTCAGTCCGAGATATTATGAGGAAATACTTCGTTATGGCAGGGCCGTACAGCAGAGGAATGCAGCATTTAAAGAAGCCCGTTTTCATGGATTTACGGTGGATGTGGATGTATGGGATATGCAGATTGCCAAAGGAGCATCGTACATCGTAAAGAAAAGAATGGAAACCATAGGAAAGATAAATGAAATTGTTTCTTCCATGGAATCGCTTTTGACTGATGAGAAGGAAAATATTTTAATCAAGTACAGGAAAAGCGGAAATCAGGAAGAACGGTTTGATGAAGAATGGTACTTGGAAAAACTGGCTCTTTCCAGAGAAGAAGACAGCCGTTTTTGCCATACTTCCATCGGTCCGCATCGGGATGACCTGATTTTTATTATGAATGGAAACGATATTTCTTCTTATGGTTCCCAAGGGCAGCAGCGGACAGCTATTCTGTCCGTGAAGCTGGCGGAACTGGAATTTGTGAAAAAGGAAACAGGTGAATATCCTCTTCTTTTATTGGATGATGTGGGGAGCGAACTCGATAAAGAACGAAGAGAGGCTCTTTTTTCTTATCTCATAAAAAAGGAAATTCAGACTATCATTACAACGGCTGATGAATCTCTTGGCGCTTATGGAAAAGAAATAAAAATAGGGATATAATTTGTTTCACGTGAAACTGAGTAAAAAAGATAAGCTTCTACAAAATGCTTATCTCTTTTACTCAGTTTTTTTGTTTGAAACAGGGATCATGGGATGAAAATGGTATGAAAGGAAAAATGTTTCAAGTAATTATTTTTTATTGATAACGTCAAATTTGGTTTCCGGCATATTACGGAGGGCGGTTTCCGCTTCTCTTAAGGAAATATCTTTCAACGGTTTGTGAAGAATCATGGAAAGAAGGATCCGTTTGTTAAGAGGACCGTCAATTTTCCTGTAAATGTTTTCCCGTATTCTCTGTATGAGTGTTTCTCTGGCTTCTTCGTAGGCTGTATATTTACAGGGAATCTTTTTGTAAATTTCGTTGTAGGAAAGATGGGGACTTTCTTTTAAAAGAAGCATGATTTTCCCGATCTGTGACTGTTCTTTTTTATTTTCGCAGATGGTGCAGATATTTATGCCGGGAGGGATAAGGTCACCGCAGACGGCACAGGGATGCCAGCCGGCCCGTATTTCTCCTTTCCTTTTGGCCGCAGCGGCTTTCATCATTTTTGTAAAAAGGCTGCGGGTATTATTATCAGAGATGTAAACGCCGGTCCATTTATCGATAGAATTCCGTTCTTTGTCCGAAAGGGGAACGGAATATATCTTTTCTTCTTTTTCCCGCCGGTCGTTTACAGGGGCAAGAGAGGATTCCGGGGGGTGTTCGATTTTAGCTTGGCCCGCAACGAAGCGTATATCTGTGTACTTTTTTCCGTAGTCGTCTTCTCTGATCCGTTTGAGAATATCCGCTTTCATCATATAGAGGTGGTTCATCCAGACGGAATTGGTAACGGTAATATAAAGTGTCTGTTTCCTTTCAAAAGAAATGTAAGATTCCCGTGCGATCATGGAACCGGCGATATGTTTCCATTTGTTTTGCAGCTGCCAGAAACGAAATGACGGATTGGAAAAGAGAGTTTTTCCTTCCTTTGAAAGTTGGAATACTTCCGACAGGTTTGACAGACGGCCTGTTCTTTTTTCATTATTCTTCCTTTCCATCAATCCAATCCTCCTTTTCTGTTTTTTCTATTATACTAGATAATTCAATTTTATTTCATATAAACGCTTCAAAAGGAATATAATAAAGATATAGATATCTTTCGTAAAGGAGGACGCCATGGAAAACATAAAAAAAGGAAAAATTGATATTGATCGGTATCGCGTAAAGGCAAATGAAAAAGTGAACTTGAAAAAGTTTCCTACGAAGCGGGATGTGGATATTGATAAAGAAGAAGTGATGAGCGTCTTTTTTCCTGAAGTGATTGAGCAATTGAAAGTATATCAGGAAAAACTGTATGCCCAGAATACATACGGGCTTATTATCGTACTGCAGGCGATGGACGCGGCAGGGAAAGACGGTACGGTCAATCATGTTTTTGCGAATCTGGATCCCGGAGGCGTTTCCGTGGCATCTTTTAAGCAGCCGACAACGGAAGAAAAGGATCACGATTATATGTGGCGCATCAATAAAGCACTTCCGCCGAGGGGAAATATCGGTATTTTCAATCGTTCCCATTATGAAGATGTCATTGTGACGCGTGTTCATAATTTAATCAGTACCGGCCAGCTGCCAAGAGATTTGATTGACAGGAATATCTGGATGGAGCGGTATGAGCAGATTAATAACTGGGAAAAGTATCTTCACCAAAACGGCTTTTACATGGTCAAGATTTTCCTCCACGTATCAAAGGAAGAACAGCAGGAAAGGCTTATCGATCGTATTTTTAACCAGGAAAAGAACTGGAAATTTTCCATGGGTGATATTCATGAAAGAGAACATTGGGATGAATATCGGGAGCTTTATGAAGAGCTTTTGGAAAATACATCCAAGGATAAGTCTCCCTGGTATATTGTACCGGCGGATAATAAATGGTTTACCCGTTATGTGGTGGCGCTCATTACTCTTGATGTGTTGAAAAAGATAGATCCGAAGTTTCCAAAATTATCTCCTGAGGAACAGAAGCAGCTGGAGAGGTTCAGGGATATGATAAAAAAGGAAACAGACAAGCCTTTGGAAGAAATAAGGAAGGAAATGGAAAAAGAAGAAAAATAAGAAGCGGTTGTATTTCTTTAAGGGGGAAAAATGGAAGAAGAACGCATAAATACGGAGAAAATTGAAAAAACAGAAAAGAAAGTAAAAATTGATATCGACCGGTATCGTGCAAAAGAAGGAGAAAAAATCAGTCTGAAAAAGTTTTCCACGAACTGTGATATGGATGTGGACAAGGAGTATGTGAAGACAGTTTCCATGACAGCAGCGCTGGAAGAATTGTCCTTGTACCAGGCGAAGCTGTATGCCCAGAATACATACGGGCTTATTATCGTACTGCAGGCGATGGACGCGGCAGGGAAAGACGGCACGATTAAGCATGTCTTCTCTCATCTCGACCCGAACGGTGTCCATGTCGTTTCTTTTAAGCAGCCGACGACGGAAGAAAAGGATCACGATTACATGTGGCGTATCAATAAGGCGCTGCCCCGCCGGGGAAATATCGGTATTTTCAATCGTTCCCATTATGAAGATGTGGTGGTTACCCGTGTCCATGATCTGATTGAAAATGATAAGATTCCCAAGGACCTGGTAGATAAAAATATCTGGGAAACCCGGTATCGCCAGATCCGTGACTGGGAAAGGTACCTGGCGGAAAACGGATTCCATATGGTTAAAATTTTTCTTCATGTGTCCAAGGACGAACAGCGTGACCGTCTGGCGGAACGTATTTTGAACAAGAAGAAAAACTGGAAATTTTCTATTGCCGATATCAATGAACGCCGTTTCTGGGACAGATATCAGGATCTGTACAGCGAAATGATTGAAGAAACATCAACGGAAAAAGCGCCGTGGTACATCGTACCGGCAGATAATAAATGGTTTACCCGTTATGTGGTATCTCAGATCGTGTTGAAAGCAATGAAAGATATTGCCCCGAAGTTCCCCGAAATGTCGAAAGAAATTAAGGACCAGCTGGAAGAATTCAAAAAGCTGATTGAAAGCGGGAATATAGGAATGATTGAGGAAATGCAGGATGTAATGAAGGGAGGAAATAAATAGCAGTTCATAAAAGGGTGGAGAAAAGGATGTTTAATCGATTATTCAAGTTGGAAAGGTTTTTATTCCTTATTATTCCCCGGCATTCTTTGCATACTCCTTTTCCAAAGGATAGTACTTTTGGATATGAACAAAGAGGGAATCTCCGTTTTAATAAGACAAGAATGTTTATGTTATAATGAAACAAATTAAGTTGATTAGAATGAGGGAGGAAAAATATATGAAAAAGACAATGGCGATTCTGGCGGCTGCAGCGGCGCTTACCATGAGCGTCTATGCGTCTCCCCAGACGGAATTTACAAAAGGGCAGTGGGAAATTAATGCAGGGATGTGGAATACAAAAACAAAAACCCGTACTTACAAAGATAACAGCTCATGGAATTTCAACGGCGGCGTGACATACGGACTGACTGACAAGGCGGCGGCGCAGTTCCAATATTATGGTCTTAACAGTGATGATACGGACGGCCGCAGCCACGAATTGAACCTGCTTTACAGCGTTCATCCCCAGGTAGCTGTATACACCGGATATAATCACATTACGATGTCGGACTTTCCTATCGGTGCTTTCGGGGCGGAAAAACGGGAAAATGACATCGCCCAGCTCGGTATCATCGCCCGCCAGCCGATTAATGAAGTTCTTGATTTGTATGCAAAAGGCGCGCTCGGTTCAAAGAATACATCCATCTGGGAAGCCGGTGTGAATTTTGCACTCGATGAAAACATCGACCTCAATGCGGGATACCGCTATTTGAATACGGAGGGAAGCAGGAATAAAAATGTTTCCTATCAGGGATGGCTGGCAGGTGTTTCCTACCGTTTCGGCGGCGGAAGTGACGGAAAAGCCGTTTATTCTGAAAATGATATCGATTATTCCGCATTGGACAATAAAGGACAAAAGAAAGAGGAAAGCATGGTAACTATCACTCCGGCAGAAGAGAAAACGGCGGTTCCGGAGAATGATTATTACTTTATCAGTATTCATTTCGGAAATGATTCCGATACCCCCCGCGCTGATCAGACGGCGAATCTGGATGCTTTTGTCAAGGCGGCAAAAGAAACAGGTCATACTTTCAAGCTTGTAGGACGGACAGATTCCAACGGGTCTAAAGAGTACAATGATGATCTTGCTATCCGCCGTGTAAAGAAGGTGGCGGACTATGCGGTGGCTCACGGCGTAGATCTGAGTCATCTGGTGGGTATGTACAAAGGGGAAGAAGCACCGGTAGATACGAATGATACGGAAGCCGGCCGTGCGAACAACAGACGCGTAGATATATTTGAACATAAATAAGGGATAAGCCGACAGCTTTGCTCTTCTTTGGGCAAGGCTGTTTTTTCCGGGCGGAGTCTTTTTGCCCCGGAGTGTCTATGACGGACTGTCAGCAGTATCCCCTCCCCTTTCCCTGTGGCACGAAAAAAGACAGCTTTATCTTTTATAGGATAAGGCTGTTTTTGTCTGTGCTGGATCATTTATAAGAACTCTGATCAGATCCCGGCGGCATAGAGCGGAATGACATTAATGACCGGTTCTTCATAAGGATGGATCTCTTTGACGACGGTCATCGTTTTTTCCAAATTTTCTTTTTTTATGGTGACTTCCACTTTATACTCTTCTTCTTCACTGATTTCATTTTTTTTGCCGATGTAAGGAGTCGTTCCTTCCAAAGGACGCCATGTTCCCTTGACGGGACTGTAAGAAAGGCAGCTGTCATAGTTTCCTATATGCCCGGCATCCACCGATTGGAGTGCTTTTTGTAGGATGCGGAAATGGGTAGCGGGAATAAATATTTCCAGTTTCAGATATTGTATAGTCATTATTACCTCCCTTTTTGGCTTATAAAGAAAGAATCATTTCTATAAGTTCATCAGGTGAAAAAGCAATCCGTTCCGCTCCGTGGTTTTTAAGAAATTCTCCGGTGCGGAATCCCCAGGCAACAGAAATGCTGGGGAATCCCCCCTTCTTTCCTGTCATGATATCCACTTCCGAATCACCGATATAAACGATTTCTTTTGCTTTTATTCCTAAACGGCGGGCTATTGACAAAATCATTTCCGGATCCGGCTTAATGGCCATTTCCGGGTTTCTTCCGATGGAAATATCAAAAAGACCGGGGAAAAGTTTTTCTGAAAGGATCTGCACATGGTCATCGTCTTTATTAGACGCTACGGCACAGCGGATACCCTTTTTCCGGAGGGTGCGAATAACTTCAGGTATACCGCTGTAAGGTTTCGTTTTGATTTGGTTATGGCTTCCATAGTAAGAAGTAAATACGCGCATGAGTTCATTTATTTCTTCTTCAGTGGCTGGAATGTCTTCCACCGGAATTTTGTTCCCCGCCAGTTCCAGATCTTTTGCTGAAAATCCTTTTGCCATAGCGAGGGCTTTAATCATATCAAGGTTCAAGGCCCAGCCGAAGCAGAGTTTTACCATTTCTTCCGGATGTCCCCCTTTATGTCCCGTTTCCACAAGAGCATAGTTCAAAGAATCAGTAAGGTCGCCGATGGTATTTAAAATAGTACCGTCCATATCAAAAACAGCAGCTTTGATCATTCTATCTCCTTATAAATGTTTCACGTGAAATATGAGTTCAGAAAGTTTTTTTCAAACGGAGTCCGGGAAGGATGAGAAGGAAGCTTACGGCAAGTCCTATGAAGAGCGGATCAAAAGGAAATTTTGCCAACGCGGCGATGATAGCGGCAATGGTACTTCCCGCCATGGAGAACACCGCCCAGTCCGCATTGAGATGGCCCGGCCAGAAAACAGCAAGCGTGAGAGGCAGAAAGATGCCTCCTCCTCGGAGTCCCATGGAAAGATAATTCCAGAAAAGTATCTCCGTCCCCCTGTTCATGATGGCGATAAGGGATGCCAGAATCATGACGGCAAGGACAGTCAGCTTTGTCAGGCGGAGAAGCTTTCTGTCATCAGTAATTTTCAGCAGAGGCGAAAGAATATCATGGGAAATCATAGTACCGATACCCAGCGACAGTCCCCCGATACTTCCCAGTAGGAAAAGAATGATGCCGCTCATGGCAAGGCCGCCGATGAGGACCGGCACATGATTGACCAGAAAAGTGGGCAGGACCAAGATCGGTAAGGTTCCGGGCTCTGCGGCGTGCATGTACATGCCGACAGCTACTGACGGCAGCCCGATGGGGATGACGATAAGTGCTGCGATGAAGCAGCCGGAAGCCGCTTTCAAAGGGGTGCCTGCGGAGAAGATGCATTGGATATAAGTCTGTGTGCAGAGTACGCCAATGATGACGGAAAATAAATGAGCCATGGCGGAATCCGTGCCCTGCCCCATCAGATCAAAATGAGAAGCGGGAAACGAAGAGAGGATATTATTTTCCTGTAACAGCAGAAAAGCAATGGCGCCGGATATGAATAGAGAAATCCAGATAATTACCATTTTCAGGATACCGCTGACGGCGGCGCTTTTCATGCCTCCGAAAAAAGTATAGGCGATAACGAGAGCCATAAGGAGAAGGGCGGACAGAAAAGGTGTCAGCCCGAAAAGGGCGGAAATGATCTCTATGCCCGGCAGTGAACTGGCAACAGCGGACAGGAGAATACCGATGGAAGAAATAATGGAAGAAAGAGCCTCGGCCTTCTTCCCGTAATAAAGTTCCAGATATTGAGGAATTGTTTCCAGTGCTGTATTGCGAAGCCGTTTGGCATAAAAAATACCCATAAGGATAAAAGCGATGCCGCTTCCCAGGGTAAACCACCACGCGGAAAGGCCAAAAGAGTAAGCCAGCTGTGCCGTACCTACCGTAGCGCCTCCCCCGACGACCGTTCCCGCGATGCTTCCTGCGACAAGAGAGGCCCCCGCGCTTCGCCCCGCGACGCTGTACCCTGCGGAGGATCTTACGGAACGGGAAACATAAAATCCACTTCCAATGACGGCAAAGACCGTGGCGGAGATAATCAATATATGTAAAAAGGTCAGAGACATAAGAATCGGCCCTTTCGTAAGTATTTTTGTAACCCTATTTCAAAAGTATAAATAGATTATAGCAGAATAAGGAAGAAGATTGGGAAACCCCTTATGTTTCACGTGAAACATAAGGGGATAAAATAAATCGTCTCCTTATGGTATAATAATATGGACTATCTGTGAAAGGATGTAAGCTATGGGGAAGATCATCAGTATCATTAACCAGAAAGGCGGCGTGGGAAAAACCACAACAGCGGTAAATCTGGCTGCGTTCCTGGCGGACAAAGGATATAAGACGATGCTTGTGGACGCGGATTCCCAAGGAAATGCCACCAGCGGACTCAGCAAAGATGTGGAGTTTGAGGAAACGCTGTATGATGTGCTTTTAGATGATGTCTCCATCGAAGAAGCCGTCGTCAAGACAGACATAAAGAAATTATCCATTCTCCCCGCTTCCATTGATTTGGCAGGGGCTGAAATTGAAATGGTTTCCATGGAAAAACGGGAATTTCTTATGAAAAGAAAACTGGATCAGGTATGCGATAAATATGATTTCATTTTGATTGACTGTCCTCCTTCTTTAGGTCTTATGACGCTGAACGCTCTTGTAGCATCACAGGAAATACTTATCCCCATTCAGGCAGAATTTTATGCGCTTGAAGGACTTTCCCAGCTGGTGAAGACAGTACAGGTCGTGACACGTAAGCTGAATCCGGGTTTGTCCATACTGGGGATATTGCTGACGATGTTTGACGGCAGGACGAATTTATCCCTTCAGGTAGCTGATGAAGTGAAGAAATATTTTGGAAATAAAGTTTTCCGTACAGTAATTCCCCGATCAGTGAAGTTATCGGAAGCGCCGAGTTTTGGTGAACCTATACTTACATACGCGCCGAAATCCAAGGGAGCGGAAGCATATAAAAAGTTGTGCCGTGAGGTGATTAAACGTGTCTAAGACCAAAAGACTGGGAAAAGGATTGGGAGAGCTGCTCGGGAAAGAAGTGATGGAAGAAAAGAATACCGAAAGTATTTCCATTTCCCTTGTTGTTCCCAATGAATGGCAGCCGCGGCGTGAATTTGAGCCGGAATCTTTAAATGCTCTGGCGGAATCCATCAAGGAACACGGCGTCGTCCAGCCGGTTATTGTAAGAAAAAAAGACAGCGGATATGAACTTATTGCCGGCGAGCGTCGTTTAAGAGCGGCCCAGCTGGCGGGGCTTGTGGAAATACCTGCTCTTGTCCGCGATTACAGCGATCAGGAAACAGCGGAAATTGCCCTCATTGAAAATCTGCAGCGTGAAGATCTGAATCCTCTTGAGGAAGGACTTGCCTATCAGCGGATGATCAGTGAATATCATTTTACACAGGAAAAGATGGCAAACCTTATCGGTAAGAGCCGTTCCTATGTGACGAATATGATGCGGCTTCTGGAGCTTTCTGAAGAGGTAAAAAGCCTTCTTTTGGAGCGGAAATTGACGGCGGGACAGGCGCGTCCCCTTTTAGGATTGGAAACACCTGCCGAGCAGATCGCGCTTGCGCGCCGAATTGTGGAAGAAGATCTTTCTGCACGGCGTATCGAGGAAATCCTCCGCCGTGAAAAAGACGGACAAAAGCGAAAGCCTGCGGATAAAGCGGATGCGTATCTCCGTGCGCTGGAAGAAGATCTGGTGAATGCCGTAGGATCCCGTGTAAAAATTAAAGTGGGAAAAGGGAAAAACAGTCACAGAGGCACCATTTCCATTTCTTTTAAAAGTGACAAAGAATTTGAACGTATTACAAAACTTCTCAAACAGGGAGAATAAATGAATCCATGGATATCTTAGAATTCAATATCAATTATCAGCTCATACTTTCCGTAATCGGCACGATTCTTGCGGTTTTACTGGTATTTCTTATTCTCCAGTTTTTTTGGCTCCGGGCTAAGGTGAATCGTCTGTATAGGAAATATAAATATTTTATGATGGGTGAAGACGGCGGTTCCATCGAAATGAAGTTGTCCACAGAAGTGCGGGAACTTCGGGATATGGTGGAATCTTCCCAGGGTATGCTTCATCAGCAGGAGCTTCTGGCTACGATGCAGCTGAAATCTTTTCAGAAAATTGGTTTGGTGCGATATGATGCTTTTGATGAAACAGGAGATAAACTTTCCTTTTCTCTTACCCTTCTGGACGGCAAAAATAATGGCGTCGTCCTTTCTTCTCTGGCTGGTCATGATGCGTCCCGCATTTATGCAAAAGCTGTGACCGGTGGTGAATGCAGGGAAGCACTTTCCGCAGAAGAAGCGGAAAGTATCGGTATAGCGCTGAATACGCTTATGCCCGATGTGGCGAAAAAGGCAGAAGATGCAGTCCATGCCGACAAAGAGAAAAATGATGAAAATCCATCTGCCCGGCGTATCGACCGGACAGAAAAGAAATAATGAAAGGCAATAGGGATATTTCCTTGAAATAGATTGGCAGGTGTGTGGATGATTAAAGAAAAAAACGAAGAAACAGGTGAAGTGAAAGTCATATTTTCATCTGAAGAATTTAAAAAACTGAAAATTTTTGGTGGTGCGGCAGCGGTACTTCTCATTCTTTCCATCAGTTTGGCGGGATGGGCGGGATACAACACGAATGCGCTTCACGCAGAAAATGAACTTTATCGAAGCCAGCTTAAAATGGCGGATGAGAAAATGCAGGCCCTTGAAAATAAAGCCAAAACCGTAGAAAAAATCAGCGGACAACTGCAGGAGCTCGTTCGTACGAATGGCGGAACCGTGCCTGAAAATACAGGGACCGGCGGTATTGGCGGCGCTTCCACTGTTCCTGACATAGCAAAAACGACGGGCAATAAGAAAAAAGATGATGAGGAAATTGTTGTTTCGGAAACGCCGGGGGAACTTTTGAAAGAAATGCGCCGCCTTGATGAACGTTTAGATAAGCAGATACGTCTTGTCGTCGCGCTCCGTTCTGAATTTATGAACCAAGCCTATGGAACTGTCAGCTCTGTTTTGAATCCCACGGCGGAAACGCCGAACATATGGCCAGTTACGGGTCCTATTTCCAGCTACTACGGATACAGAACCAGCCCTGGCGGTATCGGATCTACCTTCCATGAAGGAGTAGATATTGCCGGCGATTATGGCACACCTATTTCCGCGACTGCTGCGGGGACTGTCACAAAGGCAGGCTGGGTCGGCGGCTACGGATACCTTGTGGAAGTAAGACATGCCGATGGTATTGTTACGCGGTATGGGCATAATTCCGCTGTTTTGGTTTATGAAGGACAGCATGTGGATCAGGGAAGCATGATTGCTCTTATGGGGAGCACGGGAAACAGTACCGGTCCTCACTGCCACTATGAGGTCCGTATTCATGGAGAAGCAGTGGATCCCATGTATTTCCTGCCACAAAGCTATTGAAATAAATCGGTTAAGAAAATGAATACTTATTTTTGATAATAATTTTGATAATAATAAAATTTATTTCATAATATAAATAGTTATTTACGAAATTGAAAGCCTGTAAACTTATTACAGGTTATTTTTTCTGTATGATAAAAATAGGGATAGATCTTATTTATTATAGATTCCAATGCCCGCATCTTGTGGTTTTGCCAAATATCTCATTGTGGCAGTGTCTGACGATTTATGTTACGTCTTTGGCAAGGCAGACGGTGCATTTCTTGGAAAAGTAAAAAATGAGGAAACGCTTGGTAATGATATGCATATCGAAGGGATGATCAAGATAGATAATAATGCGTTTGTAATCCAGTACCGTACGGACATGAATGAAAAGAAAAGGATAAGTACTCCCTGGCAACGATTATGGTGAAATAATTTCTTTTTGCCGACTGCTTTAAGCCGGTTTGGGTTGCTATTTTATCGTATCGAACATCATAACAAACGTTCATACAGGACTGCTTTATAGGTATCAATAAAACATAGTAAAGGATATTTTCATCCTGTACATGTACTTAATAAAAACAGACACAAAATTTGCAGTTATATACAAAGAAAACGCGATAAAAAAATGTGAGAATACAGGAAATGGAATTGTCAGACGGCCAGCACGATGATAATTTTACAAAATTTGTTAGGCAGGACAACTCGCATGGAAGGCAATGAACATAAATAAAATATTGTTGACAGAAGCATTTTTGTGTGGTATGTTATTTAAGTCGCTTAGAGCGATGGTTCTTTGAAAACTGAACAGTACAGCGAGAAAAAAGCCGATGTGCGAGTTTCAAGAAAAAAGAAACCGCAAAGAATTTGAGTAAGCAAGGCAAGACAAAATCGAGCCGAAACAAACAATCTATCATGGAGAGTTTGATCCTGGCTCAGGACGAACGCTGGCGGCGTGCTTAACACATGCAAGTCGAACGAAAAGAGGGAAAGAGCTTGCTCTTTCCGGAATTGAGTGGCAAACGGGTGAGTAACACGTAAACAACCTGCCTTCAGGATGGGGACAACAGACGGAAACGACTGCTAATACCGAATAAGTTCCAAGAGCCGCATGGCCCATGGAAGAAAAGGTGGCCTCTACCTGTAAGCTATCGCCTGAAGAGGGGTTTGCGTCTGATTAGCTGGTTGGAGGGGTAACGGCCCACCAAGGCGACGATCAGTAGCCGGTCTGAGAGGATGAACGGCCACACTGGAACTGAGACACGGTCCAGACTCCTACGGGAGGCAGCAGTGGGGAATCTTCCGCAATGGGCGAAAGCCTGACGGAGCAACGCCGCGTGAGTGATGACGGCCTTCGGGTTGTAAAACTCTGTGATCCGGGACGAAAGGGCAGAGTGCGAAGAACAAACTGCATTGACGGTACCGGAAAAGCAAGCCACGGCTAACTACGTGCCAGCAGCCGCGGTAATACGTAGGTGGCAAGCGTTGTCCGGAATTATTGGGCGTAAAGCGCGCGCAGGCGGCTTCCCAAGTCCCTCTTAAAAGTGCGGGGCTTAACCCCGTGATGGGAAGGAAACTGGGAAGCTGGAGTATCGGAGAGGAAAGTGGAATTCCTAGTGTAGCGGTGAAATGCGTAGAGATTAGGAAGAACACCGGTGGCGAAGGCGACTTTCTGGACGAAAACTGACGCTGAGGCGCGAAAGCGTGGGGAGCAAACAGGATTAGATACCCTGGTAGTCCACGCCGTAAAC